>ENA-ORBV01003053-ORBV01003053.1-microbial-mat-metagenome-genome-assembly--contig:-NODE-3053-length-34236-cov-15.014345_pt1 | contig 34236 bp, 19 predicted proteins | sample MGYA00237777_ERZ505514 | MGnify/ENA primary metagenome ERZ505514 (study PRJEB26160, sample SAMN06269048) | microbial mat metagenome | isolation source: Oligotrophic lake microbial mat | place... | reverse complement strand
AGCGTGGCGACGATGGGCAGGTTCTCCACTGCGTTCATGTGGGCGCGGTTCAATCGCCAGTACGCCTGCGGCCCGTGTTGCGCGCCCGAGGGGAAGGCGTTGGCGGGCACACGGTTGACGACCACCTGGTAGACGCGATAGCCACCGACACCCAGCAGCAGCGTGAGTGCCCACATCGCGTAGCCAAGCAAGCACGCTTGCGGCATTGTGAGCGGCAGCACCGCCATGGCGACGAGTATCGAGCTGCGGATGCGACGAGCGCGGGCAAGGCGCGATGTTGCAAGCGGGCAGCACGAGCGTGAGGTTGCTGTGCGCGCGTGTCCTGCGCCGCAACTGGGCGCCATGTCGCAGCGAGCGAGCGCGCGCGGTCCAGGTGCGCTCGCGCAAGCGTCGCCGCTGCCGCCGTTGAGCAGCTCAGACGTGGGAGCGGCCAGCGGAGGCGGAGGACGTCGACCTCGCGCTCGCCATGCGGCTGTCGCTGCTCGAGGCCAGCGGCACCGGAGGCGCCAGCACCGATGGCGTCAGCGCCGACACCGACGGCGTCAGCGCCGACACCGACTTCGCGCTCGCGCTCGCACTCGCGGAGCAGGAGGCGCAGGCGGCGGCGGAGGCGCAGGCGGCGGCGGCGCGCACTCGTCGAGGTGCGTGCGCAGCCCAGCGAGTTGCACCGCCGCGCTCGCGTCCGCCGCGCATTCTTCTGGCACGACGGTTCGCGCCATCGCGCCACGCAGGCGGCCACGAGAAGGTGACGGTGGTGCCCATCGCGCGCAAGTGGGCGGAGGAGGCGGCGGCACTGCGCGGCAAGCCGGCCCGCGTGCTGCTCTCCGCCGACGACGCCGACGTCGCGGCGCGGCTGGACGCAGAGGCGGAGGCGCAGGAGCGGGCGCTGGCGTCGGCGCCGCTGGCGGGCTCGGACGCGGGCCGCGACGAGAGCGGCGGCATCGCCGGCGGCGACGAGAGCGAGGAGAGCGAGGAGCGCGAGGAGCGGCTCGCGTCGTCGGGCCGTGCCGCCGACGGCAGCTTGCTGACCAAGCACGACACGGCGGCGGCGGCGGCGCGCAAGCTGGCGCGGCAGGTGGAGCGTGAGATGGGCGCCGCCGACAAAGCTAGCGCGCAAGCTGACAGCAACAGTGATGCGTACAGCGCACAGCGACAAGGCGTCGCCACGCACGTCGATGCCCTCAGATACGACGGGGGATTCGCGTCGCGGCCCCCATCGGCAGCACAAGCCTTAATGTGCCGCCGCCGCCGTCGCTGGCACAGTCGGCGCTTTCATCGCCGCATCGCTCTCTCGGCCCAGCCTCGGCCCCGGGGGACAGCAGCGCCGCGGTAATGGCTGCTGCCGCGGCCGCAGGAAAAGGTAAGCCTGCATCTGGTGGCTTAGCGTCGCTTGCTGCGATGGCAGCAGCTAGTAAGAACAAAGCTGTGCCAAATGCCGCTCCAACTAGTGGTGGCATAGCTTCTTTAGCAGCAATGGCAGCAGCGACCAAGAACAAGGCTGCCCCAAGTTCCGCTCACAAAAGTGGCGGCATAGCTTCGTTGGCTGCCATGGCAGCAGCTAGCAAGAACCAGCCCGGCCAAAACGCTTCCGCAACCAAGGGCGGTATCGCCAGCCTTGCTGCGATGGCTGCAGCGAGCAAGGGTGGCAACAATGATGCGTCCACAAGTAGCAAGCCTGCCGGTGGTATTGCCTCACTGGCTGCAATGGCAGCAGCCAGCAAGAATAAGTCTGCACCAGCACCCAATTCTGGCAGTGGCGGGATTGCATCTCTTGCTGCTATGGCAGCAGCAAACAAGTCCGCAGGAACGCCAACAGCTGGCAAACCTGCTGGTGGTATAGCATCTCTGGCTGCCTTGGCAGCCGCAAACAAGAGCAAGGCTGCATCTGGTGAAGCAAACAAAAAGCCAGTTGGAGGGCTCCTTGCTATGGCTGCTGCAGCGAAGAGTAGGAGCGCCCCCGCTTCCGAATTAACACCATCAACCCCACCTACTACTCGGCATGTCGATCCTTGTTTGTCCGATACTCCACGAAAAAGAAAAGTATACGACGAAGCAAGCGGTCTGTACAGCGACAAAGGTGCCAACGTGGCCGGCCCAACGTCCAACTTTGCAATGTCGCCAGATGACACACTCTTCCAAATGGGCAGTAGCGACCATAGCCGCCAGCATCATCATCACCACCACCACCATCATCATGGTCGAAGCCCCGCCAGGTCCAAGTCATCCTCGGGGACTCCGGAGAGGGTACCCCATCGCAAGAGCCTCGGCGGAGAAAGTTCCTCCTTTGTGCGCACGCCAATCAGTCGCAGCAAGAGCATTGGTACATCTGCCTCTCCCCAAGAACCGTCCTTTAGCTTTCAAGGCACCAGCAGTAGCACCCATGTTGCCACCACCACCGGTGGGACCACAACAATGGATTTGATTGCCACCAGCAAGAGCTTCCCTCCCGACACAAATAATAATGAGGGAAGGGGAGATGAAGATGTTCCTGGTATTTTCCAGACAAAATCGCAAGGAGCAGAAACGTCGACTGCCAGCACAGACGATTTTATGGCGGCCCTAGGCTGGGGCGAACCCAGCGAGGACGATGAAGCAGACGGTGGCCCCACGGTAAGCTTTGCGATGCGAAGATCGCCTCGAAGGAATCAGCCTACGGATGATTGATGGAATGGATCGCTAGATAGAGTATAGCTAGATTATATATATATATATAAGTACATGGACAATGCACTAGATAGAGACCACAAAAATTTCAGTAGCGTAAACATTTTGCAGTGCAGCCAGGAAAGGTACTTTTGGTTGTGCTATTGATTATTGTCTTCCTCATCAGCAGATATCCACAGCTCATCGTTCAAAGGGAATGGACTTGCGACAATGCCTGCCTCCTCGTTCCACAAAAGGGGCAACTTGGCAAGTAATTGCTCGGGACCAAATTCAATGCCTTCTTCACTTTCCAATTTGAGTACTGTTGTTGCATCATCCTCTGGAGACGACATCACAAGTGGAAGACCTCGAATAACTCCATGCTCACAATTGTGAGTCCATACCACCTGAATGGTATCCACTACGGCATAATGAAAGGTGGGAGTACTATCGGTATCTCCAACCGCTACACCATCCACCCACCAGGTACCTCCTTGATAGACGACAATATCGCCAATATCCAAGGCGGCGGACAAGTGCATATCCCCTCGTCCATATTTGGAAGTGTCCGATTGGAATTCAATATCCTGGACGGTTGTCGTTGCTGCTGCTAGAGATGATGACGAGATCGAGGTGGAGGCAAATTTGGATTTGACATGATCCTCCTCGCGTGGATTTGTAGGTTGGTGTCGTTGTGGTGTCTTGGAAGAAATAAACGGTTGCTGATACCGAGGGACGAGAAAGGAACCAAAACAGTCCTGCACAACAAGCATGGCAGGAACAAGCCAGAACCAGCAGTAGGTCATCCTTGGGATTGTTTTTGGGCTTGCCATTTTCTTCAATAGCACTAGCTCTTTCCCTTAGGTCGCGAATCAAAACACTAAGCGGGGCTCTATTGACAATTTTGTAAGCGTCGATTGTAGCCAACAGCTACTTAACTAACTCCTATGACGCACAGTGCACAGCTATCTATTAGCTAGCAAACTCTTAGAATATTGATTGTTGCCGGCCATTGTTGTTGTCGCTGTCATCTGGAAAAATGAGGTTGATTTTGCTGCGTCAGTGTCGTGAATGCCCCATTCCCGCATGCCGCACTTGTGTTCGGCCTTTAAATCGATTCCCGGAACCTCCAAAATTTGTTTGACATCAATTGTTGCCAAGGACAATTTAAAGATGTTTCTGTTAGCTTTTGTGTCCCAATCTACTTTGACATGGACCCCAAAGTCATTCTTGTTGCATTTGTCATTCCCAATAGCAGTTTGATTGCCCACTTTGTAAATTGATTTGTCGTTGTGTGCATGTTCATTGACGTTGTTTGCACTCTTGGAGATTCGATTGAGTTTTGGCTTTGGACACACTGTTGGTTTTCATTAGGGAGTGTTTATGGGTTTCTAATCAGTTCCAAATGAATTTCAACCAAGATTCCAGAAGTTTCAAATGAGTTTGGTTTCAATGTTTTTCAAATGAGTTTCAGCACCTGACAAACACAGAACATGAGCAAAACTCAACGGAAACTCATTTTGGAATGAGTTTTTCATGAGTTCAGAATAAGTTACAAGTGAGATTCAAATTTTTCCAGTGAATTTAGAATGTGTTTCAAATAAGTCTTATGTGAGGATGTTTGAAAGCAAGTTTGCAGCCGAGGAAAACTCACTTGATGTCTCCTGAGATTTGTTTGTTGACAAAACATCACAATCATTCCCTGATGATGAACAAATAGCCTAGCTCTTCTGCGCACAGATTTTGTACAGTTAAGGGACATGGAAGACTGTTTTGGCTGATGCATGACAGAATGGTGGTGAATCAACAACAAGAGCAAGAGCAACAATGATTGACTGCAGAATGGAGCGCATCTCACCTGATGCGTGAGTCAAACAGAGTGAATCCGTTCGATTTTCGAACAACTTCAAGAGGAGATTTGCAAAGGGGTCACTTTGTGATTTTTTTTGCAGGCCCTCACTGTGCAAAAACAGCACATGCTAGGCAATTTGTGAAGTTCAGCACGGAGCCAAAAATGTCTCATCTGAAACCATGTCAAACAACACCAGCACAAAAGTGCACAGGATTGCTGTAGAAAAGACGTTTTCCGACCTAAAACAGCTTCATTGGAGACATGGATAGAAAATTTGATTCACTTAACATGACGTGTCACACCGGGTCTCTGTTCTTGGGATGCAAAGAACAGGAGGGGAGCGACGAGCGAAGCGAGGAGTGAGCCGACTGGCCGTGCCACACATCTGCTTCTCCATCAAGACATGCTTTGCTGCACCCCTCCTGAGCGAGAGCGAAGCGCAGCTTCACGCCTCTAGCTTCTGCTGCAACCCTCCTGAAAACGAACTGCTTTAGCTCCTAATCCCAGTTCTAACAACTCATGTCTTAATGAGAACCCGCATGATTTCAACTCCCGACAAAGGAAGTGCTGTACCACAGTATTAATTCTTTCTCAAACGGGGATTTGGATCAATACCAACACGGCAGCTGTCGCACCCTCGACCAGAACTGGGTCTCGTCAGAGCCTCCGTGAATAAATAGCGAACGATGCCCCCTAGTTGAAATTTTGTTCAATACTACCACGCACAATGCAGTTGTTGCATCCTAGCAAAGTCTCGGCCAGAACTGGGTCTCGCGCGACTCCGAGAATGGAATTCCTTCATCGTATTAGATGCTCGGCAAGCGGAACGAAGGTGACATGTTTCCAACTCATGTAGGAATGTACTCGATTTTAGTACAAGAGAGGGGCGATCAGTTTATTTACTCCATCGCCTAGTTGCCGCTTGCAACCAGAATTGATGCTCATCAATATTTTCCCCCACAAATCCTTTCTCTCAAAACTCGAAAAGGTTTAATTTCAGAATACTATTGTCACAGTTTTTGCTATTTTCTACGATGAAGATCAGTACGATTGTTGTTGCCTTCTTCCTTGGAGCCCAGTCCGGGGCTGCCATGGAAATGTGTGAGGTAAGGATCGCCCTCTCTCTCAGACCGTCAACTTCTGCAAAGTGCTGTATTGCTCACGTTCTGACACTTTCCTATTCTACTATTCCTTAGGATTTGATGGCAGAGCATGGCTCTGGACCTTGTAAAATCAACGAAAATCGGCGTCTCGAGGCGCCCAAGGAGTCCTCCATGTTTGTTTCTGAAAAAAGGAGTCTTCTTGTCCTCCCTGCTCCGGGCGGTGTTTTGACTACGACGGTTGCTGAGTTCCTTGGTCAATGCGGAGGGCCGGTTGAACTCAACGGATTCAGCCATTACGGGCCGCCAATGGGTGGCGAGTTCACGGCTGGACCTCGAGCACTAGGCCAACCAGGTGGCGAGGGTGTGGAATATACGGCCTCTTCAGCCAACTCTGTTATTTGGGATAATGGTTATGGTTTGGTGGATAACGGAATGTGGCTTCCCGATCGCCAATATTACTTGGGAGTAAACCGCGGAGTTAGCGAATATATTGATCTCGAGTTCGAAAACGACAAGTGCTGTGCTGGTGGACTGATCAACTACTCCGTGAGACAAGGAGTACCGGATAACGGTCCTCCGTTGTTGGAGATCCTCGATTCCAATGACGTGGTTCTTGCCAGCAAGGACTTAGAAGCAGATCTCGGCACCAGAATCCGAACTAATGGCGCTATTAGTGCGGGCGAATTTCGTGGATTTCATCGAGATGCTTGTGACATTCGCAAGCTGAGGATCAAAGGAGCCTTCATGGTTCTTGATGATCTCCGCTTTAGTACTGCGGCAATGGCCGGAACCGGCGGTGATCCTCATGTGAAGACATGGTCCGGCGAATGGTTTGATTTCATGGGAGAGTGGTACGTCCATATAGGTTCCGTTGTTTCGCTTTTGGATGTACATTGTAGCTCTCTCACCTCATGTGCCTCTCTTTCAGTGACCTGAAGCTTGTCCATGCCTCCAAATTTGATGGTGAAATGGACTTGGACATCCATATTCGAACTACCACCAGATATGATTACAGCTACATTGACACTGCCGTTCTCCGCATTGGTGACGAGACACTGGAAGTTACCAGCTGGGGAGAGTATGCCATCAATCGAATTGGAGCTGTTGCGCTGAATTCACATGGTGGAGGCTCTGTTCGGAGGGGCGACGTTGTTTCTACCCTTGGTGGATATCCAATTTTCCACACCAAGAAGGATGACAAGATGAATGTCTTCGAGGTGATGCTTCCCCACAACCAGACCATTGTCATCAGCAATTTGAAGGACTTGGTTAGTGTCAAGATCAACCATGCTTCTCGTCAATACTTTGGAAACGCCGTTGGTTTGTTGGGTAACTTCCATGGCACGATGTTGGCCCGTGATGGTGTCACTGACTTGCACGATGACAGCAATGCCATGGGCCAGGAGTGGCAAGTCCGCGATACCGATCCCATGCTCTTCCGCAGTGCTCGTGCCCCGCAGTTCCCAGCCAAATGCCGCTTACCCGATGTCGCCGAGAAGGAGGCCCGTCGTCTTGGAGAGGGTATCAGTGAAGAAGCTGCAGAAATTGCTTGTGCCCATGTCAAGGGAGAGGCCCAAGCCTTTGCGGCCTGTGTCTATGATGTAACTGCCACCAACGACCTCGATCAAGCTGGAGCTTACTAGTGTTTACATCGCCAACTATCGCTTATTTGTCCAAGAGTGTTACATTCTAGCTATCTTGGCTGGTTGTGGCTGTTGCTCTCCTTAGAAGATAAAGTGTTCCGCCCCCATGTCTACCAAAACAACAAGAAAAACGATTCAGTAAAACTAGTGGACTCCTGTAGGAATTAAAAATATAACAAGTCTCTTGATGGACGCAGTTTAGTTTGGCTTTATAAATAGTTGGAGGACCTCACCACTCTAGTACTTGTACTGCACGCGGCCGCCGGTCAGAGGAACGCGGGTCCACTTGGGACGATCATCTCCCTCGTCGCAAGCGCTCACGTAGTGCATGGACGCGGCCATGTCTGCCTTCTTGGCCTTTACAAACTCTTTATCCTGCGCAAACGCATGACTGCGATAACAGGTATCCGTCGCCAATTGCCGTTCTGCCAGCAATTTTCTGCAGATGCGACGGTATTTGATCAAATTATAAGTGGGAATGATAAAAGTGGCCCACAATAGAGCAAGCCCAACAGTTGCAATAATCTTGGCGGCTTGTCCGAAGGCAAGAGGAACACTCGACATGGCCATGGCAGTGAATATGGATATTACATAGATCTCATTCATTGTGAGATATTTCGCTTGCACATTATGCTTCCTGGTCAATTTATTGAGAAGAAAAACAACAGTAAGTCCCAATGCAGCAGATGTGCCGAGGAACTTGTCCGCCAAAGAAAATGCATCTCCGCCTTCCATCTCGAGCTCTAACCAGGCCACACGGAAGCTCATGGTCTTGACGACGGCAATGAATATCATGGGCAGCTGAACCGAGATAAACTTGCTCATTCCTTCTTCCAGTAAAAGAAACGAGACCTTGAATTGAGGACAATAGTTTTTCCCAGGTTGGGCCAAGTATTTGATTTCCGGATAAGGAGTGAGCAAGTCGTACGTTCCCATGCGATCCAGTTTATTCATGAGATCCTCGTCCAGTTTGGCATGATATTGCTTTTGCGTCTGCGTTTTCCTAAGATGCTCGTCCTCTGCTAGAGGCACCATGGGTTGCTGCAAAGAAATATTGTTACGACGCTCGGGGTGCAGCATCAGATTGGGGCGAAGGCGAATGTTCAGCCCGTCGTCATCGGTTCGAGTGCACAATTCCACCGTTGCCGTGGCACGATGGACCGTAAAAGGGAAATGATCAATGATGAGAGTCTTGGAGAGGGGGATCATCGTGTTGAACGTGAAGGAAGTTAAAGGCGCCGGAATAATGTCACCATTCACTTGGATATCCAGGGAATGCTGTTCTACGCGCCTCAAATCAATCTCGGGGTCGTCCTTCTTAGTCGCGCGGTCGTTGAACCTGTACGCAAATGGCGTCTCTTTGTCCTTCTGCGAGCCGCTTAGACCAAAGACGTTCTGGATCATGGTAGAGCGAAGGTAAAGATGGCCATCATCCTCGAGAATGTCTTTGACCATTAAAGTGTTGAAAACGGGCACGGACATGTCCTTGATCTTGCGATCTGGCTCCTGGTTGTTACTGTTGTAGGACTGAATGACATCATTGATATTCCTGTACGTCCGTTCCGCTACGGTTTCGGCAGCGAGCTTGGCCGCGATGAAGTTGTCTACATCAACGTGTGGAGGAGCTTCCTCTGCAAGTGGTGGCGGCATGTTCGTGGTTTCAGGCATGGTATCAATATTCTGAAGTTGGGAAATGGTAAAATAAAAAGGAAATAATTATTCAGCAAAAGCTTTTCGCTTTTTGAGTTTGTGAGCTCTTTCAACTCAACTTATTGTCGAGAATGAATCTTTGGACCGGAAGAGGGGCCGACACAACGTGGTTGGATTTTGAGAAAAGCCCATCTCCAGTTTTAACCAGTTAACCAGGCAACAAACTACAGTACGATTTTATGTGGCCAGGGCCTGCCTTACGTATCCAGTCATTTCTAAAGTGTCTCTAAGGCTTGCGTGCTCTAACAAATCGTTGGTTAGTGTTCGGAAAAGAAATGTCACGTAGCGCAAAGAAGTCCCGGTTTATCTACAGTATGACCAAAGTATCTAAAGTATGAGAAAAATGACCTTTCAGGCGGAAGGGGTACAAAACGGGGAATGCACAACAGTTACTAGCTAGTAGGTATTACAAGTAAAATGTGATCAACTATCACTAGGACCTCGTACCGGCGGTGTACAATGTTACAGCTAACTAGCTAGCTAGCAAGTAGCTACTTGTAGTAGTAGCACTAGCTACCTGGTATGGTACACTCAGCAAGTACACCAGTACGGTAGGTTCCGGCTACGTGTTACCTGGGTTCCGGGTGGTTGGAGTGTGGATTCTGGATGAGTGGAGTGAAGAGTTGCGGATGAGGTAATGCAACTGCATTTATTCCGAACAAACCAATTACCATTATACAATGCCTATTCTCATTACCAACAGATATTAATGTTGACTTTTGATAGAACCTTGGGAGGGACCTCGCTAGACTCTCTCATAAAAACAATAACACAGTTGAAAATATGGAAAGCATGGTCGATGTTTTCAGCCGTCCCTCGTGCTCTAAACGACGTGCAGCAGTCGGACATCTACCTGTCCGTCGTGTATCGGTTGTCAGCCCCGACAAACTAAGAGATGTGGAAAAAGTCAAGGAAATCATATCATTCCTTCGCAAGCAACGCGTTTTCGACATTGGAGAGAAATACGAAAAGCTGCATTTCAACGATGTTTGTATGGACGGCTTCTCAGAGATGCTTCTCACCAATCTAAACATTGTTAACGATGATGACAAACAAGCTCAGTTCAAATCTGATATCAACCATGGTACTGTTGTGCTTCAGAACGGAATGTCGCATAGCACAGAGGGCGCCGAGTATACCCTGCTGAAAGCGCTTCACGGCTACAGGGTGCTGCATACTGAACTCAATCACAGAGACACCCAAAAGTTGCTTAGGAAGAGGATTCGAAACATTGTGGGGGTTAACGCGGATGGAGAAAACTTCAAGATGACCAAGTTTAACGTCAAAGATCCTCGAGGCATGCTCGTGAAGACTTTTATTAGGCGCAAACGCCTGAATGATGCAATTCGAACCACAATAATTTGCAGTTCCGAAGAAGAACGGCAAATCCGGGAAAATCTTGAACGGCCGGAAGTTGTTGAGCTCCGAGAAAACGGTCTACTCTGTGTCAAGGACGACCTTCATTCGAAGAAAACGTGGCCTGTGTTGAAGCTCATCATGCCTGGTGTGTCATACGAGTACATGAATGAGCAGGATAAGAAGGAGGGCCAGTGGACGCGGTTTGTGTACGGCGTCGAGGTTCATATTACTGGAAGAGTGTTTTGGGATCTCAAAAAGCAAATGCACAGTGAGTACGACACAATGCGCATCGATAGTGCAACAGACGACTTCCTGGATTTGCGGCCCTTTCAAATGGGCAACATCAACCTTATTGCTGCCTTCTGCAAGGCGATGAGCAAGACAAATGATGCAGATGAATATATCCGCGTCAAAGAAGTTGTTTCAACAATGAGGGCACGAACGAAGCTCTACAAATCTCAGGGCATCGTTCTAGAAGGACCCAGCGGTGCGGAGCTTCCCCGCATTAAAACCGAGCTCGTGGAAGGGCATTACAAGGAGATTATCAGTGTTGCAAGAAAGGTAGAGCAATTCAGCAGTTTGCTTGATGAATATCTTTTTGGCGAAAACGACAGCTGGAGCGACTACAGCAGCGTTCACAGCAACAGGCAGAATAGCGTCGGTGAATGCGACGACACGATATTGACAGCGGGTGAAAGTGACCTAAGTATTGGCTATCTGAGCGACTAAGACCATGATTGAAGTGCAGGCACGCATCCTCAATTGAAGCGCATAAGAGATCATATTTAAAAAGTGTGCTTTTTAAGCTATCTTGGGATCAGTAGAAATCTCCAACACTATTCACACTCCTTTAGCCACCCCTCCTCCAACTGAGGGTGCCGACTGGAGTTCATTCTGATATGTAGGTCCATTCGATAAGTAGTTCTAGTTTCAAATTGAACGGGGAGTCACACCAAGTAACGGGAATACCGAAAGAGGTGGTTATTACAGACACAAATGCAAACACCACGGGCTCTTACTTTCGAACATGCTCAATGTTGATGGCGAATCGGTTAGCTTTGCCGGAGGAAGCTTTTTGCGAGAGGAGAGAGGCCAGCCGAAAATGACGACCCGTGCGTTTTCGTGTGCGCATACCGCGCTCCCGCTAAAGCGACATATATGGAATGCAAGCTGCCGCCCAGATTAGGATCGCCTGCTTACCGGATTAGGATTGCCCGCTTACCAGATCATGATTGCCTGCTTACCGAATCAGGATTGCATAAAGGAGAATTAAAGAATCCTACCGTTTTCATTTACAGGATCGTCTCTATCCAACAAATGACCGAACATTGGCCAATTTGGCAGCGGGAAGAATCATGATCCTCAACTAAGAGGGTGTAGCCTTGCAGCATTGGTGCTGTACTGCTTTTGCCAGGACCGCCATGCACCATAGCATTGGCTAGTTCGGCAGCAGAATACGGTGTCCCACCAGGACTTGCTAGCTTGCCTATGATAGTTCAGTATGTAATCAATTTCTACTACCGATAGTTAAGACATGTAGTACTAGCTAGCTAGACTAGTGGGCACACATCGAATTAGAAGCATCAAGCTACTTGTATGTACTGCGATTACAGCACGATACCAAGCGTTCCAGCCTCATTAATTGCGACTGTGTAGTTAAATGAGTCCCTAGTTAAATCGAGTCCCGTGGTCATCAGTCTTGTTTCGGGTGAATTTATTCATTGGAAAATTTAACCACCGGCAAGCCCGCAAAAAAGCCTCGATCGCCACGTTATTTCGTCGACCGAATAATCCTGTTCTCAAGACTCATCACTTTTTCGACTGTTACGAAGAAGGTATCAAAGAACTTAGCGAATGAATCCATGGATATGCCTTGCTAGTATGGACAAATAGCAAAATCCAACAAGCTAACAAGCTAGTTGAAAGAAGAGACAAAGGAAGCAACTCATCATCGATCGAGACGTGAATCCATATCGTTCTAATATCAACAATACCCAGCAAGCAAAAAGGTTGCAAGCTTCTTGGCTGACCAACTTTGAATCTTCACCAACTCTAATAGAGCAGTAAATCTGACTCGTATTCGTAACCACAACACGTTACGACTATAGAAAGAAATAGAAATGACGCGTCCCTATCTCTTACCGCTCCTTCTTTCAGCACTCTGGTTGGGAGTAACTGCAAGTGTTTCCTCCAACACGGGTGGCATGTTTACTGGAGGAAATGCAGCGTTTGTACCGAGACGCAGTCGACGTCGACCACAACAAAAAGGACGACTTGCCAAGAAGGTTCGAGGAAGCCAATTTCAAGCGGCAGCCGAGAGACGCAAGTTACAGTTTGGTAGCACTACACCAGTACCGACCGACATCACCCTCTTGGATGGCCGCATGGGGATGGGATATAGTGACGATGGCCTAGAACACTACAGCAGTTACCCAAGCAGCAAAGCGAGCAATAGCGGCAGTGGCAGCTACAGCGGCACTGGATCCAGCAAAAAATCCATGAAAAGCATGTCCAAAGGTGCAACCAAGAGCATGAAATCAACCAGCAACAAGGGCATGAGCTCCAAGAGTATGAGCGGTCCCACTACTCCTGGAAATATTTTCGATCACGGACCAGTGATGGAAGGTTCGATTGGTAGCGACGGCGAGGTGACAGAGATTGTGCAGGTTTCTTGTGGAACGGAGGAGCGGCCATTTTTGACAACCTTTGTGACTTCCATTGAGATTCAGCCAGTTGAAGGTGGGGGGAAAGCAAGAAAGGAAGTATCATCCAGAAAGGAACCGGGTAAGAAGAAGAAGAAAAGTAAAAAAGGATCAGCAGCATATGGCGATGACGACTACGAGAGGATGGACGAGGACACGGAGGAAGATACAATGGAGCTCCCGACAGATACGTTGAGCCCCATGGAGCAGAGACTCTTGGAGACAACATTCAGAGAAGTCTACAACGCTCTCGCGTATGAAGATTGTGATGGGTTCTTTCGGACGGTCTATACGGTTAGTATGACCTATGTGGAGCCCGATGACGAAGATGAAAACTATGAGGTGACCTTAATGGATACATATGAGACGGATGGACGCGACGAAGTACGACTGTTTGTGATGAATGGCACCATGAGTGAGAAACTGATGAACAGCTCGGGACTTCCAAGAAGGCGGCTTCAGGAAACCAACAATATGTTCGTCCGCTCTGCCCAGAACAGCTCTAGTGCGCATGGAGGCAACGGAACCAAAGCTCTACCAGCTCCAACCAAAGAAGGCTCTTCTGACGATGAGCCGGTTACACATGCTCAAACTGTCACAGGTGGCGAAAACCGTCCAATCTACTACGTATCTTTCGCGGCGACATGTCGCAACTGCGACGTCACAGACGAAGTCAACTTCCCCTTGCTGATGTTACCAAATGATGACGCTTATGGTCGCTCTGGGCTTGATATGGGGGTGCCAGAAACGAGGCAATCCGAGGCTGCTGAAGATGGCAATTGTACGTGCCCGATGGTGGTAGACAGTTCTTTGGAAGAAATCTCACGGCGTCAGCGACACCGCAAGCTGGATGGTCACAACCTTATTGCCCCTCGGCCGAATGGTCCAACAGCAGCCGAGTTTATTGATGCCATGAACGATGCTATACACATTATTCAAGAGAACGAAGGTCAATTACTTCGTGTAGCGGGACTGGTGGAATTGATTGAGCCAGACTATTTCCAAGGAGAAAACCCAGAGCAAGAGCTTCCTCCCACTGCTGTACCAACCATAAGTCCCATGCCAACCTCTACCATATCTCCTTCAGCAGCGCCATCCGTCAGTTCTGTGCCTACGCTCACTCCAGCGCCATCAGTGGGAGATAATATTACCGATACCGACTTTCCCACAGACAGCCCAACCAACGGTGCCGTACTGACTCGACTGCCGACCACAGCTGCTCCTACAGAGTCAAGAGAAATACCGGAGGAGCAGTCTGCCAGTCCAGTGCACGCCATATGGTGTAGCGCGGCGTCGCTCCTGTTGATACTATCATCGACGATGCTGCAGCTTTGATGGCATTCTAGTTAGCTGTGGGAGGGTGGGGTCATTTTAATGTTCAATTATGTGTCAATGGTATAACTAAGATGCATGGAAAATTCGTACACTGGTACCAGGTAGTTCAATATTATTTAAGCAGGTCAACAAAATCTTAACTATAGGAGGATTCATTCCATTCCTTCTGATTTCCTACTCCTACTAAAAGCGTGTACAACATATACGTTAGCCCCAATAGGTCACTTTTTATACAATCCTTCTTCGGACTCGATTCTTAAGGTTTGGATTGACGGCGCTGGAACGCAAAGAAACGAATAAAAGTGAGGTCACAGCAAACCTTTCGATCGTTTTTTGGCAAACAAGTTTCTCAAGACATACCAATAGTCGCGTCCAGCTACGCCACTACCATTGCAGCCAGGGACATTCTCATCTGCGACTCGAAAGAAGCACTAACAGTGGAGCAACGAGGAAGCGAACGGAAAATGGTGAGGACGCCGTAAAGTGCTATTGCATGTCAATCTTAAATGTGCTTCCACTTGTATACTGACCTGAAGTCTGCCGGCACATTCATTGTCGCTGTCACAGTCTGGATGAAGGGAAAAGAGAAATTGAAAAAACGGTTAGAATGAATTATGCATCAGGTAGATTGCTCAACAGCTTTACGAAACATACCTCCTTGGCATTCTAAATAACGTTGTATGACAAGATAGAAAAGTGATTAGTCGCATGAAAACACACCTTGGGTGCATCAAAAGGAGGCTCAACACACAAGAGTCTTACCATCGCATGGAAGCTGAGCAGTGCAAGTAGCACTTCGTGTATTCAAAAGCTTTGGATTGTTTGCAATTTCACCGCCATCGTTGACGAGACTATTGTTCTCCATTGTCGGGTCTACCGCACAATAGTCTGTTCCTGATGATCCTTTACCCGCACATCCAGGTACAGGTTCAAAGGCAGTTCTAAAGAAGCACCGGAGTTTTCCAGAGCAACCGTCATCTCCGTTACAGTCCTGGTGTGCCAAAAAAGAGGAGTGCAAAGGTCAGATTCCATATACTTTTCAGGATAAGCCACCGAACTACAAAACCAAAAGACTTACTCCTACGCATTCTCCGCACTGGGAATCCTTGGAGCAACCGCCCTGACGGTCCATCAAAATTTTGCTGGTGTCAATGTTCATGTTGTCTAGGACGTCTTCGTTAAAGTCTTCATTGTCATCAACAAAAGGCTGTAGCGTTGGAGCTGGTCTCTGTGGTGTAGGATTTGGAGTCGGGGGTCTTGGTACGTTGGGGGTGGGCCTTGGCTGATTGACGGTGTTGCCTGCGTTAGGATTCACAGCACAATAGTCGGTACCACTGACACCCACTCCAGTACAGCCAGGAACCAGAGTTTGATCCGGTCTTTGGAAACATTGAAGCTCTCCCTGGCAGTCTTCGTCGGCATTGCAATCTTTTAAACCAGTCCGACAGAAGTGTTAGTGAATTCTCCATGAAAAGCAATACAATGTCTGCAGTAAACATTACAATTGGGGACCTTACCTCCAACACACTCTGCGCAGGGATTTTCAGGCGAGCATGCAGTCGATTGACTCGACAGAGCTTTGTTCCCTCCATTTTGACTCTCATTGTTATTGCTATCACCATCGTTATTGTTGCTATCCTCGGCAAAGCCTTCTCCATTATTGTTGTTGTCCTCGGCAAAGCCTTCGCCGCCTTCGCCAAAGGCATCGTCGAGGGTTGGCTTGGGGGCCGGTGCAGCGACGGGGGTTTCATCCTCATTTAAAGCTTCTTGGGATGCAGAAGGCGAAGGAGTGGGCCTTGGCCCACGAGTTGGCTTGGAAGTTTCAACTTGCTCTGTCGGAGAAGAAGTTGGTTCATTGGTAGGTCTAGGTTGTCGAGTTGGTTTCAGCGATGGTGTAAAGGTGGGACTACTTGTCGTCGGTCTGGGTGGTGGAGTGGGCATGGGCGTCTTGGGGATAGGCGGACTGGTTGCTTCATCAGTGGTAGCCATTGTTTCCTCGCCGCCGTCCTCGTTGGTAGCGTCATCAGTGGTAACGATTGTTTCCTCGCCGCCGTCCTCGTTGGTAGCGTCATAACAATATCCTGTTCCGCTGACACCCTCCCCGGAACATCCTGCTACACTTTCCATATCACTACGACTCTTACATTTCAGATTCCCGTAACAATCGTCATCAATAGAACATTCTCCTTCACATTCCTGACAAGGAAGAAAGCTGGTACACTTGGTATCTTTCAAGGTCAAGGTATTTTCTTGGGCCTTAAAGCAATAGTTTCTACCTTTTTCTCCCAAAGATGAATCATCGCATCCCGGAACTATAAATCAAGTATATACCAACACAGAAACATGAGTAAACTGTTATCCACCAAGCGGTAAGACTACTTTCCCACACAAGATATGGTTTGTGCTAGACCACGTACCGGGTGTCAGATCGGGTCTTCGAAAGCACTGCAACCCCTCCTCACAATCCCCATCTTTTCGACATAATCCTTCGCACATGGCGCAAGGTTGAGTCCTGTTGCATTCTGAGGGACGTAGCGTCAACGTCAACAAACCATCGGTTGTTGCAGTCGCATCGCCATCAGCTGTTGCAGTCGCATCGTCATCAGTCGCATCGTCATCGGCTGTTGCAGTCGCATCGTCATCAGTCACATCGGCATCGGTTGTAATCGCATCTGTATCTTCATTCGTCGCATTTTTCGGTGTTTCATAACAATAGTCTCGACCATCGACACCAGCACCTTCACAGCCGGGAACGGGCGTGGAATCGGTTCGAAGAAAACACGACAAACCAGTGTCACAATCAAGATCAGTTTCACAAGCACCCTGACAAATTTCGCAGGGGTCATCGGGGTGACAATCAATACTGCGCAATCGCAGGGTGTCGTTTCTGGGTTGATAACAGTAATCGGTTCCAGCGGCACCCTCACCGACGCAACCAGGAATGGCTATAAGCAACGAAGCGCGTATCAATGACAAAACGCACAGTTAGAAAGGGAAGAGTGAGTGAATGAATGAATGATCATAAAGATAGCAAGGGGACGTGTGGAAAGATGAACAAAGAGTAAGCGTACCAGTTGTATCAGGTCTGTAAAAGCATTCCAGACCATCTTCGCAGTGAGAATTTTTGTTACAATCTCCTTCACATCGTCCACATTTGTTGTCATCGGCGCACTGAACAGCTCTCAAAATGAGTGGTAAGTCCTCATCCTCTTCCACTTGCACCTCCTCTGTCGTTTCACTATCTTCATTATTGTCAGTTGTACTTTCTTCTTCGTCATCCATATCTTCCGTAGTAGTGCTACTATCCTCCTCTACAACGCCCTCATTCAACGTATCTCCCTCCATGACATCTTTCACTACTTGTACGGTATATCCCGAATAATAGTAGACAGAATTGCCGTTGCGATTTTTAATGACAATCGTGACATCCAATTGAAGGGCATCCACTACCTCATCCAATCGAAAATGACCTGCGATTGTGCGTTTTTGATTGTTATTGGTATGCGTCACACCACCGACATTAAAGGCATTGAGACAAACGGTATGGGCTACTTGCGCATCCTCATCTTGGGCGGACAAAGCCAAGGTCGTATCGGCTTTTCCAGCGGAATCTTCGGCACGAATTAAAAAGCCACGCAAGGGGCGTTTGGTAGCATTGAGATTCCAACTCAAATCACGATTGGCGGGGATTTGAACGACTTCGCCAGCGACCAAAAGAGTATCGCCTATACTGACTTGAATGCCACCCTTTTCCAAGGTTCCTTCCGTGACGCTTCCTTGCATGTGGGTGACACCTACGGCGGCACGTCCTCCGGCACAATTGGCCGCACCTGACGGAAGGGCATGAATGACGCTGGGAGCCAAGAAGAGGAGCAGGCTTGCCACCACCACCAAGGAGGGAAGTTTAACTTGTCGCATCATGGTATGTATGCTTGTGTTGTATTAACTATTATTAGCGTACTACTGTATCGAATATCGAGGTTAACAATGCTGAGATATATAGTATATATTTTGTTTTGTTATCTAAAACCTATTGATTCCTCCATTGATTTCTACTGCCACAAAATAGCTGACGTGAAAATATGATTCATCATTGATTCAAACGATTTTGAATTGCAAAAACCGCCACTTCGAAACGGTCTTCCAATATATTTAGGAGGTAGGCGGGCGTTCGGCCACGGGTATTTAGCCCCAACCCTACTTTGCATTGCATCGAAAATCATCCATGACTCAATTGAATCCCTTTTTGGAAGAAGAAAATTTCATTCACAGATAATTTTAGTCCGACGAAGCAAAGATACTTTCTACTGGTACAATTGCCGTCCACATGTGCGATACAATTAACAATAATAATGGCCAACGAACGAAATACCTGCATACACGCATATGCTTCCTCCCGGGAAACCAGTCATCAGTATTGCGTTCCGTACCAAACACAAACGATGGGGACCCAACGCTCCATGACCTCTACTGGCACATGCAGCAGAATGGCTATTGGCCTATATTGCTTCAGGTGGACAACCAGTCGGCGACATCACAACAAACTCTGTGCTCCTGCAGCTACTCTAGTTTGTAGATAGATAGCTATTAGTACTATTGTATTAGTTAACACAAGACACAGCCCCCTCCATAAGTACATTCCTGTAGTGCAATCTATTGGTCTGCTCAACAAACGCGACAATACTACAATACTACCACAAATCAATATATCATCAACAGTATGGGCGTCCTTACGATTTTTCTCGATAAGATTACCAATTTGGTGGATAAGGATGTGATTGGAAAAGCAGACCCCTACGTAAAGATTCACGTCGAACACGACCGATGGGGACCCATTGACAAGAATTATGGAAATTGCAAATCTACGAAAAAGAAGGGAGATCTGAACCCGGTCTATCAGGAGACCTTTACCATTGAAATACCCAACCTCAAGGGTCTGGTCATGCAAGTCAAGGTACGTGTTCAAGATAGTGTGTAACTGTACTGTTTACTGCGGGGGGCGCGGTATCCAGAAGAATCAGTACAAGTCACGACCAAGATACATAGAGTCACAAAGTGGGGGTGTGGCGTTGGTTTTGTTGCACTGTGTCCTTCCATAATGTTTTGTCACGTACTTGTGCTTGTTTGCTCACGCAACGCTTCTTCTCGTAATGACTGAATAAACCCATTTTTCTTCTTTCTGTGCTCGCACCCTGTCACTCTCCTTAGGTCATGGACGATGATCCAGGGTTGGATGACAAGATGGGATCATGTATGATCAAACTGGAGGATTTGGGTCTTACCGAGCAACCAACCGCGGTGGAAAAAGTGATAGATAACAACCTAATTCGCAAGGATGCCAAAATCTTTTTGCAGCTCTCGTACACGGAATAAGAAAAGCAAGTAATATAAGTCAAGTTTATTTTGAAAATGGGGTGAAGATGGCCATTTCTTAACTTTCTACTTGGATGTGTTGACGGGGAGACAATTTTGAATCTTTTGCAAAGAGACGCGACAAGTCATTTTTAAAAAGGAAGCAATAATATACTATCCTCCTTCCCCGTTGGGCCAACCGGCAATGAAGGCCGGCATACACCAATTCCGAAAAAAAGACTTGACAAAATTGAAGCAACAAAACAAATTATATATCACAATTACTGTATTACAATCCAATATTCGTATCTCTTTTATCACTATATTATTTTGCCTACTGGCACAAAAAAGATAGACGCAACACCAGTACAGTAATTGTTCCTCACTCATTCACACCACCAAGATCTTATTATTATGAAGCTAGATAGTCACATCCAAACAAGTTATAGTAGATTCGATCACACACAATACTCTTTTGATATACGGCAGCAATAGCAGCCAGGTGATACAATCACATACTGCACTGCAGGCACACTGACTGCATGACAGAACAGGGCTTAATCAAACATGGACTTTCTTCTCAGGTAACTTCCACCCTTTCGCGCAGGTGGTGCATGGCAGTAATCCAATCCTGCAAAAGATAGTAGAACATAGCCATTACAAAAGAAGTGAGAATGATGCTTGAAACAACGGATAATCATCCCCAATGATAGATTGCCCGCGTCCTTGCTATGTGCAAAACCGGATTTGAAACGGACGTAGCAGTGCATGTCTCTTACCAGGAATTCCTGTTCCAACGCAACCGGGTACTTCATCAGCTACTAACACACTGCGTTCGAGGCAAACGAGCCCAGGACCACAGTCGCTACTCGAGTCGCAATCCTGCGGTAGTAAACAAAGTTACAGCAATAAGAATGAGAGACTGCACTACTCGATCTAGTTTGGTTTGGTAGCAACCAAAATGCGTTTCCACCAAAAGAGACGGACGAACAAGCACATAAGACAAAGCAAAACTTACTCCTTCACAAGCCTCACAGGGGCTCTCGGGAGAGCACGTGGTACTGCGAAGCCGAAGGGTCTCTGGTGTATTTACATAGCAATAGTCTAATCCGGCAGAACCTTCCCCGGAACAACCAGGTACAGGCGACGTGTCAAGTCCAGGTCTAATGATGCAAGGTATGACCAAAGAGTTTGTGAGTACATCGGCATGTGTTTTGTGGTGCAGTGGAAAATGCATCCGATGTTCCTACGGTGCAGCAGAACAATTGTGCACAGGCACATTAATTCGTACCTTCGATAGCATCGCAATTCACCAGCGCAATCATCGTTTGAGTCGCAATCTATTGATTGTGTGCGTACGTGCATGTTTCAAAGGTGACAAAGCGGACGAGAGAAAGAATTTTGAGTTTGAATCGTGCGCATTTTTCAGAAAAACAAAACAAGAGTCATGTAGCATCACGTACCTCCTTCGCAAGCGTCACAAGGTGTATCAGGGGTGCAGGATGCATCGACGAGCGCTTTCAGGTCAGCGCCTTCTTCGTCGGGGCCAGCACCTTCGTCGCCTTCTGGTGAGGTAGGGGGGGCCGTGGCCTCTGGCATAACCTCTGGCAAGGCCCCTAGAGCTTCTTCGTCAGTCGGGTCCATGGTTCCAACTGGCATGCCCGAAGAGGGCACGCCGGTTTCCTCTTCTTCAGGTACCATCGTCGCATCGGTGTCTGAGGGCATACCGGTTTCCATAGGCATAGAAGATTCGTCAGCAACTGGTACAGCAGATGAGACCTCTTCCATGGTGGATGGCATAACGGTTTCCGCTGTGGTTTCGGCATCTGTTGGCACAGCAGTTGAGGAGACCTCTTCCATAGTGGATGGCATGATGGTTTCCGCTGTAGTTTCGACATCTGTTGGCATATCGGTTGCACCAGGCAAAGTAAAAGAAACGCCCGACACCATGGCTGAATCTGCACCTGTTGGCATACTGGTTTCAACCGGCAAAGAAGTGCCCTCCATCATAGGAGTACTTTCGTTAGATGTTGGCATATCTGTTCCTTCTCCTGATGGCATCATGCTTCCTGTACTTTCGTCCGATGTCGGCATATCGGTTGCTCCTGGCATGATGCTAGCATCACTGGTAGCATCGCCGCCAAGAAGGGCCATGCCTTCGGTTCCACCAGTGGTTCCTAGTTCGGTTTCGGTAATGCTTGGAGCTGTGGAAATTTCATCTCGTGGGGTAGAGTCACTTTCCAAAGCGTCAAAATTGACGGGAGGCGCCGTTCCCACGCTAGTACCTTCCATTGCTTCCACACTTCCCATTTCGGTCATATCCATAGTAGACGCTTCTGTGGCTGCAGAGGATGCCATTTCCGTCATGTCCATGGTAGGCACGTCTGTGGCTGATGGAAAACCAGTTGCAGGAGGAGTTCCAAGGCTCACGGTCTCCGTCATGGACTCGGTTCCATCCAATGTGGGCATATCCGTACTTTCTCCTACTACTGTCACAGTGGCACCCTCACCTAAAATGGTGGGTGTGTCGGTTGCAACATCCGAGGGTGTGGCCGTGGCAGAAAACATAAGATCACCATCAAGATCGGGATCAACATCAAGCTCATCATCGCCAGTTACAACATTGACCGATATAACATTTATGTCCTGGGCGACGACGGCACTGGTGGCCAGCACCACCAAGATGCAAAGGAGCCACTGTTTCGTAATCGACATTTTAGGTTTGGTTGTTTGGTTATTTAGTGGTGCAACTGTTAGTAATAAAACTCGATCTTTTGTTTCTCACTGGAGGTTCAACAAGTGCTGCAGCCTTTTTTATAAGTTTTAGTGTGACGAAGAAAGAAAGCGGTGGAGAGAATTGCTTCCGACTACGATCGCGAGTAGTTGCTGGTGGAATAGTTGCTGGTAGAATACCGGTACGTGCAGCTTCTAAAAGGTAGCCACCTGTACTACTCTAGCTAGCTAGTAGCTAGTAGTAGAGAGAAGCCTAAGATGAATGAGGGTTGCATTAGTTGTTGGCTTGTTGCATTGCATCCGGTCACCAAACTCACTGCAGGTTTTTGTATGCTTTAATTGGGTGGTTCGGTCATCTGTCGTGTGCAACCTTCCGCGAAAATCAGTGGTTTTGTCGAGTAGAGGAAAGCAAGGAAGAAAAAACTTTACGTTTGGTAATTACCAACGTCGCGCCTTCTCATCGACTCCATTCGTGCATTTCTATCTGATTTTCCCAAGATCTAATAATTATGTATGCCAAAGCTAATTCGGTACGAGCCAGGTGTCTTGCACAACAGCAATCCATCCACGATCTTCTATTTTCGATCAAGTGTGAGTGAGTCCGTGAGACAAAGAGGTCTGATCGATTGATTCAGTCATGAGTGAGATCCAAGCGACAAAAGATACTATCCCGCACAGCTAACTAAGCCAGAGATCGCTCATGCGATGAGTGGCGGCGCATAGTACTACTGGTTTATTATGGTACCAGCTATTAGTGAAGTATCGTAGCCAAACACTCAACAACGACCACGTCTGTCTACTACTAGCTAGCTAGTAGTAGAAGAAGTAGATCCCCAACAAGCTACTAGCTAGTAGCCTTGTAGTTATATTCCGGTTCTCTTGATACGCGTCTGAAAATACCAACAAGAGAGAGGCCGTCATTCATGTTTCAACACGTGCTGCCCGATAGTCGTCGCTATCCCAGTGGACTCCGTCATTGGAATGAACTAAAAGGTGCCAACCGACCAGCTGGCTGCCTTGCCGATGTGATTCCCATTCCACGTCCCTATCCTACCATTGCCAGCGCCAATGATTTTCGAAATGCCTCCTCATCTGCCAAAGAAGAAGAAGAAGAAGAATTGAGTTGGAAACATTTATCACTCGATCAAGTTCAAGAACTTTTATTGGGACCCAACTCGGCCTGTGCCTCTCTCTTTGCTATCGATGGTGCAAATCATTATTTGTATTTTACCATTTGCTGTCGAGAAGATATTGATAAAGTCTATACGGCGCCCTTTTTATATCAAGGGCAACGAGAACACGCCCAAAAATTACTCCGGGTTCCTTGTGAAATTGCTGCCACACAACTTGCCAGTCCACCGTTTGCGGCGGACCATAACGACAGGATGAGTTTCATTGTGGGGGTCCCTCGTAGTGGAACGACACTGCTTTGTAAAATTTTGGAAGCAGCTGCCAATCATCAACAAGAACAACAAGAAGAACAATCTACTGCTTCTCCTGATACTACTACTGCTCAAAGAAGAAGATGCATTGTTTCACTCTCGGAACCCGATGTTTTGGGAGAATTGGTGTGCATGAGAGCCCCCGATGGATCCAATGATTCTCTCATTGTGGATTATTTGGCATTGGTGTTACCTTGGATTTGTCGTGGTCGTGATGATCGGTCCTCCCTTGCCACCACTACACAAAATTATTATAGGCCCACGACCTTTGTGATTAAGCCACGGAGTGAAGTCAATCATATTTTGGATCTGATCCAACAAGCACATGAACGATTGACACATCACAACAACTTACATTGCCTGGTATCCATGAGAAATACAAAGGATATGGTCCAATCGATGGCCAAATTGATGGCCAATAATGACATTTATGATTCCTTGGGAATTACCTTGGCCGGAAACTTCCTCCAGGATTTGTATCGACAAATTCCACTCCTAAAGAGAATGTATAGTAATGACACTGCAGATTCCAAAGCTCATGATGGAGTATTTATTAATGGCATTGCCATTGCGGCTGGCATGTGGTGTTCTTGTGTGTACTCTTGTGGAACGTTTTTACACGACAACCGATACGCCAAAACGATTCATTTTGACACTTGGAAACAAAATGCAGCCCAGTTTATTGGACCAATGTTGCAACATCTTGAATGCATTCCATTGGATCAACCTCCTGATCCGGGCCTCATTCAAGCATGTCTCCAGGCTATGAAGGAAGATTCGCAAAAAGGTACTAAAATGGAAGGCCTTCATAAAAAACTTGTTCATTGGTCCAAGAAACATGATGTGGAAGTCAAGACTGTGAAAGAATATATGCAACCGCTCCCATCCCTACCCAACGATCTCATAGCTTCTTCCGGTGATTTTATACCGGCCAAAATTACAGGTCGCTTGGCTTCTCCAACATTGCTGTCGTCTTATATTCCTCTTTTCGCAGCGTATGCGGCTATGGTGATCGCGCAAATGTACGGAGCCCCAATATTGGGTCTACTATGGGGAAAAGACATTCAAGCAGTAGCCGAGGCCCAAGATACATCCGCTGTCAAGCCGGATTTAAGCATGGAGGTACTTTGCCGGGGTTATACAGCAGCTCACTTTGATACTAACTCGAATATATGGCACGCAGCAGGCATGGTAGCGTCCATGATTCTGTTACTTGTAGCAGGAGGAGCGGTGGGCAAGTATTCTGTCAGTCCTGCCATGACAATTTTATTGTGGATTCCACCTGTCTATTACCTTCCCGCTTGGGTAGGTCATTTTGGGTTTCAAAAAGATATCCCGGCTGTCTTTGTTTATGGAACAACATTTCGAGGATGGTGGAGGGGAGAAGCATGTGCATTTATGGATTTGTTTCAAGGTGGCCTAGTTTCAGAACCTGTCGAGTTGGTAGGAACTGTTCTACTCTCGGTTTTGTTTCTGGCAGTCACGGGAGTCTTCGCTCCTACTAGTACCATTTTATCATAACTTGACAGTACAGGTATTAAATGGACCCCTACAAAAAGAACTAATGAAATAAATTTTGAAATTTTGAGTATGCTGTGCTTGCTAGGATTTCTCAAGAACTATAATGAAAAGAACAGTGGTGGAGACATGCCCTTCAAGGAGTGTGGAGTCGGAGTATGACACAGCCTTCCAGTTTTCAGAAGATTAGTTTTGCTCTGGTTGCTCTACTAGCTACTAGCTAATAGGGCGGCCCGCTCAATGAATGCAAAGGCATCATCATAATTGCTTTCTATCAGTTTCAGGGGGTCTATGTGCGACTTCCTATCAAATCAGTCTTTTGTTTATTAGAGCTAATTATTAGGCTTTTTGCGAGCGTAGTTTTGAGATCCGGAAAGGACTGTGCCGGCGCGGGATACACATGAAGCAGTGGGGGCGCGAAATTGTTCTGCGCCCCCAGTTGATCACTTGGAGGCACGAATCACTGGAGTGCCTCCACTCATAATAACAGCATGCAGCAGCAGCAATGCACCATGCTCGCCTACAGGTTAACAGCTAATAACAACCTACAAGTAGTTCCAATAGCTACATGTAGCAACATAAGGTCCCCTGGAGTGGTTAAAGAGGTCTAGAAGCTATCCTGTTAGCTGCAGCAGTCGCGAACGCGTTCGCGAATTGGAGTAGTTGATTTGCCCATTGTCGGGTCTTGTTGGTTGAATTTCGAATTTTCAGGGGAACCCCATCCCTATCCCTGACCCTGTATTTCGGTCACGGATCAAGTGGAGGTGCTCAAGCCCTACGCGCCCCCAGTGGAATTCCAGTGGAGGCACCCAGAGCATGCGCGCCCCCAGTCCATCAAGTGGAGGCACCCAGAGCATGCGCGCCCCCAGTCCATCAAGTGGAGGCACTCAGAGCATGCGCGCCCCCAGTCCTACAAGCAGTGGCAGTCGTCTAGCTAGTGGTCGCACTTTCCGACACGTTCCGATCCAAGACAACGATGCGAGTGGCGACTGTTCCGTTCTGATACAAGCGGTGGTGAGTCGACGAAACCCTACACGAACGTGTCCCCTCGGGGTGAGCGGAAGCTATGCCCAAAATTTTGTACCGTCCCCACGGGGTTGGCGGAAGCTCTGCCCATTTTTTCCCATGACTCACACTGGATCCCTGTTTGCTTTTCGTTCCACGACGCAGATTTCGTTGTTGTCTTGGAAGTTCCGTCACCATGCCTCCGAAACGAAAGCCTGACGATCCGAAGGTGACGAAGCCGAAGCGCAAACCGAAACTTACCGAAAAAGCAAGGGAGCAACGTGCAGCGAAGAAAGCAAACGATAAGAAGAGGAAGGAACGCGAAGCGAGAAAAAAGGCAGCTGCGTCCCCATCCCGAACTACACGGGCGAACCCACGCGAATCGTACGAACACAAGCGCTTACCGTATGGACCTGGAAAGGAGGCGACCGAGGTGCTGGGGAAAGAAACATTCTCTCCCGCGAAAGCTCCACTGCCTACGCCGAAGAAGAATCTTTTGGCGACTCCAAAAAAGCTGCCCAAGCGTAACTCCTCCTCTAGCGATGATACCCCAAGCCCTGACTATTCGTTAAACGCAAGACTTCGCGAACAGAAAGCGAAACGGCACTTCGCACGAGAAGCGAAGCTACCGCCACCACAAGAAGGCGAAAAGAGTGATTCGGAGCCTGAAGAGTTGGAAATACCCGAATACGAAGGTGAAGATGAAGACGACAAGGCCCCCTCGGTGGATATTCTTTTGTCTCAGGATTCGGAACAAGCTTCAAATGCAGCGGGTGCTGCGTCCAACAGCAAGTCGGAATCCGATTCCGATTCGGATGCCTCCTCCCCGCTTCCGCGCAAGAGCATCGGGTTGAAGTCAAACAAGAAGAGGAAGGTCATTGAATCGGATCAAGAGGATGATGTCTCCGCCGTTGAACAGCGTATTTTTGCGTCTGATACCGATGAGGACCAGAAACCTGCTGCGAAAGCGACCCAACGCACTAACGATAACCCATCCCCCGGATCTCCGGACTTCCACAGACTGATGAGCACACTGGAAAACGATGCCGATCCACTGGGTAAATACGCAGCCACGTATCATATGAAATCTCCTTCCGCCAGCGCCCCCGATGAGGAACCGGTTGTTGGTCTCAAGCCCGAGCGTGGAGTTCCTCGGAGACAACCAACAGCGCAAGCAGAGGTCGTTGACATGTGTGATGATTCTAGCACTTCAGACTCTGAGGACGATAAAGTGGAGACTGGAACCGCCGAAGTTGGGGGTGATGATAGGCTTTTCGAGCTAGAGTCTTGGATGCAGCCTAAGCTGCGGTTGTTCCCAACCAAGTGGTGGAAACCTACTTTGAGAATGCGCAAGAAATGCAAGGAGGAACAACAAGAATTCGTTGGCCGCCTGTTCGACCAATGGACGGCCGACTATGTCCATAGCGATGAGGACTGGCAATTGCTTCGTTCCGTAGCCATTGACTACCTGATTGATCAAGCTGAGTATCAGATTGCCGGTGCTACGAATGAAGATGCCAAGGACGAGATGAGTGTGCACATAGCTCTGCGCGATGCGGCAAATGAATGGATGATTTGGTATCCCGGAATATGCAAGGACATCAAGGCAAAAGAAGAACGTGGATCTCTAACCAAGCAACGCAAAACCCAAGCGGCTAAAGATTTCATCAAGCGAATGGAGTCTGAAAGGATGGCTGAGCTCATCCGCCGACGTCCCTCTGCAGCGGTACCGGTGGCAGCTGCAGAGGAACCGTTTAGCAATTCGGCTTCCATCATCCCCGATTCGTCTTCCGTCCACGATTGCGAAGTTCAAGATTCACTTCTGGAGACCCCGCAGCCTCCGGCACCAGCTCCGGAGCAGGAACAGGAGACAGGTCCAGCTCCGGCTCCGGCACCAGTTCCAGCTGCGGAAAATGACCCTGCAACGACTGCCACCACAAATCAGTCGTCTGCTGTCTCGAACATGGAGTCCGCTTCGGTGCCTTTGGAGGCTTCAGCCAACGGTGATTCTGCAGCAGTTCCTGCACCTGCCATCCAGCCCAAGGGTCCTCCACCCCCCTTCGATCCGACTAAGGTCTATCGGAAGAAGGGACATGTCAACCTTCTCTTCATTGTAAGCGCCATGAAGCACAAGCGAGTGTACAATGATGAAATCAAAGTGACACAAGGGGACACACTTCCTGTCTGCGAGAACTTCCTGCATGGCATCGAATTGGGCGGAAGTTATGCTAAGCACTGTTTGTTAAGCATCCTCATGAAAGTCGATCCTGATCATAATTTGAATTTGCCTCCTGTCGAGGGTGGTCTTGGATACGATGTTCCTTTGGACGACGACGATTTGTTCCAGAAGATTAAAAAAGATCAACAGCTCTTCCGTTTCGAAAAGGGCATGGATGGAAAGCCGGGTCGGGTTGTGATTAAGGACTGGCTCTACCTTATGTCCTTCACAATCGCCAAAATGTATGAACAGGTAATCAAAGACAAAATCAAAAAGAGGCGCAAGAAGAAAGACAACGCACAAGACGATGTGACTGTGAAGGCCAACTGCTTCTTCTTTACCCCAAGACGCATGGAGCACTTTATCGGAAAAGGGAAACGAGATGAACTCATGAGAGTTGTTAGCCGCAACATGGATGTGGTTATCGGGGGGGAGCAAGGTCTGTTTGAAGATTATGAAGGTTACATTGAGTGGCTTTCCTGGGTGAAATGCAAACACAACACGAAGATCTATCCTCCGGTGCACCTTCAATTTGCATCGTACAACAGGAAAAACCTGAATGCTGCCATGTTCGCTGAAAAGCTAGCGCTGCCTCATGTGGTTGTGGACTTCAAGGACCCGATCGGCTGTCCCCAAGGCAAAACCAATTGGGAGGATGCTACATGGGAGGATGTGTGGATGCATGTGTACCCACTAGTGGTGTCCCTGCACAACGAGGAAGACGACCAGACAGGCAGTTGCCAAGAGAGATTTGTTTTGAGTCAAGGGTTCCTCCTCGAGTCAACCGTGGCAGGAGGAGACTCCATCCAGATGTGGAGGAAGACACCACTGGACAAGGCTGGACAAAAGATTACCGATGCTCCTTTTGATTCCTTTCTGGAGGTCTATGCTAAATTTGTGCAGCGCTTTAGTGACAAACTGTCGGATCCCGAAGATTCCACCCTTGTTGCAACTCCTCCCTACGAAGCCATGAAGATAAATCGCACATTTGAGTACATGGTGAAGCCGTACCATCAGGAGAAAGATGCCCGGACCGAGGTGGTTGGCTATCAGGTAGACAGTGTCGCATCTTTCTGGACCCCCTTTTTTCAGTATGGTTGCACATTGAGGGAGCAATTCAACATGACGAAGGACCAGGAATATCCACCTACGTGGTGGGCATTGCCCTGGAGGACAGATAGGGAAAAGAAGGCCAAGGCTGTTGTTGAACAGGGGGGAGACATGGACTACGCCCTGTCTGAGAAGCTTTCATCGTGGGGAAAGAAGGACGACGACGGAGACGATGGAGAGAAACCCACAAAGAAGGCAAAGACATCAAGGACGAAGGATCAAGGAATCCAAAAGGCTTACAGAGAAGCCGCCAGTAAGGGCCAGCCGAACATGAAAGTACGCGTTTTCGAGAGACTGCAACTGCCTCCCAACAACATGGTTTTTTACCCCCACATGCCTTGGGTCCTGCGGGTGACAGAAGACCACAGAGCTGGAGGCAGCACCAAGTTCAGAACCGTTGACGCGGCAGTTCCCTTTCCTTTGTCTCCTTTGCCTGGCCTCAAACCAAATCACCCGATAGTGTATTCCACCATCTGTTTGATGGTGGAATGCATGAAGTATTTCGAGGAGAAACATTGGCCCTAAAAAGACTAGGTTGAGTATAAAATAGATGTTCTAATTTGATTGAGAGTGAATGGTAAGAACTGTTTTTCGGCTCGGGGGCGCGTTCTTCCTGGACACTTCGTATGCCGGTCTGAGTCGCTTTGACTTCAGGGCTCTGTCCGTTGCTGGGAAAAGATCGGTGACTTTTCTCTTCGAACCTCTTGGAAGACCAGCACCACCTTCCTGGATCTCACGTGTCCCTTGCTCTGCCTTTCGCTCAACGCCCTCCACCGATCTCATCTGCACCCTGCGGCGGTCAATCGCTTGCTCCAGGAAGTGCACCAGACCGTCCGATATCCTGTTTAGCTGAGCTGGCATGTCCTTGTAGAGCTCCTCCACGCAATGAAACAACGAGAGAATCTTCTGGGTGGTGTTGTGTGCCCCATTGAGAAGAGGAGACATGTATGACTGCGTTGTTCTGGTTGGGCTTGGGGTAACGGCACCTTGTGGAAATGAGCTTTCCTGCCTCATTTCCACGCCCGCAAAGGACTCTGGTGTTTCATCCTCGGGTGCATAGATGTCCCTGTTCATCAATATCTCGTCTCGTGAAATTCCATTAGCAGTGGCAACGCGGGAGTACACTAGCATTCCGTCTGCATTGCGTTGGTACATGAGGGAACTCGGAGCATCGAATAGGTAAGTCTCACTATCATCATTCATCTGATGTGCAACTGACATGATGTGATCGTATTCCTCCCTGGTGATCTTGAGCCTGAGGTCTCCTTGCTTCTTCTTGTAGTAAGCATCCAGTTCCGGCGATCCCATTGGTGTTTTGTACAAGGCATGATATTCGATGAGGTGGCGGATGATGCAGTGACGAGGAAGCACCTGACAAAAAACTGCGAAATGGCGGCAAGGTATTCCTAGTGTTGTGTAGTAAGGGCAAGTGCATGTGACCTCGTAGTTGTCGCCAAAAGGATCCAGTGGGTGAATGGTGAGTGTCCTGATGCGCCGAAACCTGGGAATGGGACTAATTTCCGAACAAGGTCCGCAAGTTGTGTTTTCGCTGCACTCCAGACAGAAAACCGGCGAATCAACGTCGTCATGCCTCTGCACCAGCTCGATCCGATATCTGTCCAATGGCCTCACATGATAGTTTTTCCTCTGCTTCATGTTCCTGTGAATCTCGCTCTCGCATCTTCCCCAAACATCATCGACGGTCTTGGAGCCAGCAACATAGGATCGAAATGACTGATGTTCCTTCCACACCCGCAGATGGTATTTGTCCATTTTCGCATCCCATTGGCCATCCTGAACTTCTAGTGATTCGGCCATGCCCATGGTCGGCTGAACTTCATGGCTTGCCTTCACCTTTATGGTCTGGTTCACACCCTCCAAAGCAGAAGTCGTTCTCTGATGCAACGTCAAGTGATCCTGCCTGAGGCAAGCCAACCATCTCTCCTTGTGCGGCAGGATCTTTTTGGTGAGAAAGTCCGAAAGAATTCCCACATTGTGTCTCACTGCTACGCTGGGGTGGCTTTCTTTCCGCCTGGCAAGCCAGGTCTCCAAGCAGGCCTTCGATTTGGCGCACTCTTCCTCCGACTCTATCTCGCCCACCCTCATCCAGGAAAAAAGAAACTGCTTGAAGGTTTCCACCATGTTCCTAACGTTGGCTGTATCCCAACCCTTCATCTGTGTTTTGAGTCTGTTGATCCCCTGCACCACCAGGTGACACATGCAAAGGCCATGTCTGGCTTTAGGATAGAACTTTCGCTGACAATTGTCAAAGGCACCGCACATCACTCGGTCCCCATCGGTAAGAAAGAATTGAACGCGAGCAAGCAGGTCCGCTCCAAAAAGTGCCGGCATTGCGTCTCCGAATATCCAATTGAACACCCAAGCGCACTGTGAGGGCATGAAAACTCGCAAAGGAGTGAAGGTGTTCATGTCACCGTCAAAAGCACCTCCTATTCCAAGGGGCCTTTTCTCATTGTTCGTTCCAAAGGTCACATCAAACATGAACACTTCAGGGAACTTTTCAAAGATCAGGCACTCATCCTCACGGGCCCAAGCAGAGCCAATCATGATCTCGTCTCCCACCACAAGTTTTTCCCTCACGGCCACGAGATTTTTCCCGAACGCAAGCTTGTCATGGATCACATCCAGGCTGAAGGGCATTTCTTGCTCTTCTGCGGCAGGGCCATTGAAGACAGAATAACTCATCAGCAAATCGTGTGATGGAAGCGAAAGCTCGGCTGCCACCTCCAAGATTTCTCCTATGGTAAGCTTCTTGAATTTTTGTTTCTCTGAGTCCGGGATGTCATCTGGATCTTGGCCATTGGCTTTTGCCCTTTCCAAAGCCTCACGGAGTTTTTCGTTCTCACGCTCGTCTGTCATCTGCGCTTTGCTGACAGCCAGAAGGGAGGTTTCCGTCACCTTGTGCATGAGGCGCACACACCGAATCATCTTCTCAGCCACCTTTTGGTCCAGGCCATCAATGAGCCTCTCGGAGTTGGTCTTCTGCTTCTCCACACAAGACTCGCCTTGGTCTAGCTAACCAAGCACGAGGGTGCTAACGGTGGCGACACCGCATCTGCCACTCTTGTCGACATTGGAAGATGACCTGCGGATGCATGTGACGAGTTGATGGATGGCGGTGGAGCTGATAGCCAAAGAGCTGTTGGTGTCGAGTCGATGCCATTGTTGATGTTGTTGTTGTTGGGCGTTCGCGTTGCTGCTCTGTAGGATTCCTAGGGGAAAGGTCTGTCATCCATCCATTGCCGGTGCAACATCTTTGAATTCAAGCATCAAAGAGTCATTTCATTTCGTGGGCGAACCATGGGATGATGTGCCTCTTTGCCTCCACTCTTGTGCAAGGGCCCTTGTGCGGGGAGGAGACACCCAGCCTGGTACGAGTGTGTGGGCACTCGTGGAGGAGCTCCGGTGTTGCTTGATTGACAAGGTGGACCTCCCATTAGATGATCGACTTCTGAGTTGATTTAGCTCCATTGGAGTACAAGATGACAACCTACTCTTCTTCGGGCTGCTGTGGAGGGAGGAGACGCATGTGTTGAGTTGGAGGGCATTCGGGATGAACAACAGTTGCATGGATAACGAGGATGCGGGCATGGACGGATGGATGGATGGAGCCAAGCCGTGGTTGTCGGGTTGATGCGGATGGAGGCGCGGCTTCGTATCGTGTTGGAGTTGGCTGACTTGGTGACCTGCAAAAGGGTGACAATGGGCATGCCCATTGCTCCCGCCGCAGTGAATTAACTGGTCATTTAGGAGAAAACCCTGGTGGGAACCTTGGAACAGTGCAGGTGAACCCTTGCTGTTGGTTGACCCCAATTGGACCTCAATTGGCCAATTGCCAAGCTCCATGCATCACCCTTTGGGATGATGCATCTTGTCAATGGATGGGCCTTCAGCAAAGCAAGCGTGCTGACTGCACGTTCCATTTGCAAGCACTGGAGGGCAGAGTTTCATGCTCATGCTTATGCTTCTCCACACAAGCTTGGGCATCGGCACCAGCAGCCTTTTTCTTCTTCAGGTGGCGGAGCTGTTGATCAGTGTGGACATGGTGTTTTCCGTTGTCTTCCTTCCCCAGTTCGGTGACAATGTTTTGGGCAGTGCCCCCAGTGGCATGCTTGGACACAATGGCTGCATTCTTTTCCTGCTTTGCCGACATGCACTTGGTTTTGACAGGAACCAAATGGGATGGAACATTGGAATGATTGGTGTGTCGCCCACAGCATGACTTGCGCAATGGCAGGCACCAGCACCGTCCAGGGATGAGATTGACCCGAATCAAAAACTCACATCTCTCATCCTCAGTTTTGGGCCGGTCGATGTTGTTGCGTCGACAGAGACAGAGGCCCTCGTTCTTTTCTGTGCCCCTGGTGTTTTTGCTTTTGTTGACGAATGTGTCCATTTTGACATCGGTTTTGCAAGCTGGGTCCTGCACTCCATGCGCATCCAGTTCCGGTTTGTCGGGGGTGTTCTTCCAGCACTTGGTGTTGACGATT
>ENA-ORBV01003052-ORBV01003052.1-microbial-mat-metagenome-genome-assembly--contig:-NODE-3052-length-34255-cov-14.007402_pt1 | contig 34255 bp, 31 predicted proteins | sample MGYA00237777_ERZ505514 | MGnify/ENA primary metagenome ERZ505514 (study PRJEB26160, sample SAMN06269048) | microbial mat metagenome | isolation source: Oligotrophic lake microbial mat | place... | reverse complement strand
CAATCTTCAAAAATGGTTTGTGGAAATTTTCGCTAAACCCACATAGCTATTGGATCATTTGTTTTGTGGAGGTATCTTATTAATTTGCAAAAAGAGGTGATGGAAGGTAGGGTGAAGCAGCAAGCTTTGGAATTGTTACGATCGACCAAATGTTCTGCGACTGCTTGAATCGAGATCCATAGATCGACCTTTTGGAGAGAATAAGGTCGATCGGCCTTCCTATGTCGATCGGGCTTTCGGGCCCGGACTAGGAGGGCCCACCCCACAAGGAAATTCACTTTTTGTGGAACAGCCCGGAAAGCCTGTTCATAAAAATTCCCCACAAATCTGTTCTCAAACTAACAATTAGAAAAGATTAAGTACCTTTTACCTTGACAAAACTCCAATAATCCGCAATAATAGTAGATTGTCTGTCTAAATCCGGCTCGGATCAGGTTAAGACATTCCAAAAGCTGGAGAGCAGTCAGCCGTCAAAAGTCCACAACGACCAATGACCAATGACTCATCAGCTACCTGTACGGCAATCTCAACAACCATCCCATGACTTACGCAATCATTGAAACCGGCGGCAAACAATTTCGAGTAGAACCAGGCCGCTTCTACGACATCGAACTGCTTCACGTTGAAGCAGAATCCAAAGTCACCATTGACAAAGTATTTCTGATCCAGCACGAAGACGACGTTCACATCGGCCAGCCTTTACTAGAAAATGCCACAGTAGAAGGAACTGTTCTGCGGCATTTCCGGGGCCGCAAAGTCCTCGTCTACAAGATGAAGCCGAAAAAGAAAACTCGGAAGAAAAAAGGGCACCGTCAAGAAACAACTCGCTTTATGATTGACTCTATTACAGTCAATGGTGTTGTTTTGGCAGCGAGAGATTTAACTCAAGAAGTTGTTGAAGCTCCCCAAACCGGCGAAATTGAATCAGAATAAACAATAGTAAATAAAGTTGAGGACATTATGGCCCACAAGAAAGGTACAGGCAGTACACGTAACGGACGCGATTCTAATTCCCAGCGTCTGGGTGTCAAAAAGTACGGCGGTCAAGTTGTCAAAGCGGGCAACATTTTGATTCGTCAACGCGGCACGAAGGTTCACCCCGGTAATAATGTTGGTATCGGCAGAGATGATACTCTGTTTGCCATGATTGACGGTGTGGTGACTTTTGAAAGAAAAGGCAAAACTCGCAAGAAAGTCAGCATTTATCCTGTTGTAGCAGCACCTGTGGCTGAAGCTGTTGCTGTTTAATTTTATGCGTTCCTAGGTTTTGCCTGGGAATTCATATAATTGGGCGGTTGAAACCGCGTCTATACAAACCAAACCCGCCTCCGCGGGTTGAAGAAGAAGCGATTAAAATTACGTTGTCTTCTTCAGTCCGCGGAGGCGGACTTCGTTTGTGTAGACGCGGTTTCAACCGCCGTTTGATCTTCAGTCCGCGGAGGCGGACTTCGTTTGTGTAGACGCGGTTTCAACCGCCGTTTGATCTAACCTCCTCCGACAATTGTGACAACTTCTAGGATGTCGCCCTGTTGTATTTTTGTGGTTTCCCAAAATTGTTTGTGCAGGATTTCGCCGTTGTACTCCACAGCTACTAAGCGCGGGTTTAATCCTAATTGTTCTAGTAATTCTGGTAACGGTGTGTCGATCGCACAATTGCGATTTTCTCCGTTAACTTGCAGCGCAATTTGATTGATCATTAGTAGAATATCAGTTTTCAGGGCGGGTTTCGTAACAAAATTATATTCCAATACGCTTGAGATAATAAGACTCGGCGGTTGAAACCGCGTCTACACAAACCAAACCCGGATGGTGCGCGGGTTGAAGATAATAAGACTCGGCGGTTGAAACCGCCGTCTTATCGAAACCCGCCCGACAAATCCCCCATCAATCTAGCTTTTTCCGTGCAAAGCTTTCTGAGCTTTCAGATTCTGCATCCGAATCAACTGCGAGATGAAAAACTGCGTGACTAAAGTAGGTTGTTCTGCTTCCATAATCGATCGTACTGTAGCAACCCTTTGAGCTCCAGCATTCAATACTTCATCGAGGTTGTTGATATCAATTGAGCCGATCGCAAACCACGGAATCGGCGACTTAGTAGCAGCATACCGCACATAGTCCAAACCCGCCGCCTGTTTATCAGGTTTAGTAGGAGTTTGGTAAACCGGCCCAACTCCAATATAGTCGGCTCCCGCATCCACGGCTCGCTGCATTTCCTCGCCATTCGTCGTCGAACAACCGATGATGCGTCCCGGGCCGAGCAACTTGCGCGCTTCCGCCACAGGCAAATCTCCCTGTCCTAAGTGTACGCCGTCGGCATCCGCTGCGATCGCAAAATCCACTCGATCGTTGACAATCAGCAAAGCATCGTAGCGGTGACAAAGTTCGCACAACTGGCGCGCGTTAGCCAACTTTACGCCGTCGTCTGAGCTTTTGTCGCGGTACTGCACCAAAGTCAGTCCCCCTTGCAAAGCAGCTTCCACCACTCCCATCAAGTTGTCTCTCGGCGAAGTTACAAGGTATAACTGCGATCGAAGTAACTGCTGGTAGCGCCGGTAAGCCAGCAAATCGCTTTCGAGAGTATAAACCCGATAGCGCATCTGCTTAAAAGCCGCCCCCATATTCCGATCGTAAATTTTGCCATACTCTTCGAGTACCCGCAGAGCTTCTTCCACCCGACAGAAATTCGCCTCCAGTAGCTGCTGAATGCTCGAACGCTGCTCTTCCTGCGGGTGAGTCAACTCCGTACCCGGATCAGTCGGCGTATCCCTAGCACTGCGAAGTTCTGCGACGTGCCAAGCAGCTAATTCTTGACGCAGTTGCTTGCACTCGCCAGCTAAATCGGCGCTGTTAAGACCAAACCTGCACCATTCTTCAATAATTCTCAACCCTTCGCGCGCGCGATCTAAATTTGCATCTAAGATCCGGCAGAGGGCTGGCTGTGCCGGTAAAGTTCTGTTTTGTTTATCGGTCATTCAGAACCACCCTAATTATAATTAATCTTACCAGTCAAACCGCTACATTGTCCCACGCCGTCAAGATCGTCGCGCAGGCGGCTTAATTTTGGCATAAACCAATGTAAATTCGACAATAATTTTTTAAGTTTTATTGAATTTGATGAAAACAAAGCATAATAGATCAAACTTGATGAGAGTGGAATCGTTAAACTGCATACCACACTTGGGAGGAGAGCCGTGAGGTTAGCAGAACAACACAAAAGATTAACAGAAGAAAACCCCAGCAGGCGGGTGAAATCAAAGTTCGATCACGAAAACCCGACATCGAACTCGGGAAGCGGAACTCGGATCGCAAATCAGTGGGGTTTATTTATGCTCCTAAATTCTCAATATAGCGAGTGCAAAGAAAAGCGATCGCAAAAATCTTGTCTGAGTTCTTGCCTTCTGCTCGTTTTTGCGATGACCGCCCTTTGCAACCATCAACCGTCAGTTATCGCTGCCGGGATACCCGGAGTGCAGCTACTTTCTCAGGCCCTCGATAGCGACCTTAACATACTCTACGTCAGCTCGACTGGTGGCAGCGACACGGGGGGCAACGGCAGCGATCAAGCTCCGTTTAAAACCCTTACCTACGCCTTAAGCGTGGCCCCGCCCAAAACAGCGATTTTGCTAGCGCCCGGTACTTACAGCGAGCAAACCGGCGAAAAATTTCCATTAATGCTCAGGCCCAGCGTGACAGTTCAGGGAAATCCCAACACTCGCGGTCAGAATATTGTCATCAAAGGCGGAGGATACTTTATCAGTCCGACTTCGGCGGGTCAAAATATTGCGATTTTAGGCGCAGACGGGGCGGGACTCAGCGGGGTGACGGTGACGAATACCAACTATCGCGGTTACGCTTTGTGGATCGAATCGAGTTCTCCAACGGTTGTTAACAATACTTTTTCGGGTAGCACTCACGACGGCATTTCGGTAGTGGGTACTTCCAGGCCGACGATTGGCGGGAATGTTTTCTCGAAAAATGGAGCTAACGGCATTACGATTTTTGGCAGTTCCCAGCCGGAAGTTCGAGATAATTTGTTTGAAAACACGGGATTTGGGGTGAATGTAGCGCAGAACGCTTCGCCTCTGCTAATCGGCAACAAAATTACTCGCAATAAAGATGGCGTGGTGGTGCAAGCTGATGCTAGACCGGTGCTGCGTAACAATTATATCGAGAGAAACCAGCGGGACGGAATTGTGGCGATATCGAGATCTCTGCCGGATTTGGGAACTGCTGCCGAACCGGGGGGCAATGTTATTCGCAACAACGGTCAGTACGATGTGAACAATGCGGCCAAAGGTCAAGTAATCCCAGCTTACGGCAATCAATTGTTGAGCAGTCGGACTACGGGATCGGTTGATGTGGCGGGAACTTTTACCCCTGGGCCAATGGGGGGAAGTGCTTTGCAGCTAAGGGCCGATCGACCTCCGAGTATCGGTGGCCCAGAAACTTCTCTCCCTGCTTACACTCCCGGGCCGCTAAGTCCCAGAGTTCAAACAGCGCCAATTTCGCCGATTTCCAGGCGACCGGTGCAAAATCGACCCGCACCGCCAAGCCCTCTGTTGCGACAAGAGCTTTCTCCAAGAAATGCCCCTGCTTCACCGGTAGTCCCAGGGGCGATCGCAATTCCTGTGCCCGATCCGAATTATCGATCGGTTTCGGAAAGTTCGGTACAGCAACCAATGATTTCTCCCAATTTTGATAGTTCGAGTTCGGTTTCTTCCGAGGGTAGATTGCCGGTTCCGGGCCGCAACATTCCTATCGGAAGGGGCGGCTATGTACCTGCACCTTTAGGGGGGAATTCTTTGCCGGATGTGGCGGATAATTCGCCGTCATTCGATCGACCGTCCGCTTTGGGTTTGCGCTATCGAGTTGTGGTGGATACTGACAGGCCGGGCGATCGACAAAAAATGCAATCCCTCGTTCCCGGTGCTTTTCGCTCTTTTTCCAGCGGGCGATCGGTAATGCAAGCCGGTGCTTTTCGGGAACGCGAAAAAGCTGAAGAATTGGTACAAATGCTCAACACTAATGGTTTGAATGCTCGGATTGAAGATATCAAATGAAATGGTCATTAGTCAGTAGTCAGTAGTCAGTAGTCAGTAGTCAGTAGTCAGTAGTCATTAGACCTCTTTCAAAAATAACTAGGACGGGCATCTTGCCCGTTCCACAAAAAACATTTTTTCTTGTGCAACGGGCATCTTGCCCGTTCCAAAATTTTATTAAAAGGACTTTTGCAAGAGGTCTATTAGTTTGTCCACTATCAACTGTCCACTATCAACTGTCCACTATCAACTGTCCACTATCAACTGTCCACTATCAACTGTCAACTGTCCACTATCAACTGTCAACTGTCAACTATCAAAATTTTAGGGCCTAGCATATCGGATGCCAGACCCTAAAAAGTTTGTAAATTAAGTTGATTCAAGTGGGTTTTTAGCTCTGCTGAGTTTCAGCAAACTACAACTAAGGTGGACTTTTGTGCAACTACTCTGCAGACGAGCTAGCTATCAGCGGAGTCTATTCAGACTTCTGTGTTTGACTGTTGTGCGATCGCTACTTTTGATTAATCAAATAGCCTCAAGCTACTTAACAAATCCCGAGCGCAATGTCAACCTTTCTTTGCCAATAAGCTACAGGGTTCAGGCGTTGCCTGCGAACTAGAGCCGATCGGGACAAATACTCTAATTCCAAATTTTTTATCCAAGTTTTTTGTGCTTCTTGGTTTTGCCCCTCATGTTTTTAAGTTAACACCAACTGCGCGCATGACAATACTTTGTTTACCAAAGTTGACACTTTTTGACCTCCAGAAATACTTCCGAAAGCGATTATTAACAATTTGTACGATCGCCCGATACCGCAACGTGCAGAGTCGGCACGATTCGCTTGCTTTCAACGCAGCAGAGCTTCCCAAGTTGCGCGGCCGACAATGCCGTCTGCGGGCAATTGGTATTGTCGCTGAGCCGCCTTGACAGCAGCTTGAGTTTCCGGGCCGAACACGCCGTCAGCACTCACCCGCAAAAATCCCTTGGCCCGCAGCCGCTCTTGCAAATCTCTGACTGCTGCCCCCCGCATTCGTCTTCTTAAAACCGGAAAATTGGTTGACGGCGCTTGGGGGTTAATCTCTGAGTTGCCGCCAGTTGTAGGATCGTTGACGATCGGGTTTTCGATCACGCTCGGAGTCGCAGGAAACAGCCGGTTCCAAGTATCTTGACCTACTATGGCGTCGGGAGGCAGACCTGCTGCTTCCTGGAACTGAGACACAGCTCTAGCGGTGCTTTGCGAGAAAATCCCGTCTACAGTGTCAGCGTAAAAGCCCAATAATTTAAGAGCAGCTTGGAGTTCGATCACTTCTGAGCCGCGGCTGCCCAATTTGATTGCGGGGCGGGCAGGGATCGGGCTGTTAACTTGTTCGGAGGTAGGTAGCTGTGCCGCAGCAGGAGTAGAGGCGATCGAACTTATTGCCAAAAAACCGCACAAACCCCAGCCGAGGAGCAAACTCGGAACCTCGCGGGCTTCATTCCAGCTTGCTGTCAGGTTTCGGGACATGGAAAATTTGACCTCTGCAAAACTGGTAGCGATCGTACATCAAATCTGGAAAAAATTGGGAATTTCGGCATAGGGAATTGGGCATAAGGCATTAACTGATTCCCTGGCTATGTCTGCGAACCAGTTAACTCAAAACTCACAACTTTTCTCCCCTTCCCTTTCCTAAAAATAATTTATCCCCTGAAATAGCTGCAATTGGCAAAAAAACTGCTAGATTGCCCTACAGAAAACATTGAACCGCGTTCATTGGGCCCCAGCAACACCATGTCCGAATCCAGCACCAGAACCGCCAGCCAAATAGACATCGGCAACGTCAACATCGGGAACTTCCAAGTCGGCAGCATCAGCGGCACGAAATACAACGACTTCAACGCCAACGGCCGCCCTGATCCCGGAGAAGTCCCCATTCCCAACTGGCAAATCTACCTCGACCTCAACAACAACGGCCAGCCAGAATTTAACGAACCTTCCACCCTTACAAACCCTCAAGGCAACTACATCTTCGCCAACCTGCCGCCGGGCACTTACCAAGCTAGGGAAGTCCAGCAGTCGAACTTTCGCCAAACTACCCCAAATCCCGCACCCATCACAATTACCAGCGGGACAAACGCTGGCAATATCAATTTTGGCAACAACTTTAACGCAGGGACGATCGCCGGGACAAAATTCAACGACATCAACAGCAACAGCAGCCGAGATCCCGGGGAACAAGGGCTAGCTAACTGGCAAATTTACCTCGACCTCAACCGCAACAACAGGCTCGACGGCGACGAACCTGTTACTTTTACAAACGTTGAAGGCAATTACGCTTTTGTCAATATTCCTGCAGATACATATTTGGTGAGAGAAGTCCAGCAACCGGGTTTTCTCCAAACCACACCTGACCCCGGCCCGGTTAACGTTACTTCCAACGCCACTGTCAACAACATCAATTTTGGCAATGTCTTTTTTGTCGGCAGCATCAGCGGCTTCAAGTTCAACGACCTCAATGCCAACAGTGTCCGAGATGCGACAGATCCGCCTCTGGCAAATTGGCCAATTTACCTCGACCTCAACGGCAACGGCAGCTTTGATCCGGGCGAACCCAATACCATCACCAACCCGCAAGGCAACTACACTTTTGCCAATGTTTCTCCCGGCCGATATTTGGTGAGGGAAGTCCAGCAACCGGGATGGATACAGACTACGCCAAATCCAGGCCCGATCGACATAACCGGCAATACCAACGCTGTCGGCGTCAATTTCGGCAACAATTTCCCCACCGGCAGCATCAGCGGCTTCAAGTTCAACGACCTCAACGCTAACGGTATCAACGAACCGACGGAACCGAGAGTTGCCAACTGGCCGATTTACCTTGATTTCAACAACAACGGCAGCTTAGATCCGGGCGAACCTTCGACTTTAACAAACCCCGAAGGTAATTTCTCTTTTATCAATTTGCCTCAAGGGACTTATGTGGTGAGGGAAGTCCCGCAGCCCGGTTTTCGACAAACCACGCCCAATCCGACTCCTATCACCGTCGGCAACGGCACAAATGCCACTAATCTCAGCTTTGGCAACGTGTTGGTAACGGGCACGATCAGCGGTGTGAAATTTAACGATTTTAACGCCAACGGCCGCCTAGATCCCGGGGAACCTCCGATCGCCAACACTCCAATTTACATCGACCTCAACAACAACAGCAGTTTAGATCCGGGTGAAGCGAGTACCTTAAGCGATGTTCAAGGCAATTACAGTTTCCGCAACGTTCCGGTAGGTAGTTATGTTGTCCGCGAAGTTCCGCCACCCGGTTTCATTCTCACGACTCCGCCTGCGGTGGTTGTTGTCTCGGCAGATATTCGGGCTAGCAGCATTGATGTGGTGACGGGAGAGGCTGAGGATAGGCCGGCTAAATCCTTGAAGGGCGACCCGCTGACGGATGGCAGCAGCTATGCGGGCCCGGAACCTGCGGCAAAGATTGGGGCGGATAGTTTGCTTTCGATCGCGGGTCGTGATATTTATCCAATTAGTGATTTTTTGGTCGATCGACAAGCGGCGAGTTTAGGCAATCTTCCTAACTTTGGGCAACAGAATGTCGGTCTGGAGCCTTATGCACAAGTTAGTAATTTTGTCAAGGCAAATGAATTAAATAATGGGGCGATCGCTCACTCGGTTGTGCCGATGGGTGTAAGAGATTTCCCGGTGATTTAGGGTGACACAAAGCTCGATCGCCCAGAATCCCAAACCGCAGATCAAAATCAGGAAGAGGTTAAAAGGCGATCGCGTGATACCCTATTGTTGGCAACCTCCAACGCATAGCCAGAGTTCCGGGAAGCCCAAAACTGGCGTGTATATGAGGAGCAAGATTCAGAGACAGTATCATACCTGTTTTTAGGAATTATCAGACAATTCCCCAAGTGCGATCGCCCTCGTGGCATGGTCGCTCAAGTCACCGAGGTGCAGTCAGTAACTCTTGGCTCAAGCCACTGAGCTTGTAAGAGAAATCAAGCAAGCTGTACTGACCAGCTATAGCCTTAACTGGCTACGTTATTTTGGTTACGACACCCTGGGATGCGAAGCTAGTCCCTTGCTCTGTCGCTAGTAGTTAAACAGTCTTAAAGTCACTGAGACAGTGCTGCTAGCCTAACAAGCCTTTATAACATTGACCGACAAGCTAACATTACCCCGCAAGGGAGATCGAGGCAACCATACCTCACCAGAGGGGCAACCATACCCCTCTACCTCGCAAGGGGATTCAAGGCGATTGAAATCGCCGGGTCGCTTTCCTCTCAGGACTAAAGTCTCTGAGCTTCCCACTTACCGAGCTTTTTTGTGAGTCTTAACGTTGTTCCAGCTCAAAACAGCAAGTGTCCACGGGCAGAAGAACTCAGGGCGCAAATCTTGAAGATATTGCGCTCAAATTGCCACAGCTATTCAAAACCTGATATAATCTCGTGCGACCAAGCTGGAGTAAGCCTGATGTTAGATGAGGAACCTTCGAGCAACGTAGACGTATGTATGATTAAGTAGCGATCGTCAGTCGCTAGCAGCAGCTAACTGCTGATTGACAAAGTGATACAGTAGCCTGTAGCTTACGTAGATTTAGGTGTGAAGGAAAAGAAAATCATGGAAGAATTAAAGGCTAGTCAGGTACTTCCTGTATTACCCCCAATAGTGCTACCGCCAACCATCAATTTTGGCAACGCTCCTGCGGGTATCCAGGGTACCAAGTTCAACGACCAGAACCGCAACGGCATTCGAGATGCAGGCGAACCGGGAATCCGCGACGTCCAAATCTTTATTGACACCAATAACAACGGCACTGCCGATGCAGGTGAACCCTCGACATTGACAAACGCCACCGGAAACTTCGTATTTCCAGGCTTGCTCCCAGGCACCTATACTGTCAGGGAAATCTCGCCACCTCTATTCAGCCCGACAACTCCCAACCCAGTCGTCGTCACCCTGGCGGGCATTAATGCCACAGTGTTGTTCGGTAATGCTACAGGTGGCGGTCAGATTATTGGCTGCAAATACCTCGACGTAGATAACGACGGCTTTCGAGACGGGAGTGAACCCCCGATGGAAAACGTCAGAATCTATATCGATGCCAACAACAACGGTCAGCTAGATGAAGGGGACACCAGTACCTTAACTGATAGAAACGGCGAGTACCGATTCACCAATTTGCAGGCAGGGCTATACCGGATTCGGGAAGAGCGCGCCAACGGGCCGGGCACTGAACCGTTAGAAAGAGATTTTCCCCAAAGCACCCCCCCCGGCAACACCCCCCTGCTTGACATTAACCTCGGCTTCAACGAAATCTGGGCCTGCGCTCAAGTGGGCAACACTCCCCTGTACGAAATCCCGATCTTCAAATTCCGGGACGACAACGCCAACGGCATACAAGACTCCGGCGAAGTTGCCCTCTCCGGCATCCCGTTCATCCTCGATTTGAACCGGAACGGCCAAAGAGACGCGGGCGAACCGCAACTGTTCACTGGCGCTGATGGTAGGGCTACCTTCAGAGATTTGAAAGCTGGCAGCTACTCAGTATTGGAAACCTTTGCAACATTCATACCCAACCAGCCGCCAATTGCAACTACGCAGAACCCGGTAGAAGTCACAGCCCCCGGGCCCCAATCGCGACAGCAGGGAACACTGCCTTTCATAGTGGCAGATCCAACAGTTGCAGGCGGCCAGCGGGTCGTTGCGGCGAACTTTCCGCCCCCGTTCCCGCCGATCAACCCGGAACCCGCAGTCTTCTTCACCCAGATTCCGGTAAATCCAGGCACCGGTGCTGTGGGGAATACGCTCCCCAACATCACGATCTTCAAATACAACGATCGGAACGCCAACGGTCGTTACGAACCGGGCATCACTACAAATGAAGTGGGCATTCCCGGCGTCACGGCCTACATTGATGCCAACGACAACGGCGTCCTCGACACAGGGGAACAGTCGAGAGTAACTGACGCCAACGGACGCGCCGCTTTCACCAACGTGCAACCGGGCAATTATGTGGTTCGGGAAGTGCCACAGGTGGGTTTTAGTCCTACTACTCCGGATCGGGTGCAGTTCAACCTCAGCAATGAAGATGCCAACGTCGTCTTTGGCAACACCCCCAACAGCCGGATCACTGGGTGCAAGTTCCTAGACTTGAACGGCAACGGCTACCGAGACGGCTTTGAAAAGCCGATCGCAGGGGTCACAATCTACCTCGACAGCAACGGTAACGACGCCCTTGATGCCGGAGAAGCAAGTACCGTCAGCGATCAGTTCGGTCGCTGGGAGTTTGGCAATTTGACCCCCGGTATTTACCGAGTCCGGGAAGTAACGCCTTCCAATTCTTTCCAAACTACTCAACTACTGGACATCGTTCTGGGCGCAAACCAAACGTTTAGTTGTGCTTTGGTGGGCAACGGCCAGTTCTTTAACTTGACAGGAGGAAAATTCCGGGACGACAACCGCAACGGTATTCAAGATCCGGGCGAACCTCCTTTGCAGGACATCCCGTTCACCTTGGATTTCAACAAGAATGGCCGCTACGATCCTGCTACCGAGCCTCTGGTCAGGAGTGATGCTAACGGCCAGGTTCTGTTCACCAATTTAGCTCCGGGCACCTACTCGCTCTTGGAAGTTTTCAACGCTCCGGGCGTTCCCAACCCGTTCCCCATTCCGACAGGGCCCAACCCTGTTACTTTAACGGTGCCGGGACCGAATGCGTTTGTGACGCCGATCGTACCGGCGTCAGTACCGACAACAGACCTAACTGGTGCTAGCATCGATCAGGTGACTGGCAGCACGGTAACTGCTTCTAGCATCCCCGACCCCGATCCTCTGATTAACCCCGTCCCTTCAGCGGCGGCTCTGGTACAGGACAGCAGCGCCGATATTTTGCTCGCACCTCAGAGTGCAGGTGTTAGCAACTTTGTTAACGGGGACGATTTGCAACGCCAGGCCAGTTTGCTGGTTCTAAGGTTTTTAGAAGATCACGGTCTCAATGACTCTAAATTAATGTTGGGTGCTCCTACTCCGCCTCCCGGGTTGTAATGTGAGGTTGGGTTTCTAGTTCGAGACTCAGCAATTAGCAACTAGCTTGTTTAAACTGCACGTCAAATTATGTTTTGGCGTGCTTTTTGCTGTATTGGTAAAGTAGTTTATTTCCTGGCATACTGCCGATCGCACAAACTGTCTTTAGTAGTAGACTCCTATCCGCAAAAAGAACGATTCGCCGCCGCCAGAAAACCTTTATTGATAGAGGTATAACTTAGAGGGATTGTTATGCCAGCTCAACAACAAACTAATCCGGCTCAACATCAAGAACAGCAACCGGGTATCGAATCCCAGATGACGCCTGCACCTGAATCCTTCGCCTCCGAATATCGCGGCAGCGACAAATTGCGCGGCAAAGTAGCCTTAATTACTGGCGGAGACAGCGGTATCGGGCGCGCTGTGGCCCTTGCATTTGCTAAGGAAGGGGCCGACGTGGCGATCGGCTATCTCAACGAAGATGGAGATGCTAACAAGACTAAAGAGGCGATCGAACAAATCGGCCGCCGCTGTCTGGCGATCGCCGGCGACATCGGCGAAGAAAGCGTCTGCCAAAATCTTGTACAACAAACAGTGAAAGAATTCGGCCACCTCGACATCCTCGTCAACAACGCCGCCGAACAACATCCCCAAGAAAGCATCGAAGACATCACCGCCGAACAATTAGAGCGCACCTTCCGCACCAACATCTTCTCAATGTTTTACCTCACAAAAGCCGCTCTCAAACACCTCAAAGAAGGAAGTGCAATTATCAACACTACCTCAGTCACCGCCTACAAAGGCAACCAACAATTGCTAGATTACTCCTCTACAAAAGGAGCGATCGTTGCCTTTACCCGCTCTTTGTCTCAAAGTTTAGCTGAGAAAGGAATTCGCGTCAACGGAGTCGCCCCCGGCCCGATTTGGACACCTCTAATTCCTGCCACTTTCCCGGCAGAAAAAGTTGCGACATTTGGTGCAGACACGCCCTTGGGACGCCCGGGTCAACCCGATGAAGTTGCTCCGAGTTACGTGTTTTTAGCTTCAAAAGATTCGTCTTACATGACGGGTCAAATTTTGCATCCCAATGGCGGCTCTGTGATTAACGGATAGAAAGAAAGGACTGAAGTCCTCACTACAAACCAGGTTTGTAGTGAGGACTTCAGTTCTTTTATTCTTGAACCTTGGTGAGTTGATACAAAACAGTAATCCCGCCACCTTGGTAGCGGGATTGATAGGTTGCAGTTTAACTATCCTCTAGTTTTGCTAGAGTGGAAATTAGCTCGCTGCTGAATTAGCTTATGTTAGCCATTTCTTGCTGCATCGTGCTTTTGGCTGCTTTAAATTTAGTAGCCATTTGTTCCATTTGTGCTTCGCTCAAGTTGCGGCGAATTTGAGGGAACATATCGCCTTCTTCTTGCTTGACGTGATCCTGAACCGCTGTTTTGAGCAGTTTGATTTGGGCTTTAAAATCAGAAGAACTGGGGCTCATTGCCTTAATTTTGGCGAGCATTTGCTTCATTTCGGCTTGCTCATCGTACAGTTCTTGAGTGTTGCTGTAGTAGCTGCGAATTGCTGGGTAAACAATTTGTTCTTCTGCTTCTGCGTGGACGCTTAAATCTTTGTACAACTGACCGAAGAATTCTTGCAATTTTTTCGGATCGTCGGTTTTTTCGATTTCCATAAATAGGGTATCGACTTTGCGGTGATCCATTGTGATGATTTCGACGATGTTCATCTCATCTTTTGTGCGGGTAACTGCACCGCCGATGATGCCGGTCATGGCTGCCATTGCATCTTGCACGCGAGCCCAAACGCCTTGGTCGGGGTCTTTGCCGGTCAGTTCGCGCACGCCTAAAATTTCGAGAACTCCTTTGAGTTGTTCTTGGTGAGCGCGGTTTTCAAAGTTAACTGTGTTGAGGGGAGTAATGGCTGCTTCGATGTCGGCGCCGACTACTTGAGCGGCTTTGTGAATTAACAAGCCGGCCATTGTTTGTTTGTGTTTGAGCAGTTCGTGCTGAGCGACTTTTTCAAACATGGTCAGTTCAGAACCTTTCATGAGTTTCTGAACTTCTTCAATCATTTTTGTGCTGGTTTCTTTGGGTTCGGCTTGAATGCCGTATTGCACGATCGTAGTTTCTAATACGCCCAAGTTTTTGCGATCGTCCTCAAGCATATCCCGGAAGCGATCGCACAGTTCGGAGTCGTTGCAGGAATTGATGAACAATTGCTCGTTGGCGATCAACAGGTTTTGGAGCGCTTTCATGTCTGCTAATTTAGTTGCGATCGCTTGACGCTTTGTATCTTCTAGGGTAGCTACCATCTCTCGTTTCTCCTCTCGATGTCTTTAGTGTTCTTACATCTTTTAATTTATTGAAATACTCAGATAATATCCTCTTTCTCCCGACTGATTCATTAATATTCCGCGCCTGCTATTGACTTTCTAGCAAAAAGATGGTATGCGTTTGAGGCTGCTTGAAAAAAAGTAAAAAGCAAAAAATAACTGATGATTAAGGCAGTCCTGGACGCATCAGTACCAAAGAAACCGGGTTTTTTACCTAATCTGTGGGTGAGTGCGAAAGATTTTCGTAAAAAAACCCGGTTTCTGAGTCCCCGTGCGTCCAGGACTATAAGGTTCAATTGCAGATAGCAGTGATGATTTCTGTATCAATCAATCCCGATCGCACATCAGTAAAGCGTTAACATAGTTGCAGCCGATGTTAACTAAAGTTTAAGAATAACTAGCTTGTCTCAACTGCTCACTGCTTTAGAGTTCCCAGCCAACGTCTGGAAGCTGCACAATGGGTTAACCGTCATTCACCAGCGGATGTCGGCCACACCGGTGGTTGCGCTAGACGTGTGGGTGAGGGCTGGCGCTACGAAGGAGCCGGATTCTTGGTCGGGAATGGCTCATTTTTTAGAACACATGATATTTAAAGGGACGGATGCGATCGCCCCTGGAGAATTTGACCAAATAATCGAAAATCGCGGCGGTGTCGCCAACGCAGCTACAAGTCACGACTACGCGCATTTTTATGTCAACGCTGCGGCCGATTATTTAGCAGAAACAGCGCAGCCGCTGGCAGAATTGCTGCTGCGCGCTTCGATTCCGGATCAGGAATTCGATCGCGAGCGAGATGTGGTGCTCGAAGAAATCCGCCAAGCTCAAGACAGTCCCGATTGGCTGGGTTTCCAAGCAATGATGGAAACAGTTTACCAGCGACATCCCTATAGGCGATCGGTACTCGGCACGGAAGAGCTGCTGATGTCGCGAACTCCCCACGAAATGCGCTGTTTCCACCGATCGCACTATCAGCCCGAAAATATGACTGTGGTGGTAGTCGGGGGAATTGATGAACAACAGGCCAGAGATATTACGGGGAAAGCTTTTGAGCAGTTTTCTGATCGGTGGGATTGTCCCAAATTAACCGCAGAGGCGGAACCGCCACTGATAGAAATTCGCCGTCAGGAACTATGTCTCCCCCGATTGGAACAAGCGCGGCTAATGATGGCCTGGACGGGCCCGGGAGTTGAACACTTGCAAAGTGCTTGCGGCTTGGATTTGCTGTCGGTGTTGCTCGCAGACGGGCGGACTTCGCGTTTAGTCAGGGAACTGCGGGAAGAATTACAATTGGTAGAGGGGATCGAGAGCACTTTCTCGCTGCAACGGGAATCAAGTTTATTTACTATCAGTGCAGTCTTGGACGCGAAGGATGTCGAAGAGGTGGAATCTCGGATTTGCGATCGACTTTGGCAATTGCAGTCTGAGCCGGTTTCCGAGGTAGAATTGCTCCGCTGTAAGCGTTTGCTGTGCAACGATTTTGCTTTCTCGCTCGAAACGCCGGGACAGCTAGCGGGTCTTTATGGATATTACAATACGATCGCCACTGCGGAATTAGCGCTCAGCTATCCCACCAGAATTCAATCATTTGGGCCATTAGACCTCCAGCGCCTAGCTCAACAATATCTCTCTCCCCGACGCTATACAGCCGTGGTACTCAAACCAATCTAATTGGTAAACGGGTGAAAATACATATATTTTTGGTACCGGAGAGATGTTCGGCATTTGTCCGGGGTTCTTTGTGCTTGTGCCGCACCCTATGGGATAGATGTTGTTACATTTAGATGTTGTGGGTCAGGCCCTGCCCGGTATGACATCATACAAGATGCACATGGAAAATAGAAAAATGGCAATCAAGTAATTACCGATTACAAATTACCAATTACCCATTTTCAATTACCAATACTTCAGCTACTCTCAGTACAAGTTCCCAACTAAATTAACCATGAAAAATGAAATCCAGCGCACGGTTTTAGACAACGGTATTGTTGTCTTGGCAGCAGAAAATCCAGCAGCAGATATTATTGCAGCTAGGATATTCCTGCGGGCAGGCAGTCGCTACGTGCAGCCCGAACAAGCAGGATTGTGTCACTTGCTGTCGGCGGTAATGACTAAGGGAACCGATCGGCTGTCTTCGCTGGAAATTGCCGAGCGTGTAGAATCGGTGGGAGCGAGGTTGAGTGCTGACTCTACTACAGACTATTTTTTAGTGAGTTTGAAGACGGTTTCTGCGGATTTTGAGGAGATTTTGGAGTTGGCGGCGCAATTGACGCGATCGCCCACTTTCCCGGAAGCTGAAGTCGAACTTGAACGCCGGATTGCCATATCGGCAATTCGATCGCAACAAGAACAGCCATTTGCGATCGCCTTCGAGCAATTGCGACACTCGATGTACCAGGAACACCCCTATGCTTTCTCTCCCTTGGGCACGGAAGCTACTATGTCAAAGCTCACCAGAAACGAGCTCGAACAGTTCCACAAAACCTATTTCCGTCCCGATAATGTAGTTATTTCTGTAGCCGGTAGAATATCGACCGAAGATGCGATCGCCCTGATCGATCGAACTTTTGGGGACTGGAAAGCGCCTTTAACACCCCTGCCAACTTTAACCGTCCCCCCCCTGTCCCCCTCCCCTCAATCGGTCGTTACGGCGCAAGAGACGCAGCAATCAGTGATTATGCTGGGCTACCTCGCACCCTCTGTGAAAAATCCCGACTACGCAGCGATTAAGTTGCTGAATACTTATTTGGGTAACGGTTTGTCGAGCCGATTGTTTGTGGAATTGCGGGAAAAGCGGGGCTTGGCTTACGACGTTTCCGCGCTCTACGCGACGCGCTTGGACACGGCTCAGTTTGTCGTGTACATGGGTACGGCGCCGGAAAATACGGCGACTGCTTTTGAAGGATTGCGCGCTGAAGTCGATCGACTCGCCAACACCGAACTAAGCGAGGAGGAATTGCAAGCTTGCAAGAATAAAATGCTCGGTCAATATGCTTTAGGAAAACAAACTAATTCGCAAATTGCCCAAGTTTTAGGCTGGTACGAAATTTTGGGATTGGGAATTAAATTTGACCAGCAATTTCAAGAAGAAATTGCTGCAGTTACGACGGCCCAAGCTCAGGAAGCTGCTAAGAAATACTTCATCGAACCGTATATTTCTTTGGTGGGCCCGGAGGCGGCGATTACAGAGTTGGGTGTAGTGGCTGTTTGTTGAGTAGGAAATTGGCGAGGGGAATTTTAAAGCACATAACTCGGGTGTTTAATGATGAGCCTCTAGTTGATTCTGGTGTATCAGATTGGGTGATTTGTCGATCGTCCAAAATTTATGAACTGACGCACCCTTCTTGTGTCGTAAAAGGATTAGACTTATTGCATTGCATAAATTTTTGAGCGATCGGTCAACCGCAGATCGGGGCAGATAAACGGAGATAAACGCAGATGTCTTTCAAGATTTGAGAGCGAATGAATGCCAGAAATTTATTGAACAAAAAAAGCGATGTTAATTCCAGTCACTAAAGTCAAATCTGGATACAAGCCGCAATCATTTGACACCAGCATAGAAGTTGACGTGGTGATGTTTCACCTTTTGCAGCGGCTGACTCCACAAGAGAAAGTGACTCGCACTATCAACTTTAATCAAGCTGTGCGAAGGCTAGCAATATCGGGAATAGAAAGCCAATATAGGAGTGCAAGTCTTGTATTAAAAAGGCAGGAATTTATTAACCGGCGCTTGGGATCTGAGTGGATAAATGTCTTATCTGATAGCTGTGATGGGGGTGATATTGTGATTCAAGATCCTATTTGGTTGGCGCGGAAAATAGCCGACATTCTGGAGCCGTTAGGGATTTCCTATGTAGTTGGTGGATCTGTGGCAAGTTCTCTGCTGGGAGAAAACAGATCTACACAAGATTTGGATTTGGTAATTAATATTTCCCCAGAGCAAGCGCCACAGCTAATCAGCGCCATGTCTGGGGAGTTTTATATCAGCGAGTTGGCGGTATTTGAAGCAATTGCTAACGCTGAAAGTGCGCCTCGCGAATCTTCTTTTAATGTGATTTATTTGCCTTCTATAGAAAAGGCTGACATTTTTGTGATGAGTAATGATCCTTTCTCGGTTTCTACGATGAACCGCCGCCAGTTGCACGTTGCGAGTGCTGAATCGGAGAAAGGAATTTATATTTACTCAGCCGAAGATATCATCCTGCAAAAACTCTGTTGGTACAAACTAACTGGCAGTGTTTCAGAAACGCAGTGGAGAGATGTATTGGGTGTTTTGAAGGTACAGGGCGATCGGCTAAATTTTAATTATTTAAGCGAATGGGGGGAATGTCTAAAAGTTGCAGATTTGCTAGCACAAGCGTTGCAGCAATCTGGATTAGAGTAGTCACATTTTCCCAAGTTGTGTATTTAACTTTTTAAGTTGATTCGGGTGTGTCAAATAGGGTGATTTGTCGATCGCCCAAAATTATAAACTGATGAACTCTAGTGATTTCTGGGACGATCGCCCGCAAGCATTAAACACGGAAAAAAAATTAATCAGACTTCAATTGAACCTTTTATGTTCCCGATCGGTCTAAATTCAAGACAGACCCATCAGGTCTAATTTATATGTACTTAGTAAAGCACTTTCAGATTAAATTAAAGAGCTGACTCCCTGGCTTAGCGGACTCCTCGCCGCTTCCCTGCTGGCAGGAGTAGGCTACACAGCTTACAGCCAACCCACAGTCAAATCGAACCGCGAAACCAGGCGCAAGGAAAAAACCGTTGCTGTCCAAAGGCTGAACCTGCCGATTACAATTTCGGCAAACGGCACAATTGTGCCCGAACGTTCCGTTAACGTCAGCCCCAAAACTTCAGGAATGCTCAAAAGTTTGCTTGTCAAGGAAGGAGATCAAGTTGAAAAAGGGCAGATTCTCGCCTACATGGACGACTCCAACCTCCAAGGGCAACTTACCCAAACTCGCGGACAACTCGCAGCAGCAGAAGCAAACCTGCAAAAATTGCTCAACGGCACTCGAACCCAGGACATTGCTGTGGCTAAGGCAGTGTTAGCAGAACAACAGGCAAATTTACAAAAATTGCTCAACGGCAATCGAACCCAAGACATTGCTGTAGCTGAGGCAGTGTTAGCAGAACAACAGGCAAATTTACAAAAATTGCTCAACGGCAATCGAACTCAGGATATTGCCGTAGCCGAAGCACAACTAGCTGAACAACAGGCAAATTTACAAAAATTGCTTAAGGGCAATCGGCCTGAAGACATCGCCCAAGCAATCGCCAAACTCAGAGATGCCGAATACGCCAAAAACCAAGCTGAGGAAGACTTTCAGAGAAATCAGGAACTCTATAATGCCGGAGCCATTGCTTTGCAAATTGTCAACAACTCCCGCACCGCGCGCGATCGATCTCAAACGCAAGTCAGACAAGCCGAACAAGCTGTAGCTTTGCTGCAATCGGGTGCACGCCCGGAAGACATCGCTGCGGCGCGGGCCGCCGTCGAGCAAAAACAGCAAGCTTTGGCCCTGGCGCGATCGGGCGCACGCCCCGAAGACATCGCTGCGGGGCGGGCCGCCGTCGAGCAAAAACAGCAAGCTTTGGCCCTGGCGCGATCGGGCGCACGCCCCGAAGAAATTGCTGCAGGGCAGGCCGCCGTCGAGCAAAAACAGCAAGCTTTGGCGCTGCTAGAAGCCGGTTCCCGCCCCGAAGACATCGCCCAAGCCCGCGCCCAAATTCTCGCCGCTAGAGGCAGCCTGCAAAGCGTTCAAGCGCTGATCGACGACACTGTGCTGCGGGCTCCTTTCAGTGGCACTGTCACCCGCAAGTACGCAGATCCGGGCGCTTTTGTGACTCCCACGACGGCAGGTAGTGCGGTTTCTTCGGCGACTTCTTCTTCAATTTTGTCCTTAGCTTCCAAAAATCAATTAGTAGCAAACGTAGCAGAAACTAATATTGCTCAGATTCGGATCGGCCAGGCTGCATCTATTCAAGCCGATGCTTTTGCGGGAAAGACTTTTGCAGGTAAAATCACTCAAATTTCGCCTCAGTCGATCGTCCAGCAAAATGTGACAAGTTTTGAGGTAAAAGCGGCAATTATTAATGACGATCGACAAATGCTGCGTTCTGGGATGAATGTAAATGTGGAGTTTAAGGCCGGCGAGCTCAAAAATGTTTTGGTAGTTCCGACTGCGGCAATTGTCCGCCAACAAAAGGAAACTGGGGTGTTTGTTCCCGGTGGAGAGGATGGGAAGCCTGTGTTTATTCCGATTAAGACAGGGATGACGGTGGATGACAAGACAGAAGTGCGATCGGGTTTGAAAGGAAATAAAAAAGTGTTTATTAGTTTCCCTCCCGGATTGCGGCCGAAATCTCAAACTCCATCGTCGGGTGGAATTCCGGGTTTGCAACCCGGTGGCGGAACCCGCTTGCGTTAGAGAGAAAAATGAAAAAGGAAAGCACAACACCCATACACCAATTAATTATCGATCTCCTTCTTCTCTCCCTCTGCGCTCTCTGCGCTCTCTGCGGTTAAAAAAAATCTTAATCCCCACCAACTAGGCATTACCAATGCCCAACTACCTAATGAAATTAAAGACTCGCCCAGCTATCAACAAAACCTCAAACATTCAAATCGCCTTCATGGCGACAGAAGCGCTGTGGAATAATAAATTGCGTACCAGTTTAACTATGCTGGGCGTAATTATTGGGATATCTTCGGTAATTGCCATTACATCGGTGGGACAGGGAGTACAAAAATCAACAGAAGAACAGTTAAAAGCTTTGGGTACAAATGTGCTGTTGGTGTTATCCGGTGCTTCTCGAACCGGCGGTGTTAGTCAGGGAAGCGGTTCTGCTACTACCCTTACTTGGGATGACGCTAGGGCGATCGGCAAACAAGCTCCCGCAGTCAAAGCAATTACCGCTTATTTGCAGCGCCAAGTGCAAATCGTTTACGGCGGACAAAATTCATTTACTGCGATTTTAGGAACAGATTTAAACTATCCAGATGTGAAGAACATTCAACCCCAACAAGGACGGTTTTTTAACGAGGATGAATTGAATGCTGCTGAGCCAGTAGTCGTCCTCGGTTCTAAGGTGCGGGACGAACTTTTTGGAGCCGGAGCTAATCCGCTATCCTCCGATATTCGCATTCAGGGAAACCGCTACAAGGTCATTGGAGTGATGGAAACCAAGGGTTCTGTAGGGGGAACCGATCAGGACGATCGAGTGTATATTCCCCTCAAAAATATGTCTTCGCGGATTGTGGGGAGAAATTCTTTAGCGGGGATTGCAATATCGGGTTTTTGGTTAGAAACTGCCGGCGAAGCGGATTTAGCGGATGCTCAATTTCAAGTGGAAAATATCATGCGCTTGCGCCACAATATTTATCCGCCACAACCGGATGATTTTCGAGTTGTCAATCAAGCTGAGATAGTTAATACTTTCAGCAATGTGATCGGTTTATTTACGGTTATGGTGGGAGCGATCGCCGGAATTTCTTTAGTAGTTGGCGGCATCGGTATTGCTAATATTATGTTGGTGTCTGTTGTGGAACGCACCAAGGAAATCGGGATTCGCAAAGCGGTAGGTGCTACTAATGCGGCAATTCTGATTCAATTTATGGCGGAATCTATTTTAGTGTCCACCGTGGGGGGAACGGCGGGTATTGGGTTGGGAATTGCGATCGCCTTTGGGGCCTCGACAGCGTTCAAATTTCCGTTTGTAGTTTCTGTATGGTCGATATCTGCCGGTTTTGGGCTATCTTTTACTGTAGGCTTATTGGCTGGAGTGCTACCGGCTCGGAATGCGGCTCGCTTAGATCCGATCGCAGCCTTGCGGAATGATTGAACTTAGTGAGGTTCGCCCCAGTTAAATTGAACAGTCCTGGACGCAAGTGTCACAATTATAGTCCTGGACGCACGAGTGGTCATAAACTGGGTTTGGTGGACGATCGGACTTCGTTGTAGGCCACAGATTCGCTAACGGGACTTAGACAAAAATAACCTCAAAAATGCCTGCAAACTAAGACAGGTAAAGGGTTTGAGCTTGAATTGGGATCGCTCCAGAACTGACAAGGGTTTCAGCTCTGACGCGGCATCAAACTCTTTCCCTTACCTAGACTGCGTTTCAGGTAGTTTAGGGGCTAGAAAATGTCTAAGTCTCATTAGAACTAATATACGTTAATTCAAATATAATAACAAACACCCCTTATCCAACACGCAATTTCCATGTTAGAAGCATTGGTATTGGCAACAGTATTTTGCGGATTTTTTGGTATCATCTTTAAAAAGAACCTGATCATGAAAATCGTCTGTATGGATGTGATGAGTACAGGAGTCATCGCCTACTATGTCGTGCTGGCATCGCGAGAGGGCTTGTTGACACCAATTATTTCAAAGGCTAAAAATGTTCCCTATGCCGATCCGGTTCCCCAGGCGGTGATCTTAACGGCGATCGTGATCGGCTTTTCAATTCAGGCATTAATGCTAGTCGGTGTAATGAAGCTGGCACGCGATAATCCGACATTGGAATGTAACCAAATTGAAATGAATAATACCCCATGAATACCCTGACGATCGCCTGGATTGCCTTTCCATTTTTTATCGGGTTTGTCATTTATTTGATTCCGAAGCTTGACAAGTATCTCGCAATATTAGGAGCAATTGTTTCTGCTGCTTTTGCATTCCAACTTTTTGTAATGCCGTCAGCCGTGACACTGGAATTACTCGATCATTTCAGTGTTACTCTGCTAGTCGATCGCCTGAGCGGTTACTTTATCTTAACCAATGCCCTAGTCACAGCAGCCGTTGTCCTCTACTGTTGGCCCACAGATAAGACGGCATTTTTTTATGCACAGATTCTGATGGTGCATGGTAGTCTGAATGCAGCCTTTGCTTCTACGGACTTTATCAGTTTATATGTGGGATTAGAAGTCAGCGGGATTGCATCTTTTTTGTTGATTTCCTATCCCCGTACTGACAGATCGATCTGGGTGGCTTTGCGCTATCTATTTATTAGCAACATAGCAATGTTGTTCTATCTAATCGGTGCCGTGCTGGTTTATCAGGCAAGTCATTCCTTTAGTTTTGCCGGATTGGCCAAAGCACCTCCAGAGGCGATCGCTCTGATATTTATGGGACTCTTAGTTAAAGGAGGCGTATTTGTATCTGGGTTGTGGCTGCCGTTAACTCACTCCGAATCAGACACACCAGTGTCGGCTTTGCTATCAGGCATTGTGGTCAAAGCCGGGGTATATCCCCTCGTGCGGTGCGCGCTGATGGTGGAGGAGGTGGCTCCCATAGTTCAGATTTTCGGAGTCGGAGCAGCGCTTATGGGCGTGTTTTATGCCATCTTTGAGAAGGATACTAAACGGATGCTGGCGTTTAGCACAATTTCGCAGTTAGGCTGGATTCTTGCTGTACCCGAAGTGGGCGGACTTTACGCGCTGGCGCACGGTTTGGTCAAATCGGCGCTATTCCTAATTGCTGGTGCTTTACCAAGTCGCAATTTTCAGGATCTCAAACAAAAGCCGATCGAACTAAAAATCTGGATTGCTCTAGTTATCGCTAGTTTGTCAATCTCTGGGTTTCCCTTTTTGGTTGGCTTTGGGGCGAAGATGTTGACGATAAAAAATTTGCTACCTTGGCAAACGATCGCGATGAATGTCGCAGCAGTGGGCACGGCAATCCTGTTTGCTAAATTCATCTTTCTACCCCGTGGTGGCACAGCCGAAGCAAAACCTGGTTTTTGGCCTCCGGTGTTGCTATTGTTGGGTGGATTGATGGCAGCTAATGCCTTTTATATTGAGGCTTATACGCTGGAAAATCTGCTAAAGGCGATCGCCATTATCGGCGTTGGTTGGTTAGCCTATTTCTTGATTTTTCAACGCACGGCAATCAAACTGCCACGGATGTTTGAAAAATTCGATCATTTGGTCGGTTTTATGAGCTTGATTTCGCTCCTACTATTCTGGATGGCATTGTCAACATGATTGGACAGCTAATATTAAGACTGACGATCTGGTTTCTACTTACTGCCGATTTTAGTTTGGCAAATATTGCGATCGGCTTCATCATTGCTTTCCTGTTGCCGCGCAGCTACGCACCCCCGGAACCTTTGAGGGAATGGTTGGGGGTGTTGGGTAAAATCTTCATGGCGATTCCGATAGCTTATCTGGAAGCTTTTGAACTCATCTTCCGTCCCCATAGACACGAAGATGTGATCATGGAAAAAGTGCCAAACCATCGATCGCCCCTGCTGATCTTCCTAGATGTCTTCCTGATCACTTTTACTCCTAAGACGATTGTCGTGAAATATCACGAAGAGGGTTTTTACGAAGTACACCGAGTGCGACGGACATCAAACACTTAGCTAAACTTTGTTTCTGAAGGATTTAACCGCTCTTGACGCAGAGTCAGAGAATAGAAGAGAGAAAGGAATAATTCCGATTGAGCTAAGTAAGAAAAATCAGGATGGCAGATAATTGAACAACTTAAACAACTTAATCCTAATTGCCATGATTTTGGCTTTGCTCATACCCATGTACGAGGTATGGAAAGATCATGATATCTGGCAGACAATGTTGGCGTTTGCCAGTATTTCGACGAAGACGGCAATCATCGCTCTCGTCATCTCAGTCTGGCGCGATGATTGGATGATCGGTGTGGTGGCGGCGATTATCCTCAGTGTGGGTAATGCTGGATTGATGTTGTTGGCACATATAATCAAACGTATCAGTGACGCATGATCGTAATAAATGTATTGAGCTATACCTGCATCGGTATAGGGATTTTTTTCTGGTTTTGGGGTACTTCTTACCTACTTGGGAAGCGATCGGTTTTGTATAAACTGCACAGTCTTTCGGTAGCAGATACGCTGGGGTCAATCTTGATAGTCGTCGGATTGCTACTGAAAATACCCAGTAAATGGCCCCTGCTGATTCTGGCGATCGTTTGCTTAGCAATGTGGAACACAATGCTGGGATATGTGTTGGCCTATTGTTCCAAAACAGGGAGTAACTATGAACGATAATAGCTACATTTATGTCCTCGTCGCTCTGCTACCCTTAGCTGCTTGTATGGTGGTATTTCAGGTCAATCCATACCACGCATTGCTACTGCGGGGGGTACTGGGAGCGATCGCCGCCTTGGTATACGCGATTTTAGGCGCGGCGGATGTGGCATTGACCGAAGCCTTGATGGGCACCCTGCTGGCGATTACACTTTATGCAGTGACGGTGCGTTCATCCCTCGTGCTGCGTCTGGGTGTCATCGAAGAGGGGACAGAGGGCGATGCTATACCAAACGACAAAACCGCACGTCATTTTAAGCAACTGATAGATGACATCCGCAGAGTTTTTCAGAAACGCCATGTGCGGCTGGAACTGGTTTCCTATGCGACTACACAGGCATTGCAGCGGGCGTTGATGGAAAAAGAAGTTCATGCAGCTTGTGCGCCACAAGACCAACTAGAACACAGCGGCGAAGCGCAAGTTTATAACACCGCAATCAGAGTTCGGCGTGTCTACGACATCATGCAAACCGAACTTTCACCGGGGACAACCCTAATTTATGTAAATACACCAGACGCAGAGGACAAACATTGATGAAGTGGGTTTACTTTTTATCAGGGATAGCGCTGTTTGTCATAATGCTGCTAATCGCCAATCCAACAATGGACTTATCGCAGCAAAGTTCGATCGTCGAATTGGTTGTTCAAGATAGTGGAGTACCCAATGCGGTTTCCGGTATCATTTTGCGAAATCGGCTGTACGACACGATCTTTGAAGTCGTGGTATTTACGATCGCCATCTTGGGTGCAAGCTTTATGCTAGCCAATGAAAAGCCGTCCTGCGCCATATATCAGTTTACCGATCAACCATCGATTATTTTGGCGCGATTGGGAGCGACGATTGCCGCGTTGGTGGGTATCGAACTAGCAATTCGCGGGCATTTAAGTCCAGGGGGCGGTTTTGCGGCGGGTGTAGCGGGGGGAACTGCGATCGGCTTGGTGGCGATTACCTCATCACCGCAGTGGATGCAAGAAATCTACAAGCGCTGGCACGCCGCGATTTGGGAGAAGGTTTCGGTACTTGTTTTCATTGTATTGTCCGTTATCACTCTGTCAGGATATGAGTTACCGCACGGAGAGTTAGGCACGCTTTTGAGCGGTGGAATTCTCCCCTTGCTCAATATCCTGGTTGCAGTCAAAGTAGCATTAGGATCGTGGGCGGTGTTGTTGGTGTTTATTCGCTATCGCGGATTGCTATGACAAATGTTCCGATCTCAAATCCATTGGCATCGAAATTATTCATCTCTCTCATTCTCTGACTCTGTGTCCTCTGTGTTCTCTGCGGTTTAATCATTCAGAAACAACCGTAAACGATATTTTACGTTTATAAGGCTTACGCACGGGTAGTCAGAAACCGGGTTTTTTTGCTGAAAAGACGCGTTACACCCGCAGAAACGGTCAAAAACCCGGTTTCTTTGCTTTTGGTAAGTAATTCCGGCGTTGCTGAATCAAGGTATGATAAACTTATAACCCACATTCCGCACCTTAACTGTCACAAGGGAATTGATTGTAATGAGATATCTTGAAAACCAATGAGAAAATCGAGAGAGAGCGAGCCCCAATCAGAAATTAACAGTAATTGAGCAACCAATGGATTCAAAATACTTAACAATTTCGACCGCTAATATCTCAAGTCACCACAAATTCAGCAGTAATTTAAATAGTAAATAGCTGCTCAATCAATACTTCGGACATTTTTAGATATAGTCGAGTCTCCGAAACCCTTACTGGCTATATGCTGGACTATTTTTTAAAGGTTTAAGTTCAGCGCTAAGTTTCAGAAAATGCGTAAAAAATGGCAGGGCTTCCTCGCCCTCGGCTTACAGGGCCGTTAAAAAACTGTCCGAAGTATTGCTCAATTAAAACTCAATTCAATTAAATTCACAAGCTGTATCAGCAATGAAAGTGTTTTCAATCACAACAACAAATAATAAGAACGACAGCTAACCGGAAAAAAGTTTAATATATTCATCCGTTCTATTGTCAAGTTAGATATTTGTTTAATTCCCTGAAGAGCCAAAACATGAATTGATTGAAAACATTGAAAAATCCAACGTAGAGTAGGCTTATTTGTTCCTTTACGTAATTGATTTTTTAAAGTTGAATTGGTTTTTTGTAAGTTTTGACGGAGAAATCTTTGACCTAAAGTATAAACCAACAAACACAACCCCATCATCAAGGCTAAAGCCTCAATCCTTTCGGGAGATTTAAGAAACACACGCTTCAGTAAAAAATTGCGGGTCTTTGAGAAAACGAAAGCCTCTCTCAGTTGACTGCTGCTCCTTGTATCTAATAATCATTTCATCCGCAGTTAACTCATTAGCATCCATTATATTTGTCGCTAAAATGAATCGTCCACTAGCTTGGGTTTCTTTGGCAATCGCCTTAGCATCTAATTCGAGTTTTGCTGGCACTTTAAATATAGAAGACAACGGACAAGGTTCAGTATGATTGGGCAAACTAACATCAGCTTTAGAGGCAGATTTAAGGGTTTTGATTTCGCTTAAATTATAATGTTTGAGTTGTTGAGACAAGTGATTAGCTGCCGCAACTGCATCGGCTTCACAAGCGAATTCTACACTTGATAATTTCCTGATTTTTTGTTGAGCTTCAATTTCACTTTTTTTGATATTTCTTGCTAATTTACGTCGGTCAGATTCAAGGCGTGCCGAGCTTTCTACTACTAGCCATCGCTGCAATACTCCACCATAATTACTTTTGTGTTCCGACGAACGATATCCGGTTACAGCAGAATCAATAAAGTCTGTTTCACTTAATTGAGACACCAGTTGCTGTGGTTTTAGACGCTGTGGGACACGACTTAACCATCTATAACCAGTAAGAATACTTAAATTAGGAGCCGTATATAATGCACCCTGAAGCCACCATTAAACTATCTAAATTTAACTGATTTTTAAACTCCATAATAATTGATGCAAATACGGCCCAATGTGATTCATTACCAGAACCTACTTTTAAAAAAAGTGGTACATCTCCATCCCCGCTACAAATCAACTGTACAATAAACTGTGGTAAGTCCGGGCGATGGTCGCGAGAATATCCGTAAGTAATTGAAATCGGGACGGGAGGTATTGGATAATTGCTCGCTGAACTATTTGATTCATCTTCCGGGCTATTCTGAGTCCAAAAATCCACCGAGGGACGCTCTAAATCATAGTTTCCATGCAGATGAAAAGAACTTGAGTCCAAGTGAGATGTCTCAACCTTAACTTCAAACTTTTGGGCAGCAGCCAGGGCAATAATTGTAAAGATTTGGCTGACTCCCACTAAATATAGTTGATCTAAAACTCTTCCCAAACGATAGTCGTTAAGATGTTCTGGTTGAATGCCTTCTCCTATTAAATGCTCTGTATCTTTACCGTCAAAAAATTTTGGAAATAAATATAATGGTGCAGATACTAAACCTAATCCGTTGATAATCATTGCCTTAACTGCTAACCCTGGGCTAACTATTTCTCCTGGTTGTTCACCTACTAATTGATTAATATGTTCTACAATTCCCAACTCATCTATTAGACCTGCGACCAAGCCCAGATGGTCAATGTTTTTGACTGTAATTTCTTCTTTAACCTTCATTTTTTTTTAAACTTTTTCTTAAGTATTCATCATGCTTCTTGAACATTTTATACCGTATCAGTTATCAAAACGATGGTATTTTTTACCAGATTTAACTCCCGATTTTTAATTCCAATTTTTTGACAGTTGTTTTGAGTATAAATGCTCAGAAGTCTGGCGGGAGTGACGGCATATATCGCCGTCACACAGCTTAACTGCACCTATGTGACAGTTGGGGTGCGGAATGCGGGATCAAACAGCAACTTGTTGGAGAGGTTTTTACAACACTCGATCAATTACGAGAGCGCTTGAAACAAGTTCTTGAAAAAATCACTCCTGAGCAAATTAGTTCGTTGTCATCTTACAAGTTTATTCTTGAAGCCCTATTCTATGCAGCTTCATATTAAATTGGTATAACTCGATCTTTCCAGTATCCTGGTTCTCGATTGCAGTGCATTACTGCGAGAATTAAAATAAAATCATCCTCTATTGTGTAGAGAATTCCATAAGGAAACTTTCGCGTTAAGCAACGGCGAATATCTTCATCAACTATCGGCCAACGAGTTGGAGATTCCACTAGACGGAAGATAGCATCTTCAACAGCGTTAATAAAAGCCTGCGCTAACTCAACTCGACGCTGTGTATAAAATTGGACAGACTCAGCATATTCAGTTAATGCTGCCGGGTGAAAAACGTACCTCATTGTGCTACAATTCGCCTAATTTGAGCTAACGCTTCTTCTCCTGCAATTGGCTCGATCGCACCGCTGCGGATTTCGTCGCGACGATGCTTAGCTTCCGCAGTCCACAACTTTTGTACTGTTCCGTCTATATCAAATTCAAGACTCTCAACTAGCCTCTCTGCTAACTGCGCTCTCAACGCATTTGGCAAAGATAAAGCTTCTTTCATTAGTTGCTCAATTGATAGCATGATCGTACTCTAAATGAGCTTAGCATAAATATTATAGCACTCAACCAAAATGCTAGTAATTAAATAAGCGCGTGCAGCGAATCTATCTCTTAGGGAATCGCCCTTTTCTTCCCAAAAACGATCGCTTGTCGCAACATTAACCCAGTCAGGACTTACATAAGGCCAGAGAAACCGGGTTTTTTACCTCATCTGTGGACTATAACGCGCATTTTCGTCAAAAAACCCGGTTTCTGACTACCCCTGCGTCCAGGATTACCAGTGCTAAAATGATTTTAAAATCAACAAATCCCAATAAAGTCCTATGCCCTCACCCTTTCCCGGAATGGACCCCTACTTAGAACACCCCGATTTCTGGCAGGAAACTCACCATTGGTTAATTTCCCTGATTGCAGAATCCTTAGTCCCCCAAATTCGCCCCAAATATGAGATCGCCATTGAAAAACGCATCTATCAAATTAACGACACCAATGACAATAACGAGGACTCGCTGTTAGTCGGCATCCCCGATGTAGCAATCAAACGTCAACCCAATACCCCCGATATTCCTACCCATTCAATTGCCACTGCAACCCTCACAATTCCCACTACCGTCAAAGTGCCAGCCCCCGAAAAGATTAAACAGACTTACCTAGAAGTACGAGAAATGGCAACTAGACAAGTTGTCACCGCAATTGAAATTCTTTCTCCAGTCAACAAACGTAGTGGAGATGGCAGAATTACTTACCTCAAAAAACGCCAAAGTATTTTAGGTAGCCTAACCCATTTAGTTGAAATCGACTTGCTGCGAAAAGGTGAACCCATGCCCGTACTTAACAATTCCATTCAAAGCGATTATCGCGTTTTAGTCAGTCGCAGCAATCGCCGTCCCCTTGCCGAACTTTATGCTTTTAATCTGAGCGATTCTCTACCTGTATTTCTACTTCCCTTGCGCGAGGAAGATGTAGAACCAATTGTTAATTTACCAGAATTGTTCGCAGGTGTTTACGATCGCGCGGGCTACGATTATCGAATTGATTACGATCGAGATCCAATACCGTCTCTGTCAAAACAAAATCTGGTTTGGGCAAACCAACTTTTACAAGAAACAGGACTGCGAGATAATTAATTCTATTTAACCCGAACGATCGGCGTAAAAAACTTACCTCCTCTTAGTCTGCGAAGGCAGACTTCGTTTGATGCTTACGCGATTTCAATCGCCGAATCATCAGCAAGTACCTTCACCAAAAAAGCCACACACTCAACATGAGAAGTCTGAGGAAAGAAATCCGCCGGCTGCACCCGCGCTAACTGATAATCCCCATTTTCGCACAGATTCTTCAAGTCACGAGCCAAAGTAGCCGGCTTGCAGCTAACATAAACAATCCGATTTGGTTGGATTTCCTTAATTGTTTCCAGCACCGCGCGATCGCACCCTTTACGCGGCGGATCTAACAACACAATATCCGGTATCAATCCCAAAGTAGGCAGCAAATCCTCTACAGTTCCTGCCTGAAAATCGACATTTCTCAAATCATTTAATTCCGCATTTAATCGGGCTTGCTCGATCGCAGCAGGTTGCACTTCTAAACCGATCGCAATTTTAACTTGTTTTGCCAGCGGCAAAGTAAAAGTCCCAATTCCGCAATAAGCGTCAACCAAAACCTCGCTTCCCTGCAAATTCAATTCCCCGACAATCACCTCCAACAAAGCCTCAGCAGCCTCTGTATTTACCTGGAAAAAAGTATCTGCCCTTAGCTGAAAATTCAATCCTGCAAATTTTTCTCGCAGATAAGACTGCCCAGCAATGCAGCGAGTTTCCGCACCAAAAATTACATTAGTTTGAGCTGAATTTACATTCAAACAAACACCTACAAGTTGAGGATACTGTTTCAGCCACTCAGCCGCTTGTTCTTCGATTCCCGGCAAGTCTCCCGTGCGAACTATTAAAGTTAATAGCATTTCTCCCGTGCGCCGTCCGATTCGTAAGGATAAATGACGCAATTCTCCTGTATGTTTCTTTTCGTCGTAGACTGGCCAATCTCTCCAATGGATGTCTTCTTTGATTTCTTTTAACAAAGGATTGAGGCGCGGGTCTTGCACCGGACATTGATTGAGATTGACTAATTTGTGGGTGCTTTTTTGATAGTAACCTGCTTGGACTTGACCTGTGGCAGAAATTGCTACGGGATAAGTCGCTTTGTTGCGATATCCCAAAAATTGGGGAAATCCCTCGATTTTTCCCGTTAACATTTCATCGACTTGCAAATCATTAAATCCGCCAATCCTTTCTAAGGCTTGAATGATTTGATTTTTCTTGGCTGCAAGCTGATATTCATAGTCTACGTGCTGCCACTGACAGCCGCCGCACTTGTCGGCGACAATACAGTTAGCTCGGATGCGGTGTTCTGATGCTTCGAGAAGTGTGTCCAGCTTACCTGTAGCATAGCCTGGTTTGACTTGCACGAGGCGGGCCAGGATGCGATCGCCCGGAACGGTATCGGACACAAACACTACAACCTGCTCAAAACGACCAACTCCGTCGCCGGTGTCTGCCAAGTCGGTAATCTCAAGCTCAATCAGTTGACCTTGCTGGCAAGGGTTTGCCAATTTCGTCGAGTTTCGGGTGGGGAATTTAGATTTGGTCACAAGTAGTCATGGTAGGATTTAATATGGTAATGCAATATCGCTCTCTCTTTCGAGAGATAAGTAGATCGCACTTAAGCTCAAGTGCAGGCTGTCTTCCTGCCGCTGAACGTCTTGCTGCTACAGCCAAGCTTCAACCGGGGAGTCGAGCTTGTCGCGAGTTGCCTCGATCCCGTCGGTGCGATCGGCTGTTGGGGCGATGTAGCAAAAACTCGTTAAACAGTCAAAGTGTCTGCCGACATCCAAACTCTCACTCGCAGTTTTTGAGTTTTTCTCGCAGTACCCTGGAACACAAGGAAACTGGCTTGAACATCAAGCATAACGCTTGGGGAGATTTGCCCTCTACTTCTAGGATTGATAAATGTTAGGAGCAAGGCGAGTCTGCGAACCAAGAATCCCGTCGCCAACAGATGGGAATGTTTATTAATGTTATCCTCAAATTTGAATAACAATGAGCGTAGTTAGCCAATTAATTCTCCAAGCCGACGACGAACTTCGCTATCCCAGTACCGGCGAACTTCAAAGCATCAAAGATTTTTTTAAAACCGGAGAACAGCGGGTGCGTATTGCTACTGCGCTGTCTGACAGTGAGAAAAAAATTGTTGAAGAAGCTAGCAAAAAACTCTGGAAAAAACGCCCTGATTTTATCTCCCCTGGAGGCAATGCTTACGGCCAGCGCGAACGGGCTTTGTGTCTGCGCGACTACGGCTGGTATTTGCGTCTGATTACCTACGGTATCTTGGCCGGTGACAAGGAGCCGATCGAAAGCATCGGTTTGATTGGCGTTCGGGAAATGTACAATTCTCTGGGCGTTCCTGTTCCTGGCATGGTCGAAGCTATCCGCTGTTTGAAGGAAGCTTCTTTGGCTTTGCTCAATCAGGATGATGCTCAGGAAGCAGCTCCTTATTTTGATTATATCGCTCAAGCAATGTCTTAATTGAAGAGGCGATCGCTTTTGTGGATGTGGCGGAGCATTCGCGGGTGATTTTTGGGGTGATTTTATCTCGCAATTGCTCGCAAATGTTTCGCTTCTGTTTTCGCAGAAGGAAGAAGGAAGAAGGAAGAAGGAAGAAGGAAGAAAGAATCGAACGCAATGGTTTGATCAATTAACAGCGTCCTCACCGTTGGGTGCGGTTGTTATATTTAGGAAATCTGCTGAGTTTCTGCTAGGAAGCAATGCAGTTTGAGCTTTCCCAGATTTCTAAAATGTCTTGTCTTTCAATGCACATTTGATTTAAAAAGTCAAGCGTTTTTTGTAAGTATTGTTTTTTGAATTTCCTGGTGTCGTACTGAATTGATGTTTTGAGTTGCGACAGTTCTCTCAGGGTGGGGCAAGTTTGAATTTGGTGGGCGATCGCATTTTGCCATTCTTCCAGCCTGCGGTACGAGATAAATTGTCCGCCTCTGTGATGGTGTACAAACACTACGCCAGCCCAGGATTCGACTCGCTTAATTAAATTTTGGCTGATTTTGAGGAATTGGGCGATCGATCGGGCGGTGATGCGGAGCTTTTTCGAGGGCTGGATACGGCGAAATAGTGCTGTCATGGCTGTATACTCAGGGCTTGAGATGCAAGTTCTGTTTAGACTCTAGGACTTACGCATTGACAAAAAACATTATCTATGTATTCTCGACCATAGCATCACTCTGAAGGTTTGCAAAAAT
>ENA-ORBV01003050-ORBV01003050.1-microbial-mat-metagenome-genome-assembly--contig:-NODE-3050-length-34258-cov-13.555689_pt1 | contig 34258 bp, 26 predicted proteins | sample MGYA00237777_ERZ505514 | MGnify/ENA primary metagenome ERZ505514 (study PRJEB26160, sample SAMN06269048) | microbial mat metagenome | isolation source: Oligotrophic lake microbial mat | place... | reverse complement strand
TGGTGAAAAAATATGGTTTACATTTATCTTAATACATTGAAAATGTGATGGTTATATTTTTTGTCTTTGCGCTGAACGTTGGCGTGGGCTACGTGGCCGCGCTTAGTCGGCCATGTAAGACCACGCAGAGTTCGTGGCATTTATTTTCTATTAATTATTTCGTAGATGTGGTCTATTGCGTAACTTAACACAATACCAGAATTTTCATTATTAATAAAATCCCCCAGAGGGGTTTTTATCGTCTTGTTTTCAGTAAGATACGCAGATACCACACCTATTATTTTCATTTTATGTTTGCTTTCAGAATCGAAATTTGAAACCACCACTGGCCCACCTGAAAATCCGGGGTTATTATGACCGTCTAAAAATATTTGCGTCATACCTGACGAGTCTGACATGAAGGCCGAAACAATTCCTTTTTTCACAAATGGAATAGGAAATCCATCATTCATTTTCCCTCCTTTATCTTCCATATTCAAGCCAAAAGGGAAGCCAACAAAAAAACACTCTTGTGAAACGAAATAATTTTTGCTTTCTAAATCAAAAAGGTTCGCTTTAATATTACTTGAATTCATATTTAAGAGTGCAATATCTATCTGCGAATTAACATGTGTCAGCAAGGTAGTTTTAAACTTTAGCCAGCCGTCATTTCTAAGTATTTCAATTTCGACACTAGAATTATGAGGTAACGTACTTGGGAAAAGATGTTTTGCTGTTACCAAATAATCTACACTGTCAACTGACACATAAAAACATGAACCTGTATTAGTACCTACTTTAATCAAAAAGACACTTTGAAGAATTTCGTTAGGAAGCATATTTTGTGCTGTTAAGCTTACTACATTTAATAGGAGAATCAAAGTCAATACTTTTTTCATTTTTTTCTTTTAGTTGTCACGCGGATTTCGTGGCGTTTATTATTTCAAATTTCTGTAACTGGTTGCCAGATGGGATCAGGTGGGAAATTTTCACAAGCGACGTACAGATTTAGCAAGCAATTCAAAATTATGGAAGACCTAAAGCCAGCAAGAAAACCGCTACTACCTACTTTCAATCTCTCTTTTTCCTCTGTCGAATTGGTCGTTCGTGATCTGACCATTCCCGTATGATTCGCGCAAATTTCGGAGATCCTGATCTTTTTGCTCCCGCTTATGGTCATTAATGTCAAACCTACCTTCCCTAGCCGAAGGCTCATAGTCAGCGTTGCCGAAAATCCATACAATGATTAAACCTCCCACCGGCGTAAAACCCACGGACAAGAACCAAATCAGCCAGAAATTGAGGCCACGACCTCGTCCGAAAAGTGCAACCAATGCTGCAATGCCAATATATAGAGCAACTTGCCAACTCATATAAAAAATTGATTTGATGAACGGTTTCTAAAAATATGTATGCAAAGTCTCACTGCGCGAAGTCGAACTATTCAGCGACCACGTTTGGCAATAGCTGAAAGTGGGGCGATTGATTTATTATCGGTTTTTTACTTTTTTATTTGCCACGGACTGTTGGCTTGCTGCCGTGCCGCCGTGCGTTGGCTTTGCGGGTTGGCTGTTCGGCGGCATGGACAGCAAGCCCTTGTTCGATGATTTTATTTACTTAGTCAATCCATATTGACTTATCTGTCTTTCAAAAGCAAAATTTACTACTTTCAACTGGAAGAGTATTGCATAATCATAAAGAATTTTCAACAAAAGTATTTTGTTTTTATAGAATTTTACACCGGACTTGGCAGTTTCACCCTGATGAACAGATATATTGCGAGTAGCGTAAAGGACACCAAATATCTCTTTATTTTCCCAGTCTTGTTTTGTGGCTATTTTACTTATTGTTGGTCTTATTATATTTTTTAGAGCATCCTTTTCAACGGCTCCTTCAAGAAAAGTAAGGTATTTTTCAATGTCGACAGCGATTTTAGGATTTGCGCAAATCACTGTTTTAACTTCATTATTAAAATTGTCAATTTCATTTTTTATATTAAAAAGAGTTAAGGTAGGCGCATCAAAAATATCGGCTATTGAAGTAATTGATATTTTCTTTAAATTCCATTTTTGACACAACTTATTCATTGCTTCATAAGAAAACCATGCTTCATTGCATTTCATGATTTCTATATAGGCTTTTTCCGTGGGTTCGTTTGCTACCATTGCAAAATTTTTGTCGAAACTAATTTTTAGCCCAATCGCCAATCGAAGCCTAACCCTAAAAAGTCTTAATTCCCTTGGGAAAATATCTTCGAAATTTGATTTGTTTTTATTCGCATATTCGTTTATGCAATCATGGTTGAGTTTAAAATCAGCAAACTGAGGATGAAACAAACTATTTGCGGCGCTTGAATTTAATGGCATATTTATTATTTATTTGTTATGGTTTCATCGAACGGTTGGATGTACGCTGTGCCGCCGTGCGTGGGGCTTGCGGGTTGGGCTTTGGTGGCATAGGCGAACATCCTTTGTTCGCTGAGTTTTATTGCTTTACGGGAATATTTCTAAAATCAACGATAAAATACTCGCCGTAAAGGTCTCTACATGAGATTTGCATCTTGGCAATTTTAGTTATTTGTACAGAGTTGCCAAATGAAAAACTTGCTTTAACTGGAACATCTTTTACTACGCTTTTTCTCAACCATTGATAATTTCCAGTAACATCCGATACTTTCGCTTCTACAAGTTTGTATTCATTTCCTTCGGTATCGAAAATTCTACTTTGCTTATTTGTTTGATTACTTGTTTGCTTACTTGTTACATTAACCATTAATTCGGTATCGTGTCCTTTACTGGTAATCAAGAATTTGCAAATAACTTTTCCACCCGACGTTTTACATTCTTGTAACTCAAACAAAAAACCTGCTTGTTCAAAAGTATTTATAGGAGTCAACTTGGGGTCAACTATAACTGTTCCGCAATTAATTTTAAAGTCTTTATATATTACATTTCTTCTCGTCAAGTCAATTGTTTCAGTCTTTTTACTGCCACCATTTGGACATTTGGCTTCCAATTTTAGTGTGCTGACATCGTACTGTGTCCTGTTTAAGGTCAATTCAATTTTATAGTTTCCTGATGCATCAGTTTTTGCAGTTTTTACGATGTCTGCAACTTTCACCTCCACTATTGCGCCCTCCAAATCTCTCTCATCTTCATCCACAACTTCTCCTGTGATTAGCAACCTATCATCTCGAAATTTTGAAAGTTTGATATTCAAGGTGTTGCTTTTTTCTTCTGTCGTGATATTGAATGTGCCTTCTAAACCTTGATATCCTTCTTTGCTGACAATGTAGTGGATTTCACCTATGGGCATGGATTTATCAAAAAAAGCCTTGCCGTCGCTACCAGTTGTCTTGGTTGCCCATCCGGCTTCCTTGATAATTACGGAAGCCCCTGCTACTGGCTTGCCAGTAGCATCTTCGGAAACAAAAATTGCCATTGAGGAAAATGTTTGAGCCAAACATTCTGTGGCAATTAAAAAAGCAAATAAAAAAGCAATAAAAAATTTCATATTTTACAATTTGATTGGTTGCGGCGACTTTTCTCGCCAGTCAATTGTTTCAGTTTTAGATTCTTTGTCCTTTGAGAGTGTGAGGGTTGATTGCCAGAAAGTTGATTTTTTTTCAAAATATCCCTCCAAGTAAAAACTACCTTCTTTGTCAGTCTTGACCTTTTTGAAAATGCAGTTTGGACAATATATTTCAACGTCAGCAATTCCCTTTCCATTTTCGTCCCTTACCTCGGTAGAATATCGTAATTTACTTTGCGTTTCAATCTTTGCCAGTTCGCTTTCTTTCACCTGTTGAGGGGAAGATATTTCGCCATCCGTGTTTCGTTCTGGTTGATTGCCTGTATTGCTATTATGGTTTTTATTATCTAGTTTTATTTCATTAGTCACATTTATAGTTGGCTGTCTGGTTTGTTGTTGTGTTTCTTCTTTTTGCGGCTTGGGGAATATAACATTCCATTGGCTCGCTATGACAGTAAGCAATCCAATGACGGCTATCCAAAGAGTATATTTTGTTTTTTTATCTTCATTCATCTTATTCATTTTTCTTTTTGATTACAGCGAACGTTTGGATGTGCGAATGTGCCGACGCTTAGGAGGGATTTTCGTGCATCCTTTGTTCAGCGCATATTTATTTTCACCATTTTGCGACTCCATTGTTTGTCATCTGTCCACAATCTAAGGTAGTAAATGCCGTCAGGGATTTGCTCACCAAGATAAATGGTGCTTCCATCATTTATTAGAACTCCCCCACTTACTTCTTTTCCAATTGAATTAAGGATGGCATAATTGATAGGCTTGGTAAAATTAAGCCGCACCGTAAACCTATCTACAAACGGGTTGGGGAACGCTGAAAAATCGCTTTGCAACAAAGGGTCATGTGTTGACACGCCCTCACAGTCATAATCGGATTCGAGAATATTGAAATGCGGCATATTCGGCAGCCCACCATAGTTGGGTACCAATAATGCAATCTCCCATTGTCGAAAATCGCAAGCCGTGCCGGGACAGTTTGGCTTGTTTATCCGGCTCAAATAGGAATGGTTTCCCGGCCCTGCGATATAGATTTTTCCGTCCGCGCCAAGTTGAGAGAAGGCCAGCGAGCCGCCGCCGGGGATAGGGTTGGACACGTCCATCTCGCCAACCAACTGCATACTGGCCTGAATGTCAGCTGCCTCCATGTCGAACTGAAACAGTTGCAGGTAGGAGGCCACATATAGGAAGCGAGAGTTGGGCGAAAAACATACGCCCCGATAACTGGAGGGCGGCTGTGGAAAAGTCAACTCCGTTGGATTCGAGAGTATTCCGGTTTCATTGTCAAAGTCGAGCACCCAAAGGCCGTTTTTCGCATCACAGCGCACATATTTTGTACCGATAGCGTTGAAAGTTGCCTGTCCTCCGCCAAAACTTACCAAGATAGGCCCGGGGCAGGACAGGTGCGGTGTGCCTACACCCTGTGCAGTAAGCGGGGTGACATAATAGCAGGTGCTGTGCCACTCGCTGTTCACCACCCACCAGTCAATGCCGTTGGCATGTTTGGTAGCAGTCATCCTACCCCGATCAAGCGTATCCGATATTACAACCTGCTTTTTTTGCACCACGGCCCCCAACCCACTATCTTCGGTCATATCCACCACATGATAATAGAACGCGGTTGGCATTGCCGCAAGCGAATCAAAGGGCTTCTCCATGTTGAAGTTGAAGATCACATATTTGTTGGTGTCACCCGGGAATGGCAAGATGGTGTTGTTCTGCCGCATCGGGAACTCATTGCCTCCACACCAATACAGCAAGGCATATTCGCTGGTAATGCTGTCCCCGTTTTGCATCATGTCGTGGTCTTTGTTCAACACATAGCACCCGCCTGTGTAAAACAGCAGATTGCCTTGACTATCGCAAATATTACTACAATATGATCCTGCGCTTAAACTGACCGGCTCCCAGGATATTACGCTGAGTGTCATTAGATTGGAATCAAAACTCATAATATTACCATCTTCCAGTATCCACTTCCCATCATGCCTATTCTGGCCAAACCCAGCCTGGCTTAAAGCAATTGCAACGATAAAAGTTAGTACCCGCATGACCCAAAACAAGAAAAGGGTCTACTCAACACAGTCAAGTGTTGAGTAGACCCAAGGTGAAAAGATAGGGTTACTTGTTGATGACGAGTTTGTGCGACGAATTGTCGCCGTTTCCGTAAACAATCCGCAAGACGTACACGCCCGAGTTCAGGTCAAAACGAATCGGGTTGTCGCCAAAAGCAATAGTACTGGATGCCACCAACTGTCCTGTCAGCGCGTACACCTCGGCACGGCCTTCCATCTGACGTACCGAAACGATGTTGACCCAATCCTTGGCCGGGTTGGGCGATACCTGTACCTGCGCATCCTCGCTGATGAGGATATGGCGGGCATTCGGGTTTTCGCGTGGATCAGCCTCGGGCATTTCGTGACACTGTTCGATGATGGCCATGATCTCGGCGCGGGCGCACTCAGGAAGAAAACCTTGCGCCAGATATACCGCCGAACCGCCCGCTTCCGAGCACAGTTTTGCGATGTCCTGTAAATTCTCCACCTGTCCCTCGGTCAAAAGACCGCCCTGTTGGGTCTGTGAGGCCAGGTATATGCCAAGCACGTCCTTGCGGTACTGCTCGAACACGTTCTGTGGGGTGATGGATTGCCAGATGGTCATGGCATTGTTCAAAAGCCCCGATTTGGCGGCCTCCTGCTGCGCCAAAACCTCCTGCGCATCCTCGTCCACGCCCGATAGTTCGGTTATCTTGGCCAGCAACTGTGCCTGGCTCATGCCCTGCTGCCCCATCGCTTCTACGAGCGCGTCCCGCTGTGCCTTTGCATTTCCCAAAGCCGTTTTGTCTTTGCCGCTCAACTTGTGCGCATCGTCAATGGCTTTTTCAAGCAGGTAGAACTTGCCCACGCTCGTATTCTGCTCGGCAGAAATGAATGCCCCAAATGATGAGTGACTCGATAGGTAAGCGGGGTTTTCCTGCAACTTGCGGTACAGGTAGCGCTTGGCATCGAATACCGAACCGACATTGGAAATGCGGCCCGCAAAACCGCCATTGGCGATCAGTAGGTCAACCTCGTCGGGCGATTGCAGTTGGGCAAGACAACTCACCGTGGGAGTACCAGGGTCTTGGTCGAAAAACTCATCATTAAAATCCGGCACGATTTCCTGAGTAGCGGGGTGGAATGGCGAGAAGAAGGTATACTGGCTGCCATTCCATACCGACTGGGGCGCGTGGATTTCAAATTTCGACATATCAATGATGTCAGGAGTTGGGTCGTTGTGCTGGAGAAAGGGGCGGACGAAGAAGTTGAAGCCATTGTTGGCCACGATGGCCGGGCCCCACTCGTTGCCGTTGTGGATCTGCTGCCCGATGACGGGTTGATCGCCCGTAATCCAAAAGGTATGCTGCCAACAGCCGTAGGTGTGGTTGCCGGAGAAAACCGTGCCTTGATTCTGCCCTCGCAGCAGATACCCCACGTTTGACGCGCCGTTGTTCGTATTGGAGCAAATGGTGGTCTGTGGGAAATCGTGGATGAACATCCCGAGGCCAAAATCGCTGGAAGGGTCCATCGTGTTGTCCGAAATAACGTTCGCGCCACCGTTGGTTGACCCCCGAAAATCGATGTGCGTACCACCTCCTGTAAAGTGGTTGCCGATGACATGTACACCATGCTTGCTTCCATACCAGGCATCAATGCTGCGGTTGTGGCTCAGAATGAAAATATTGTCATTGAACCGGTTGTTTTCAATGTCAATGTCGCTGTCGGATGCGAGATTGCCCCATATTGCGATGCCGTGGGACATCTCTCCCGGAATTTCAAAGCTTGCATTGAAGAGGTCAAAATCGTTGTCAAAAATCCTTGCATTAAATGTTATGCTTGGGTCACCAGCACCAAATGAGTTGCTGGTAAACTTGACACCAAAAGTGTGGATGCTGGCCAACTGCCCCTCTGTGTAAAAGTAGTTTCCTGAAATATTTAAATCGTTCCCAATTCTTGGAGACTCAATTTCAACCATGAATCTCCATGATGTAGTTGGAAACTCCCGAATAAAGAATTCGTTGTTTTCCAAAAACAACAAAGAAGATTCGTGGTGATGAATTCCATGACCCAGAATACCCTCAAAAGTTGAATTTCGCACATCAAGGCTCCGACCCTCAAAGTCAATACCTTTGTTTCGAATGGAGATGAAATCATAGTTGTCGGCGAAAACGTTGCAGACGGCAAAAGCATTGCTGTTAGAACTTTCTGCTACGATACCGTTGATGATCCCCCTGAAAGTGTTGTTGTTGTTGGTTGTCAGGGGATACAAGCCAGAGTCCCTGAGTTTCACGCCAATTGATGTAATCTCGTTGGTCGTGCCGTTCAGCGGTGCGGTACAGGTGAATTGGTTGCCTGTGAAAACCCACATCACCGGCCCCGGAACCCAGATGTTGGGAACAGGGGTGAAGAGTTCGATGCCTACGCGATTGCGGTTAAATGTGGTCTGTTGGATGGACAAGGCGCAGAAAGCACTGGCAAAAATGGCGGTCTCTGCATCTTCGATCACGGAGTTATTCCATGACCCAATAGACGACAACTGGCCAAGGGTGATACCTTTCCACAGCCCGCTGCAAGCGAACAACTTGGAGTTGTCTATGCCCAGCGAACTTCCCGAGTCATAACCATTGGGGCTTGGTGTAATGGCAATGGTCACGCCGGGGTTAATTTTGACCAGCGCATTTTGGAAGGTGAATGGCACGTCCACCTCAAAGTTCCCCACCACACAGACGTTGCCGCTCAGCATCGCCGAGCCGAGCAGCGAAGATTTGGGGAACTGTGTTCCTGCGCCGATCTGAATTTCGCAGTTAAAATTCGGATATTTCTGGCAAAGCGTCTGTTCGGGCAGGCCTGTGAAGGTGGGCGTTTCCTCCTGACATGGCTGCTGGGGTGGCTCTTGGGCAAACCCTGATCGGGCTGTTAAGAGTGCAAAGAGGATTAAAAGAAACAGATTGGTCGGGTTTAAGCGCACCTGACCTGAGCGCAGTCGGAAATTGAGAAAACTGTTCATAAATAAACTGTTTTGGTTGGTGAAAAAATATGGTTTACATTTATCTTAATACATTGAAAATGTGATGGTTATATTTTTTGTCTTTGCGCTGAACACTTGTTTCCCGAACTTTTGACCACAAATCCGTAGTCAAAAGTGCGGGAATCTCAGCTATCTACGAACACGCCCCCGCCTCCAGTATACACCAGAGGCGGGGGCGCAGTTCAAAATGGTAGCAGGAGCAAGTGGCCATTGGATTTTCGATTTGTCAGACCGAAAGGTAGTGTGGCACTTTTTTTCATACGAGCATTGGGCAAATTAAAATTTACCAATGGGCGGATGTGCAGTATAAGCGCACTGGGCGTGGACAGATTTCGTCAAAAGAACAACGTAGCACAGTAATGAAACGCTTGCATAAACGCCCTCAAATCATTCGCTCCGCAGCGATTTAACCGGGTTCGCCATAGCCGCCCGCCAGGTCTGCGAACCGATGGTCAAAACGCCTACGCCGAACAGCACCAAAATTCCCGGTAGCAAAACACCTATGCCCATCGAAATCCGGTAGGCAAAGAGTTGCAAAAACTGCCCCCCCAACAGCCAACCCAGCGGCGCAGCTATCAACACAGATACGCCGAGCAGCACCAGAAAACGGCGTGACAGCAGCAGTACCAAATCACGCGGCGAGGCACCAAGCACCTTGCGCACACCGACCTCCTTCATCCGCGTTTCGACGGTGTAGGTGGCCATGCCCAGCAAGCCGAGTGCCGCGATAACGATGCCCAGCAGGGCAAAAACGGACAGGATGGCGAGCATATCGCGGAAGGGCGCGTAGGTTTCGCGGATAGTCTCGTCGTAAAATTCAGATTCAATTGGCCGCTCTGGCACAGCCCCGGCCCATGTACGGCTAAGGGCCGTGATGGTAGCCATCGGGTCGGCCCCGGCTGTGAGTTTGAGATTGAGCCACTGCCATTGAGAGGCGTTGTTGCGGAACAGGAGGGGTTCGAGCGGGTTTTCGGCGGGGCGGAAAATGAAGTCTTTGAGCACGCCTCGGACGCTGAGGCGCATCGAATCACCAACGATGATTTGTTTGCCGATTGCTTCTGCGGGCGTGCCGAGGGCAAAACGTTCGCAGAATTTTTCGTTGACGAGGGCGAAGGATTCAAGTTCCGAAGAATCGGCGGCATCCGCCGGGAAGTTTTCGCCAGCGACGAAGGTCAATTCAAGGTTTTCCGAAAAATTCCGGTCAACGTGATATTCCCGAACGGGCTGACGCTCGTCGGTGGAGGAAATGCGGATGTCGTCAGACCAATCTTGGTGCGTCCCGAGGTGATGCGAAACGGCGGAGATTTTTTCCACGCCCGGCACGGCAGAAAGCAAGGGGATGATTTTTTCGGCTGATTGGCCTTGAAGCTCCACGTTCAGGATTTGGCTAGTGCTGAAACCGTAGTCTATTCGCATCATGTAGCCGACCTGTTTTGAAATGGCTGTCACCATCACGATGAACAGCAGGGAAACCGCGAACTGACTGACCAAGAGTACTTTGCGCAGACCAAAATGCCGGAGCAGTCGCAAATTCGCCAGCCTTTGCAGCACCGAGGCTGGGCTGAGGCGCGACATAGCCAAGGCCGGGAGTACACCCGCCAGCAAACCCACCGCAACGGCAAAACCGAGAAACCAAAGTGCCGTTGTGCGGTCTTCCCGCACCGAAACGTCGAGAAATTCGGTGAAGGAGAGGCTGTTGAAGCCAGGTTGCACAAGTTTCAGCAGCAGCCAGCCTAGGCCGAGGGCGAACAAGGAAGTGACCACGCCCTCGCCCAAAAGTTGCCCGGCTACCTGCGCCCGCGAGGCGCCCATGACTTTCCGGACGCCGATTTCGCGGGCGCGGGTCAGTGCACGCGCAAGGGTCAGGTTGGTGTAATTGAAACAGGCCGAAAGCATGATCACGCCGCCAAGTGCCTTCAAAGCCCAGAGCAAAAGAGCGGGCAATCCGCGCCCGAGGTTGTTCGAGAGGATAGGCCCAGGCGTGATGGCGGAAAGTGGTTGGAGGTAAAAACGGTAGCCTTCATCGCGGCTTTCGAGGCTTCGGTTCTCGTATTCGGCTTTGGCAATGGAAGCCAACGCATCCTCGGTTTGCGAGCGGGAAGCCCCGGGCCGCAAGCGGACGTAGGTGTAGGTGCCGTATATGTCGTTCCAGTCAGTGGAGAGTTCGCCGAAGAGGACACCGCTTTTTTCAAGGGCGGGTAAACTGGCGGCGGAGACGAGGGCATCAAATTCGAGGTGGGTTTTTCCCGAAGGTTTTGCCAGTATGCCAGTGACCTGAAATTCGCCAAAGCCGTTGATTTTCAAGGTTTTTCCGACGGCTTCCGAGCGCGGAAAAAAGCGGTCGGCACTTTCAGCGCTCAAAACGATGCTGAACGGCTCGTTCAAAACCGTAGCCGCGTTGCCCTCCGTGAGCGAAAACCCGAAAACCTCAAAAAACGACGGCTCTGCAAACATTCCCCGCACAGGCAAGATTTTACCGCCGCCTGTGACCTCACCATTGACCCGTGAAGCCAGCCGCGTAATATGTTCGACCTGCGCAAAACCCGCCGCCAGTGCCGCGCCCATCGGCCAAGGCGATGTGGCGTAAGGATCCCCACCGCCTCCCTTGCGAAGGGCTTCCGTATTGATACGAAAAACGCGGTCGGCCTCCGGGTGGAATTGGTCGTAGCCATAAGCGTTGCGCAAGAGCAGCAAAATGAACAGGCAAACCGACATACTCAGCGCCAGTCCGAAGATGTTGATGAACGAAAAAAAGGATGTTTCAGGAGGTTTCGGAGGCTGAGTTTGAGGTAATTAGATAGCATGAGGGCTGTATTTTGTTAATTCGTTTATTTGTTGATTTGGTTATTTGGTTATTTGGGGATCTGGGGATTTGGTTATTCGAGCACTCAAGCTTGGTCACTCGAATAACCAAATCCCCGCATCACCCATAAAAATTTACTCGCTCCGCAGTGACTCAACAGGGTTCGCCAATGCCGCCCGCACGCTCTGAATGGCGACGGTTAAAAACGCGATGCATACAGCGGCTAAAGCCGCCGCTACAAACATCCACCATTGAATATCAATGCGATATGCAAAATCAGCCAGCCATTTGTCCATGAAATAATAGGCAATAGGCGAAGCTATAAGAATAGCAACAAGAACCAGTTTCAAAAAATCTTTGGCCAGCAAACCAGTAATACCTGCCACACTTGCACCAAGCACTTTGCGGATGCCGATTTCTTTGGTGCGCTGCTCGGCAGTGAAGACTGCCAGGGCAAACAAGCCCAGACACCCGATGAACAAGGCGAGTCCGGTGAACGCCCCCAGCAAGGATCCTGTTTTTGCCTCCGAGCGGTAGAGACTGGCAAAAGATGCATCCAGAAAATCATACTCGAAGGGTGCGCCGGGCGCCGCCGTTTTCCAAAGGGCGGTTGCTTTTTCGATGGCAGATTTTTCCGTGCCGGGGCGCAGCCGAACCGCCAGATAAGAACCCCAGGTTTGATATGTTTTGGAGGATTCATGGAAAATCGCTACAGGTTCAATGGCCATTTTTACCGAATTTATGTGGAAATCGCGCATCACGCCCACCACCTGGAACCGCTGTTTTCCATTGCCGGGATAGCGCATCCATTTCCCCAAACCACTTTCCCAGCCTATGGCTTCTACAGCGGCTTCGTTGAGAATCACAGAAGCTGAATCACTGTTAGAATTGGACAAAAAATTACGGCCTTCCAGCATTTCGATACCGAGTGTCGGCACAAAATCGGCATCGCTCAGGAAGGAGGAAATGGGAAGACTTTGCACCACAGGGCGGCTTTGCGCACCTTGTTCCGGCTCATAAAAATCGCCAAAACTGCCCAGGGATGGCAGGAAGGTCGAGTGGGTTGCGCTGACTACTTCCGGCAATTGGAGCAGTTGTTGACGGAATGTCTCACGGGTAAGCCCTCCCCCATTGGGGGAGTTGGAGGGGGCCAAATGCCGCGCATTCTCTACGATCAAAACGTTTTCACGCTGCAAACCTGGTGATTGCTTTCGGGCAAATTCCAATTGCCTGTACACCACAAATGAACTGAGCATCAATACAATAGACACCGAGAATTGAAATACTACCAGACCGCTCCGAACACTCGCATGTCCGCCTTTGGAATTCGCATTGGCAGTTTTGAAAACTTCCCCGGCTTTAAAACTAGAGAGGTAAAAAGCGGGATAAAGCCCGCCAAGCAGCGTAGTCAACAGCGGCAAAGCGAGCACAAAACCCAGAAGTTGTGGTGAAAAAAGGTCTGCCCAAGCCCACTCGTAGCCAGTCAAGTCATTGAATAAGGGCAATGTCGCCACTGCCACTGCTCCTGCCACCGTTACTGCCGCCCCGCTGTACAAAAATGCCTCCGCCAAAAACTGGGCAATGAGGCTGTTGCGCTGCGAACCAAGTGCCTTACGCACACCTACTTCTTTGGCGCGCTGCATGGAACGGGCAGTGCTAAGATTCATAAAATTAACGCAAGCCAACATCAGGATTAATGCTCCCACGATGCCGAACATCCGCACTTGTTGTCCGTCGCCCAGGGTGGCCATTCTTGAACTCAAGTCTGCTTGCCCGAGATGCAGCGATTTCAAAGGCAATAATTGCAGCGCGTAACGATCCCCGCGCTTCAGGCTTTCTTCAAAATTTTGACCGATGCGTTCATAGGCGGCGGGGGCGTAAGCCTGCACCATTGCGGGGAATTTTGCTTCCAAGGCTGCTAAGTTTAGGGGTGTGGCAGGCTCGCGCAAGCGAACCCAAGTATCAACTTGCAACCAAACCCAACTCCAGGAGAAGTGTTCCACGACTTTGAAATCTGCAATGGGCAGCAGGAAATCAAACTGCACCGAAGATGTAGCAGGCAGGTTTTGGACGATACCCGTGATGGTGAACAAGCGGTCGTTCAAGGTTAAAGCCTGGCCGACGGCGGCTTGTTTGCCAAAATATTTTTCAGCGGTTTTTTCGGTGAGAACGATACTGCCTGGGCGATCCAGGGCTGCAAATGCATCGCCTTCAGCCATGGGGAAACCGAAAAGTTCGAGGAAGGACGTGTCTGCTGCCAAGGCCTCGTCTTCGTTGAATACAGTATTATTGACGGGGTGGCTCGAAGTCATCCCGTCAATAGGATTCACTCGTTTTACTACTACCGTGCCCAAATCAAAGGTCCGCGCCGCAAGTTCGATTTCCGGAAAATCTGCGATCAAGCGCGGCCCAATGGGGGGCGGTGTATTGGTGGTGCGACTTTCTTCCTCGCCCATTTTCAGGTCGAGCGCTACGGCGCACACGCGGTCTGCATTGGGCAAAAAAGTATCGAAACTTTTTTCCTGCCACACATACAGCCCGATGAGCCAGCAAGCCGCAAGCCCGACGGCCAAACCGGCAATGTTTATCGTGGAGAAAAAGGCGCGACGACGGAGGTTGCGGAAGGCGATGGTGAAAAAGTTTTGGATCATACACGGAACTTTGGCAGCTTGCTTCAATCTAGGTGTTCATAAGCCGTGCCGGAAAATTTTTTGCTTGATTTTCAAGGAATTGCGAAGTGATGCGGCGCGTACCGTTGTTCGAAATCGGACGTTTGGGTGTTCGGGAGTGGACGGAGGATTGCTGGTACAGGTGGCGAGAATAGCAGGTACTTAAAGTATGTTGGAAGTTGAGAGATAAGAAGCAACACGCTGGACGATTCCCGCGAGCGTTTTTACAAATTAATAGTTGAACTTTTAATTTGTATATTCATGTATCTGATAAACCACCTGAACAATCCTTTTTGGTGTATGCGGCACTAGGTTATTTTTTCCAAAATTCGCTTTGCCTTTCAAATTTTATCTCGGAATCCTTTTCTTTGCCCCTGCTAAGAAGGGCGGCAAAAGAATGGCATCAAATTTGAAATCGTTCAGACAATGAAAAATATCAATTTCATAAACAACAACTGGTGGTGGCAAATCTCCGCATCGCAACCGCGACGGTAACTTGCCCTTTGTTGTTTTTTTGGAATTTGGTTTCCAACAAAAAAAGGCTCACCGCAAGCGGCGAGCCTTTTTTTGTTGGAAAAAACAAGCCCACGAACCCACAAATCAACTTTCGACAGCAATGACATTCAAGGTTTTAGAAAAAAGATTGCCCGCCGACACCGTGACCCCGGTGAGCCTCTACCTGCGCCTGCGCGACCGCTTTCCCGGTGCGCTGCTCCTCGAGAGTTCCGATTACCACGCCCGCGAAAACAGCCTGTCGTTCCTTTGCCTCGACCCTATCGCCGGGCTGGTGCTGCATCCCGACCGCGTGGAAACCACGATGCCCGACGGACAACCTCTTTCTGAAAAAATTTCAAGCGAAACGACTGTTTTCAATCTTTTGGAGGACTTTTTTCAGCAGTTCTCAATCCAAGCAGAAAGCATTGCTGCCCGAAAATTCAACGGCTTCTTCGGCTATTCGGCTTACGATGCCGTCCAATTTTTTGAAAAGATACGGTTCACTGACCGCCCACAAATGGAGCGGCAAATCCCCCTGCTTTGCTACCGTTTGTTTAGCTTCGTCATCTGTATTGACCATTTCAGCAACCAAATGACCTTGCTCGAAAACTTGCCCGAAGGCAGTACCTCGCGCCTCGAGACCTTGGAAAACCTCATTGCCTCGCCAGTTTTTCCGAGTTTCAGTTTTCGCCAAGTCGGTGAGGAGGAAACCAATATGAGCGACGAATTTTTTAAAGCGATGGTCGCCACCGGAAAACAGCATTGCCAGCGCGGCGATGTTTTTCAGGTGGTATTGTCGCGGCAGTTTTCCCAAAAATTCTGTGGCGATGAGTTCAATGTCTATCGCGCCCTGCGCTCTGTCAACCCCTCGCCCTACCTTTTCTACTTTGATTTTGGCGATTTCAGGTTGTTCGGCTCTTCGCCAGAAGCCCAAGTGCGGGTACAAAACAAGCGGGCCATCATCAACCCAATTGCCGGAACGGTGGCCCGAACAGGCAACGATTCTGCCGACCGTGCCGCCGCCGAACACCTTTTGGCCGACCCAAAAGAAAACGCCGAACACATCATGCTCGTTGACCTCGCCCGCAACGATTTGAACCGGCTGGCAAGGCATGTACACGTTTCGATGTTGAAAGATGTACAATTTTTCAGCCACGTTATTCACCTCGTCTCCACGGTCGAGGGCGAACTTACCGACGAAACTTCGCGCGTCAGGTTGCTCGGCGAAACTTTCCCGGCGGGCACCCTGTCTGGTGCCCCCAAGTTTCGGGCGATGCAGATCATTGATGCACTTGAACCACACCCGCGCGGATTTTATGGCGGCTGCATCGGTTTTTTCAATTTTGAGCGCGAGGCGAACCATGCCATCCTCATCCGTTCTTTTTTGTCGAAAAACAACACGCTGCATTACCAAGCGGGCGCAGGCGTGGTCAAGGATTCCGACGAAGCGAGCGAAACGCAGGAGGTTTTCAACAAAATCGCTGCACTGCGGCGGGCCCTCAAATTGGCAAACCAATTATAAAATCACCACCGCTACGCTCATGAAAATTTTGATTTTAGACAACTACGACTCCTTCACTTACAACCTCGTGCAGTACCTCGAGGAAATCACGGGCACACGCCCCGAGGTTGTCCGCAACGATGAGATCACGGTGGGGGAAGTGGAGAAATTTGACAAAATCGTGCTGTCGCCTGGCCCTGGTCTCCCCCGCGAATCAGGGATATTGTGCGAACTGATTGAACAATGGGCGGGCAAACGGCCCATTTTTGGCGTCTGCCTCGGCCTGCAAGCCATCGGCGAAGTGTTTGGCGGACGGCTCGAAAACTTGGCAAACGTGTATCACGGAGTAGCCACACGAATGCGCGTAACCGACCCCGACGAACCCATTTTTAAAAATATCCCTTCGGATTTCGAAGCCGGGCGATACCACTCCTGGGTGGTGTCGCGGGAGGGGCTGCCCGATTGCCTCGTCGTGACTGCTGAAGACGAAAACCGCCAAATCATGGCCATGCGCCACCGCGATTTCGATGTGCGCGGCGTTCAATTTCACCCCGAATCTATCATGACCCTGCATGGAAAACAGATGCTGCAAAACTGGGCACTACAATGAAAAAAATACTCGAACAACTGCTAGAACACCAAAAACTCAGCCGTGCAGAAGCACACGACGCGCTGAGTCAAGTCGCTAAAAATCAATGCAATGAAGCACAAATAGCTGCTTTCATGACGGTGTTTTTGATGCGCAGCATTGCCGTAGAGGAACTCGCCGGTTTCTGCGACGCGCTGCTTGAACTCTGCCTGCGTGTGGACTTCGATGGCGTGCCCACGCTCGACCTCTGTGGCACGGGAGGCGACGCAAAAAACACCTTCAACATCTCCACCTTGGCCTCTTTCGTCGCAGCAGGCGCGGGCGCGAAAGTGGTCAAACACGGAAACTATGGCGTGTCGTCGGTCTGCGGCTCCTCGAACGTCATGGAAAGGATTGGATACGTCTTCAAAAATGATCCCGATGCGCTGCGTCGTGAGCTGGAGCAAGCAGGCATCTGTTTTTTGCATGCGCCGCTTTTTCATCCAGCCTTGAAAAACGTGGCCCCGGTGCGGCGGGCCTTGGGCATCAAAACGTTTTTCAACATGCTCGGCCCCTTGGTCAACCCGGCTCGGCCCGCCGCCCAACTGACCGGCGTTTTCAACCTTGAACTGGGGCGCATTTATCGCTATCTTTTGCAGGACTCCGATAAAAAGTTTGCCATTGTCCACACGCAGGGCGGCTACGACGAGCTGTCCCTGACCGCTCAGGCGGCCTGTTTTTCGCATACGGGCGAGTTCGTTTTGTCGCCCGACCAATTCGGCGGCGCGGTCAGCGAATCAAGCATTTTTGGCGGTGAAACGGTGGATAAAGCGGTGAAGATTTTTGTGGATGTTTTGGAAAATCGCGGTACAACAGCCCAGAACCGCGTGGTCGTAGCAAACGCCGCTCTCGCTCTGCAATGCGCTGGTACAGCCAAAAATCTGGAAGAAGGCATCGCCTCGGCTACCGAATCCCTGCATTCGGGGCGGGCGATGCAGGTGCTTCAAGCATTGATCCATTTGAATTAATAATTTTAAATTCTACGCAGTCAAAGTAGAACTAACCGTTCAAAATGAGTATTTTAGAAAAAATTATTGCCCACAAAAAGCAGGAAGTCGCCGAGCGAAAAACGCTTTTCCCGACGGAACTGCTCGAACGCAGCGTGTTTTTCCACACCCCCTGCGTATCGCTCCTGAAGTATTTGAAGGAAAAAAACAAGTCGGGCATCATCGCCGAGTTCAAGCGCCGCTCGCCCTCGAAGGGCGCCATCAATGCCTACGCCGATGTAGAACAGGTGACGATTGGATATATGCAAGCGGGTGCTTCTGCCCTGTCGGTGCTGACCGACGGGGAATTTTTTGGCGGTAAATTTGACGACCTGCGCACTGCCCGGAAATTTAATTTTTGCCCCATCCTGCAAAAAGATTTTGTGGTGGAAGAGTACCAAATCATCGAGGCGAAATCCATCGGGGCCGACGCTATTTTGCTCATCGCGGCTTGCTTGAGCAAACAGGAAGTAGCGCATCTGAGTAAATTCGCCCGCTCTCTCGGCTTGCAAGTGCTGTTGGAAATCCACGAGGCAAGCGAGCTGGATTTTTATACCGAGAATGTGCAGATCGTGGGGGTGAACAATCGAAACTTGAGCGATTTCACGGTCAACGTGGAGCAATCGTTTCGGCTGCTGCCACAGCTGCCGCCTGCGGCGGCAAAGGTTTCAGAAAGCGGCATCAACAGCCCAGTCACCGCCGCTCAATTGCTTGCTGCTGGTTTCGACGGGCTGTTGATTGGAGAAAATTTTATGAAAAACAGCAGGCCGGAGTTGGCTTGCCTCGAATTTATCGAACAGCTATGAAACTCAAAATCTGCGGCCTGCGCCAGCCTAAAAACATCGGCCATTTGCTCGAATTGCAGCCCGATTTCGTGGGCTTTATTTTTTATGAAAAATCGCCACGACACGCCACGGGGGTACTGGATGAGGATTTTGCCAAAAATATTTGCACCGCCAAAAAGGTCGGCGTTTTTGTTAATGAACAGATAGGGCAAATTTTGGCAACCGCCGAAAAATACAGCCTCTACGCGGTGCAACTGCACGGCTCGGAGTCGCCAGAAATTTGCAATCAGCTGAAAAACACTGGATTGAAAGTCATCAAAGCATTTTCCATCAGGTCGGGCTTTGATTTTTCAGAAACGGAACACTACGCCAGCGCGGCAGATTTCTTTCTCTTCGATGCCCAGGGCGATGCGCCCGGCGGCAATGGCGTGGCGTTCGATTGGTCGGCCCTGAAAAGATACGAAGGTCACACACCTTTCTTTTTGAGCGGTGGAATTGGTCCAGGCGATGTGGAAAGCATCCTGAATATTCAGCACCCGAGCCTCTACGCAGTGGACATCAATTCGCAGTTTGAAATCGCTGCAGGGCTAAAAGATGTGGGCGAAGTCGCCCGTTTCCGCCAGCAAATCCGGGCAGGTAAAACGGCCAAAAACCTCCGGGTGAGCGAACAGGGTTATTTTGGAAACTTTGGAGGCGCCTTCGTGCCGGAGATGTTGCAGCCCAACGTGGAGGAACTTCAAAACTGTTATCTCGACATTTTGAATGCACCTGATTTCCAGCAGGAATTCCAAGACCTCTTGAAAAATTATGTCGGTCGCCCAACGCCCCTTTTCGAGGCGCGACGGCTTTCCGATAAATACCAAACCCGCATTTTTTTGAAACGCGAAGACCTTTGCCACACTGGGGCGCACAAGATCAACAACACCGTCGGGCAGATTTTGCTGGCCAAACGATTGGGCAAAACGCGCATCATCGCCGAGACCGGAGCGGGGCAGCACGGCGTGGCGACAGCCACCGTTTGCGCGTTGATGGGTTTAAAATGTGCGATTTATATGGGCGAAGTGGACATCGCTCGGCAAGCCCCGAACGTGGCAAGAATGAAAATGCTCGGCGCGACGGTCATTCCGGCCATCTCTGGCAGCGCGACCTTGAAAGATGCGACGAACGAAGCCATCCGTGATTGGCTGTCGAACCCGACCGATACGCACTACATTATTGGCTCGGTGGTGGGGCCGCATCCGTACCCCGACCTAGTAGCGCGGCTTCAATCGGTCATTTCGGAAGAACTTTTGTGGCAAATCCCAGCGCAGACCGGCCAAAAACTGCCCGATGTGGTCATCGCCTGCGTGGGCGGGGGGAGCAACGCGGCGGGTGCGTTCTATCATTTTTTGAATGAAAAATCGGTGCGCCTTTTGGCTGCCGAAGCCGCCGGGCACGGCGTGACCACAGGAAAAACAGCGGCCACCATTGCGCTCGGTCGCCCCGGCATTTTGCACGGCAGCCTGTCCTATCTGATTCAAACCAATGACGGTCAGGTAGTGGAACCCCACTCGATTTCGGCTGGGCTGGATTATCCGGGCGTTGGGCCGATGCACGCGCATCTGGCCGCTACGGGCCGGGTGGCTTATTTGCCTGTGAGCGACATGGATGCTTTGGCAGCAGCACAACTTTTGGCACGGCTCGAAGGCATCATCCCGGCACTAGAGTCGGCCCACGCGATAGCACTTTTGGAACAAATTACTTTTCAAAAAAACGAGCTCGTGGTCATTTGTTTGTCCGGGCGCGGCGACAAGGATTTACAGACCTATATGCATCAGATACAATGAAAATGAACCGTTTAGATCAATTGTTCCAACAAAAACGACGCGGCGTGCTGTCCGTTTTTTTTACTGCCGGGCACCCGAACCTGAACGACACGCGCCGCATTTTGCTCGAATTGGAATCTGCCGGCGCCGACCTGGTCGAAATCGGGATGCCGTTCAGCGACCCGCTGGCCGACGGCCCGACGATTCAGGCATCGAGCCACCGTGCCTTGGAAAATGGGATGAGCCTCCAGGTGCTGTTCCGGCAGTTGGAAAATATGCGTTCGGAAATTAAAATGCCCGTCGTTTTGATGGGCTATCTGAACCCGGTCTTGCAATTTGGCTTTGAAAATTTTTGCCAAAAATGCCGCGACATCGGCGTGGACGGCCTGATTTTGCCCGATCTGCCGCTCTGGGAATTTGAAACCCAGTACCTGGAGCTGTTGAAAGAATACGAGCTGCATCTCATTTTTCTGGTTACGCCACAAAGTTCGGAAGCGCGTATCCGACAACTCGACGCGGCCAGCAGTGGCTTTTTATATGCCGTTTCGATGGCTTCCACCACCGGCCAATCGGGGGTTTTCGATGAAAAGCAGCAAGCGTATTTCCAGAAACTGGCTGACATGAATTTGAAAAACCCAGTCTTGGTCGGCTTTGGCATCGCAGGAGCTGCAAATTTCGGGATTGCCTCCCGACACCTTAGCGGTGGCATCGTTGGCAGTGCTTTTATACGCGCATTGGAAGAGAGGCAAAGCATTTCAGCCTTTGTAAATCAGTTTATTGAGCAAAAAAATCTATCAGCATGATTATTCAATTGGACAAAGAAATCACTCCCGCCAGAAAGGAAACCGTGCTGCGCAACATCGCAGATTTAGGCTACAAAAGCATGGATGTGCACACCCAGTTTTCAGAATATCTGGTGTGCGTTGGCAAAAAAGAGTTCGATATCCGAATCATCGGGCAACTGCCAGGAGTGGCCGACGTACACCGTGTTTCGGACGATTTCAAACTGGTGAGCCGAAAATGGAAGGTGCGACCCACCGAAATTGACCTGGGCGATGAGGTGAAAATCCGGCGCGGCGAAGTGGCCTTGATGGCTGGCCCCTGCTCCATCGAAAGCGAACGGCAGGTGGAAGGGTTGGCCGACCATCTGTTGGCTAACGGCGTGAAAATCATGCGCGGAGGTGTGTTCAAACCGCGCAGTTCGCCGTATTCTTTTCGCGGGATGGGGCTTGAGGGGCTTCGGATGTTTGCTGAAATCTGCCGCTCACGGGGCATCAAAATCATTACTGAGGTGATGGACGCGGCGCAAATTGATGCGATGTACCCCTTTGTGGACATTTTTCAGGTCGGGGCGCGGAACGCTCAAAATTTCACGCTGCTCGATGGGCTGGGAAAAGTGGACAAGCCAGTGCTCATCAAGCGCGGGATGTCGGGTACGTTGGAAGAACTTTTGCAGGCGGCAGAGTACGTTTTTTCCAATGGCAATGAAAAAATCATCCTCTGCGAGCGCGGCATCCGCACCTACGAACAGGCCTACCGAAACACACTCGACCTGAACGCCGTGCCGATCCTGAAAGACAAAACCCACTTGCCGGTCGTGGTTGACCCCTCGCACGGTGTCGGAATTCGACAATATGTGGCTTCCATGGCGCTCGCTGCGGTGATGGCTGGTGCCGATGGGCTGCTGCTCGAAGTACACGATACGCCTGAAAAAGCAGCTTCCGACGGTCAGCAAACTTTGAACTTTGAAGAAGCAGAGAATTTGTACTTGAAAGTACGGGCGGCGGCAGACTTGCTAAGAGGGTAACTATCCCGCCGAGTCGGGATTTCGATCTTATTCACTCCGCAAACTCTTTACCGGATTCGCCAGGGCTGCCCGCACGCTCTGAAAACCCACGGTTATAAACGCAATTCCCATTGCCACGGCTCCTGCAACTAAAATCATCCACCATTGCAAATCAATGCGATAGGCAAAATCGGCGAGCCAACGCTGCATGAAATGATAGGCAATGGGAGCGGCAATGACGAATGACCAAATGACGAGCATCAGGAAATCTTTTGCCAGTAAAGTCGTGATGCCTGTCACACTCGCGCCGAGCACTTTGCGGATCCCGATTTCCTTGCAGCGATGTTGCACATGGCAGGCGGTCAGGCTAAGCAGTCCCAGACAGGAGATGAAGATGGCCAGGGCTGCGAACAATCCAAAAACCTGTCCGAACTGCGTTTCGCTACGGTATTGCTGGGCAAAATGCTCGTCCAAAAACCAATAGCGGAATGGAGTTTCCGGATAGAGGCCAGTCCAGGCGCTTTGCAAGGCGGATAAGGTGGGGGCCATGTTTTCAGGGGCGATTTTGACGGAAATGTACTGTAGTTGATCGGCTGCAAAGCAGTAGTACAGGGTAGGTTTGGGAGTGGTTTTCAGCGATTCGATGTGGAAATCTTCAATTACCGCAGAGACGGTCATACTAGTGCGGCCTTCGCTGTTTTCATAGGCGATTTGTTGCCCTATGGCTGACTCTGGTGTGAGGAACCCCAGGGCCTTCATCATCGTCTGGTTGATGCTGACGGTGTTGTATCGCGCTGCAGGGTCGGCCTGTAAACGATGCTGTCCGGCCAGTACTTGGATGCCAAACAGTTCGAAAAAGTGTTCGTCCGTGTTGACAAAATACGAGGTAATTCGCGCAAAATCAGGCTCTTGGGTCCAATGGATAGGACGGTTGCTTCCGCTGATTCCGTTGATGCCCAGCCCCGGCACGATGCTCGATAAAGCCATGCCCTGTACACCTGGCATTTGAGCGCAGACCGTTTTGAACAACGCCAATTTGTGCGCAGATAGGGTATCCTCCCGACTTTCCCGTTTGACGGATTTTAGGGCGACGATCTGGTCAATTTGTGCCCCCAATTCATGTTTTTTCAAAAAATCCAATTGACGGCTCACCACCAAAACCCCAAAGATTAGCCCAACGGAGCAGGCAAACTGGGCAATGACCAGACCCTTCCGCAAGCGATCACCTTGACCGCGGGCAAAGCGACCTCGCAGAGCCTCCGCCGGTCGAAAACCCGACAATTGCAGCGCGGGATAAAGCCCGGCCAAGCAGGCCATCAATATGACCACTCCGGCACTGCCCGCCCAAAAAGCGGGATCAAAAGCAGTGGCATCCAGCGGGCGACCGATCAAGTCGCCGAACCAGGGTAAGAGTTGTTGTACCGCTATTGCCGATGCTACAAAAGCCAACACGCTCAGCACAAGGCTTTCCATAAAAAACTGAAAACTAAGCATGCCCCTGCTCGCTCCAATGGCTTTTCGAATGCCCACTTCCTTTCCGCGCTCGTGGGCAAAAGCAGTGGCTAGATTGATAAAATTGATAAAGGCAATGCCCAAAATCAACAGTGCAATCAGCCAAAGAAAACGGACGGTACGGACGCTTCCGTTCGGTTCAAGTTCGTAGGTGAGATCGGAGTGTAGGTGGATATCTGTAAAGCGCTGTAATTCCAGGCGTATGCCCTCTTTTTTCAGGAAGGTTTCGTTGATGTCGGCCAGTTTGCGGCGCACATTTTCGGGGTCGGCGCCCGGTGCGAGTTGGAGGTAGTTGTAATCCCAGTACGATTCAAAATTATCCTCATGGCCCTTGGCGTATCGAGTGGCGTATGACACCAACAAGTCGAATTTTAGGTGTGTGTTTTCCACCGGGTCGGCCACAACGGCGGACACGGTGTATGAGCCCGCCATCATGCCCTCGCTGATTCGAAAAGTTTTGCCCAGCGCATCGGTCGTACCAAAAATTCGCTCGGATTGGGTTTGGGTGAGGAGGGCCATGCCAGGGTCGTTCAAACAAGTGTTGAGATCGCCTTGTAGCGCTTGCTGCGGGAACATGCGCAAAAAACCGGGGTCTGTGGTGTAGCAGCGCAACACTTCAAAAGGCTGTTGCCCGGCCAATACCACCACTTCCGGGCTGTTGCCGCAATACAAACGGGTAAAATCTACTACACTTGGCAGCTCGGCTTTCAGGGTAGGGCCAACGGCACTGTGTGTATTGGCATCTTTGGTAATGACCGTGCTGCCGTCGAACGTCTGGTTGAATACCCGCCAGATATGGTCGGCATGAGGGCTTTGACGATCGTATCCATGCTCGTAGCGGGTGAACCCAAACAAGAGCAGTGTTGCGGTCATGCCAATGACCAGGCCGGTGAAGTTAAGGGCCGTAAAAACAGGCTGTTTCCGAAATAAAAACCGAACGTAGTGGGTAATCATGGCGACCATGTTTATGGGTTCTGAAATCATTCGTCATTCTGAACGCAGCGACTCAACCGGGTTCGCCAACGCCGCTCGAATGCTTTGGAAAGCGACCGTCAAAAACGCGATGCATACAGCGGCTAAAGCCGCCGCTACAAACATCCACCACTGAATATCAATACGATAGGCGAAATCGGCAAGCCATTTTTGCATGAACCAGTAGGCGATGGGTGACGCAATGACGAATGACAAAATGACGAGTTTCAAGAAGTCTTTGGCCAGCAAACCCGTAATACCTGCCACGCTCGCGCCGAGCACTTTTCGGATGCCGATCTCTTTGGTGCGCTGCTCAGCAGTGAAAGCCGCCAAGCCGAACAGCCCGAGACAAGAAACCAGCACAGAGAGGAGGCCAAAAATGCCTGCGATTTTGCCCACCCGACGTTCGGCATCATACATCCGGGTAAAAGAATCATCGAGAAAACGGTAACGGAAAGGTTGTTCCGGAGCGTAACTGCGCCAGGTTTTTTCCAAGGCAGCGATTACCGATGCGGTTTCGGTGCCTTTGTAGCGGAAACTTGCCAAGCCTCTGTTGCGGCCCAATTGCAGGCACAGGGCGCTGATATTATCGTGCAAACTCGCAAAGTGAAAATCTTTGACCACACCGATGACCTCCAACTCGGTGAAATCTTCCGGATGAGGCGCTCCCTGGAAATTTCCGTCGAGGGTGTATATTTTTTGCCCGATCGGGTTTCCCGATCCGAGCATACGCGCCGTTGTCTCGTTGATGATAAGCCCTGTACTGTCCGTCACACGCGAAGGGTCGAAGGAGCGGCCCTGCACGATTTCCATCCCCATGGTGCGCAGGTAATCATTGTCCACACGCCAGCGTTGCATATTGATCGCGTTGTCCTTGTCGAAGGAGCGTTGTTTGGAAAAAGTTTGGTCGTTCCGGCTGGAGCTCACTGGCAGGAAGCCAGACACCGTGGCACTTTCGATGGCGGCATGCTGCAACATGTCCTGCTTGAGGGAATAAATTTTGTTGCCCAGCGCGTAGGCATCGTCCAGGATAATGACCTGGCTCTTTTCAAACCCCAGTTTTTTGTTCTGTATGTAATTCAACTGATTGAATACCAAAAGTGTCGAGATAATCAGGGCCACGGAAACGGTAAATTGAAATACGACCAACACGCTTCGAAAGCCGCCGCCACTCCGCAACCCGGCCACCTGACCTTTCAAAACTTTCAAGGAATCAAAAGCCGAGAGGAAAAATGCCGGATAACTCCCGGCCAACAGACCTACCACGGTCGTTCCGCCCAGCAGTGACAGCCAAAAAACGATGCTTCCCCAGGGCATCGCCAACGCCCGCCCGGTCAGATCACGGTACCAAGGCATCGCAACAGTGGCTATAAGTACCGCCAAGACGACCGCAAATGCAGCAATCAAAAAGGACTCCGCGAGAAATTGCCCAATAAGCCACTCGCGCTTGCTGCCCAGCACCTTGCGCATCCCCACTTCCTTGGCCCGACTTGCCGAGCGGGCAGTAGAGAGGTTCATAAAATTGATGCAGGCGATCAGCAGGATAAAAGCGGCGATGGCGCTGAAAATCCAAACATAGAGGATGTTGCCATTGGCGGCGAGCTCCGGGAACAAGTCAGAATGCAAATGGATATCTGGCAGGTTTTGAAGGTGATAACGGGCATATTGCCCTGTTTTTTCCACTTCCTCTATGGTGGTGCCCATGAGTTCCTTTGCCGTAATGGCGATTTTTTCGGCGGAGAGTTTTTCAAATTTTTTCTTGAACGCTTCGACATCTACCCCTTTTTTCAACAAAAAATAGGTGTGGAAATTATTGTTGGAAGCCCAGAAAGGCGGATCTGTTTTTATCTCCTCGTTGCCATTCATGGAAAGCAGCATATCAGCCCGAAAATGGGAATTGACGGGCATATCCTCAAACACGGCGGTCACCTGCCATCGTTCCTCGTTTTCCAACACGAGGGTCTGTCCCAAAGCCATTTGTGGCGAAGAAAAATATTTCTCTGCCCGGCTGCGAGAGAGCGCCATTGTTTTGGGTTGGGCCAAACACCGCCTCGGGTCGCCTTCCAGTATTTTCAGGGGGAATAGTTCGAAAAATGAACTGTCCACCGTCAGCACGTCTTCTTCGCGAGTGTTCATCTGGGCAGCGCCCTCCCGTCTCACCAGATAATTGCCATATTGCCGGAAGCGGCACCATGCTTGGATTTCGGGCAATTCTTGCGCTGCATCGGGTCCCAAGACAGACGCGACGACCGCCAATTCCATGTGGTTCCCACCGAAATTGATGTCGGCCACCGGGCGCACAATCCGCTCTGCCTGTGGGTTCCACCGATCGTAGCTCAATTCGTGCGAAACGTAGAGCATGATGAGCAGGCAGGCTGCAATCCCGAGCGACAGGCCGAAAATGTTCAGCCCGGAATAAAGGCGGTTTTTACGGAGGTTGCGCAGGGCGAGGGTGAGGTAGTTGCTAAGCATATTTTTGTTGATTTGCGGATGGGTGATTGGTTATTTGGGGATTTGGGGATTTGTTCTGCCTGAGCTTGGCATCCATTCCTAGCTTCCCGGTGAAAACGAATCCAAGGCTTTGGCACCCGCATCACCCAATCCCCAAATCCACGCATCACCAATAAAATTCACTCGCTCCGAAGTGATTTGACAGGGTTGGCCAAAGCCGCTCGTACGCTCTGAAATGCAACCGTTAAAAACGCGATAGATACAGCGGCTAAAGCCGCCGTTACAAACATCCACCACTGAATATCAATACGATACGCGAAATCAGCGAGCCAGCGTTGCATAAGATAGTAGGCAATGGGCGAGGCAATGACAATCGCGATAATGACCAGTTTTAAGAAATCTTTGGTCAACAAACCCGTGATGCCAAGCGTACTGGCGCCCAACACTTTTCGGACACCGATTTCTTTGGTGCGGCGCTGGGCGGCGTGGGCAGCCAGACCCAGCAAGCCAAGGCAGGAAATGAAAATTGCCAATAACCCAAAGCCTTTGCAGGTAGCTGAAAAACGGTTTTCAGCGATGTAGAATTCAGCAATGCTCTCATCGAAAAATGCTGGGTCGAACACCTGTTCAGGATAGGTGTTGTCAAACTCCCTTTGGATGGCGGCCGTGGTAGCCGAGATGTTTTGGGGAGCAATTTTAACCCCGGCACTGTACATCCGTTTAAGACTGGTGGCCATTAGGAGCGGTTCCACGGTTCGGTGCGCTGAATGGGCATGGAAATCTTTTACCACCCCTACCACCTTACGCCACTGGTTGCGGCCTGTGCGAATTTCTTTCCCAAGCGCTTCTTCAGGGTTTTTGATGCCCATCTTTTTCAACATGGTTTCGTTCACCACATATTCCTTCGCCGTATCACTGGGTTCGAGCCATCGCCCGGCCAACAATTGCAGGCCGTAGGTTTTTTGAAAATCCGCATCGCAGAACTTCATGGTGGTGCTGAATTTTTGGTCGTCCGTTCCACGGCCAAAGGCAAAATTGTTGGCCCAGGTATTTCCGGAGGCTGGTTGGTCGCTGCCAAATGCCACAGATTCCACACCAGGGATTTGCTGGAGGCGTTGCTTCAAGCCGGCCAGTTTGGATTGGCTGAGGCTGTCGCCATTGACCCCGAACGTGTAAACGAGGTCTTTTTTGAAACCCAGATCCATGTTTCGTACATAGTCCAATTGCCCCAGTGTAATGATGGTACCTACCACAAGTGCCTGCGCAATCATGAACTGAAGCACTACCAACCCTTTCCGAACGGAGCTGCCGCCAATCGAACGTTCGGAGCTGTCATTTTTCAAGGCCCTAATTGGGTTGAAGCCTGCCAAAATCAGCGCCGGGTAAAAGCCCGAAAGCAAGGTGACGGCTATTCCCAAAACCGACAAAAATGCAAAAACAATGGGCTGGCTCAAGAAAGGCAACTCGGTAGGCACTTCCGAAATTTGCTCCAGAAAAGGCGAGGCCGCCCATGCCAGAAATGTGCCTACAACCAACGAAAACAGCACTACCAAAGCCGTTTCAAACATAAACTGGCCAAACAGATTGCCCCGGCTTCCGCCCAGCGTTTTGCGAACGCCAACCTCTTTGGAGCGGCGCAGGGCCTGTGCTGTGGAGAGATTGATGAAATTGAAACAAGCCATCAACAAGACCAAAAAGCCAATGGAGGAAAGCACCCACAGCCTGCTTTTTGAGATAACATGGGTGGCTGAAGTACCGTAGCGATCATCGTAGTGCAGCTCCGAAAATACTTGAAGGTGGTGTTGTCGGGTAGAACGGCTGCCGCGCCCTTCCTCCGAGTATTCTTTTTGACCCACTTGTGTAACCAAGTTGTTGGCCGCCTGAAACTGACTTGCATCTGCCAAAAGGCCAAACTGTTGGTCGTTGGAACTGGTACTGCCCCAGTCTTCGCGGTACTCATATTTTTCTTTGTTGCTCAAAATGGTCGAATACGACAAGACCAGGTTGATGGGCAGGTCACAATTCACGGGAGCATCGGCCACCACACCTTGCACTGTCATGGGGTCGTTCTCAATTAGTAAGGTTTGCCCAAGGGCATTTTCCCATTTTCCAAAACACATTTCTGCCAAAGTTTGGGTCAGGACGAGCGTATTGGGTTCCTTGAGTGCTGTATTTTTATCACCCGAAAGCCATTTAAAATCAAAGATTTGAAAAAAATCAGGCTCTACAAAAAAGGAAATCTTGTACTGTGCAATCGAGAATTTTTTGAGGGCTGGGCCCCCTGTTGGATTGGGCACCAACACCGTCGGCCAATATTCTTTGATTCTGCTGGTCGCCGCTAATTGAGGCACGGTGTTTTTCACCGCCGACATGGCAGGGAGCGGCAAACCGCGTGTAAAACTTTCTTCCCCGTCGAGGCCAACATCTTTGGTCACGATGCGTACGATGCGTTCGTAGTTTTGGAAATTTTTATTGAAACTCAATTCATAATGGACAATGCGGAAAATCAGCAACACGGCTGCAATGCCCACTGCCAGGCCCAGGATGTTGAGCACTGCAAAACCTTTTTGAGCGCGGAGGTTGCGGAAGGCGAGTTTGAGATTGTTTGAAAACATCTTTTTTTGTATGAATTTGGCTGTTGCAACAGCCAAATTTAACTAAATTTGGCCGTTAAAATATTTAAAATGATAGAACGCTTGATAAAAACGCCTATTCTGAACCGACTTGGTCAGAAAAAGGCTATCTTGATTTTGGGCCCGCGTCAAACGGGAAAAACGACTTTGGCAAAATCAATTTTGGCCAATCATCCCGGTAAAGCACTCTACTTGAACGCCGACGAACCTTTTGACCGCTCTAGGTTGACAAATGCTTCCTCTTCTCAGTTGCAACAGTTGGTCGGTGCCAACGACGTGATTCTAATTGATGAAGCGCAACGGATACCCAACATCGGCCTCACGCTGAAATTGCTTGTAGACCAAATGCCCGACAAACAGGTTATTGCCACAGGCTCTTCGTCCCTTGATTTGGCCAATACCATCCATGAGCCGCTTACTGGCAGATTATTCACATTTTACCTCCTGCCTATCTCTTGGCAAGAATGGGCGGCGCACATCGGCAAACTGGAGGCTACTCGCGCCCTTGAACAACGGCTGCTGTTTGGTTCTTATCCAGACGTAATCAATAACCCCGGTGATGAGCCTGCCATGCTTTCCAGCCTCGGGGCGGGCTATCTCTACAAAGACATTCTTTCGTTTGGCAATATTCGCCGCCCGGAAATCCTTGAAAAATTGCTTCAAGCGCTCGCTTTGCAAATAGGAAACGAGGTGTCATTCAACGAACTTGCCAACCTCCTCAAAGTGAACAAAGACACGGTGATGAACTATCTCGACCTGCTCGAAAAATCTTTTATAGTGTTCAGGCTCCCTCCTCTCAGCCGCAAGCTCCGCAAAGAAATCTCGAGCTCCAGGAAGGTCTATTTTTACGACAATGGTCTTCGAAATATGCTTATCAACAACTTCAACCCACTCGAACTGCGACAAGACAAAGGGGCTCTTTGGGAAAACTTTTTGGTCAGCGAACGAAAAAAACGAAACCTGTATGCCTCGTACTTACACTCGGCTTTTTTCTGGCGCACACACGATGGCCAAGAAATTGATTACGTCGAAGATGCTGGCGGCAAATTCTCCGCGTTCGAGTTCAAGTGGTCTGCTAACCGCAATGTCAAAATGCCCCGCGTATTTTCGGAAGCGTATCCCAATGCCGATTGGTCAATCATCAATTCGGAAAACTTTCAAACCTTTTTAGAGTATGACATTTGACGTTGGCAAAGTATCGTTTTCCACCCGACCGTCTTTCAGGTGCAGGATGCGATTCCCATATTTCGCATTATCCTCAGAATGTGTCACTTGCACGATAGTCACCCCATCTTCCCGGTTGAGCGTTTTGAAAACTTCCATGATTTCTTTGGCTTGTGGGCTTTGGAGATTGCCCGTAGGTTCATCGGCCAATATGAGTTTGGGCCGACCAATCAAGGCTCTTGCCACGCCCACAAGTTGCTGCTGTCCGCCGGAAAGTTGGCTGGGGAACAGATCCTTTTTTGCCACCATGTTGAAACGGTCGAGCAGGTCGGCGATACGACTTTTGCGCTCAGCGGAAGGCACTTTTTTGTAGAGCAGGGGCGTCTCCAAATTCTCATATACCGTGAGGTCATCAATGAGGTGGTAGGCCTGAAACACAAAGCCGATGTACTCGCGATACATCTCGGTTCGGCGGCGTTCGTTGAATTTGTGTACCGGTTCTCCAAGAAACCAAAACTCCCCGTCCGTCGGTTCGTCGAGCATTCCCAGGATATGGAGCAGGGTGCTTTTTCCCGAACCGCTAGGGCCCATGATGCTCACAAATTCACCCTCGGCAATGTGGGCGTTCACATAGCGCAGCACGTATGTTTTGAGCGAGCCCGTGGGGTAATAGCGTTCGATGTTTTTTAATTCGATCATTATTGGTTGTTGAATTGGGAATAACCAAAAAAGCAGCCTCCCTGACCCGCCAGTTTTGTTTGGATAAAAACGGCTGAACAACAGGAGGTTAGACAGATTGACCAACGGACAGATTGGCCGCTTTTGTAGTTTTGGTGTTTAATTGTTGTCTTCAGTAAAATAGGTTTGTTTTGGGGCAAAATTTTGAACCATGGCACACTATCCCGCTTACCAGGAAATCGTAAACCTTATTGCTGGTCTCGCTCCAGAGCGTTTGGTGAATTTTAGGGTTTCTGCTGATACCGTGGCACGAGTTCAAGACCTACTGACCAAAAAAAATGCAGGCGAACTATCTCCTTCAGAACAAATAGAACTTGACTACTTTGTTTTTTTAGAGAAAATGATTGGCCTGAACATTTTGAACTTTCTGAAGGCTTTATTTTGCCGAAATCTCCTATCGGTGAAGTCACGGCTAGGCTTTTCCAGTTTAATTCTCCTGAACAGGTCGAAATGCGACAATTCCTTGCAGAAGCTGGTCTTTACCCTCGCGGAAAGGCTTTTCAAACGTGAAAATTCTCCGTCACCACCCGCCCGTCAAACAAGTTAATAACCCGGTGCGCAAAACCCGCATCATGCGGCGAGTGCGTCACCATCACGATGGTCGTGCCGCCCTGGTTAAGTTGGGTGAGCAGGTTCATCACTTCCAGGCCGTTGGTGGAGTCGAGGTTACCTGTCGGTTCGTCCGCGAGGATAACTTTGGGTGTTGCCACAACGGCTCGGGCGATGGCCACGCGCTGCTGCTGACCGCCTGACAATTGTTGTGGAAAGTGGTTGCGTCGGTGCATGATGTTCATACGTTCGAGCTGCGCCTCCACCTTCTTTTTGCGCTCCGTAGCAGGTGTTTTCAGGTAGAGCAGTGGCAGTTCCACGTTCTCGAACACCGTCAGTTCATCTATCAGGTTGAACGACTGAAACACAAAGCCGATATTGCCTTTGCGTAGGTTGGCGCGGTTGCGTTCGCTCATTTTGGCCACCTCTGTGCCGAAGAAATGGTACTCCCCTTCGCTAGGGTTGTCGAGCAAGCCGAGAATGTTGAGCAGCGTAGATTTGCCGCATCCTGAAGGCCCCATCATAGCCACGAATTCTCCAGGCTGGATTTCGATGCTTACGCCGTTGAGGGCAGTAGTTTCCACCTCGTCAGTGGTGAAAAGTTTTTGTAGATTGACTGTCTTGATCATGATTGCTATTGATGCTTCGTTATTTTTGTAGATAGGTGGGATTTGGGGATTTGGTTAATGGGGGATTTGGGGATTTGGTTATTCGTTGTGCCTGAGCTGGCTATTTGTGCCTGCCTTAAAGGGGAGTGTTCAAAAATCTGTGTCAACTGGCTGCTTACACCCCCTACCCCTAAAGGGCAATGTCGTTGACTTAAGGGTTTTAGCCACGTAGTGGCGACACCGTTTATAGAAAAATCGGGTGTATGAACGAGCCACGTAGTGGCGGCACCCCTGACAAATCGTGCCGGGGCTACGCCCCTCCATAAAACACGCAAAATATTGTTCTATAAACGGTGTCGGGGCTACGCCCCTTTTATACACACAAACCCTTAAGTCAACGACATTGCCCTTTAGGGGTAGGGGGCGTAACCAGCAGTTGACACAGATTCCTGAACACTCCCTCGGTCAAATCACTCCATCACCTAAGGCCCCTCTGTTTTCACACCATAAAATATAGGTGTAGGCAGAGGGGTCTTTTTGTTTTTCGACACTGCGCTATCTGTTCTCTGTGCGTTGCGCTACTTTTGCGCTAAACCCAGAAAAGTGTGGCACACCTAAAATAGTGGTTGGCGAGGTGTGCCACACTTTCTTGCGATTTTGAGCGTCCAATGCTGAAAGTACACGCCATCAAATAATTATGAGCAAAAAGACAAAGCGCCTGGCCTCCACTCCTCCTGGGAGTAGCCCCAAAGCAAGCTCCCCCACACCGCGCCACCAATACTTCCTTTGGCTGCTGGGCCTGCTTGTACTGGCAGGTAGCGCATATTACTTTATCGGGGTTCGGGGCAAAAACAAATTGCCTGAACTTACCGACGGTTCAGGGTCCGAGCCTACGCTGACTGCCAAAAAACCTCGCCTCCAACTGCTCTCTCCTGATGATACCGGTATTGATTTTGAGAACCAAATCCTGGAGGACAACGAACACAACATTTTCCTGAACATCAACCAATACAATGGCGGTGGTGTGGCCATAGCCGACGTGAACAACGACCATCTGCCCGATCTCTATTTTGTGTGCTCTAGCGGCAAAAACCGCCTATACCTCAACCAAGGCAATTTTAAGTTCAAAGACATCACCGATACTGCGGGCGTAGGTAGTGAAGACGGTTTTGAAACTTCCGTGACAGCGGCCGACGTGAACGCAGACGGATGGCTCGACCTCTACGTGTGCCGCGCAGGGCAGGATGAGGCGGGGAGGGAAGCCAAATTGTTCATCAACAATGGCCTTTCCCCTTCTGGAGGGGGCAAGGGGGAGGTGACGTTTTCTGAACGCGCCAAGGAGTACGGCCTAAATGACAAAAGCCCCGCCTCAGGCGCGAACTTCTTTGACTGCGACAACGACGGCGACCTCGACTGCTATGTCATAAACCACCCCACCGACCTTGACCATTCCAATCGAATTGTACTCCAATATGGCCCTGACGGCAAAACCACGAGGCCGGACCTTACTCCTAAAGTGGAGCACGACGCGGACAATTTGTACCGAAATGACACCCCCCCCCAGCCCCCCCAAGGGGGGGAGGG
>ENA-ORBV01003049-ORBV01003049.1-microbial-mat-metagenome-genome-assembly--contig:-NODE-3049-length-34263-cov-6.181185_pt1 | contig 34263 bp, 30 predicted proteins | sample MGYA00237777_ERZ505514 | MGnify/ENA primary metagenome ERZ505514 (study PRJEB26160, sample SAMN06269048) | microbial mat metagenome | isolation source: Oligotrophic lake microbial mat | place... | reverse complement strand
GGTGTGCAAAAGCCGCAGCTCTCGTGGGCGAAGAAATGCGCGAAATTGCGCGCCACCTCGAACATGTCGCGCGTGCGGTCGAACACCATGAAGGCGCCGGCGGTGGGCACGTCCTCGAACGCGATGCGCCGGCCGAATTCGAACGCCGACAGGCACACGCCCGATGGCCCGCCGACCTGCACCGCTTGCGTGTCGCGGGCGCCACAGTCCTCCAGGATGCGGCCGACCCGGGTGCCGAAGGGATATTCGTACAGGCCCGGGCGTTCACAATCACCGCTGACCGAATGGATCTTTGTTCCGGTCGACTGCGGCGTGCCGATGCGGGCCCACCAGTCGCCGCCTCCGACTACGACACGCGCCGCGGCGCAATAGGTCTCAACGTTGTTCACCGTCGTGGGCTGTCCCAGATAGCCCTGCTCGACCGGGAACGGCGGACGGATGCGCGGCGTGCCGCGTTTGCCCTCCAATGATTCGATCAGCGCCGACTCCTCGCCACAGACATAGGCGCCGGCGCCGACGCGGATCGTGATGTCGAAGTCGAACCCGGCATGGCCCTGGATCGCGTCGCCCAGCAGGTTTTGCTCCCGGCGTTGTTGCAAGATGTCCAGCAGCGCTTCGAGCAGGAAGCGGTATTCACCGCGCAAATACACAAGGCCCTGGCGCGCGCCAATGGCGAGGGCTGCCACCGTCATGCCCTCGAACACGTCGTGGGCGTAGCGCGACAGCAGCACCCGGTCCTTGAAGGTTCCGGGTTCGCCCTCGTCCGCGTTGCACACCACGTAGTGGGCGCTGCCCGGCGCGTCACGGCACAAGGTCCACTTGCGGCCGGTCGCGAATCCGGCACCGCCACGACCACGCAGTTTCGATGCCACGACCTCGTCCAGCGTGCCTTGCGCACCCCGCGCCAGCGCCGCAGCGATCGCACTGCCACGTGCCAGTGGCAGTCCGAGCAACACGTCGGCGCGCCGGATCTGATCGTCGACCTGGAACCACTCGCTCGGCCAATGGCTGACCGGAACCTGTTGTTCAACCAGTTCGGCGATCCGGGCCACGCGGTCGGCGTCAAGCCGCGTCACGACATGGTGGTGGTTGACCAGCAGGGCCGGACCCTGGTCGCACAGCCCGGTGCAGGAACAGCGGTCGATGCTGACCAGGCCATCCGCGCGCGTCGGTCCGCAGCCGACGGATAGCCGCGCGCACAGGTCCGCCATCAGCGCGGCGCTGCCGAGCATGCGGTCGGTGATGTTGTCACTGAAAAGAATGCGGTAGCGCCCGACCGGCCGAGTATGGAAGAAGCGGTAAAAACCGGCCACGCCTTCGACCTGGGCCAGGCCCAACTTGAGTTCGCCAGCCAGTTGTGCCAGCACGCTGCGCGACAACCAACCTTCGCGTGCCTGTACCTCGCGCAGAATCTGCACCAGCGCGTGCGGGTCGTGTCCGTTGTGCGCAAGCGCCTCGTTTACGGCAGTACGGGATTCGGTCATGGTGCGTGTGCGGCAGGTACCTGGTCAATGCTAACCGGCATGCAGCGCGCCGTGGGCCATTGATGATGGTGGCGCGGGCGGGGACGCAGCTAGATGGCCATGGTCCAGTGTGACGCAGCTCCTGCAGTTCGTCTTGATGAAAGTCAAACTGCACGGCGGCAGCGCCGAACGCGGCGGCCGCATGGAACAATGTCGCTTGCTCATGACTACCACACCGTCACCCGTGCGGCCCGATCCCGCCGACCTGTATCCAGCGCTGCACAGCGTTGTGCCTTCGCTGGCTGACATGGGCTCCGCCGCCGCGCCCATGTCGGTACCGTCCGCAACGGTGCTGTTCTCCGAGAACGCTGCGTGCCAGGGATTTCCGCTGGTGCTCGAGGGCGAGATAAAGGTGTCACGCAGTTCGGGCGACGGGCGATCGCTGGAGTTGTACCGGGTGGTTCCGGGCGAGTTGTGCCTGGTCTCGAGTGCCAGCCTGTTTCGCAGCACGCCATTGAGCGCGCTCGGCATCACCACGCGGCCGACCAGCCTGCTGCTGATCTCGCCGACCACGTTCGGCCTGTGGTTGCAGAGCCCGCCATTCCGCGACGCTGTCCTGGGCCTGTTCGCCGAACGCATGGCCGACCTGACCGGGCTGATCGACGCGGTGGCGTTTCACCGGCTCGATCAGCGTCTGGCTGCGGCGTTGCTGGGCCGGGGCCGCGACCTGGTGCTGACCCACCAGACGCTGGCCGATGAACTCGGGACGGTGCGCGAGATCGTCACGCGCCTTCTCAAGCGCTTTGAGCGGGAAGGCTGGGTCGCGTTGTCGCGCGAGCACATCCATATCCTGGACAGCGTGGGCCTGCGCGGCCTGGCGTCGGCCTTGTCGGCCTGACTTCGTGGTGCCTGGTTGCTGTGTGACTTAGGTCACCGACATCGCAGCGCAGGCGCGGTTCAATAAGGGCATTGCAGTTTTTCATCAAGGAGTAAAACCATGACCAGCAACGTTGGCGGCATCGACCGCATGGCCCGTATCCTGATTGGCCTGGTGCTGATCGGCTTGACTCTGACCGGCAACATCGGCATCTGGGGTTGGCTGGGTGTCGTGCCCCTGGTCACCGGCGCCATCGGCTGGTGCCCGCCTTACGCCATGTTCGGATTCAACACCTGTTCGATGAAGAACAAGACCTGACCGGACAGGCGTGCGTACCGGTCTCCCGGCCATTCAGTCGGCTTCGGCGCGCTGCCGGCGGCGCGCGAGTTTTTCCGCCAGGTTCAGCCCCACACCGGGCCGGCTCCAGGGGCACACGGCAATGCAGATCGCACAGCCTTGCGTCTGATTGAAGAACGGCAAGCAACGCTCGAAGTCCACGTACCATTTTTCGGCGCCACGCACCAATTGCTTGTCTGCCCCAATGGCTTGCGGCGGGCAGGCGTCTTCGCAGACCCGGCAGTTGCGGCAGAAGTTGTCGACGCCGAAGCTGCGCGGTGGTGTCGGCGCCAATGGTGCGTCGGTCAACACCGCGGCGAGTCGGAATGACGAGCCGTATTGCGGGTTGATCAGCGAGCCGTGTTTGCCCAGTTCGCCCAGTCCGCTGGCCATGGCGGGTGGAATCAAGGTGAGCTTGGTCGTCATCGGGCCGGTTACCGGTTCGCCGTCCCAGCCTTGCTGGCGCAACCAGCTGGCGACCGCCTTGGCCGCGGCAGCAGCACGCCCGTATTGCCGCACCACCTCGGCGCCGGCAGTGGACTGCGGCGCCGTCGCAATCTGCTCGTAGTCGTGCGCGACGGCCAGCACGATGACACGCGACTGCGTCACCTGCTGGCCCTCGTAGATCCAGGCCGGATCCATGATGGCGACGCCGAAACTGTCGAAATCGGCGTCACGGGCGAACGCGGCCAGTGCTTGCGTCCAGACCTGTGGATCGTGCTGGGCCGGCGATCCCTGCAGGTCCGCGATCGGTTGCGCGAGCAGCTTTGCGCGCGCTTGGCGTGCCCGAGCTAGGTGGGGGTTGTCGGGGTCGACCTGGTAGAACCAACGCTGCATGGCACCATGCGGGATCGTGTCCGGATCGGGCGCCCAGTACACCATGCGTGGTGCCCGCACCTGCGATTCACCCAGCCCGTTGATGTCGTTGCCCGACACCGCAGGCTTGAGCGCCATCTGGGCGGGATCGGGAGTGAACGGACGCAAGGGGTTGGTTCTGGCCATCGTGACACCTCCTGGCAACGCGGCCTCGGAGGTGGCCGGCACGCCGACAGTATCTCTCACGCACCCGCAGGCCCAGGCGGCTTGTTTGTCAGGGCAGCGCGTGGGATGGTGCAGCGGGCGATCGCTGGAGCCTTATTTGAACGGATTGGCAGTTGCGAACCACAGGCCGATGCCGGTGGCGATGATGAAGGCGCCGTCGGTCACGCCCACGGCAAGAAAGTACTTGGTCTGCAACTCGGGCGCCAGTTCGGGCTGGCGCGCAACGCCTTCGAGCAGTTTCATGCTGGCCAGGCCGATGCCGATGCACGAGCCAAAGGCGGGAATGCCGATCAGCAGCGCGATGGCCAGTGGCAGCAGGTCGATGGCGGGCATGGTTCGTTCTCCTTGTGGAAACCGGTGACACAGAAAATCCTGTGTTGGTCCCAGTGTCGGGGCCCCGGGAAACCGCGTCGATTACCCGAGAGGTAATGACACCGGCGAACGCCCGCTCTGCAAGAGTCAGGGCATGAGACGACAGGGTGTTCCCACGGGCCATCCCGCTGTGCGCAAGGCAGAGGTGTGGTCCCGGCGCGGATCGCATCGGACGCGCGAGCTTTGCGCCGACGCGGTGCAGGCAAAGCTGTTGCGCGCATCGTCGTGAATCTCGATATTCATGGCAATCTCCTGTTGCGCCGTGTGTACCAGCGCCAGGCCCGCCACGCCAAGGCGATCAGCATGTAGGACAACACGCCCATCACCGATGCGATGATGGCCAGACCCAGCAAGAGCGGTTTACCCACCGTCGTGATCCGCTGCCACAGCCGGACGTCTTCGCGGGGCAGGTCGGGCGGGATCGCTTCCGGCGGCAACTTCAGCAGTGGAGTCGGCTCACCGGTGATCCAGTGGCCGAGTCGGTAAGCCGCGTAATACACCGGCCCGAAGGTCAGCGGATTGGTGACCAGCGTACTGACGGCGGCTGCGGCGACGTTGGCACGCAACAACACCGCCGCTGCGACCGACAGCGGAATCTGCGCCACCGGAATCAGCAACCCGAAAAAAATGCCCAGGGCCACACCCATGGCTACGCCCCGGCGCGACCAGCGCCACAGGCGCGGTTGCCGCAACCAAGGGCTGAGCCAGCGCAGCCAGCGGTTCTCGCTGATCTGAGCGCGACTGGGTACCCATGCGCGCACGCGTTCTCTCCAACGCATCTACAGGCTCCGGATTTTCATGCGCTGAAGTATGACCTTCTTCGTTTTCACGCCGATGTATTTGCCCAGGCCAGCGCGGGCCATTCGTGGCCATGGCCGGTCGCGCGGCACCGGCACAGGTTCATGGCGGTCCGGGCGCCGGGTTGGCCGCAGGCGCCCTTTGCAGATCCAGGTGGATTTCGTGCGTGCCGTTCGCGCGGTCGATGCCGCTGTCCACGAAGCCCAGCTTGCGTTGCAGGGCCAGCATGCGCGCGTTCTCGAGCAGCACCGTCGCGACCAGCCGTTGTGTGCCCTGCGCGCGCAGGGTGCGGATCAATTTGTCCATCAGGATGGCACCCAGGCCAACACCTTTGAGGTCAGAACGTACGATGACGCCGAACTCGGCCGTGATGTTGTCGGGGTCGGCGACGGCACGTACCGTGCCCAGCGTCTGCTCGTTGCCGTCGGGGCCCACCGCCACGGCCACGAAGGCGATCTCGCGCTCATAGTCGATCTGGGTCAGGCGCGCGAGTTCACTGGCGTCGATGCTGCGCCGGCTGTAGAACACCCGCATGCGCACGTCCTCGGGATCGAGTCGACCCAGGAACTCGAGGTGTTGCGCCTCGTCACCCGGCCGGATCGGGCGCAGGGTCAGTTCGCGGCCTTTCCATTGCAGCGTTTCGGTCAGGTGTGCCGGGTAGGGCCGGATCGCGAATCGGTCGGCCCCGGCCGGTGCGTCGGCACTGACGCGGATGCGGGCGTCCAGAGCGATCGCTCCCTCGGGGCTCAGGACCAGCGGATTGATGTCGAGTTCCGCGATCTCGGGCACGTCGGCCAGCAGCTGCGACACTGCTACCAGCACCGCGTGCAAGGCATCCTGATCGGCCGCTGGCGTGTCGCGAAACGCGTCCAGCAGCCGCGCTACGCGCGTGCTACGCACCATGGCGGCCGCCAGCCGGGAATTGAGCGGGGGCAGGGCGACGGCGCGGTCGGCGACGATCTCGACCGACGTTCCGCCCGAGCCGAACAGGATGATCGGGCCAAAAACCTGGTCGATGGCGGCGCCGACGATGAGTTCGCGCGCGTGCTCGCGCCGCACCATGGCCTGCACCGAAAATCCGTCGACATGCGCTTGCGGACGCTCCAACGCGATACGGGCCAGCATGGTGCGTGCTGCCTCCAGAACCGCGTCGGCGGTGTCGAGATTGAGTACGACGCCACCGACGTCGGACTTGTGGGAGATGTCGTTCGACAGGATCTTGATCACCACAGGAAAACCGATCGCCTGCGCAGCCGCCACCGCATCTTCGGCAATGGCCGCAACCCTGCGGGTCGGCACCACCGGGATGCGGTACGCGTCCAGCACTGCCTTGGCCTCGGGTTCGCTGAGCATGGTGCGGCCTTGCGCGAGCACGTCGGCCACCAATGCCCGAACTGCCGCAGTGTCGGGAGCCCTTGCAGCGGCTTGGTTGTGATGGATGGCGGCGGGCGCCTCGAGCAATTGCGCCTGGTTGCGCCGATACCGCACCAGCATGGAAAACGCACTGACGGCTTCTTCGGGTGTGGCGTAGCTGGCAATGCCGGCGTCCTGGAACACCTGGCGTGCCTGGGCAACTGCCGCCTCGCCCAGCCAGCACGCCATCAGGCGCGGCTGCTGCTTGCTGGCCAGTGGCACCAGCGCCTGCGCGATCTTTGTGCTTGAAACGATCGCCGTGGGTGCGTGGATGAACAGGATGGCGGCGTTGCCGCCCGAGCGATTGAGCGCTTCGAGCGCCTGTACGTAACGTTGCACCGGGGCGTCGCCGATGATGTCCACCGGGTTGCCATGTGACCAGTTGCCCGGCAGCACCGCATCCAATGCCTGCAGTGTGGCCGGCTCCAGCGCCGCGAGTTCAATGCCGGCGTGTTCGGCGGCGTCCGCCGCCATCACGCCCGCGCCGCCGCCATTGGTCAGGATCGTCAGTTGGTCGGACAGGTTGCCGCGAAACCGTGTCAGCGTCTCGGCTGCCACGAACAACTGGTGCAAGGTGTCCACGCGCAACATGCCGGCACGCGCAATCGCGGCGTCGTACACCATGTCGGAGCCGGCCAGCGCGCCCGTATGCGAGGCCGCAGCCAATTGGCCTTGCCGGGAACGGCCGGCCTTGACCACGATCACCGGCTTGTTGCGCGCGGCCGCGCGGGCGGCGGACATGAATTTGCGCGGCGACTCGATCGATTCGATGTATAGCAGGATCGCGCGGGTGCGGCTGTCGCTGGCAAGGTAGTCGAGCATGTCGCCGAAATCGACGTCTGCGTGTTCACCCAGCGACACGAAATGCGAAAACCCGATCGCGCGCGATTGCGCCCAATCGAGCATGGCCGTGACCAATGCGCCGCTTTGCGACACGAAAGCGAGCGCGCCGGGTGCGGCCGCGGTATGGGCGAAACTCGCGTTGAGCCGGATATGGGGCGACAACAGGCCAATGCAGTTGGGTCCCAGGATGCGCAGCAGGTAGGGTTTGGCGGCGTCCAGCATCGCCTTGCGCTGGATCGCGTCGAGTCCCGCAGTCAGCACGATGGCGGCGCGGGTGCCCAGGCGCCCCAGTTCTGCGATCAGTCCCGGCACAACCGCCGCCGGCGTGCAGATGACGGCCAGGTCCGGCACGGTGGGCAGGTCCGCCGCACTGGCATAGACCGGCTCGCCATCGAAGTTGCGGTGTTTGGGGTTGACCGCGTACAGCGGCCCCTCGTAGCCACCCGAGCGCAGATTGGCCCATACGGTCCCTCCCACGCTGGCGGCACGTTGCGAAGCGCCGAAGACGGCTACTGATTCAGGGTCCAACAAGGGGTCGAGATTGCGAATGCTCATCGTGGTCTGCTCGATTGGGGTATTGCATCGGTGCCGTAGTCATGCCCAGCACATGGTTGCTCTAGATGGCCGCGTCTGGGAAGGCATCGGTGCCCTGCAAACAGTATCGACGCGAATCCGGATTTTCCTGCATCGACTGTCTGCGCAGCGCAAGCGCGAGGCCTGCACGAATTGATCGACGTCAATACAAGGAGCAATGGCTTCCATGACGCGCCCGCGTCATGGTACGGTATCAGCCATTGCAGATGTGGCTTGAGGGGCGTGAATGATCGATAAGTCGAACCCGGTTCGTCATGACTACCGCGCGCGCGGGGTGGCTGACCGTTTGCGCGACGGCAATCGCTTGACGCAGCGCTGCCAGGCGATCGTGCTGGCGGGCGGTCGGGGCAGCCGCCTGCACAATCTGACCGACTGGCGCGCCAAACCTGCGGTGCCGTTTGCCGGCCAGCTCAAGATCATCGATTTCCCACTCAGCAACTGTGTCAATTCAGGCATCCGGCGCATCGCCGTGTTGACGCAATACAAAGCGCAGAGCCTGATACGGCACATCGAACGCGGCTGGAGCTTCCTGTCGCCGAGCCTGGGTGAATTCATCGATGTGGTTCCGGCGCAGCAGCGCCTGGGTCAGTCCTGGTATGGCGGCACTGCCGATGCGGTCTATCAGAATCTCAACCTGCTCAAGGATGCCGGCGCCGAGTTCATCCTGATACTGGCTGGCGACCATGTGTACAAGATGGACTATGCGGCCATGCTGGCGGAACATGTCACGCGGGTTGCGGATGTCACGGTGGCCTGTGTGACGGTGCCCTTGGCCGAGGCGCGCCATTTTGGTGTGATCGCCGTTGACCAGAACGCGCGCGTCACGTCGTTCGACGAGAAACCGGCGCAGCCGCAGGCGCTGGCCGATGAGCCTGGGCAGGCACTGGCCAGTATGGGGATCTATGTCTTCAATCTGGCGTTTCTGTGCGAGCAGCTCACACGCGACGCCGCCGATCCGCAGTCCAGTCACGATTTTGGCCATGACCTGCTGCCCTGGCTGGTGACACACCACAGGGTTTTTGTCCACCGTTTCTCGGAGAGTTGCGTCAATATGGTCGGCGCAAGGCCGTATTGGCGGGACGTCGGCACGATCGATGCCTATTGGGAAGCCAACATGGACCTGACCAAGGTGGTGCCAGAGCTCAATCTGTACGACGACCAGTGGCCGATCCTGAGCCAGCAGCCCCAGTTGCCGCCGGCCAAGTTCGTGTTTGACGAAGACAGCCGGCGCGGCTCGGCGGTGGCATCGCTGGTATCGAGCGGCTGCATCGTGAGCGGCGCCACGGTACGGCGCTCAATCCTGTTCGCCAAGGTTCGGGTGGGGGAACACAGCCTGATCGAAGATTCGCTGGTGTTGCCTGACTGTGTGGTGGGTCGTCATGTGCGATTGCACAGGGTGGTTGTCGACAAACGCTGCGTGCTGCCCGACGGATTCAGCGCCGGGCTCGACCCGGCGTCAGACCGCGCCCGGTTTCACGTCACCGCAAACGGCATCACGCTGATCACAGTCGACATGCTGGGCCAGGGGGGCGACCGGGCGGCCAGTACGGTTGCCGACGATTCGGATTTCGCCGAGCTGCGTTAACGTGACATAACCTTCATGATGCGGGGTGAAGAGTGGGCATCGCGAAAGTGTGGGCCTGTTCACACTACGCGGGCAACTGCGAGCAGGCCTAGATGGCCAGGCGCAACGGTCGGGCGAAGATGGAATTTGCTGCAACCACCACCATGCGTTCACGTGCGCCAACACCTTTTGCGGTGGGCGATTTCGCAATCGCAGGCGGATTTGCCGGGACAAGATCGCGCTGAGGCGCGACCAGGTCTTCGAGCGAGGTATCGGCGAGCAGGCGCAACATGGATTTCTCGATCTCGGCGCACCACTCGCTGCCAATGCGTTGGCCTTGGGGTAAGCGATTGGCGAAAGAGCGGTGTCCGGACGCAGCCGCAGACCCATCGCCTTCGTCGGCCGCACTCGCAATGTCTGCCACAGAAATATCGGTGGTGGCTCGCGCCAGTGTGTAGCCACCGCCCGGACCACGCGTACCGGTGACAAGTCCGCAGCGGCGCAAACGACCAAACAGTAGATCGAGGTAGGACGGGGAAACCCCATGTCGGGCGCTGATCGCCGACAGCGGAACCGGTCCCTGACCTTGGCGCAGGGCGAGATCCATCATGGCGACGATCGCAAGGCGGCATTTGGGTGGCATGTGCATGTGGAGGTCCTTTATTTTGTGGCTCGTTGCTCAGTGGTGGGCGATGGAGTCGAATTCGAGCCCCATCGTTCCCCTGGAATCACGGCATTTGTTAACTTGATGTATCCGCTGTTGCAGGTTGCTGGTGGATGCCAACACGGTTACGGTGGCCTTCGCGTGTATTTCGAGCCGCTCTGTGCGGGAATTCGGGGGATGCATGCCATGTGTTTTTGTCCTGGTGCGTTGGTTTCGGATCGCAAAGCTCGAATCTAGAGCAAAGACAACCGTTTGTAAATTCGAATTATTTGCAACTATTATTCGGAAAATACTGATTGTTTAGATGAACTACAAGCACCTTTTCTACTTCATGCATGTCGCCAAGGCAGGCAGCGTGGCACTGGCGAGCGAACAATTGCATCTCACGCCACAGACCATCAGCGGGCAGCTGCACTTGCTCGAGGAGTCGCTCGGAAGATCGTTGTTTGCCAAGAGCGGACGTGGCCTCGTGCTGACCGACGCTGGACGTATGGCTCTGGGTTATGCGCAGGACATTTTTTCCCTTGGCGCCGAACTGTCGCAGGCATTGCGCGAATACCCGAACATCCGGCCTGCGCTGGAGTTTCGCGTCGGGGTCGCGGACGCCTTGCCCAAGCCGATTGCGTACCGATTGGTGGAGCCCGCAACGCAGTTGGAGGAACCGGTGCGTCTGGTATGCCGCGAATGGAAGCTCGACAACCTGCTGGCAGAACTGGCTCTGCACCGGTTGGACCTGGTGTTGTCCGACGCGCCGATTCCGGCGTCGGTCAGTGTCAAGGCTTTCAGCCACCAGCTTGGTTCGTCAGGTCAGAGCTTTTTTGCCTCGAACGCCTTGGCCACGCGTTATGGACAGGACTTTCCGGCAGGGCTGGATGGCGCGCCGATGCTGATGCCGGCGGAAGATTCCGCCACCGGTCAGAAAATCAGGGCTTGGTTCGAGGCCCGCGGCGTACATCCGCACGTCGAGGGTGAGTTCGACGACAGCGCACTCGCCATGGAGTTCGGGCGCCGGGGCGCCGGCATATTCGTTGGTCCCACCGTTTTGGCGCAGGACATCGCACGCCAGTTCGGCGTGACGGTTTTGGGCCAGGCCGATGGCGTGACCGTGGAATATTTCGCGATTTCGATCGAGCGGCGGATCACGCATCCCTGCGTGATGGCGATCAGCCGTTCGGCGCGCCAAGACCTGTTTGCTCCAGCGCCGGGCAGCAAGCCGACCGCTCGGCGTGCGCCCCGGCGCTAAAAGCGACACATCGCGCGGCGCAGCCTGCTGTCAGCCGGCTGCCCGTCCTATGTAGCGGGCCAGTTGTGTTGCGCAGATCGACACTGCCACATTGGCCTCATCGATGACTCGCCCCATCGTGATGAAACCATGGATTTGCCGCTCGAAACAAACATGTGTGGCCTGGGAGCCGGACTCGGTCAGGCGTTGGCTGTACATCAGCCCCTCGTCTCGTAGCGGATCGTAACCCGCAGTCAGCACCAGCGCCGCAGGCAGTCGACCCAGGTCGTCATGCAGCAGTGGCGACGCGCGCCAGTCGGTATCGGCTGCCGGGTCGGCAATGTAGTGGTCGTGGAAATAGGCGATCGTATCGCTTGTCAGCAAATAACCCTGGCCATTGGCGGTATGCGATGGCGCTTGCCTTCGCATGTCGGTGGCGGGATAGATCAACAGCTGAAACCGCAGCGCCATGTCGCCGGCATCACGCGCCGCCAGCGCCACGACGGCTGCCAGATTGCCGCCAGCGCTGTCGCCGCCCACCGCCATGCGCTGCCGGTCCAGTCCCAGGCTGTCAGCATTGTCACGGCACCAGCGGGTCGCGGCAATGCAGTCGTCGACCGCGCACGGAAAGCGGTGCTCGGGCCCCATGCGGTAGTCCACGGCCATTACCGCGCAGTTGGACTGGTTGGCCAGCTGCCGACACAGGCTGTCGTGTGTATCCAGATCGCCGATCACCCAGCCGCCGCCATGGAAATACACCAGCACCGGCAGGCCGGTCGAACCCGGCGCTGTGCCCAACGGCCGGTACAGGCGCAACGCTACCGGTCCATGCGGGCCGTGCGCCTGCAGCTCGTCGACCGAGCCCACGGGTTCCGGGTCTGGCTGGGTAAATGTGCGCCGATCCCGGTACAGTGAACGCGCCTGCGCAGGCGCCAGCGTATGCGTTGGCGCAATGCCACTTTGATCGATCATGTCGAGCAGGGCGCGGGCCTGGGGATGCAGCATGGTGTTCTCACTTTCGGTTGCGGCAAGGTGCAAGGGATGGCGGCCACCGGACGCGATGGTCGGGTAAGGTGCCCGCGTTGGAGTCTAGCGAAACGGCCCATGGAGTCGAACGCTACAAATCGGGTTTATGCTGCAGCCCATGAAATTGCATAATTATTTCCGCTCGTCGGCATCGTTTCGGGTGCGAATTGCTCTGGAACTCAAGGGCCTGCAATATGAGTATGTTGCCGTCCATCTTGCGCGCGGCGAGCACAAACTCGCCGCCTTTGGCGACATCGCTGCCGACGGCCTGGTGCCGGTGCTCGAGGTCGATGGGCTGCGTTTGTCGCAGTCGATGGCCATCATGGAATATCTGGACGACATCCACCCGTCGCCGCCTCTGTTGCCAGAAGACGCTGTCGGACGCGCGCGAGTGCGGGCGCTGGCGCAGAGCATCGCGTGCGAAATTCACCCTCTGAACAACCTGCGCGTCCTGAAGTACCTGGTGCGCGAGCTCAAGGTCGACGAGCAGGCCAAGAACACCTGGTACCGACACTGGGTGCGCGAGGGCCTGCTGGCTTTCGAGCGGCAGTTGTCGCGCCAACCGGCGAGTCGTTTTTGCTGGGGCGACACGCCGACGCTTGCCGACTGTTGCCTGGTGCCGCAGATCTTCAACGGTCAGCGGTTCGACTGTGATTTCAGCCAGCTAGCGCGCACGATGGCCGCGTTCGACGCCTGTATGCAGCTGGACGCGTTCCAGCGTTCACAGCCGTCCGCATGTCCGGACTTCGAAGCCTGATGCGCCAGGGGAGCCGGGGTGACGGCCAACGTGGCCCCATGCAGTTGCATCCCGACTGGCTGGTTCCCGACTGGCCGGCCCCCGCCCATGTGCACGCGGTATGCACGTCCCGCCACGGCGGCGTATCGAAGCCACCGTTCGACTCCCTCAACCTCGGGCAGCCCTCGGGTGACGATGCCCAGGCCGTCGACCTTAATCGGGCACGTTTGGATGCCGCCTTGGGTTTTCAAGTCAACTACCTGAGCCAGGTGCACGGGACCCGATCGGTCGTACTCGAGAGGCCGGTGCCACCTGGATCGGTCGAGGCCGATGCCTGTACCAGTGTGACATCGGGCGTCGTTTGCGCTATGCGGGTGGCGGACTGCCTGCCGGTGTTGCTGACCGACACGGCCGGGCGCGTGGTCGCAGCCGCCCATGCGGGTTGGCGCGGCCTGGCCCATGGCGTGTTGGAAAGCAATTTCCTCCAGTTCGCCGGCTTGCTGGGGGCCGCTGCAACGCCGGCGGCACTCGAAGCGCTAGCGCAGCAGACCTTGGCCTGGCTCGGGCCGTGTATAGGTCCGACCGCATTCGAGGTGGGACCGGAGGTCCGTGCGGCGTTTGTTCATCACGACGCAGAGGCCGCCGCATGCTTTTCGCCACTGCCAGGCGACAAATGGCTGGCGGACCTGGCTGCATTGGCGCGGCTGCGCTTGCGGGCCCTGGGCGTGGCACGGTTCTACGGCAACGATTCGGGTGCAAGCTGGTGCACGTTCATCAATCCGTCAAGGTTCTTTTCGCACCGTCGGGACAACATCGCCCTCGGCGGCAGCGGGCGCATGGCCGCCTGCATCTGGCTCGCTTGAGGCGGCTTCACGGGCGCGCAAAGCCCGGCGACGGGCGGGCGTTCCCATGATGTACATGACCAACGCAACCGGCATCAGCCCATACAGAACGAAGGTCACGATGGCGCCGAGCACGGTTCCGTTGCTGCTGCTGGCTTCTGCCACTGCCATCATCAGGGTGACATAAATCCAGGCGATGGGAACAATGTACATTGTGGGTATAAGGAAAAGACGCTTGTCAGTTTAGCGAAGGACAGGCTTGCGATACTAGGGCCATTCCAAAATGAGCCCGTGAGGAGAGACGATGAAAGAGAATTCCGCCGAGTTCTGGCGCCAATCGGCCGAGCAAATGCAGCAGACTCTGGCTGGCAACTGGGCACAGGCCCTGCAGGCGCTGCAACATCTGGTTCCTGTCCCCTTGCAATCGGCTGCGCCACCCGAAGCGCACTCCATGCCGGTGGTTAAATTTTCGCCAGCCAAACTCCAGCAACTGCAACAGCAATACATGCAGGAGGCAGGCGAGTTGTGGGCCCAGGCGATGACCGGAAAAACGGTGATGCATGACAAGCGATTTACCGCCCAGGCCTGGAGCAACAACCCCATGGCGGCATTTTCTGCGGCCAATTACCTGCTCAATTCCCGCGCCTTGATGGGCTTGGCCGACGCGGTAGATGCCGACGAAAAGACCCGGGCGCGGGTGCGCTTTGCGGTGGAGCAGTGGATGGCGGCGTCCGCGCCGAGCAACTTCCTGGCGTTCAACGCCGAAGCCCAGCAAAAAGCCATTGACAGCAAGGGCGAGAGTATTGCCAAGGGCCTTGAGAACCTGTTGCACGATTTGCGCCAGGGCCATGTCTCGATGACCGATGAAAGCCAGTTCGAGGTTGGCAAGAACGTCGCGACCACCGAAGGCGCGGTCGTGTTCGAGAACGAGTTGTTCCAGCTGATCGAATACAAGCCGCTCACGGCCAAGGTATTCGAGAAGCCACTGCTGCTTGTGCCACCGTGCATCAACAAGTTCTACATCCTGGACCTGCAGCCGGAGAATTCGCTGATACGGTATGCGGTCGAGCAGGGCCATCGCACCTTCGTCGTGAGCTGGTGCAATCCCGACATGGCATTGGCCGAAAAGACCTGGGACGACTACATCGAGGATGCGGCGATCAAGGCGATCAAGGTGGTGCGCGAGATTTCGGGCGCCAAGACCATCAATACGCTCGGATTCTGTGTCGGTGGGACCATTCTGACCACAGCCCTGGCGGTGCTGGCACAGCGGGGCGAAAAGCCGGCGAGCAGCGCGACGCTGCTGACCACCTTGCTGGATTTCAGCGATACCGGCATCCTGGACATCTTCATCGACCACGCGTCGGTGCAATATCGTGAGTCGCAGATGGGCAAGGGCGGCCTGATGAAAGGCTCGGATCTGGCCTCGACATTCTCGTTTTTGCGCCCGAACGACCTCGTCTGGAACTACGTCGTTGGCAACTACCTCAAGGGTGAGACGCCGCCGCCATTCGACCTTTTGTACTGGAACAGCGACTCGACCAACCTTCCCGGTCCGTTTTATGCCTGGTACCTGCGCAACACCTATCTGGAAAACCGCCTCGTCAAGCCCGGCAAGGCAACCGTTTGCGGCGAGAAGATCGATCTGCGCAAGGTGGACCTGCCGGTGTACGTTTACGGTTCGCGCGAGGACCATATCGTTCCGATCGGTGGCGCGTACGCGTCTACCCAGTACCTTCCTGGCAAGAAACGGTTCGTGATGGGTGCGTCGGGTCACATTGCGGGCGTCATCAACGCGCCGGCGAAAAACAAGCGAAGCCATTGGACCGCGTCGACCGATACGTTTGCGCCCACGGCGGAGGATTGGATTGCCGCTGCCACGGAAAAGCCGGGTAGCTGGTGGCCGGATTGGGCCGCCTGGCTCAAGGGGCACGCGGGCAAACAGATTGCCGCACCCAAGTCGTTCGGTCGCGGCAAGTACAAGGTCATCGAAAAGGCGCCCGGTCGTTATGTCAAGGCCAAGGCGTGAAAGTGTATTAACGTGAAATTACCTTCATGATGCGGGGTGAAGATTCGGCATCATGAAAGCCAAAGGAGAAACAGCATGGAAGATATCGTCATAGTTGCAGCCGTTCGTACCGCAGTCGGCAAGTTTGGTGGAACGCTGGCCAAGACGCCGGCCACGGAAATGGGCGCGGCAGTCATCGCCGAGGTGCTCAAGCGCAGCGGCCTGTCGACCGAGCAGGTCGGAGAAGTGATCATGGGTCAGGTGCTGGCGGCAGGCGCCGGTCAGAACCCGGCGCGTCAGGCTGTCATCAAGAGTGGCCTGAACCAGGCGACGCCAGGTCTGACGATCAATGCGGTATGCGGCTCGGGGCTCAAGGCCGTGATGCTGGCGGCGCAGGCGGTCGCTTATGGCGACAGTGAGATCGTCATTGCCGGAGGTCAGGAAAACATGAGTGCATCGCCGCACGTGTTGCTGGGTTCGCGCGATGGCCAGCGCATGGGCGACTGGAAGATGATCGATTCGATGATCGTCGATGGCTTGTGGGACGTCTACAACCAGTACCACATGGGCATTACCGCCGAAAACGTGGCGAAGAAATACGGCATCAGCCGCGAAGCCCAGGACGCGCTCGCGCTGGCCAGCCAGCAAAAAGCGGCTGCAGCCCAGGAGGCGGGCCGCTTCAAGGACGAGATCTTGCCGTTCAGCATCGCGCAGCGCAAAGGCGACCCGATTGTTTTTTCTGCGGATGAGTTCATCAACAAGAAGACCAGTGCCGAGGTCCTGGCCGGCCTGCGTCCCGCTTTCGACAAGGCGGGCGGCGTGACGGCCGGCAATGCGTCGGGCATCAACGACGGCGCCGCCGCCGTGATGGTGATGACGGCCAAGAAGGCCGCCGCGCTGGGACTTACACCGATGGGGCGAATCGCGAGCTTCGCGACCAGTGGCCTTGACCCGGCATTTATGGGCATGGGGCCGGTGCCAGCGTCCACAAAAGCGCTCGAGCGCGCCGGATGGAAAGCCAGGGACCTGGATCTGCTGGAGATCAACGAGGCGTTTGCCGCCCAGGCTTGCGCTGTAAACCAGGAAATGGGCTGGGATACCAGCCGGGTCAATGTCAACGGCGGCGCCATTGCCATCGGCCATCCGATCGGCGCGTCTGGCTGCCGTATCCTGGTGACGCTGCTGCATGAAATGCAAAAGCGCGACGCGAAGAAGGGCATTGCGTCGCTGTGTATCGGCGGCGGCATGGGCGTGGCGCTGACGATCGAGCGCTGAGCCCGCCGTCCACGGCAATCAATATCAACCAGAGGAGATGAATATGAGCAAGAAAGTAGCGTATGTGACCGGTGGGATGGGTGGAATCGGAACCGCCATCTGCCAGCGCCTGCACAAAGAAGGATTCACGGTCATCGCCGGCTGTGGGCCGACTCGGGATCACGTCAAATGGATTACCGAGCAGGCGACGCTGGGCTACACGTTTTACGCGTCGGTCGGCAATGTCGGTGACTGGGATTCCACGGTCGCGGCCTTCAGCAAGACCAAGGCCGAGCATGGCGCCATCGATGTGCTGGTGAACAACGCCGGCATCACGAAGGACCGCATGTTCCTGAAAATGACGCGCGAAGACTGGGATGCGGTGATCGAGACCAATCTGAACTCGATGTTCAACGTGACCAAGCAGGTGGTCGCTGACATGGTCGAAAAAGGATGGGGCCGGATCGTCAACATCAGCTCGGTCAACGGCGAAAAAGGCCAGGCCGGGCAGACCAATTATTCGGCCGCCAAGGCCGGTATGCACGGTTTCACGATGGCGCTGGCGCAGGAGATGGCCACCAAAGGTGTCACCGTCAATACCGTGAGCCCGGGCTATATCGGAACCGACATGGTCAAGGCGATCCGCGAGGACGTGCTGGCCAAGATCGTTGCGACGATTCCGGTCAAGCGTCTGGGCGAACCCAGCGAGATCGCGTCGATCATTGCCTGGCTGGCATCGGAAGAAGGTGGCTATTCGACCGGCGCCGACTTCTCGGTCAACGGCGGCCTGCACATGGGCTGATGGCAGGGCCGGCGATGCGCCGGATCTGTAGGGTGTGCACAGTCCCCGCTGGATGTCCCGCAGGCCGGGGCACCCAATCGATGGCCTCTCACGCTCTGAGCGCGGCAGCGCGCACCAGTTCCAATCGGTCATTGCCGAAATACATGGCGTCACCGACAAACATCGTGGGCGAGCCGAACCCGCCGCGTCGGACCAGTTCGTCTGTATTGGCCTTGAGCTGTGCCTTGACATCGACTCGCGCAATCGCTGCAAGCATGGCCTGGGAATCGATGGCGCATTGGGTGCAGATCTCGGACAACACCCGATCTTGCGAAATGTCCTGGTCATGGGACCAATACGCTTCGAACACGGCCCGGGCAAAACGCAGCATGTCGGGTGACTGACCCAGCCATACACAAGCCCGCATCGCCTTCACGCTGTTGACCGGGAACACCGTTGGCGGCATCCGGATCGCGAGTCCGGCTGGTACGGCCCAATCCTGCAGATCCTTGAGCATGTAGGCCTGCTTGGCCGGCACGGGGTTGTCGCGCTGCGCGTAGACGCTCGGATTGACGGCATTGAAGACGCCGCCGACCAGAATCGGCCGCCACAGAATCGGCACGCCGATCTGCGCGGCCATCGGCTCGACACGGTGGAAAGCAAGGTAGGTCCAGGGGCTGGAGCAATCGAAGAAAAATTCAATCATGGCTGGTGGTGGTCGGTTCGAATGCTGTCGGCGGTTTGTCCAAACAACGCGCGGCGCGCCTGCGGTGTCAGGCTGGGCGCGCGCAATTCCTTGCCTAGCGCCAGCCCGCGCACGACGGCGGGTCGCGCATGGACGGTGTCGTACCAACGCCCTACATGGGCAAATCGTTGCAGATCGATCTGGTGCATCTTGTATGTCCGTATCCACGGAAACACGGCCACATCCGCGATCGAATAGTCTGCGCCCGCAATATAAGCGCCGGTGCGTCCAAGTTGCCGGTCGAGCACGCCATACAGGCGATCGACCTCTTTGGCATAACGATCCAATGCGTAGGGCACCGGTTCAGGGGCGTACAGCCGGAAATGGCCGTTTTGTCCGGCCATCGGGCCAAGCCCTCCCATCTGCCACATCAGCCACTGCAACACCTGGGTGCGCGGGCGCAGCGCAGCCGGAAGAAGCTGCCCGGTCTTCTCAGCGAGGTAAATCAAAATGGCGCCGCTCTCGAAGAGCGACACATCGGCGCCTGCATCGGCTGGGTCGTGGTCGACGATCGCTGGCATGCGGTTGTTGGGGCTGATGGCCAGGAAATCGGGCGCAAACTGTTCTCCCTTACCGATGTCGACCGGAACCATGCGGTAAACAAGTGCGCATTCCTCCAGCATGATGGATATCTTCCAGCCGTTGGGAGTAGGCCAGTAGTACAGGTCGATCATCGTGCGTGCCCGGGTGCGTGGTATCGATACCGCAACTTGTCATGATAGCCAGTCGGTGTCGCGCCGAAGTCACAAAGCAGCATGTTTTGCAGTCGGCTGTCGCCGTGGCCGCGCGCGGGTAGTAAGCTCGGGCGCGAGGGAGGATTTGCTCCGACCACATGTCGATGCAAGCGGGCAGCTTACTTAATGCAACATGATTGATCCCGGATACGATTTCGTCACGCCAGAGCAGTTGCGCATCGGCTTGTATGTCGAGCTGGAACTGGGGTGGTTGTCCCATCCGTTTCCCAAAGGAAGTTTCAAGATCAGTTCGGCGCGTCAGATCGAGACCATTCAAGGGCTTGGACTCAAGCGGGTGCGCTATCTGCCGGCGCGCAGCGATCCCCCACCGGTGGCAGAACCGGAACCGCCGCCGGGGCAGGAAGCGTATGCAGCCGCGCCGGATGGGTCTGGTGCGACCGCCAGTTTGACTGCGCCGACCGACGCGCAGCTGCCTGCCGACGAGACCGACCTACGGATGCGGCGCGCAAGCGCCGCGCTGCTTGCCGCGCAACGCGAGAACCTGGCGTATTGCGATCAGCAATTCGACGCGGCGATGCAGCATAGCCGGCGCATGGTTGAGCAGATACCGTCCCAGCCTGTGGAGTCGGCAAGCGAATGCAAGGCGCTGGTCGACAACCTGGTCGGTGAAATGCTCGGCCAGAGCGAGTCCTCGATCCGCCTGTTGTCGGAATCCACCGGTGACCGGGCTTGGATGCACCCGGTCAACGTCACGGTTCTGTCGCTGTTGCTGGGAAAGGCCATGTCCATGCCGGCGCTGGAGTTGCGTGACCTGGGCGTTGCGGCCTTCCTGCATGACGTCGGCAAGACCCAGTTGCCCGATCGGGTGCGCCTGTCTGACGCGAACTTCGCTCCGGCCGATCACCGTATGTATCAGAGCCACGTTGTGCATGGCATCGTGCTGGCCACGCGTATGCAGCTGTCGGTCAATGTGCAGGCGACCATTGGCCAGCACCACGAAATGATGGACGGCAGCGGATTCCCGAACCGGACCCGGGGCGATGCCCTTGGCCTGCCTGGCCGGGTGCTGGCGCTTGTCAACCGCTACGAGAACATGTGCAATCCGATTCGGCCATCGAGTGCCATCACCCCGCACGAGGCCTTGTCGTTGATCTTCGCGCAGATGAAGACCCGATTCGACAATGGCGTGCTGGCTGCGTTCATCCGCATGATGGGTGTCTATCCGCCGGGCTCGGTGGTGCAACTGTCGGATGGACGTTATGCACTGGTGGTGTCGGTCAATTCGGCGCGCCCGCTCAAGCCGCGGGTGATCGTGCACGAGCCTGCCATACCGAAGGATGAAGCCTTGATCGTCGATCTCGAGCATATGACGACCACCGGCATCCGGCGCAGCATCCGGCCCGATCTGCTGCCACGTGCGTCGATGGACTACCTCTCACCCCGGGCCCGGATCTGCTACTTCTTCGAGCGGGCCGCCGAGCCGGTTCGTAGCGAGATCCCCGCGTGATCAAACCCTACAGCAGTGCCCTGATCGAGTCTTTGATCGATGCCGTCTGGCTGGTCGACGCCGTGACTCTGCGCATCGCGCAGGTCAATCAGGTGGCCGTCGACCTGATCGGCGTGGAGCGGCAAGACCTGCTCGACACGCCGGTGATCGAATTGACCGCAACGCCGGAAGACCTGTACTTCTGGGAAGACGTTGCCGCCGGGTTGACTGAGGAGATTCATTCGGAAACGCTGGTGCGCAGCGCCGATGGCGTTGCGATTGCGGTCGAGCGCAAGGTCTCGCGCGTCTGGATCGACGCGGCGACCCCGATGTTCCTTGTCTGCTTGCGCGATCTGCGCCAGAAGCGCCGCACCGAAGGGGAGCTCGAAAGCCTGGTGGCGGAGCTGCGCGCGACGCTGGAGTCCACGGCGGACGGCATCATGGCCTGCGACCTGAACGGACGGGTTCGCAACTACAACCGGCGATTTGCGGAGTTGTGGCAGGTCCCCGATAACCTGATGGTCAGGCGCGACGATCCGGCGCTGTTTGCCCACATGGCGGCCCAAACGCTCGATTCGGATGCGTACCGGCATCGTCTGGCGCAGATCACGGACTTGCCCCTGCTCGAGGCCAACGATGAGGTGGTGCTACGTTCCGGCCGCACCATCGAGCGCCGCTCCTTGCCCCAGTACAGCCGCGGCCAGGCCAGCGGTCGGGTGTTTGCCTTTCGTGACATCACGCAGCGGATCGAGGCGCAGGCCCAGTTGCGCCTGGCAGCCAAGGTGTTCGACTCCAGCCTGGACGCGATCTTCATCACCGACGCCGATTTCGTACTGCTGGCTGCGAATCCCGGGTGCGAGCGGTTGACCGGCTTGGCGCAGGCCCACCTCGTAGGCTTGTCCTCGCGCGATTTTTTCTACGATCCGCATGACCAGGGTCTGTTCGTGCGCGTCGGACAACACCTGTTGACCGATGGGTACTGGGAGGGCGAGGTCTGGCATCGCCATGGCGAGAAGGAGCCACATGCCGTGCAGGTGTCCTGGGTGCTGTCGCGTGACGAACGCGACCAGCCAATCAACAGCATCTGCTTTTTCAAGGACCTGAGCGAGAAATATGCAGCCCAGCAGCGCATCGAGACTCTGGCCTATCGCGATGTGCTCACCGGGCTGCCCAATCGGCTGCTGCTCAGCCAGCGCGTTGATTTTGCGCTGCGTATGGCCGAGCGCAGTGGCGGCCGGTTTGCCGTGTTTTTTCTCGATCTGGACCGATTCAAGAACATCAACGACTCGATGGGGCATGCTTTTGGCGACCGTGTGCTGGTCGAGGTGGCCGAGCGCATCAAGGCCTGCCTGCGCGACGTCGACACCTTGTGCCGGCTCGGTGGGGACGAGTTCGTCGTGTTCCTGCAGGAGGCCGATGCGCCCGGTGCGGAAGCCTGTGCGCAGCGGGTGCTGCAGGGCCTGGCGCGGCCATTCTTGATCGACGCGATGAGTTTCACGGTGGGCTGCAGCATCGGCGTCGCGCTGTACCCGGACGACGGCAAAACGCTCGACGAACTGATCCAGTATGCCGACACCGCGATGTACCGTGTCAAGGAACGCGGCCGTGGCAGTTTCCGGTTTTACCAGCCGCAGATGAATGTCGACGTGCTGTCGCGCATGAAGATGGACCACGCGATGCGCCAGGGCATGGACCAGGGTCGCTTCGAACTTTTCTACCAGCCGCAGGTCGCACTGTCCAGTCGTGCCCTGGTCGGCGCAGAGGCCCTGGCGCGTTGGACCGATCCCGAGTTCGGCGAAGTGCCGCCGTCCGTTTTCATCGTGCTGGCGGAGGAAACCGGCTTCATCATCCAGATCGGGAACTGGGTCATGGAGCAGGCGGTGCGCCAGGCCGCGGCCTGGCAACGCGCCGGAACTCCAGTCACGGTGTCTATCAATGTGTCGGCCCTGCAATTCCAGCAACCCGGTTTCGTCACCCTGGTCAGTGACGCGCTGCGTACCGCCGAACTGGCACCACACCTGCTGGAGCTGGAGTTGACGGAATCGATACTGGTGCGCGATGCCGACGAGGCGCTGGAGCGGCTGCACGCGCTGGCCAGGATCGGAGTGGCCTTGACGATCGACGATTTCGGCACGGGTTATTCGAGCTTGTCCTACCTCAAGCGTTTCCCGATTTCCAAGCTCAAGATTGATCGGACCTTCGTCACCGGACTGCCCGACGATGAAAGCGATAGGGCGATCGTGGGCGCCACCATCGGCATGGCGCGTGCGCTCAAGCTCGAAGTGGTCGCCGAAGGCGTCGAGACGCAAGCCCAGCACGACTGTCTGCGCGAACTCAATTGCGCGGCCTACCAGGGTTACCTGTGTTCGCCCGCAGTTGCTGCCGCAGATTTCGAGCGCCTGATGCAAGATTTGTGGGCCACAGGATCGAGCGACTCGGCAAATTGAGCCGTCGCCCGGTCCGGGGGGGCTGGACGACCAGATCGGCGGCTGCCCCTCACTCTCATGAGGAAACGCCGGGCCGCTCCCAAGTTCCCTCACAACGCCTGGGGGGGCCTGGCGAAGCCAGGGCTGGGGGCGCTCTCAAACGTTCGGTGAACCCAGTCCGAGCTTGGCGGCCAAACCGATGCGCTGGAGTTTGCCGGTCGCCCCCTTGGGGATTTCAGTTAGGAACACGATCTTGCGCGGGACCTTGTAATCGGCAATACGCGTTGACACGAAGTCGCGCAGGGCACGTTCGGTGACCTCGACGCCCTCGCGCAGCACCACGGCAGCGGCCACTTCTTCGCCCCATTTGGGGTGGGGCATCGCAAACGTCACGACCTGGGCCACCGCCGGGTGGTCCATCAGTACCTCGTCGACTTCGCGCGGTGAAATCTTCTCGCCCCCGCGATTGATGATTTCTTTGAGCCGCCCCGTCAATGTGAGGTAGCCGTCTGCGTCCATCACGCCCTGGTCGCCGGTGCGAAACCAGCCATCGACGAAAGCCTGTGTATTGGCCTGCGGATTGTTCTCATAAGCCGACGTGACGTTTTCGCCGCGGATCACGACTTCGCCAGTCTGCCCCTGCGCCAGCAGCGCACCTTCGTCGTCCATGATCGCGACCTGCGGGCCCGCAGCCAGGCCGACCGAGCCGGCGATTCGGCGCTGCGGCGGCAAGGGGCTGCTTGCCATCTGGTGCGTGGCTTCGGTCATGCCGTAGGACTCGATCAGAGGCGCTCCAAACACCTGCTCGAGCTCTGCGATGACCTGCGGCGGCATTGACGACGAAGACGATCGTATGAAGCGCAAGGGATTGGCGCGAATCACGTCGGAATTGTTGGCGGCGCGCGACAAAATGGCCTGGTGCATCGTTGGCACGGCGGTATACCAGGTCGGTGCGGCGGCCTTCATCCATCCGAAGAAGCGCAGGGCGTTGAACCCGGGCGTGCAGTAGATCCGGCCGCCTGAGGCCAGCGGAGCCAACACGCCGGCAATCAGCCCGTGGATGTGGAACATCGGCATCACATGCAGAGCGCAATCGGTGGCGGTCAGTTGCAGCGTCTGGACGATATTGCGCGCCGATGCACACAGGTTGCGCTGGCTCAGCGGAACGATCTTGGGCCGCGACGTCGTGCCTGAGGTGTGCAAAATCAGGGCAACGTCATTCGCATTGGACGCGCTGTCGGGCACCACCGCCTGGGTGTGGACAGCGTCAATGGCCGCCAGCACGAATTCGCCGGCGGCCAGGTCCGGCGAGGCGCGCAGCTCCAGCACCAGCAAGCCGAGTTTGCGAGCCGCCGCCACCGACGCCGAACTGCTGCCGTAAGCGACGACGAGCGCCCTGGCCTGCAGGTCGGACAAATAGAACGCGAACTCATCCTCCCGATAAGCGGGATTGAGCGGGGCCGCAGTGCAGGCGCTGGCAATGGCAATAAAGGCACATGCCATTTCCGGCCCGTTGTCCAGCACCAGCGCCACACGGTCCTGCCGTGCGACACCGAAGCCACGCAGGCTGCCTTTGGTCCGTGCGACCAAGGCGGCAAGTTCGCCGTAGCGCAGCGGCGTGCGATCCGGGGCCTCGACGGCGACGGCCTGCGCATTTTGGCCCGAGATCATGTCGGGCAAGGTCTTGAAGGTCGTCATCGGCGGTCCGCAGTGGGTGGGTCGTTGGTTGAACACAGTGGGGGCAGGGTGGTGCGCACAGGCGTGTCAGCCGAGCCGCAACACGCCGCCACGCGATTGCAGCGTGCGCGCCAGCAGGCTCGCGATCGCATAGACCGCCTCGATGGCAGGCGTCGGGGTATCGGTGATCCGTCCGAGTTCCAGCACCGATCCGACCAGGGCCTGCAACTCGAGCGGGCGGCCCTGTTCGACATCCTGCAGCATCGACGTCTTGTGTGCGCCTACCGCTTGCGCGCCGGCAATACGCTGCTCCAGGCTGACCTTGAAGCGCACGCCGAGTTTTTCCCCGATGTGCCGGGCTTCGGTCATCATGGTTGCGGCCAGTGCGCGGGTCGGACCGAACAGGCAGATGTCTTCCAACGTCGCGTGGGTCAGCGCACTGATCGGATTGAAGCTCAGATTGCCCCAGACCTTGAGCCAGATCTCCGACCGGATGTCGCTGCTGATGGGCGCGCGCAATCCGGCGCCCTTGAATGCTGCGCCAATCGCACGCAGGTCGGACGAATCGGTACCATCGAGTTCGCCCAGGCTGAAACGGTTGCCCTCGATCACGCGGATGACGCCAGGACGCACGACCTCGCTGGCTGGGTAGACAACAGCGCCGATCACACGGTCGACGTCGATGTGGCGCGCGATGCTGCCGTCCGGGTCGACGCTGGCCAGCGCGGTACCTTGCCACGGGCCGTCCAGCTTGTGGAAATACCACCACGGAATGCCGTTTTGCATCGTCACGATGCGGGTACCGGCCGCAAGCAAGTGGTGCAGATCGGCCGCGACCGCAGCCACCTGGTGTGCCTTCATGGCCAGGATGACCACGTCCTGGGGACCGGGCACCATCAATTGGTCGCTGACACAGGCCGGGCGAACGTTGTGCTGGTCCCCGTTAGCCTCGATCAGGGTCAAACCGTCGGCACGTACGCTGGCCAGATTGGCACCCCGCAGGATCAGGCTGACCGCATGGCCGGCCAGCGCCAACTTGGCGCCCAGCATACCGCCGATGGCGCCCGCGCCGACGATGCAGATTTTCATTTCAGGAGTTTCCATTTCAGGAGTTTCTTATCGCACAATGAAATAGGCAGCCAGAGCGTACAGGACGAAGGCGAACACCCGCTTGAGGGGCGCAACCTCCATACTGTGCGCGACTCGGGCTCCCACAGGCGCGGTCAGCATGCTGGCGGCAGACAAGACGAGGAATCCGGGCCAGTACAGGTAGCCCAGCGCACCAGCCGGCATCTGCGGCAAGCTCCAGCCGGCCACCAGATACCCGATCGTGCCGGCGAAGGCGATCGGAAACCCGAGCGCGGCCGATGTCGCAACCGCGTTGTGGATCGCGATGTTGCACCAGGTCATGAATGGCACGGAAATGAAGGCACCACCGGCGCCCACCAGCGAAGAAAGCACGCCGATCAGGTTGCCGACCCCGAACAGGCCCGCACGACCGGGCAAGACGCGCGAAGGCTTGGGTTTGCGGTTGATGAACAACTGCGTGGCCGTGAACACGACAAACACGGCAAAACAATACCCCAGGATATGCGCCGGCATCGCGGATGCTACTTGCGAGCCCAGGAATGCGCCTAACAAGATGCCCGGGGCCAGTGAGCGCACGACATCCCAGCGCACGGCACCCCGCCGATGGTGTGCGCGCACCGAGGCCAGCGAGGTGAAGCAGATCGTCGCCAGCGATGTGGCCACCGCCATCTTGATCACGTATTGCGGCGGGTAGGCACGCGCCGTCAGGATGATGGTCAGGATCGGCACCATCAACATGCCGCCACCCAGACCGAGCAAACCCGCCAGGAAGCCGGTGCCAAGGCCGAGCAGCGCGAGTTCCAAAACCAGGTCGAGGGAGAAATCCACGGGAAATAAGGTGCCTGCAGGTGCCACCGGACCGGCATCCTGAACCGGGGTTCAGGTGGGCGAGGTCAGCGTTGACGTCGGGTTCATCTGACGCGAGATGATCACACCAGCCAGGCGATGTTCCAAGCCCGAGCTACGAGAGCATTGGTTCAAGGAAATATAAAGCCCGGTGAGCACTGCAGACGAAGGTCATTGTAGAGGCACTGCGCAGCAACCGGACCGTCATCGACGCCAAAAGTCAGATCAATTGGCCGTCTTCGCCCAGTGCGCGGTCAAGCCTGTCGAGCAGCGAAGACAACATCAGTGCATCGGCCGTGTCGACGCCATTGTCTGGCGCAAACGGCGCGCTGGCGTGAGCTACCGCCGGGGGAACTGCGACAACACCCTGATCGCCCAGGTCGAAAGCGAGGTTCAGTGCGGCCAGCACGGCAATACGGTCACGGGCACGGACCTTGCCGACATCGCGGATCTTGCACATCGCGGTGTCTACCCGCTCGACGGCTTCCAGCAGCCGCGACTCTCCGCCGGCAGGGCAGCCAAGAAGGTAGTTCTGGCCCATGATCTGGACTTCGAGCTGCTTGAGCACTTCGGGTTTCATCGCGTGTTCTTGCTGGCGTTGCTGGCACCGGCTTCGGGCAGTCGATCCAGCAGGGCGTCGACCCTGGCACGGGCTGCGCCCAAGCGGGACTTGAGCGAATCGCGCTCGTTGGTCAGGGACTCGACCTGACTGGCGAGCAACGTATTGGTGCGCTGCAACTCGGCATGGCGTACCAGCAGTCGTTCCACCCGCTCGGCGATCTGGTCGATTTTGGTCTGGTTCGACATAGAGCAATCATTGTAGGGTGAGCCCGGCGGGCCATTCGCTTAAAATCGCCCGGTTGGTGCTCGCGGTGTGGTTCTCATGCCGCAGTTCAACGGGAAGCAGGAGGGAACACCGGCAACGGTCGACCTAACCTGCGCTGCCCCCGCAACGGTAAGTGGACAAGTCCTGCGACTTCGTTTCCATCACGGCCACTGGGCGCGTCGAACACGCGTTTGGGAAGGCGATGGAAATTGCTCCACCAGCCCGGATACCGGCCAACGCGGCGGGCGCCTGCATGCAGGTGCCCATGACGCCCATATGCTGTCGGGGACGACGGCAAGGGTATATGTATTGCATCTCCAATCATGTCCAAGCTCTTGTTTTCGCCACCCAGCGGTCTTTTGTTGCGCCTGTGCGCCGTCTTTGTCTGCGCTGCAGCTGTCCCGATAGCTACGCTCGCGCAATCCCGGCTCCAGGAGGTCGTCGTCACGGCCAGTCGGTTCGCCGAACCGGCTGCCAACCTGCCGTTCGGTGTCAGTGTGATCACATCCGAGGCCATCCGCGATGCGGGCGTTGGCACCGTCAACGAGGCCATCATGAAACTGCTCGGTGTTGTGGCTCGCCTCGACACATCAGGGGCCAACAACTACAGCCTGGACCTGCGTGGCTTCGGCTCCACGTCAGGCAGCAACCAGGTCATCATCGTCGACGGTCTGAGGATGAATGAAGGGGATCTGACCAGTGCTGCGCTGGCGTCGATCCCGATCGCCACCGTGCACACGATCGAGGTGCTGCGTGGCAACGGCGCCGTGTTGTACGGCGAAGGCGCCACGGGCGGCGTGATCGTCATCACGACCAAGGCCGGAACCGGTGCGGATCGCAGCAATGCGGCGCAGTTGTATGGCGCAGCCGGCAGTCTGGGCCTGCGCGAGACGCGGGCGACCGCGACTTTGGCTTCCGGCGGATTCTCGGTTGACGTGGCCGCCAGCGACCGCAACAGCGACGGCCACCGGGACAACCTGGCTTCGGCGTCGGATGCTGCGTCCGCATCGGCGCAGTGGGGCAGCGATTGGTTGCGCCTGGGTGCCAGGGCCGGACGCGACGCCACGCGCAGCGGCCTGCCGGGTGCGCTGAGCGCGGCCCAATATGCCGCCAATGCGCGTCAGGCCATTTCGCCGAACGAATACGCTGCCACGCAGAGCACACACTCCGGCATCTTCGCCGAGGCCTTCGTCGGATCCTGGCAACTGATCGCCGACGCCAACCAGCGCAGCAAGAACTACGACAGCCTGGCGTTCTCTTCCCCCTATGGCTACAAGGTGGATGCCTACAACACCAGCCTGCGGGCGCGTCACGTTGGCACGTTCGGCCAGATGCCCAATGTGTTCGTGTTCGGGCACGACCGTGGGCAGTGGGATCGCACCATCGTCAGCTCGATGTTCACGCCCACCGGCACCCGGGCGCGCGCCGACACGTCGGCCTGGTACGTCAAGGACGACCTGACCCTGCCGGCCACCGGAACGCGCCTGTCCCTGGGCTTTCGTAGCGAGAACCTGGAGAAGTCCGAGGCCTTGTCGCAGACCACGCTGGACCAGCGCCAGCATGCGTGGGAGTTCGGTGTCAGCCAGCCGTTGGCCAGCGGATTGCTGGCGTATGGCCGCGTCGGCCGTAGCTTCCGGCTGGCCAATGTGGATGAGTTTTCCTTCACCAATCCGGGTGTGCCGCTGCAGCCGCAATCCTCGCGCGACGTGGAGCTAGGCGCGCGCTGGGCTCAGGCCGCTACGGCGCTGGAGTTGCGCTGGTACCGCAGTGCGCTGCACAATGAAATTGGCTACGACCCGGCCGGCACCGGACCGTTCGGTCCGTTTGGCGCGAATATCAACTTCGATCCGACCCTGCGTCAAGGCCTCGAGTTCGAAGCCTCGCATGCGGTCAGCCCGACGCTGGACCTGCGCCTGAACGCGGCGTTGCGCCAGGCCCGTTTCACTGCGGGGCGCTACGACGGCAACGATGTGATGCTGGTGCCCAAGAAATCGCTGGCGCTGCGTGCCGACTGGCGACCCGCCGCCCGACACAAGCTCGGCGCCGGTGTGATCTGGGTGTCGAGCCAGAGCCCCGACTTTGCCAACCAGTGCAGCATGCCGGCCTATGCCGTGGCCGATCTGCGTTATGCCTATACCGTTGGCCAGGCTGAACTGTCGCTGGGTGTCTCCAACCTGACCGACCGCAAGTACTACACGCAGGCCTTCGGCTGCAGGGCGGGCGTGACGACGTCGATCTATCCGGAAGCGGGCCGCACGTTCACGGCGTCCCTGCTGGTCCGGTTCTAGGATTTGCCATGACAACGGCTGACAGCGGGTTTTCCGCCTATGGCCCCCAGCGGATCATCTGCCTGACGGAGGAGACCACCGAATGGCTTTACCTGCTGGGGGAGGAGCGGCGCATCGTCGGCATCTCGGGTTACACCGTGCGGCCACGGCGCGCGCGCGCGGAAAAGCCGCGCGTCAGTGCCTTCACCAGCGCAAAGATCGACAAGATCCTGGCGCTGGAGCCCGACTGCGTGTTCGGGTTCTCCGATCTGCAGGCCGATATCGCCTCGGCCCTGATCCGCCATGGCGTGCAGGTCACGATCTTCAACCAGCGCAGTGTGGACGAGATCTTGTCGATGTTGTACCAGGTTGCGGCGATCGTGGGTCAACCGTCCCGGGGCGTGGCACAGATCGGTGCGATGCGTGCCGCTCTGGCCGCCATCCGTGCGACTGCGTTGCAGTTGCCGCGCCGCCCCAGGATGTATTTCGAAGAGTGGGACGTGCCGCACATCAGCGCCATCCGCTGGGTCTCGGAATTGATGGCCATCGCTGGCGGCGATGACTGTTTCCCTGAGCTTGCGCAAGAAAGCCTGGGCAAGAACCGGATCATCGCCGATGGCGCCGAGATATCACGGCGCAATCCGGACATCATCATCGGCTCCTGGTGCGGCAAGAAGTTCCGGCCCCAGAGCGTCGCGGCACGCCCCGGCTGGGCCGAGGTGGCCGCCGTGCGCGACGGGCAACTGTTCGAGATCAAGTCTGCCGACATCCTGCAGCCGGGCCCGGCGGCGTTGACCGATGGCGTGGACCAGATGCATCGTATCGTGTTGGACTGGGCCCATCGCCATGCATGATCGGGTGGAACGCGGCGCTGCGTCACAGGCAATCGACCACGCGCCCGATGCACAATCGCCCATGGACCGGGTGACATGGATGGTGGCGGGCATGCCATCGACGGTCATGGGGGCGCCATGATCTGCGGCTGGGCGCCTCGACAGTGGTGGTTGTTGCTGTTGGTAGCGATGGCTTTGCTTTGTTCCGGCGCCAGGGCGCTGGAAGTGGTGGACGACCGCGGTGTGCGGGTTGTGCTGGAGCAGCCGCCGAAGCGCATCGTCAGCGTGTTGCCGTCTCTGACGGAGATGGTCTGTGACCTGGGGCAATGCCAGCGCCTGGTCGGTGTGGACCGGTATTCGAATTACCCCGCCCATGTGCGCAGCCTGCCCAAGGTGGGGGGTGGTCTCGATCCGAACGTGGAGCTGATCGTCGGCTTGCGACCTGACCTGGTTCTGCTGGCGACCTCGTCACCAGCGGCCAGTCGGCTTGAATCACTTGGACTGAAAGTGGTCGCACTCGAACCCAAGCAATACGCCGATGTGCAGCGCGTGCTGCAACAGATCGGCATCCTGCTGGCGGTGCCAGATGCGCCCGCCCTGTGGCGCAGGATCGAGGATGGTGTTGCGGCAGCGGCCCGGTCCTTGCCCGCCGACGTGCGTGGTCGACGCGTATATTTCGAGGTCAACAATGCGCCGTATGCCGCTGGCACCTCGTCGTTCATCGGCGAGACGCTGCACCGGCTGGGTGTTGACAACATCGTGCCGGCGAGCCTCGGACCGTTTCCGAGAATCAACCCCGAGTTCGTCGTTCGTGCCGACCCCGACCTGATCATGGTGGGCGACGCCACCTACGCCGGCATGGCGCAACGCCCCGGCTGGTCGCGGATGCGCGCGATCCGCGACGGCAAGGTCTGCGTGTACACGCCGGCGCAGTCCGATGTGATGGTGCGTGCGGGACCGCGCATGGCCGAGGCGGCCCGAACCATGGCCGACTGCCTGCGCCGGCACATGCCATGAGCCGCCGGGCCGTTCCCAAGGCGAATCCTGTAGCGCGCCGCGCGCAGGGTACCCCAGTTAGCCGCCGGGCCGTTCCCAAGGCGAATCCCGCAGCGCGCCGCGCGGGGGTCAACTTATGAATGCGGGGCCATTTGTCCTGCATCGGCAGCGGCGTCATGCTGCGGTGGTGACAGCCCTGCTGATGCTGGGCTCGGTATTGCTGCTGTTGCTGGGCACCGGCGTCGGCAGCACCGGGTTCGAGAGTCTGTTCGACCTGCGCGACGATCCGGTCGCGCTGCAGATCATCCGCGACATCCGGGCGCCTCGGGCGCTCGGTGCGTGGTTGGCGGGCGCCTTGCTCGGTCTGGCTGGCGCCATCGCGCAAGGCCTGTTCCGCAACCCGCTGGCCGATCCGTACCTGCTGGGCAGCGCGTCGGGTGCGTCGTTCGGCGTTGCGGTCGCGCTGGCCCTGATCGGAACAACACCGCTGGCAACCGAATGGCTGACCCGCCTGGGTTTGACCAGCGCCGCTTTCGCTGGCGCCGTTGCGGCGGTGTTCCTGACCTTGACCTTGGCGCGTGGGGTACAACACACCTTGCGGCTATTGCTCGCGGGTGTTGTGGTCGGAGTGGTGTTGGGCGCGCTCGCGTCGTTGATCATGATGCTGCGCCCGGAGGTCATGCTGGCCATGCAGGCGTTCATGCTGGGCAGCACCAGCTTTGTCGGCTGGCCGGCCTGCGCGCTGATGGCTTTGGTATGGTTCGTATGCCTGCTGGTGAGCGCCGCGCTCAGCCCCTTGCTCGACGGCCTGTCGCTCGGCGAGGCGACCGCTACCAGCCTGGGACTGCCCTTGACGCAGATGCGTGGCGTACTGGTGGCGGTGCTGGCCCTTGCCACTGGCGCCGCAGTGGCGCAGACCGGATTGATTGCTTTCGTCGGGTTGGCTGCCCCGCATCTGGTGCGTTCGATGATTCGGTCGACCCATCGGCTGTTCATGTTGACATCCAGTGTGATGGGCGGTGCCTTGCTGCTGTCTGCCGACACGCTGGCACGCTCCCTGGTTGCACCGCAGGAACTGCCGGTGGGCGTGCTGACTGCGGTGCTTGGAGGCGGCTACCTGTTGTGGCTGATGCATCGGCGCGCCGGCCGACCGACCCTGTCATGATGCCCGGCAGCGACACGGCGGCGATCGAGACCAGGGCCCTGCGTGCGCAGCTGGGTGGCGTCGAGGTGTTGCACGGCATCGATCTGCGCGTGCGCCGAGGACGCTGGACCAGCGTCGTCGGCCCCAATGGCGCCGGCAAGTCAACGCTGCTCAAGGCCGTCGCCCACCTCACGCCCCACGCCGGCGCCGTGCACCTGCTGGGCGCCGACATGGCCAGCATGGGTGCGCGCGAGCGCGCCCGCACGTTGTCCTGGCTCGGGCAGAACGAATCGAGCGGCGACGACCTGACGGTTTGGGATGTGGCCATGCTGGGCCGCCTGCCGCACCAGGCTTGGCTGGCCGCACCCAGCGCCGCCGACTACGCGGCGGTGGAGCAGGCCTTGCGCGCCACGCAGGCCTGGGAATGGCGCGAACGCGCACTTGGCCAGTTGTCGGGCGGCGAGCGCCAACGCGTGCTGCTGGCGCGTGCGTTGGCGGTCGGCGCCGACGTGATGCTGATGGACGAGCCACTGGCCAATCTCGATCCGCCGCACCAGGCCCATTGGTTGGCGATCGTGCGCGCATTGGTGGAACAGGGCAAGACCGTGGTCAGCGTGCTGCATGAGGTGACCATGGCCTTGCATGCCGATGACATAGCGATCATGGAGCAGGGCCGACTGCGCCACCATGGCGCCAGCGGCGATCATGCCACCCACGCGGCCCTGATGGCGGTGTTCGAGCATTGCATCCGTATCCAGCCGCTGGGCGACCAGTGGGTGGCGTTGCCCAGGGCCTGACCTGCATGGCCGCACGTTGTGTCATGGTGCTCGGTACGAGCAGCGGCGCAGGTAAGAGCTGGCTCGCTACCGCGCTGTGCCGTTGGTATGCGCAGCGGGGCCTGCGCGTGGCGCTCGTCAAGCTCTGTGTTCAATGGCCTGGCCGGTTTCGTCGACCGGCACTTTGTGCCCGGTGCGTTGTCCGCGCCGATCGGCCACCCGGATTCCCGCGCATAGTAGCCCCCTTGAGACCCGATCGCTGCATCCATTGCCCCACACCATATCCATGACCACACTGTTTCACGCCCCCGAACTGGCCGACATCGCCGATCTGGAGTTGACACGCGCGCTGCAGTCCAGGCTCGACCAGAAGACCAAGCCGATCGGCTCGCTCGGTGCCATCGAGTCGCTGGCGCGCCAGCTAGGCGAGATCCAGGGAACGTGTTTCCCGGCGCTGCAGCAGCCCCAGCTGGTGGTGTTTGCAGCCGACCACGGGCTGGTCGTCCGCGGTGTGTCGGCGTATCCGAGCGATGTCACTTGGCAGATGGTCGAGAATTTTCTGGCCGGAGGGGCCGCCGCCAGCGTACTGGCGCGTCAGCACGGTATCGCCCTGAGCGTCGTTG
>ENA-ORBV01003047-ORBV01003047.1-microbial-mat-metagenome-genome-assembly--contig:-NODE-3047-length-34284-cov-6.657906_pt1 | contig 34284 bp, 27 predicted proteins | sample MGYA00237777_ERZ505514 | MGnify/ENA primary metagenome ERZ505514 (study PRJEB26160, sample SAMN06269048) | microbial mat metagenome | isolation source: Oligotrophic lake microbial mat | place... | reverse complement strand
TTTCAAGCAGAAGACGGCATACGAGATTCGCCTTAGTCTCGTGGGCTCGGAGATGTGTATAAGAGACAGCCCAGGGCATCGCCCACAATCTCAACAATCTCCTCGGCGTCGTCATCGGCTACCTCGATCTGGTCAAGGCCTACTACGACAAGCCGGAGCAAGTGAAGAAGAACGCCCAGCATCTGGACAACGCCGTCACCCGCATCGTTAACATTATCCGGCAACTCACCGGCTTAGTGATCCGCAATAAACCACCGGTCTCGAGCATGACGCTGACATCGCTGCTCGAGAGCAGTGTGAAACGTTATCAGACCGACTATAAAATCGATCAGCCGGTCGAAATCATCAATCCACTGACTGATCTGTTGATCGATTCCAACCTTGAGGTCCTCGAGGATTCACTTTCGAAACTGCTGATCAACGCTTGGGAAAGTTTCGACGACGCCCCGAACGAAAAACGCTCCATCACCCTGCGCACCGAGACGGTGGATCGGGAGGACGAAGGGAAATTTTTTCTTATTCACGTCGAAGATCGCGGCCACGGCATCAAGGAGGAAATTCGCGACCACATGTACGAGCCCTTCGTCAGCTCGAAGCACACCGTGGGCGTCGGCATGGGACTCACGATCGCGCGTCACGCCGTGCGCAATCTCGGTGGCGATGTCGGCGTCGAAAACCGTGAAGGCGGCGGTGCCGTCGCCACGCTGCGGCATCCCATCCAGCGCCGTCAGCGCTGAATCTTGCCCGCGCTGCACCGGCAAGATTTCCTCCGGCTTCCTGTATTCCACGCCGCCTAAAATTCGTTTCACCGATGTCCACCCACCGACTCGCCTTTATCGGCGCGGGCAACCTCGCCTCCGCCATCGTTCGCGGCCTGCTTGCTAAAAATGTTTGCCCAGCCACCGCCATCGCCTGCACCAGCAAGACTGGCGGCACAGCCCAAAAACTTTCCGCAGCAACTGGCATCACCTTTGAGGCCGACCTGGCCAAACTTCTGGCACCTGCGGATATTGTGGTCCTCGCCTTCAAGCCCCAGTCACTCGCCACTGCTGATCCTCGTCTAGCCGAGCTCACCACCGGCAAACTGGTTATTTCCCTGCTCGCCGGAAAAAAAGTAGGCACCCTCGCCAAATTTTATCCGCACGCCCGCAACATCGTCCGCACGATGCCGAATACTCCGGCCGCCATCGGTGCAGGCCTGACCAGTTTTTGCACCCGCCGTCCCCTCTCGGCGGCAGATCGCACTACGGTGGAGTCGATGCTCGATGCTCTGGGCAAGTATCTGGAAGTCGACGAAGCCAAACTCGATGCCCTCACCGCGCTCGGCGGCAGCGGCCCGGCTTTCCTCTTTGAATTTGTGGCCGGCTTGCGCGAAGCCGGCATCGCCGCCGGTTTGCCCGCCGATACCGCGGCGACCGTGGCGCTGGAAACCGTGCTGGGGGCTTCACGCCTCCTCGCCCGCAGTGGCGAAACCCCTGAAGCACTCCGCGACAAAGTCACGTCCCCTAACGGTACGACTTACGCCGGACTCCAAGTGCTCACCAGTCGCCAATTTCGCGACACCTTGAAAGAGACAATTCTCGCCGCCACCCAGCGCGCCGGCGAACTGTCCCGCGATGGTTGAGTCCTGCGTTTTGGAATAAGATCCGTGGTTTGGCGTAGCCACAGGCCTCCGTGCCTGTGGAATTGAGAGTAGCCGCGTAGGTTGCGAGCTTGCCTCGTTCTGCTGGCCAGCAGAATGACCGTGATGCGGCAAGCACACCACCGACGTCGGAGACCCATGCCACCTCAGACCAACAGCGCTATCAACCACAGAGAGAGCTTGCCGCCGACCCGCTAGGCACTACGCCTACTCCATGGAATTCGGCTGGTGGACCAAAGACGAAACAGGAATCAAATGGCAAATCTGTGCACGCTTTCACGGGGGCAACGTCGTGTTCAGTCACAAGACCGGCCACAACACCGGTTGGGATGACTACGAGCCGACGGATGAGCATTGGGATCGGCTGCTCAAAGAAGCCGAACGCCGCCTCCCTCGCCGCCTGATGAGCACCAAAGAATTCAACAAGCTCAAATCCTGCCGGCCGCAATAAAGGGACAACTCGACAGCCCGTGCGCCGATTCTTCGGAGCACAACCGCCTGCGCCGATAGGGCTGCACTCCACCGGACGCATCGACCAACGGAAGCGCAGGAGGAAGCATGGCGAGTGTCAGCCTATTGCTCGCACAAGAAGTGCCGCCGGGCCATTGCGGACGTTGCAACCGCTCCACCCAAAGCATGAACCGAAGGGGTCGAACTTTTTTTGGGTGGGGTTTCAACGTCCGCAAATATTACGGCTAACCCATGATCAATGGTTTTTGGGTAAGAGCCGTGGCCCTCGAATTTTTTCAGAATTTAATCCATCGCGAATGGCGGTTGAGGGCAACCGCTGCGACCTTTTCGACCCGGAAAGTCTGAAAACATTAAGCGCTGGTTGTTGGGATTTATAGCCTGCATGCATCACAGTCTGACGTGTGCTGCATGGAGCAGGCTGGGAGTATAGCACTCACGGATATACAAACGGCTGCCAGAATTGGCAGCCGTGGGGAATAAACTTCTACTCGCTCAACTGGCTGCGAGCGCCGCTTTGACCAACTCGACGAAGGATTTAGCTTCGAGCGCCGCCCCGCCAATGAGGCCGCCGTCGATGTCTTTTTGAGCGAGCAGCTCAGGAGCGTTTGAGGGCTTCATCGAGCCGCCATAAAGGATGCGGACCTTCTGAGCCACTGGAGTGCCGTAGAGTGATGTGAGGAGCTCGCGGATGTAGGCGTGGACTTCCTGCGCCTGCGCGGTGGTGGCAACCTTGCCGGTGCCGATGGCCCACACGGGCTCATAGGCGATCACGACGGAGGCCATCTGCTCGGCGGTGACACCGATCAATCCACCTTCGAGTTGTTTCTTCACGACAGCCAGAGTCGTGCCGCCTTCGCGTTCGGCGAGAGTCTCGCCAACGCAGAGAATGGGCTTCAACTGATTGGCCAGCGCGGTGAGCGTCTTCTTGTTCACGAAGGCGTCGGTATCCCCGAACATCATGCGGCGCTCGCTGTGGCCGAGAATGACGTAGGAGACGAAAAGTGAGCGGAGCATCTCGGCGGAGACTTCGCCGGTGAAGGCTCCGTTCTTCTCGGGGTGCATATTCTGTGCTCCGAGTTTCAGGGCCTGCCCTTCCAGGGCGCGGCCGACACTTTCCAAGGCGGTGAACGGCGGGCAAAGCACGACGTCGACGGCGGTCTCGCGACCGATGGCGGCCAAGAGTTCCGTGGTCAAAGCGGCGCCATCGGCAGCCGTCTTGTTCATTTTCCAGTTACCAGCGATGAGTTTTTTGCGGATCATGGGAGGATTATTTTTGAAGTGAATTAGAGGTAGGTTGGTGCTTGCCACGCAACGTTGCGACACGAGGTCGCAACCTACGGGTTATGTTTCAAGAAATGCCACGCCGGGGAGGATTTTGCCTTCGAGGAGTTCGAGGCTGGCACCGCCGCCAGTGGAGCAATGACTGACCTTATCCAGAATCTTGCACTTCTTGGCGGCGGTCGCGGTGTCGCCGCCACCGACGACGGTGATCGCCCCGTTAGTGGTGGCCTGCGCAAACGCGGCTGCCATGGCTTTCGTGCCTTCGGCAAATTTTTCAACTTCGAACACGCCGGGTGGTCCGTTCCAGATAATGGTTTTGGCGCGGCTGATAACCTGCGCGAAGAGTTCGCGGGATTTCGGACCGGCATCGAGCCCCATCCAACCGGCGGGAATGCCCTGTTTGTCGTCGGCGACGCCGGTTTGCATGGCGGCGATATCGGCAGGCGAACCAGGGAAACGATCAGCGGTCACGAAGTCCACGGGGAGCGTGATCTTCACACCCTTGGCTTTCGCCTTGGCGAAAAGTTCTTTCGCCATCTTGGCACCTTCGACGTCAAAGAGTGAGTTGCCGATTTCCATGCCTTCGAGTTCCTTTTTGAACGTGAAGGACATGCCGCCACCAATGATGATCTCATCGGACTTTTCGAGGAGATTATTAATGAGCGGAATCTTGTCGGCGATCTTCGCCCCGCCGAGAATAGCGAGCAGCGGGCGCTGGGGATTTTCAATGACCTTGGCGAAGGCGATTAGTTCAGCGGCCATGAGAAAACCGGCGGCCTTCTCCGGGAGATTCACGCCGACCATCGAGCTATGGGCGCGATGAGCGGTGCCGAAAGCATCGTTCACGTACACATCGCCGAGCTTACTTAGGCTGGCGCGGAAAGCGGCTTCCTTGGCCGGGTCGGCCTTGAGCTTCGTCTCGGTGGCATCGGCATTCTTGATCTTCACCTTGCCCTCTTCCTCGATGTGGAAACGGAGATTCTCGAGCAATACCACCGAGCCCGGCGCGAGCTTGGCGCAGGCGGCTTCAACCGCGGGACCGACACAGTCGTCGAGAAACGTCACGGGTTTGCCGAGAAGTTTCTCGAGCTCGATCGCGACTGGTTTCAGGGAGAATTTGGCGATCTTCTGGCCATCCGGCCGGCCGAGATGCGACATCAGCACGATCGAAGCGCCCTGTTCGAGCGCGAACTTGATCGAAGGCAACGCGGCGGCAATGCGCTGGGTGTTGGTGATGGCACCAGTGGCTTTGTCCTGCGGGACATTGAAGTCGACGCGCATGAGAACGCGTTTACCGGCCAGGGAGAGATCGCGGATGGATTTGAATTTGGGCATGGGAAAAATGGACAGAAGGACTGAAAAACCGAAGGGCTGAAATTAAAAAGGCCGAAAGCTAAAAAACTGATGCTGATCTATTCAGCTATTCAGTTCTTCAGTCTTTCAGCCTTTGGCTTTAAACCGCTGCGGTTTAAATTTTCGCGGCGATCTTCTGGGTTAGCTCGACGACACGGTTGGAATAACCCCACTCGTTGTCATACCAGGAGATGAGCTTGAAGAACTTACTGTTAAGCTCGACGCCGGAGCCGGCATCGAAGATCGAGGAAGCTTTGCAATGGATGAAGTCAGAGGAGACGACTTCGTCGCTCGTGTATTCGAGAATTCCCTTCAGGTAGGTCTCGGATGCTTTCTTCATCGCGGCGCAGATTTCCTTGTAGGAAGTTTCCTTGGTGGTGCGCACGGTCAGATCGACAACGGAAACCGTTGGGGTCGGAACGCGGAACGCCATACCGGTGAGTTTGCCTTTCACTTCGGGGCACACGAGTGCGGTGGCCTTGGCGGCACCAGTCGTGGACGGGATGATATTCTGCGCTGCCGTGCGGCCGCCCTTCCAATCCTTGCGGGATGGGCCGTCCACGGTCTTCTGCGTGGCGGTGTATGAGTGGACGGTAGTCATGAGGCCTTCCTCGATACCGAAACCTTCCTTGAGCAACACGCTGACGACTGGCGCCAAGCAATTCGTGGTGCAGGAAGCGTTGGAAATGATGTGGTGGATGGACAAGTCGAGCTTGTCGTCATTCACGCCGAGCACGACGGTGATATCTTCGCCCTTCGCTGGCGCGGAGATGATAACTTTCTTGGCACCGGCGGTGATGTGGCCCTTGGCTTTTTCAGCCTCGGTGAACAAACCGGTGGACTCGATCACGAGTTGGACCCCGAGCTTGGCCCAGGGAAGTTCGGCGGGAGTTTTGGCCGAGACGACCAGAATTTCGTGGCCGTTGACTACGATCACATCGTCATCGGCCTTGTCGGGCGACGATTTCTTGGAGCTTACGGTGCCGGCGAAACGACCCTGGGAAGAGTCGTACTTCAGCAGATAAGCCAAATTGTCGGCTGGAACGATATCGCCGACGGCGACGACATCGAGGGTGGTACCGAGCAGACCCTGCTCGACCAGCGCGCGGAATACGAGGCGGCCGATGCGGCCGAAACCATTGATTGCTACTTTGACAGCCATATTATGTGTGGGTTGAAGGACGTTAAGAGTCTTCACTGAAAGACTCGCACACTACTTTGGCAAGTGCGTTGCTGAAAATCTATGGGTTATGCGCATCAGCGCGCAATTTTTGCGTAATGTACAGTAGAGTTATAGAGTCTGCACCCTATTCCACGACCCAAAGTCCGCAGCCCAGTCCCGGAATTAGCAAATCCGCCGTCACGCCGCCATAGGCCGCGGGGCGTTTTGTGTCATAAAAACAATCTTGGTCGGCCACCATCGTCCAGGATTCGAGCGCCACCTCGCCGATCGGGATCGTGACATCATCGAGGGTTGGGTTGATGGCAAACATGAGCTTTTGCGGACCTTCTGCTCCATCGGCATTATAGATCAGAACAAGCGCGGACATATCTGGTCCGGAAATCGCCCGGAAAAATCCTTCGCCCGGCCGGGTGTAGCGGCGCAATAATTGCCCGCGAGCAGAACGACGAAATGCGATCCATGCCGCAAAATATTCATGCGTCGCCGAGTAGCGGCGGATCCGGCGATAATCGAGGGCGTTGAGCTCGCCGCGTTTGTAGGTGTTGCTCACTCCGTATTTCGTGCGGAGAAAATCCTGCCCGGCCGACATCATGGGAATTCCCACGGACGTAAACATGATTGCGGCCATCAGGTGCGTGCGCCGGATATCATTCAGCGTGGGACGATGCCCGTTATTGTCGCGATTTTCCGTGATCACATCCAACCAAGTGCGATCATCATGCGACTCGGTGTAATTCACCGTCTGGGCCGGCCAGAAAGCAAAATGCCACGGCGAACCCTTGATGAAATATTCCAGCTTATCGGCGGCACCCCGGCCATGCACGTAATCGCGCATGAAGTCGCGGTAGCCATCGTTCCACGAAGTCCAGCCGGAAGGCCGCAGGGCGGCAGCGATATGGCCGCGGAAACTCCACGGCTCGGCGATCAGCACCACATCGGGCTTGGCGCGCTTCAAGGCGAATTCCACATCCCGCATCACGCTGACGCCGATCAACTCGGCGAGATCAAACCGAAAACCATCCACGCCGTAGGTCTCCATTAAATGGACGCAGCTATCAATGATCAGCCGCTTCATCATGGCGGAGCGGCAGCGCAGGTCGTTCCCGCAACCGCTCCAATTGGCCAGCGAGCCATCGTCGCCGAGTTCGAAATAATAAAGCTTATCGATGAAGAGCAAGTGGGCGGGTTCGCCGGCATGATTATAAACCACGTCGAGTATCACCGCGATGCCCTGCCGATGAAACGCCGCCACGAGTTCCTGCAGTTCCTTCACGCCCGAGGCCTTCGCCGGATCGGACGAGTAGGCACTGGCCGGGGCGAACCAGTTGCACGTCATGTAACCCCAGTGGTATTCGGCCCGCGTCAGATTATCGAATTCCTGCACGGGTTGCAGTTCCACCGCGTTCACGCCTAGTTTCTTTAAATAAAAATCCGGGCTCTCGACCCATTGGCGGAGACCGGCAAACCCGAGCCGCTCCTCCGGCTTCAGAGAGATCGGCGCCATGGCCGCGAGATCACGCACATGCGCTTCCGCGATCACGAGATCCTGCCAGGCCGGGACTTTAAAACCGTGTTCGGCCTTCCCCACCCACGCGGCATCCAGCACAATGCCGGGCCCGAGATGCCCCACGGCAGCCTGCGCGTATGGGTCGAGCACTTTCTGGCTCGGATGAAACGAGCCGAAATGATTCTGCGGTCCGCCGAGGGAATACCAGTAATACCACGCGTGCATGTTCCGGTCGAGCCGCGCCTCCCAGACCCCGCGCCACTCACCGCCTTCGGTTTTCTGGTCGAGCTCATAGGTGAACACCTGCTCGGCGGGCGCCTCCAGTTTTTTTGAAACCATCAGGCGCACATATTTGGCCCGGGGAGCGAAAATCCGAAAAATCGTCTCATCCTTGCGCACCAAAGCCCCGAGGGGAAGCAGGCTCCGCATCGCATGAAAATATCGCCCCAAGCGCAGGCGCATCTTGGGTGACTGCTGGCCATCGCGCAGATGAATGACGCTGTAACCGCGACTGGGCTCCAGCGGTTCACTGGACGTAAATTGAAAAAGATTCCGTCCCGTGCGATTGCGATAGAGCACCCGGTTGATGATCCCCTTGCTATCAACTACCGTGTTACTCGCATCCGGGGGGAGTTCGAGCCAATGCTGCTCACCCGTCACGAACTTGAATTGCTGGGGATGCTCGCTTCGTAATATCGCCGCGTCAGTCCGCAACAACCAGACTTCCCGGCCTTGCAACTCGCCGGGCTCCATCCGCCACTCGGGACGGCCGACAGCATCCTGCCAGCCATTAAAGTCGCCCGCCACATAAACGGTGCTGCTCGCAAAATCCAACCAACTATGCTCCGTCGGATAGAGCACGAAAATTAATTTTCCCGCCGCATCCACATAATAGGCCGACTCCTCTGCCTGTAATTCTGGCGGTGCCGGCTTGAGCTCGATCAGCGTGTAGGCCTTTTCGCCGGGCACGATGATCGGCAATGAATCTTGCAACCAGTCCGCATCGAGTTCGATGACGCCGGTCGTTGCCGACGTCAGCCAAGCGCGGAGAATATTTTGATCGGGCTGGATCACACTTACTCCTTCGGCACAATTTCGAAAGCAGACAAGATCGACTTCCCTTGTAAATACACCGGGAGAGGAGCCCCCAACAAGTACAGTGCGGTGACGGCGGTGTCTTCCGTGTGCACTTCCAACTCGGCAAACTGGGTGAGATCAAAGTTTTTCACTACCCCCGGTCCCGAGGCAATCCACGGAATGTGCCGGCTGCGCGCGTCGTCCGCCCCATGGGTTTTTCCCTGGCCACCATGATCAGACGTGATGATGACAAACGTGGATTTCCTCAACCCCGATTCATCCAGTGCCGCCATGACCTTGCCCACCCCCCGATCTGCGAGGCCGATCGCCGCCAATTGCTCCGCTGAGCCCCAGCCGAATTTATGCCCCATCCGGTCAACCGTGGGAAAGTGCACGAAGAGCAAATCAGGTTTAAACTGCTGGATGATTTTTACGGCTTCGTCCGCCACTTGATCGTCCTCCAATCCATTGGTTTCCGGCATGAAAAGATGGTCGATCGTGCCGGGCTTGGCGAGAGGACTGAACTTGGTTTTTCCCGTGACCAGCGCCGTGGTGTAGCCACCAAGTTTGGCGGTTTCAAAAATGGTGGGAAAAAGAGGGTAAACCGGAGTCGAGAACGGCAGATCGGAATTCCACTCAATGCCGTGTTTGTCCGGTGTCATCCCCGTCAACATGCTGACATGCGAGGGCAGTGTGATGGCTACCGCCGTCGTCTTGGCCCAGAAAGTATAGGTGCCCGCTTGCACCATTGCATGAATGACCGGCGTGTCGGCAAGGAGCAACCGGTCGGGACGCAAGCCGTCGATGCTAATGATCACGACCCGCTCAATAGCGGGAATCGGTCGCACTGGTCGTGGGGCTGCGGTCAATCCCAGGCCTCCCATCAGCAAACCCAACCCAAACAAAATTAAAGATTTCTTCATGCTGCTTTCTTTTGGCAGCGCTAGCCAAGGCTGTCGAGCTCACCTTCAAAGAAAGGATAATGAAATTTGTGTTCCTTAGATTTCATACGTTGCTTTGATCCCCTCATTCTTTTCATGCCGCGCGAACGCATTCTGGTTGCCCTCTCCGGCGGAGTAGACAGCTCCGTCGCCGCACTCCTGCTTCAACAGCAAGGACACGACCTCGTCGGCGCGTACATGAAAAACTGGATCAATGAGGACAACGTCATTGGCCATTGTCCGTGGAGGCAGGACATCGAAGATGCCCGCGCCGTCGCCGATAAACTCGGCCTCGAGTTTCGCGTGGTGAATCTCATGCAGGATTACCGCCGGCTCGTCGTCGACTATCTGCTCGACGGCTACCAGCGCGGCCTCACGCCCAATCCTGACGTGATGTGCAACAGCCGAGTGAAATTCGGCGTGCTCGCTGCGTACGCGCGCGCCGAAGGTTTCGCCGCCGTGGCCACGGGACACTATGCTCAGCGGGTGGAAGGTGGAGCCCGACCTCCGGGCGGGCTTCCTCAAACCAACGCGCCCGCAGGTCGCGTTCCACCTCAATACGCCCTCCTCGAAGGCGCCGATAAAAACAAAGACCAATCCTATTTTCTCGCACTACTTTCCCAGGCGCAGCTCCGCGACGCCCGTTTCCCCATCGGCCATCTCCCCAAACCCGAACTCCGCAAAATCGCGGCCCACGCGGGCCTCATTACTGCCGCCAAAAAAGACAGCCAAGGCATCTGCTTCATCGGCGAAGTGAAGATGGCTGATTTTCTTTCAGCCTACGTCCCCGAACATCCCGGCCCCATCGTGCGCGCCACCGACGGCAAAATTCTCGGCGAACATCGCGGCCTCCACTACTACACCATCGGGCAACGTCGTGGCATCCGCATTCCTTCCAACACCGACAACGAAGCCTACGTCGTCACTGGCAAACGCGCCAGCGATCACGCCCTGCTCGTGGCCTTCGACGGCCCCGAGGCACCCGGCCTGTGGACGCGCGAATGTCGCGTGCACAGTCTCAGTTTCATCGGCGAGCCCCTCACCGCCCCCTGCTCCATCGAAGGCCGCGTCCGCTACCGCGATCCCCGCGTGGCCATCGAATTTATTCCCGATGAACTGTCCGAAAAGGTAGGGCGAGTCGTTCCTGACGAGCCGTCCTTCGCGTTGCCCGACGGCGGGCCCAGCGGTCCCGTCTTGCCAAATTCCGCGCTCATTAAATTTGCCACGCCCCAACGCGCTCTCGCCTCCGGCCAGATCATGGCGCTCTACTCCGGTGAGCAACTTCTCGGTGGAGCGGTCTTTGTCTGATTGCCATGTCCATCGAGAAACATCGCATCGATGGCAGACTGACTGACCTCGTAGGTTGCGAGCTTGTCTCGCAACGCGGCGCGTCCAGCGCGCCACCAACCAACACCATGGTTCAACGATTGTGGAGACGGGGTGCTCTCACCCCGCAAAACGCCCGCCGCGACTGCGATTCTCAGCGGGACGAGGGCATTTTGCCTTTTTCTAAACCAAGCGCTCATCGCCAATTCTTGTGAACGCCGTAAAACCAATTCTCCAGCCGCTCTTCTCGCGTCTCTGGCGACAGCCATGGTTTCGTCGACAATTCTATAACGCGCTCGGACTCCTCTTCCGCCGCCAGCTTTCCTGGCAGATGATGAATTGCGGCTATCAGGATGCCTCACCGCCGCTGGCCCTGCCGCCCGCACGCGAACCGGAGCGCACCAGCTATCAACTCTACGCCCGACTCATCGCCGCCACTCCCCTCGCCGGTCGCGATGTCCTGGAACTCGGCGCTGGCCGTGGCGGCGGCGCGCGCTTTTTGCATGATACCTATCACCCACGCCAACTCGTCGCGCTCGATTATGCGGAGGAAAGCGTACGCTGGTGCCGTCGGAAATTCGCCACACCTGGCTTGAAATTTATCTGCGGCGACGCGGGCAATCCGCCTTTGCCCGACGCCAGCTTCGACGTCATTGTCGCTGTCGAAGTCACCCACTGCCTAAGTGACAAGGAAAGATTTCTGGATTCCGCCGCCCGTATGCTACGTCCCGGTGGTCGCCTGCTCATCGCCGATTTTTTTTATCACCGTGCTGACGCGATGCACGCGCTGGGAAAATTTGAAACCGCCCTTGCCAGCTCGCCCTTCACTGTCGTGGCCAACGATGATTGGACCACCGCAGCCACCACCGCCATCGAGCTGGATTCCGCTCGACGAAAAAAAATCATCGCCGATCAGATCCCCTGGTTCTTCCAAAAAATCGCCCTGCGTTTCGCCAGCACCACCGAGAGCTCGACCTATATCGCGATGCGCGCCGGCCGGACGGTGTACCGCCGCTACGTGCTGGAGCGGCGTACGTGAATCAAAGCGCAAAAAGGTGGTCGCCGATTTCCACATCGGCGATAGGCGTCGTTGTGGAAACCGGCGCCCACCCCAAGGAAAACTTCCCTCAGATCTTCGGAAACTTCACCCACTTCGCGCCACGCTGGCTGCTCTTTACGGCGCTTTCGATGAAGGCCAGTCCGGCGATGCCGTCGTCCACGGTGGGAAAATCGTAGCCTTCCTTCGGCGCTTTGCGGCCGGCCACTTGATCGGCAATCGCGGTCGCGGCGGCGCGATAGACATTCGCAAAAGCCTCGATGAATCCCTCCGGATGGGCGAACGGGGTGCGCGTCGCCCCTTGGGCGGCGGCGGATAGATAGCTGTTGCCGCGTCGGGAAATCGTCGGAGGCGCATCCGCTCGTTTGAAGGCGAGTTCGTTGGGATTTTCCTGATGCCACTCGAGTGAACCCTTGGTGCCGTAAACCCGGATGTTGAGATTATTTTCGTCGCCACTGGAAACCTGCGAGGCGAAGAGAATTCCCTTCGCGCCACCGGTAAATCGGAGCAGGCAGTTACCATCGTCGTCGAGTGGTCGTCCGGGAATGAAGGTCGACAGCTCGGCGCAGATTTCCTCGATCTCCAAACCTGTGATATAGCGGGCAAGATTATGCGCGTGGGTGCCGATGTCGCCCATGCAATTGGAAAGTCCCGCGATGCTGGGATCCATCCGCCAGTTGGAAATTTTGGTGTCCGCAGCTGACTCAAGCGCGGTGATGGCGTAACCTTGGGGATATTCGACGATGACTTTAAGTAGCTTCCCCAGCTTCCCGCAGCGCACCCAACTGCGCGCTTCTTTCACCATGGGGTAGCCCGTGTAGTTGTGCGTCAGGGCAAATACCAAACCGGATTTCTGCACGAGAGCGCGCAGTTTGCGTCCCTCGGCCAAAGTGAAACAAAGCGGCTTATCGCAGACCACGTGAATGCCGGCTTCGAGGAAGGCCTTGGCCACGGCGAAGTGAGTGTTGTTGCGCGTCACGACCGAAACAAAGTCGATGCGCTGGTCCGTTGGCAGCGCTGCTTCAGCTTGGGCCATCTCCGCGTAGCTCGCATAAACGCGTGCCGGATCGATGAAGAAATCCGCGCCGGAGGCCTTGGACTTGGCGGCATCGGATGAGAAGCAACCCGCCACCAGATCAATCTCTCCGTCGAGCCGCGCGGCCATGCGATGCACCGCGCCGATGAAGGCCCCACGCCCTCCGCCGACCATGCCCATACGAAGTTTGCGATTTAGTTTCATGAGGTGAGAGGAAGAAAGTTGAGAGATGAGAGTTGAGAGCCGGCAGCCTGAAGCTTAAAACCTATACCCATCGCCATTAGTTTTTACCCATTGTCATCGCGAGGCGCGCGCCGCGCACCGTGGCGATCCAGCTGGATTGCTTCGTAGTCCCGCAGAGCGGGACTACGAAGCAATGACAGAGTATAAGTATCGGGGTTGTTGTTAGAGCTTAGTGTTGGGGGTCTGCTCAACACTTGACCGGCCGACCGGTGCGTGCAGAAGCGTAAGCTGCGTCGATGATCCGCATGAGCGCGATGGCTTGATCGGGCGTATTGAGCGGGGCTTCGCGGCCTTCGAGCGTGTGAATGAAATTCGCGGCGGAACGCGTGCGGCCCATCGTCTCGTCAGGCGGGACCAGAATGGAACGGTTCACGGAACGGCCGTTTTCTTGGACGTACAGCTCGCAGGCATCCGTCGCTGTGCTGTCGATGCCATCGACGCCGAAGAGGCGTTGCACGAGACCACCGGCCTTCGTCCCTTGGAAGGAAACCGAAACTTCCTCGCGTTTGACCAGCTCCGCCCAGGAAATCTGGAGCGAGATGATCTGACCGGTCTGGCACTTGATCATGCCGTGACAGGCGCTTTCGACATCCGTGATGCCCTTGGCGACATCGGGAATGCCCCACGGGCCTTTGAAATTTTTGTCCGTGATAAAGTCATTGAAGGTCTGGGCCATGACGAACTCCGGCTCAGGATAACCCATGAAATAGAGCGCGAGATCTAACATGTGCACCAAATCAATCAGCGGGCCGCCACCCGAAAGCGCCTTGTTGGTGAACCAACCGCCGAGACCGGGAATGCCCCTGCGGCGAATCCATTTGGCCTGGGCGGAATTGATGCGCCCCACCTGCCCTTGCTTCACGTACTCCATCATCGCGTACGACTCGGGCCGGGCGCGATTGTTGAAATTAAACATCAGGGTCAGTTTCTTCTTGGCCGCGAGCACCGCCATGGCTTTGGCTTCGCGCGCATTCATCGCCGGGGGCTTCTCGCAGAAAACATGCTTCCCTGCCGCCATCGCCTGCAGGGCGACCGGGGCGTGAAACTTATTCGGCACGATGACCGATACGGCATCAATCTCCGGGCACTCGCGCAGCATTTTGCCGACATCGCCAAAGGATTTGGCGATGCCTTCGCGGGCCGCCACTTGCTGGGCCGCTGCCTCATTGACGTCAGCGACCGCGACGATATCGGCACCGGCTGATTTGAAACCCGCCGCGTGATAACGCAGCATGCCCCCCGCACCGATGATCCCAATTTTAATGCTCATGAAATAGGAAGAGGATGAATTTTGTAGGAAGAAACATAGGAAGCCGAGAATCAGTAGAGGTGCCCACGGAACACACGGAGTACACGGAAAGAAACGAGTCGGATGATTAATACAAAAAGGTCATCATGAAACCCATCAAATACACGAAATTGTCCGGTTGAATTCATTCAGTGTGTTCCGTGTATTCCGTGGGAAAATGCCTCACTGGTTTTCCTTATCGAAGGCGGCGTCGAAAGTGATCTGGCTGCGGGCGAAATCGAGCGTGCGCAGGAAAGCGCAGGATTCCGCCGCGCCGTGTTCGCGATCCATACGGATATCCTCCCACTCCACCGAGAGCGGGCCGGCATAACCCACATCATTCAGGGCCACGATAATTTCCTCGAAATTAATATCCCCGCGACCGACGGAACGGAAATCCCACGCGCGTCGCGCATCGCCGAACGTCGTGTGACCGCCGAATACGCCGACGGAACCGTCACCATGGCCCCACCACACATCCTTCATGTGGGCATGGAAAATACGCGGGCCAAAGGTGCGGATGAACTTCACGTAATCCACGCCCTGATACCCCAGATGCGAGGGATCATAGTTGAAACCCAAACGCTTGTGATGCTTCACGGCGGCGAGCGCGCGCTGGGCGCTGGCGATGTCGAACGCGATTTCCGTCGGGTGAACCTCAAGGGCGAAGTTCACGTTTTGTTTTTCGAACTCCTCAAGGATCGGACCAAAGCGTTTCGCGAAATCCTGAAAACCTTTCTCCCAATATTCTTGCGAGGTCGGGGGGAACGCGTAGATCGAATGCCAGATCGAGGAACCGGTGAAACCATTGACGACTGCGGCGGATTTATCGTCCGATTTCCGGCCCGGTTTCGCATCGAAGAAGCGGCGCGCGGCTTTGGCGGTGAGGGCGAGTTTCTTCGCGGCGCGCTTGCGGATGCCTTCGGGTTCACCATCACCCCAAACATCGGGCGGCAGAATGGATTTGTGCCGCTCGTCGATCAGGTCGCAGACGGCCTGACCGATGAGATGATTGGAAATGGCGAAGCACGTGAGACCGTTATCCTGCAGCTGCTCCCATTTCGCTTTAATGTATTTCGCCGAGGTAGCGGCGGCATCCACCTCGAAGTGATCGCCCCAGCAGGCGAGCTCGACGCCGTCGTAGCCCATTTTCTTGGCGAGCGGGGCGAGTTTTTCGAGTGAGAGATCGGCCCATTGGCCGGTGAAGAGCGTGATGGTGCGGGGCATGGGAGAGAATGGGCTGAAAGACTGAAGGTGAGAAGGCTGAACTTTCAGAAGAGCCACGATCCGAGTTTGAATTCTCGAAGTGGTGGCTTTTCCGGCTGGACAGATTATTGGTTCTTACTGGTGGATCCAATATCGACAGCCCGATATCCGCCACGGCTGCGGAAGTAGAAAAATAATCCAACATATCCCACGAGCATGAAGGTGGGGAACGCCGCCATTTTCGCCAGCGTGTTGAATTGACTAGCCACATTCGCAGAGCTGAGTGCGGACTTGGCCTCAACACTTGCGGCACTTGCTAGGGCGCTCTTTTCCGGATCAATTGCCTGATAGGAACCGAGTACGTAGGTCTTCTCTACCAAAACGGCCTTGGCGGTGAGGGGGGCTTCAACGCGCAGATGTTGGGAAGCTGTTTTTTCCTGCAACGCGCCGATAAAGGGAAAACCAATGACGCCCACGGCAATCATTCCAATGCCCCCCATGGCATTCAGCGTAAGCGCCCCACCGCGTGGAGATTGTTCGGCTGTGACTCCGAGCATCGTCGGCCAAAAGAACGTCTTGCCCAATGCATAGAGCGTCGCGGCACCAAAGATCGCGAGGACCGGCGCTTCAGCGCATTTTGAGAGCAGCAACAACCCGGCGATGGCGAACGATGCGCTGGCACACAACAGGCCGATCGGTGACAAACGATGCACGATTGGCCCGGCTGAAAAACGCAGCAACATCATGATGAATGAGGTATAAACCAGTACCCAGCCTGGATGAAATCCCGCGCTGGCGAGCGGATGCTCCATGAGGCTGCTGATCCAGCCGTCAGTTCCGATTTCCGTGATAGCCAGCGGAATCATAATAATGATCAATACGGCAAGAATCCCACGACCGAAGCTACGAGTATAAACCCCGAAAGCACCCGCAACCGTGATCGTTAGAACCCAACAAATACTCTGGCTCCACCCAAAAACCTGACCGAGCTGCACAAAGATCAAGCCGAAGCCAATGAAGGCACCAAAGACACCCAGTTCCTTGAGCATATCGCGGTAGGAGACACCGGCCTGTTCGCGTTCGTTGACCGGAAAGCGTGCGCCAATGAGCAGCAAAAAGAAAGCGACTGCGGGAATAGCGATCAAACCAAGAACCAGCCGCCAATCACCTTGGCTGGTCGTGCCAGACATTCCAATGGTGATAAGACCACCCAAAACAAGACCACCCGGCCATCCGGCGTGCAGCATGTTCAACCATTTTACTTTTTCACGGCGGAAAAGAGTAGCCACGACAGGATTGACAAAGGCCTCAACCGTACCGTTTCCAAGACCGAGAATAATACTGCCCCAATAGAGTAGATTGTAGCCGCGTTGTTGCGCCGCATGCAGTGCTTCACCGGTCACACCCTGAATTGAAGAATAAGCCATCGACGCGAGAACGAGGTAGGTTACATAACAAGCGAAGGAAAAAATCATCGCGATCCGATAACCAATCCGATCAATGATCAGGCTGAAGAGAATAATCGAGATGGCGAATGGCCAGATGCCCGCACCTTGGAGTTCACCAACCATAACTTTATCGAGTCCAAAATCGGTCTGAAAGCGGCCGAGCAGCAGCATTCTGGTAATAAAACCGAATGATGTCGCGATGAGCGCGATGAAACAGCCCCAGAAAAGAAACAGGGTGGCTTTGTCCGGTGCGGACATAGCGGAAGCTTGAGTGGATGAATGAGACATAGGGGTAGAGGTGGGGTCGGAGGAAAATTTTTATGCGGGGGGAAATCCTTTCAGCAAGCCGTGAATGGAGCCAATTGATTCGGCCAACTATGGTTAGGGGATGCTCGCTAGTCGTTACGGGATACTCGCTACAGGTTTGGTCGTCAGACCAAACCTAATTTCACCAACACCTCACGGGGCGGGCCTTTGAATTCGGCGAGGGGCGTGTTGCCAATGTAGCCAATGTCTTTCATGCCCTCCGGCGTACTGAAAAAACCGCTGGTGGTGAGATCGCGGAACTTGGCAAAAAAATTCGCTCCCTCCTTGTGCTCCGGTTTGGCGTCAGGCGCGTGACAGAGATCGTCGGCGAGGGCAACCAGCTCGTGGTTAGAAAGCTCGACAAAATCCTTGCCGAATCGGCGCCGTGATTCGCCCTCAATCCAAGCCAAACCGTTGAGGACGGTCTCGCGATCGGTTTTCTGAGCGGGATAGGGCGAACTGATCCACTCGTCGATGAAGTCATGGACTTTCAAATCGGCGGCGCTGGGGACGTTGCCCTCGGCTGGAATAATCAACCCACAAAGTACGGCCGCGGTCCGGCGCTGAGATTCGGTCATCGTCAACGGCCAGAAAGCCCCGGGCTGATAATTTTGATTGAGAAGCGGGTCGACCCCGTAGCCCTTCGTGGCAGGAGTGGCGGCGGAAGCGGGCGCGGCGAAGAGTGCGCGGTCCGTAATCGCGACAGCGGCACTGGCGGCGAGCATCCACTTGATGGCGGCGCGCCGATCAAGGCGGGGTAGATCAGGATGGGTCATGGGGTTTCGGATCTGGGGTCGAGGGCTTCGTAGCCGTGTTGAAGCGGAGGCGACAACGCGGAGCGCACGGAACGACAAACGCGATTTCGGGCTGCGTCCACAAACGCGGCTACGGGATAGGCAAAGGAGATTCCCATATTTAAAATGTCCCTTTTTTCATCTCGGCGAGCAGGTGATCGCTGGCCCGCCACGCGAGCGCCATGATGGTGAGGGTAGGATTTTTGTCGGCATTGCCAGCGAAGGGCGCGCCGTCTGTCAGATAAAGATTGGGCACATCCCACGTTTGGCACCACTGATTGGTCACCGATTTCCGCGCATCACTTCCCATGCAGGCGCCCCCCACCTCGTGAATCACGCGCCCGCCTTTTTCGATGGCAGAAGTTTCGTTGACGCGTTTGTTGTTAGGATTTCGTCCGAGGACTTTCCCGCCCATGGCGAGGACGATCTCCGTGAAAGTCTTTTCCATATGTTCAGACTGCTTCAGCTCGTGCTCGGACCAATGCCAGGCGAAGCGGAGCACCGGAATACCCCAGATATCTTTCACCACCGGGTCGAGTTCGCAGTATGATTGCTCGTTGGGAATCATCTCACCGCGGCCGGAGAAATACATGAACGAGCCATAATAGCGGCGGGCGTCTTCCTTGAGTTTTAATCCGTAACTGCCCCGGGTGAACCTTTCCAGACCGGCCCCGGCACCCATGCCAGGCATTGAGCGCCCGCCACCGAACTCGATATGATAGCCGCGAGCGAAGTCGAGTTTGCCGGCGAGTTGCTCTTTATATAACCACCAAGGCGCGTAGCAGTGCGCGCCACCGGCACCGTCTTCGTTATGCGGAGGGAGATTTTCCATCACCGGGATCTGGGCGACGATGCTCGCGCCTACTGTGTCCATGACGTATTTGCCAATAAGTCCGCTGGAGTTGGCAATGCCCTGAGGGAATTGCGCCGACTTGGAATTAAGCATGATGCGCACCGTCTCCATACCGCTGGCGGCGAGCACGACGACGCGCGCCTTGGCGCGGCGTTCGGTGCCGGTCGTTTTGTCGATGTAGATCACTCCGTTTGCGCGGCCCTGATTATTGAGTGTGACCTCGCGAACCATGGCATTGGCCACGATATCGAGATTATCCGTGGCGAGCGCAGGCGGAAGATGCACCGTGGTGGACTGATAGGTGGCGCGTATCGCGCAACCGCGCCCGCAAGGCGTGGCAAAAAAACACGCGGCGCGTTCGCTCATGGCCTGCGCGAGGATGCGTTGGGCCTTCGCATTGCCGGGGTGGATTTTTTGGGGGAGCACGGCCGGATCCTGGCGTTGCGTAAGCACGGCGCGGTGAATCGGGATGACCGGAATGCCCAAAAGAGCCATGTGCTTTTTGGCCAACTGCTCGTTGGCACGCGCGATCGGCGGGGGTTGCAGCACGCCGGGTGAGGAGTCGGGCGTATTCTCGAGACCGTTATTCTCTCCGTAAACACCGATCAGCATCTCAACCTTGTCATAGTACGGTGCGATATCCTCGTAGTTCATCGGCCAGTCAAAGCCGAGGCCGTCACGACTGCAGGGTTTGAAATCATAGGGCCCGTTGCGCAGCGCGTAACGCGCCCAATGATTGGTGCGACCACCCAGCATGCGCGAACGCCACCATTCGAACTGTTTCGCGGGGTCTGCGGAAACTTGCGTGTAGGGCTCATCCGGCACCTGCCAGCCACCGCCCACCGTGGAATCAAAAAAACCAAAGGGTTTATCGGGCGTGGCGGCACCGCGCAACGGAGCCTGGCCGTTGGTCTGAAACATCGGCGTTTCCTTCACGGCATCGTAATCCCGTCCGGCCTCCAACATCAGCACCTTGGCTCCTTCCATCGTGAGTGTGTAGGCCGTCTGGCCACCACCGGCACCAGAGCCCACTACGATGACGTCATATTCGGATTTCACCTGGTTGGGCGTAATAATAGGCATGGGGTTCGGGGGCAGAATTGGTCGGGCCTGCGTCGAGTTGAAGGGATGGTCTCGGTTTCGCATCCCGAGCGAGGTAGTGCTCAGGATGGAAGAGATTGAGCGCACCACTTTGCCTTCTGCAAGTGGAAATAGATCCCGCAGAATTTGCTTTGTCATCCCCCACGCTTCGTGTCCTCTCTTGCCTCTTTCCCCTATTTCCATGGCCAAAATCGAAGTCAACCAAGTCGCTGAAATCCTCAAGAAGCACAAACTCGAGCCTTCGCTCCTGCGCGAAATCGTCGAGGAAATGAATATCGTCTCCCAACCCGGAGCCGACGACGACATCAAGCCCCCCGCGCCGAAGAAACAATTCGTCGTCCTGCTCTCCGATCCATCCGGCAAGTTACCCAGCAAAGAACTCACCGGTTGGGTGGTTCAGATTCCCGAGGACGCCAGCCCTTACTCCACCACCGACCGCATTTTCAAAGGTGCCTATGATTTCAACGCCTCGAAACGCGGCCGGATGTTGCCCGTCAAATCGGTGGGTGAAGCACTCGAAAGCGGCAGCGCGAAATATTTCAAGGAATCCGAACTCTGGGTGAAAACCAAATTACCCGTCGCCGTCGTCGTCACCGACAATATTCTGCCGAAAGACGAAATGACGATGGAGAAAGTCGACCGTCGCAAACGGAAGACCGAAGATTAATCCCGGATGGCGCTCTGTTGAGTCGAAATGGTTCGCTGAGTGGATCAGGCGCTCCGCTCCACCAGCTTACTAAGTCTCGCCTAAAATAGAGTGGCAGGTAGAGACGGATCGCGAGGGCGTCCGATAAGACGAATTTCACTCGTCAATCGCGGCGATCCCAGCGGTCCCGCCCGCCCCAGAAGCGTCGCTCTATTTTACGAGACTCATTAATCAGCTTTCGTTGGCCCACTGGCGAAAAGCCTCGATTTGGTCCGGACTCCCGAGCACGAGCGCATGGTCGCCCACTCGCAGATGTTCGTCACCACCGGGATTCAACAAACGCAACTTGCCCCGCAGTAAACCGGCCACCTGTACGCCGCATTTCCGACTGGGTGATAGTTCCGCCAAGGTCCAGCCCGCCAGCAAGCTCCCCGCAGGGATCGTCACCGTCTCCAGTCGGACTTCATCAAAGCGGGACGCGGGCGCGTTGACCGTGACCATCTGCAAGTAGATTTTTCCCGCGGTCGATTGAACCGTGTCGCCGAGCAGCAGCACTTTATCGTGCGGATAAAGTATCAGGTCGGTGGAGGGATTGCCAATCATCACGCCCTGCCGTTCAACCCCGGCGACGACGCAACCATAACGGGTGCGCAAAGCCAATTCACCGAGCGTTCGCCCCCGACACGCGGCGAGGTCGGGCAACACGCATTCGGTCAGACCCAGATTCCATTCGCCATGCTCCGCCAGCCAAGGCGTCGCGGTACTGCTAAAATGTTTTTCCGGCTGGACCAGCCGTTCTTGCAACTCCACCTCCAGCACACTGTGCCAGAAAATCAGTTTGCTGCGCATGAAAACAAGCAGGATCGCCGCCAGTAAGAGCGCGACCAACGGCACCCAGCGGCCCATGCCATCGTGCGGCACGATCGCACTTAGCCAAAGAATCATTAAGCCGCCGGCCAGAATTTTTGTGCCGGTCTCCACCAGCGGGCGCAAGCGGGCCGCATTCGCGTAGCCCACGGTGCTCATCTCACCAAACAACATCGCCAACGCCGCGACATTTCGCCAGATCGCCACGACGGGCACCATCGCGATTAAACCCAAGCCGACGCTGAAGATGATCCGCGGAGCATGCCGGAAAAGTTTTTCATCAGGCAGGTAGCCGCTCACCGCCTGGAATGCCGATTCGGAAAAAACCAGAAGCCCGGTGACCAATAAAACCTCCACGGTGATTTGGATGAGCCGCTTCCGACTGAGTTGCCAGATGAGATTTCGTTTTTGCCGCAGGGTCAGTTTCTCCAGCCAGCGATGATAGTACTCGATCCAGTTCTTCAACCAATCCGGTTGCCGGGTATCCGCCCATTCACTGATCGTCGTTGCCCGCTTCGTCAGTATGGGGGCAACCAGAGTGGTGATCAACGACACCCCGACCACCACCGCTTGGAAATCATCCGCCAATACGCCGGCAAAAATTCCCATCTGCACGATAATAAAAGAAAACTCGCCCAACGGGGTGACCGACAAACCCACGGCCAAAGCCTCGCGGGTGGAACTGCCGGTCACCAGCATGCCCGTCGTCAACGCCAGCGTCCGTCCGACAAGGGTCACGACCCCAAGCAGCAGCATCAACCACCACAGATGCAGGGCGGACTGCAAATTGATCATCATGCCGATCGCCACAAAGAAGACCGCACTGAACAGATCGCGCATGCCCTCGAAAGTCCGGTCCACCTGCAACCGGTGCGGCGTCTCGGCAACGATGGCCCCAAGCAGAAACGCCCCCAAGGCCACGGAAAATCCCGCTTTGGCGGCAAAAATCGCGAGCATGAACAGCAGCCCCGCAACCACAATCGTGAGTTGTTCGGGTTCTGCTGTGGTGCTCAGTTTTCGTAGTAACCACGGCACAGCCAGCAACCCGCCCACCCCGGCCACGACCACAAAGGCACCCAGCATCCCAAGCGTGCTGCCGATGGACGTGACGCCGCCACCCATCGGGGCCGTGAGCGAACTCAGGATCGTCAGCATCACCACAGCCACGATGTCCTCCAGCACCGACACGCCCATGGCCATCTGACCGCTTTTCTCATGCGTGGCGCCGAGTTCCTGCAGCACCTTGCTAATGATGGCCGAGGAAGAAACCATGAGCATCGCCGCGAGAAAAACTTTTTGCACCGGATTCCAACCCAGCCCGGCGCCGACGAGCCGGGAAATATTATACATCACCACCGCGCCCACTACGGTCGCGATCACGAGCGGCCAGCCTAACCGGCGCAGCTTACTCAGGCTCAATTTCATCCCGATGGAGAACATCAGAAAAACCAACCCCATCTGGGCAAGCGTCTCGATCCGCGGCACACTTGAAACCAGCGAGAACGGCGGCGTGTACGGTCCGATCACCACACCTGCCGCCAGATAACCCACGATCACGGACAGGCCAATCCGATGACACAGCCAGCCCACAAAGCCGGCCACCATCATCACCACCGCCAAATCCTGAATGAATTCAAATCCGTGCATGGCGTCGTTCGGGATAAACACGTCACAACCCCACCAACCGTCAAGCCCACACCCAGCTGGATTGGAACAATCCTTCGCCCTTCGGCCAATTTCACCGACCCAATCCTTGATCAAAAGGCTTTTTGCCCGTCACTATGGTCGTGTAACTGGGCAATTTTCAGCGCTTTGTTCCCAGCGATAAGTGCGAATGCGAAGCTAAGTAAAAATTTTGCTGGCCAACCGGGCCGGAGTTTGCACTCTTCGCAATGCATCAGGAAAGGAACGGCTGGCAACAGCTGCTTCTGCCAACCGGGTCTAGGAGTGATCACGGTGGTTTCGAGTGACGCAAGTCACCCGGATGTGAGAGGGATAAAACCCTCTAACAAAAAACTCCTCCAAAAAAGCGAAAAAGCCGCCTGATGTCCTCAGGCGGCTTTTCGTTTTCAGGAAAACCCTGATGCGCGAACGATTAATTAAACACCAACCGCTCACGCATCATGTCACTCAACCGACCCGCTCTCCCACTTGTCCGCTTCAACGCGGTCAACCCGAATCACCATCTCTGGCACAATAACGGCACGTGGTTTCTCCACTATACAGTGTATCCCACGCCCTCAACCAAGGAGCGGGTCCGCCGTTCGCTGGGGACCAAGGATGTCAACGTCGCCCGCGAGCGCCGCGACGCGTTTTTCCAACAACTGCAGAGCAGCCAGCCAGTCATGCAAAAGAGCACGGCCGCGGCGTGAGGGACACTCGATAAAGGTGGTCGCCGATTTCCATATCGGCGATCAGCGTCGGTGTGAAAACCGACGCCCACCCACCGACCAAACCTACCTACCGCACCACGCGGGTCGGCAGCAGCGCAGCGTCCTGCATCCCATGGATAATTTTTTTATCCGGCGGACAAAACGTCGCCAACGCCCCGGATAACCGGGCCTGCCCGCCCACCACGAAATAGTACGGGCACAAGCGCAACCGGCCAAACTCCGAGCTGACCGTCGGTCTCGCGCCGGTTTCCTTCACGCGAAAAATGGGATGTAACACTCGTTTGGGTTTTTTATATTCCTGCAAAATATGCAGGTTCGTCGGTGCGAGCTGCAGCGCCCGTGTCACGCCGGCCTGCCACTCTTCGCGCGAGCAATCACTCCCGAGCACCACACTGCGGGCACCCCAGGCGGTTTCGTGAAAGCCGCTGATTTTAATGATGAGGTCTCGCTCCTTTTGCGAAGCTCCCGCCAGCTCACGCCAGTCATTAAGCATCCTTCCGCCCACCCGTGGTCCATCCAGAACAGCGCCCGGGGGCAATGGCGCCGGATCCATAATCCAAGATTGCGGAATGATTTTCTTCAGCAGTTCGAGGCTCGCGCGACTGATGTTTTCCGTCCAAAACTCCGGTAGCAAATGATGATGAAACAGGGCGAGGGATAATTTTTCCTCCTGAAATGCGCGCATCGGCGGGGCGATGGCTACTTGGTCCGCCGACCATGATTCGAGGATGTGCGCGGCCACTTTCACGTTCGCCCAGTCGAACAACTCGAAGAACCGATAAATGATATCGATTTTTTCCGGGGTGCCTTCGATGTCGAAAAAGAGTTCGTTATCGAGAGGAAAGACCTTGTCCGGGTGCAGGCAATAGACGCGCTTCCCCTGCCGTTGTAATTGCTCGGCCAGCCACTGCATCTCGGGCCGATACGTGCCGGCCTCGTCGCTCACCAGGAGAGCGATAAGCGGATTCCGCACCGCCGGCCGCAACGCCGCGAGCGATTGGTGAAAGTTCGCGATCATCGCTTCGCCCGCACCGATGATGTCCGCATGCCAATCGCGGGGTGAGGTCCCCCCGCCTCCAGCCGAGGCCGGTTCGGTCGTTGACGGCGAGGTGCCCTCACCCCGCGCGGAATACAGCCGGTTCAAGAATGCGGTCAGGCCAATCCCACCCGGCACCGAATCCAGTTCGGTTAAAGCGAAACCCTCTTCGGTGAGCAGCAAGTCAGGACGTAATACCGTGGGGAAAGCGCCGCGATTTTTCGGATCCCGTGCATGGGCGACCAAGCCCGCCGGTTTCCCTCGATCCAAGTAGTCGGCGATCCACGGTGCCGGTAACGGCTTGTTCCGGAGAAGATTTTTCCCCTGCACCGAACGAAAATACAGAATCTCCAGCGCCTGATGAAATTCCAGGCACGCGCTGCCGATTTGCTCCAGTTGCGTCAGTTGGTCAGGAGTAAGCGGCCAGGCCTCAGGCGAAAGCTGCCAGGTCTTGTCCTCGAACAGTGGCTGCCCCGCCAGGGCGGACTTGATTTGTTCGTGGGTGAGGTCGGCTAATGGGGTGCTCATGCTCGTTCGCCTACTCTTTCTCATTCTCTCGCTCTGTCGAGAACGAGAACGATGAACGACGATCAGTCATCAATCTGAATATCCTTGTTCCGATGCCGCGGGCAGCCCGCGCGCAGCCAGCCGTAGATATAGCGGTCGAGATCGCCGTCGAGCACCCCTTGAGTATCGCTCGTACTGACGCCGGTGCGCAGATCTTTGACCATTTGGTAGGGTTGCAACACATAGCTGCGGATCTGGCTACCCCAACCGATTTCACCTTTCTCGCCGTAAAATTTCTCCATTTCGCTGCGCTTATCGTCGAGCCGCTTTTCATAGAGGCGTGCTTTGAGAACTTTCATGGCCGCCGCTTTGTTTTTGATCTGAGAGCGTTCGTTTTGGCAAACGACGACGATGCCGGAGGGCGTGTGCGTGAGCCGTACCGCTGAGTCGGTCGTATTGACGCCCTGCCCGCCCTTGCCGGAGGAGCGATAAACATCGGTGCGAATTTCGTCTTCCGGGATGTTGATATCGATCTCCTCCGTGATCTCCGCCACGACGTCGACCGCACAAAACGAAGTGTGCCGCCGCTTATTCGAATCAAACGGACTGATGCGCACGAGACGGTGCACACCGCGCTCAGCCTTGGCGTAGCCGTACGCATTTTCGCCTTTGATCAGAATCGTGGCCTTGGAAATTCCCGCCGTATCGCCCGGTTGCACATCCATCAGTTCAACCTGGAAATTTCGACGCTCGGCCCAGCGTGAATACATCCGAAAAAGCAGATCGGCCCAATCATTCGACTCGGTGCCGCCGGCACCGGCTTGAATCGAGAAGATGGCGTTGTTGCGATCAAACTGGCCGGTGAGGAACGAGGCAATCTCGAGCTTGTCGAGTTCTTCCACCATGGCGGCCACCGCCAGATCGAGCTCCTTGGCGTACGCTTCCTGCTCGGCCGGATCGGCCGATTCGATGAGTTCCACCATGACGGCCGCGTCATCCAATTTTTTATGGAAAGCCACGATCCCGGCGATGGTCCGTTTGATGCCGTTGAGCTTGGCGATGTGCTTTTGGGCACGATCACTCACATCCCAGAAACCCGGGGCACCCATCTCTCCATCCATTGACTCTATTTCCCGCTGCTTTTGGTCGACGTCAAAGAAACCTCCATAAGTAGCCGGCGCGCTTCTTTATGTTCTCGATGTGAGAAAAGGTTTCGGGAGCAATCATGTTGCACACACGCTTGGCAGCCTTCGCTCCGCCGCAAGCGGAAAGTCAAAAGAACCTGCATCGATGCACAAAAAAACCGCCCGAGTGCAGGCGGCTGCTGAGACAGAATAAGGGTTCTGTGATTATTTGGCGGTGACGGCAATACTGACGATTTTGGCCGGGGGCTCCTGCCACTTGCCCCAAGAACCATCCCACACAATGGCTTTGCCGGTGTAATCCACGTCACCCGCTTTCCCGCCGCGATAGGCGACCCGCACCCGGATCATCGCTTTCGAATCAGCGGCTTTGGCGGCAAAAGTGACGGTATAGCTCGCTTTGGAACCGAGTTTCGTGGCGTAGCTGATGGCCGTCCAAGTCAATCCACCGTCACTGGAATAATCCGCATGGAAAAAACCAATTTTCTCTCCCGCGCCTGCATCCGTACTGGCCCCGACCGTCGCGGTAACCTTACTGCCCGCAACCACCGTGGTGGGTGCGGTGATCGTGATATCACGTGAAACCGCATAGGCGGGTAGCCCCGTCAACATCAGGCTGAGGGTCGCAAACATTAGCGCGAAGCGCGTCAGGGATCTTTTGGGACCCTGCGTGCGCCGGGAAGAGAGAGGAAACGTTGTCATAGTGGTAATACTTAAGGAATAGTTTGAAGTTAGCTCAATGACACAATCCGGCCTCACTGGTGCCGTCAAATAGTGAGTGAGGCAATGTTTTCGCATCGGCACCGGCAGCGAAGATGGTTTCAGGCTGGTTTCAGGCGAGCTTTCATCACTCACTAACCCAGCATGTCTTCGGCGTTACGCATACTTGTTATCATGGGTGTTGCCGGTTCCGGCAAAACCACCATTGGCCGACTGGTGGCGCATAACCTCGCCTGCCCTTACTTTGAAGCCGACGATTTTCATTCCCCGGAAAACAAAGCCAAAATGGGCCAAGGGATACCGCTGAACGACCGTGATCGTGAACCTTGGCTGGCGGCGATCCGCGCTAAAATCGATGAATGCCGGGCTGCTGGCCAAAGCGCAGTCTTTACGTGCTCGGCGCTCAAGGAAAGTTATCGGATCAAACTCGGCATTGGTTCCTCCAATACGATCCTGATCCATCTCAACGGCGACAAGGCTACCCTCCTCTCGCGTCTCAACTCAAGGCAAGGCCACTACATGAAACCGGAAATGGTCCACAATCAGGTCGACACCTTGGAGCTCCCGGCCAGCGCTCTGACTTTCGATATCACCCGCACCCCGAATGAAATTACGGCGTCAATTATCGAGCAGGTGAAACGTTTGCCTTAAAGCCAATCGCTTCCCGCGATGAGTCCGCTTGCGTGCTGGACTCCGGCCAGTGCCTCGCACACCGCCTGATTGGGGGACAGATTTTTCCTACTTCGCGCTAGACTCCACTCGTTCGTTCCCGATTAATGCGGCATGGCCTGCACGGTATTCACCATCGCAAATCAAAAGGGCGGCGTCGGCAAAACGACCACTGCGGTCAATCTGGCCGCAGCGCTCGCTGAACGCAAAATTCACACGCTCGTCGTGGATCTTGATCCCCAAGCCAACGCCACCAGCGCTCTCGGCATCGAGAAGCAGGAAGGCAAAAGCCTGTACGGCCCCCTACGCGGTGAAGGCGGCGCTTTTGAAATGCTCACCCCCACCAAATGGGAGCACTTGGCCATTATCCCCTCCGAAGTCGATCTGGCTGCGATCGAAATCGAGTTGGCGCAGCAGGAAAATTATCTGCTCCGGTTGCGTTCGGTCTTGGAACCGATCCGCCAGTCCGGTGGCTATCGCGTCATCATCATCGATTGCCCGCCCGCCCTGGGCATGCTCTCGATGAATTCGCTCGCGGCCGCCGATCACCTGCTGATCGCGCTGCAATGCGAATACATGGCTCTCGAAGGCCTCGGTCAGATTCTCAAAGTCGTCGAACGCTTGAAAAACGCCGGGGTCAATCCTGACCTTGATGTGGGCGGTATCGTGATGACGATGTACGACAGCCGGATCAACTTGGCCAAGCAAGTCGTGGAAGAAGTGCGGCAGCATCTGCCCGAAAAGATTTTTCAAACTCTCATCCCTCGCACGGTCCGACTCAGCGAGGCGCCAAGTTTTGGTCAACCCATCTTCGTCTACGATCCCCATGGTCCGGGCTCGACGGCCTATCGCGCCCTCGCCAAGGAAATCGCGGCACGCTTCGGCTTGATGTACGGCACCAAGTAAATCGTCGGATACCCCGGCGCCGCATCGATCGCTAAACGCGGGGCTGCTTGATCGTCCGGCGGGTGCGCCGGGCCTGTCGAAATACTTCCTGCGGCTCCGGCCAGGTCTCGCGTGGACCGTAGCGCAAACGCAGTAAATCTCCGTGGACGCGCTCAATTTGCCCATTGGGTGCTGGGGTCGCTTCTCGCTGAGCGATAATTTTATTTAACCAACGCCCGGCCTCATTTCGCACCGGATCATACGTCCCGGGTTGCTGCCACATCCGCCAAGCCTGACGAGTCCAATGGATCGCTCTTAACAAGGCCCAGACCATGAGTCCAAGCGCCCCGAGAAGTTTCATCACTTTGCCGGTGCGGGCGAAATCCCACGGTTCCGCGAGCCACGCTTTCAACTGCAACGCGAGAAGTTCAAGTCGTTTTCGCAGGGCGCTGCCCGTATCGGTGGTGAAGGTTTTCACGTCCTCCAGCATTGCCACCTGTTGGCGGGCATCAAAATTCACAATCCGCCGATACCAGAGTACGCGCAGACTATCCAATCGCGCCCGCCAACTGCTGTCTGGTTTCCGTTGCGCCACCGTCGGGGCACTCACTGTTCCCGGAGGGGCTGCGCCGGGTGTTGGATCCGCCCGAAACCATGCGCCCTGCCCGTCAAAGATCTCCGCCCACGCGTGGGCTTGGGAATTTCTCACGAGGTAATATTTTTCAAAAGCATTCAACGTACCGCCGTGAAACCCCGCCACCACCCGGGCGGGATGCCCCGCCGCCCGGCACAACACCGTCAGACTGGCAGCAAAATATTCGCAAAACCCCGGCTCATTCGACTCGAGCCATTTGACGATATCGTCTTTCGGCCCTGCCGGAATGTGCGATGATAGCGCGTAACTATGCTTCGCCCTGAGCCAGTCCGTGGCTTGGCGGGCAAACGTCACGGCATCGAGTTTCATCCCTTGTGAAATCTCTCCAATGACTCTCTGCAAAGTCGCTTCATTCTCCACCCCGCTCGGTCCGCGCAGGCAGATTCGTTGATCATAATTTTGCGACGAAGCCCCGCTCAAGGGATGGCGCCACACCCTGGCGAATTCCGGATCGGGCAATGTCGCACTGAGACTCACCCCATCAAGTTGGAAGGCGGCCATGGCCATGGATTCACTCCGCAGCGCGATCAGTTGTTGTTCCCGGCTCATCTGCACGGGCAGTGCATCGCGCAGGCGCAACGTCGCGAAACTCCCCGGCAAGGGCAAAAATCGGCTCACTTCTGGCTCGACATAGAAGGTCCAGGTTCCGCCGACCAAAGCCGAAGTCGGCAAAGGATTTATTCGTCCGAGAATGGTTTGCCTCACTTTCTCCGTCTCGGTGAGCTTTTTTTTCAATCCGCCCGACAAACGGAAACCTTGCGGGGTATACTCGTCGAGCACGATCAACCGCCAGTAAAGCTCTTCCCTCACCGACAGGGGATCCGTTAAATCCACCCGCATCGCCACGCTGTTGTCCTGCACCAACTCACTCACCTGCCCAAATCTAATCATCTCACTGAAACCAGTCCGAGTCGTCCGGGTGATATATTTATCAAGAAAAAAACCACTTCCCATCTCGAAGCGCGGGATGATCGTGAAGAGTACCGCCGAAAATCCCACGACGAGGACAAATAAGCCGGCGGCAAATCCCACCACCCGCCAGTCCGCCACTTGATACAGGCGGATAAAAAAACTTCGCCAACCCAATTTGGCCCAGGCCGGCACGTCGTGCATCTCCTCCGGCCGCATCACCCGCGGCCCGGTGTCGGTCATGTCGATCAGGGTCACGTTGAACAAGAATCCCAACGCACACGCCGTGAAGAGCAGCAGCAAAAAAGCAAAACCCAGCGAGACGGTCAGCACCCCCGCCACCACAATAAGAAACAGCCCCAAAACGATTAGCTGCAAATCCTCGCGCTTTCGGCGGTAAGACACGGCCCGATAGAGAACCAAGAGTACCGCGAGGCGGATCAAGGCCGGTAACGTATCCTTGCTGAAATAAAAATCAGTCACCACCGCGATGACGATGGCGGGCGCCGCAAGTCGCCAAATTAATTTGGGCAGGCGTGCCGGCAGTTGCGGCCAGATCATTGACGCGAGAATGATGGCACTGGCGACGAGCACCAGTGAAAGCGCCTCCACTTCAAGAAAGAAGACCGTCCAGAGTGAAACCAGCGCGAGGCTGCCGCCCAGCAGCCACTTTAGCCGGCGCATTTCGTCGGGATTAAGCTGAGGCCGTGGGGTTGCCATCGACATAGGCTGTGACACCGCGCGCTCCTTCGGGCGCAAAAGTGATGACGTTGCGGGTCTTTTTTAGGGGAGGCGGAGTGCCCGCACTCCGCGAAATTTCGTGCCTACGGGGTGAAGCCTCGCCGTCGCTCTCATCTCCCGGCTGCAACCGCGCCAGATCATCAAGAAACGCTTCCACATCGCGAACCTTGCGGGTGTCGCGCACCGGGCCTCCGTTGATCGACACGCCTTGCAACCGTCCGCTCGAGAAAAGCTCTTCCGCCATAGTGGCCGCCAAGCTGCACAGCACCTCGAATTGCTCCGGGCGCTTCCAGACCTGCGCCGGCGTATCGAGTCGCAGCGTGAACCCATCCCGGCTCTCCGCCGCAAATTGGCGGACCATCATCTGCCCCAGCCGCGCACTGGCTTTCCAATGAATGAGCCGGTGCGAATCACCCTGGGAATATTTCCGGAGTGCCAGCAAATCTTCGCCGCCCCCGGCCCGCGCGGTGCGGCGACCTTGTTGCCCGCCGGCCTGAACGGCCGCTCCACTCCGCCACTGATATTCAATCGACGCGGGCCAGACCAACACAGTCTGCTTATACCCGGCGCCCATACTTTTGCGCAAAAAACCAAACGGAAAAAGCGAGCCCACTCCCGCCAGTGCCAACACCGCCACTCCCCGTTGTTCCGGGCGATAACCCCACTCCACCGCCATTTCGCCCTTCGGCTCCAAGCGTTCGCGCAAAGCGACCCGGCCATGAATAACCGATTTTTCGAATGCCTTCAGCACCTCGCGCACTTTCAGCGCCGTTTCCTCCCCGGTCGTCATTTCACGGGGCGTGGGATACGTAATAAAATCGAACCACAGGCCATACGTTGGCAGCCATTGCTTGCCATTTTTCACCTGCACCGAAATCAGGGTGTCGTGTCCCGCCCGCCACGGTCCGGCGGGTGGCAAGCGCCAGCTTACCCCCATAAAATTAAACCAAGAGAGCAATCCGCTGAGCAACAGACACGCCAGCAAAAGCGACAGCGTGATGAACAGAATATTGCTCGCGGTATTGTAGGCGGCCGTGCCGATGCCCATGGAAACGCCCATCAAAAAAAAACCCGGCATCGTCATCGAAATATGATGGCGTTTCGGCGGAAACACCAGGAACCAAAGCAACGTTTTCCAATCAATCCCGCGTCGTGGCCGATCCGGTGCACCTGGTCCCTGCCAGCGGTTGCTCAAGCTCGCGAGGTCGGAGGGTGAACTCATAGGCCGCTCCGAAAAATGACGCAGGCCGCCAATCCCAAACCCAATAATTCCCCGCACCATGTTTGGTTACTCAACATATTTTTTCAGGTTAAGCATGCAGTGCTTCCACCGTTCACACCGGCACCTGCACTGACGCCACAATCCGGCGCAACGCCGCCAGCACCGTGCGACGTTCCTCGAGGGCATCGGATGTTTGCCGGCCCAGTGACAAACGATGCGTCAAGACCGGACCCACCATCTCCTGTACGTCCTCCGGCACGACGAAATCTCGTCCGCGCAAGAGCGCCCGGGCTTGCGCCGCCACCCGCAGCGCCAGACCACCGCGGACACTGACGCCCGCCTTGAACTCCACTTCGGTACGTGTCGCCGTCACGATTTTCAAAATATAATCGAGCACGCTGTCCTCGACAAAAACCTTCCCGGCGAGCACCTGTAGTTTCAAGATTTCCGTACGGGTGGCGACCGCGTTGAGGGCAATGGCATCGTAACCAATTTTGGGCGAACGCAGAATATCCATTTCATCGGTCGGCTGCGGATACCCCATCTGCACGCGCATTAAAAATCGATCCATCTGACTTTCCGGCAACGGAAACGTGCCCTCGTAATCCACCGGATTTTGCGTCGCCACCACCATGAACGGCGCGCCCACGGTGTGCGCGGCACCATCCACGGTCACCTTCGCGCGATCCATGACTTCGAGCAGCGCCGACTGCGTCTTGGGCGTGGCCCGGTTGATCTCATCGGCGAGCACGATATTGGCGAACACCGGACCCGGTTTGAACACAAACTCCTTCACATTCTCGTCGTAAATGGAAATACCCGTCACGTCACTCGGCAATAAATCACTCGTGAACTGCACGCGGGAAAAGGCACAATCCATCGAACGCGCGAGGGAGTAGGCGAGTGTGGTCTTGCCGACTCCGGGCAGATCCTCGATCAGCAGATGGCCGCCCGCCAGCAGGCACAGGAGGGTCTGGTCGATCACATCGTCCTTGCCTTTGATCGTGACGCGCATGTTGGCCCGGAGCCGGCTGATGGCCTCGCGCGCGACCGCCACTTCTGGAGCAGAAACAAAATCACTCATGCGTCGAACAATACCGCCCTCCCCCATGCGCGCAAATGGATTCCCCTGTCCGCATGGCTAAGTTTTTTTAGTTTCTCCGTAACCCCGCAATCAAAACGCAGTGAGTGAAAAATCCAGACTGCACTAACCATTCACTTTCGGCCAGTTGATGCGCGCTTTTTCTTTTTGGCGGTGGACCTCGTGGTCTTTTTCTTGGGCACTCGCCGTTTCTTCGTCGGAGCCCTTTGATCAACGGGCGCGGCATGTTGGACGGCGTCCAAGAGCATTTTGCTTTGGCGGGTCACATCTTCGATGCCCACGAAAAAAGGCGGAGCAGTAAACGGCCGAACGAATGGGAATGGCGATGAGCTGGTTTCCTTGAGCGAGGCTTTCTTGGGCATGTAGAACAGATACCCTGCCCGAGACCGCAGACAAGCGGTTTTCCCTACGGTATCCGCACCGTTGAAACTTGGGTAAATTTAGGTAGGGCGAACCCTCCGGGTGAACCGTTCATCGAGCACGGCTCATCGGGATTCGTCCCACCCGACAAAACTTTCAGTTCAGATATATTCCAGCCATCTCTGCACGGAATCGATCACCTGGTGCAGCACCGGCGCCCACCCCTGCGCGTTGCCCCCCCCAATCGTTCGCGTTCTCTTACTCGTTCTCCTTCTCCTACTCGTTCTCAAAATTAAATTTCACCGAACCGAGAAAGA
>ENA-ORBV01003044-ORBV01003044.1-microbial-mat-metagenome-genome-assembly--contig:-NODE-3044-length-34319-cov-5.284096_pt1 | contig 34319 bp, 24 predicted proteins | sample MGYA00237777_ERZ505514 | MGnify/ENA primary metagenome ERZ505514 (study PRJEB26160, sample SAMN06269048) | microbial mat metagenome | isolation source: Oligotrophic lake microbial mat | place... | reverse complement strand
ATAAGAGACAGTCGCTGGACGGTGCCGTCAGGGTCGAGAATCTTGCCCCCGATGATGCCGACATCCGGATGGTCATCCATCCACGCCAGCACGTCACGCACGCTGCCGTCGATCAGACGCCCATCGGGATTCACCCACCACACGTACCGACCGGTCGTGGCGCGCAGCCCTGCATTGATGCCCGCAGAAAATCCGACATTCTGCGGCAGGGCCACGACACGCACCTCCGGCTGGGCCTGCACGATGTCGACCGTGCCATCACCAGAGGCGTTGTCGATGACCACAATCTCGGCGTGGATTCCTGCCACCGCCGCCTTGACCGATTGGAGACACGACGCTATGTCCTCCCGCGATCGGTAGGTGACGATGACAACGGAGAGGTCTGGTGTGGTCATGAGGGCCGCGTCTCCAGACGTTCAAGGACATACAGCGCCCACAGCCGTGACCAGTGCAGACGCCCGGCGAGGAACCGCGCGACCGCGTCGGCGTAGTTCGGCGTGCGCAGTCGTTCGGCCACATCCCGCCAGACACGCGGGTGGCGCGTGGTCAATGCGGCGCGAAGCCAGTCGTCCATCGGCAACACAAATCCCTGTTTTTTCCGCCCACGTGTGGCCGCCGACGTCCAGTCCGGCCATGCGTCAAACAATGCCGCCTTCCATGACGCCCGTGCGCCCCGGGGCCAGCGGCCCGCGGCCGCCACGGCCTCAACAACCCGGTGATCGACCAGCGGCGTACGGAGTTCCAGCGCGCGGCACATGGTGGTGGCGTCGGCGTCCGGCAGCAACTGCCGCTCCAGAAAGTGACGCCACTCGCAGTCGCGAATGACATCAAAAGGATCGGCGGCGGCTGTCGACGAAGGTGCTGACGGAGCCGACGCGTGAACAAACGGCTCGACCTCATCACGCGGCCACACCGCGCGATAGGCCCACCAGGTCTCGTCAAGTGATCCCGGCGCCTCGCGTGCGATCGAGGCCAGCTTCGCCAAGCGCGAGCTGCCCCATCGATTCAGCACCGGCGCGGCCAGGCGTGTGAGTGGTCCCCAGGTGCGCAAGGTGTCGTGCAGCCGGGGCACCTCCACGAACGAGGGATACCCTCCGAACAGTTCATCGCCGCCCACGCCCGACAGTGCCACCTGCACTCCAGCCATACGTGCGGCGCGCGCCACCATGAACGTGTTCAGGCCATCCACCGACGGCTGCGCCAGTGCTGCGAGGAATTCCTCAAGCACGGTGTCGCGATCGCCGTCGTCGAGCGCCACCTCGGTGTGGGTGGTGCCGACGGCGTCGGCGGCGGCACGCGCCTCGACACTTTCATCAAGATCCGATCCCGCCATCGTTACCGTCAACGAGCGGAGATCGCCGGTGGTCTGCGCGCGCGCCGCGGCCGCAATGGCGGCGGAATCCAGGCCGCCACTGAGGAACACGGCGACCGGCACGTCGCTGACCAGATGCGCCTTCACGCTGCTGTCGATCGCCGCGCGGATGGCCGGGGCCACCTCGGCGACGGGGCGTTCCTCCCGGGGCCGGCGCCACACGCCGTCGAGCGACCAATATGTCCGCACCTGCGTGTGATCCCTGGTGGCGGTGACGACCGTTCCGGGCGCGACCACCGAGACGCCTTCCCAGAAACTGGCCTCAGTGGCAATGGATCCGCGCGCGAGGAACGCGGCGCGCTGAGCGTGGGAGGGTCGCAGTGTCCACAGACCGGATGCGCCGAGGGCCTGAGGCGTCGACGCAAACAGGAGCAGGTCAGGCGACGGTCGCACATACACAAGCGGTTTGATGCCGAAACGATCCCGCCCGAGCGTCAGCGTGGCATCGTCGGTGTTCCACCAGCCGAACGCAAACATGCCGCGCAGTTGCGAAAGGATCTGATCCCCATGGCGCGCCAGCAGTTCGATGACGACCTCCGAATCAGAGCCCGACCGGAGCGGCGTGCCGGCGGTCGTCACCGCCGGCTGCAGGTCGCGATAGTTGTAGATTTCGCCGTTGTAGGTGAGCCAGTGCCGCCGATTCGCCGACGGCATCGGCTGCCGGCCCGCAACCGTGCGATCAAGAATCGCCAGGCGGCGATGCGCGAGATAGGCCACCGCACCACCGGCCCCGGGGACAATCTCTCGGCCCTCACCGTCAGGCCCGCGCATGGCGACCGCGGCGTCCATGCGCGCCAGCACGCGCGCCATCTCGTCGCGGTCACGCCCGCCCCAGTCGATCAGACCGGCAATGCCGCACATCAGCGCGTCCCTCCCGCCATGGCGAACACGTCGTCATACACGCGATGGACGCCGGCGAGATACGCGCGGCTGGAATAGTGCGTCACCGCGCGCAGGCGACCGGCCGCGCCCATGGCGTGTGCCATCGCCGGATCGTCGATCAGTCGTCGCATCGCGGCGGCCATCGCGGCGGGATCGCGTGGCGGCACCAGGAGGCCGGACACGCCGTCGTCAAGCAGCTCACACGGACCGCCGTGTGCGGTGGCGATGACGGGACGCGCGCTGGACATCCCCTCGACCACCACCAACCCGAACGGCTCGGGCTCCGACGACGCGAGCACGAGGATGTCGATGGCGCGATGGACCCCGGGCATCTCGCTGGGGCCGTAGCGCCAGTCCGTCCACACGAGGAACGGATCCAGCCCAAGCGCCGTCGCCTTCGCGCGCAGATCTGTGGCGTAGGCCTCAAGTCCGATCACCGGGCCGCCCACCACGACAAATCTGGCGGAGGGTCGATCGTGCACCACACGCGCGGCGGCGTCGAGAAAATCATCCACGCCCTTCCACACATCCAGGCGGCACACGATGCCAATCAACGTCTGCTCCGCCGACACACCAAGCGCGGCGCGCATGGCCGCGGCCTCACCCGGATGGAAGCGATCCGTTTCAATCCCGTTGGAGACCTTCACGAGGTGAGCCGGTCGTTGATCGGGGGGACCAAACATGGCCGCCACCGCATCGGAGGTGGCGATGATGCGGGTCGCCAGGTGTCGCGCCATCCAGAGCTCGAGGCGGCGCAGCCAGCCTTTTTGCCAGACGATTTCGCGGATGTGCCACACGTGCGGTGTGCCCGTGAGCCAGGCGATGGGACCACCGTAGAGGATATGGATCGTGTTCGTGTGCAGGAGATCGATCGGCTCGCGTCGAATCACCCGTCGCAGCGCCCACAACGCCCGCGGGAAATTCAGGACGTAGGCGACCAGATACATCCATCCGCGTCGCGATGTGAGTTTCATCAACTCCGGCATCACCACCACGTCGGCGCCCGCGTCACGCAGACGCGCGACCAACGGCCCTTCCGACGGCAGGGCCACGACGGCGCGCCAGGCCTCGCGGTCGAGCCCTCCGACCAGCCGTGTCAACGACACGTCCGACCCGCCCACCTCGGAGGTGGTGTGCAGATAGAGGATCGTGCGGCGCTTACGCATATGGTCGGGCCATCACCCGGGCGTACACCGCTTCATATTGGGCCGCGACCGTGGACCAGTCGTAGCGGTGCACGTCGGCCAGCGCCGCGCGCTCCAGCCGCGCACGTTCGTCGGGCGACTGCAACACTCGGAGTACTGCACCCGCCAACTCGGTCGGCGGCACAATCACGCCAAGGGCACCATCACGCAGCACCTCGCGCGCCCCGGGGTTGGGCGTGGCGACTGCAGTCGTGCCTGACGCCATGGCCTCCACGTACGGGCGACCAAATCCTTCATACGCACTGGGCAGACACATCACCCACGCGCGCCGCAGCAGGAGGTGCAGCGTCTCATCATCCACGCGCCCCCAGCTCCGCACGCCGTCAGCCGTGATGGCGTCCGGCCCCACGAGCCAGAGTTCCGCCTCGGGCAACGTGGCACGCACCGTACGCATGGCGTCGATCAGCAGTCGTCCGCGTTTGCGCGAATCGACCTCCCCCACAAACAACACCGTCGGGTGTGCGGACTTTGCGGCCGGGTCTGGGAACAACCCGGCCAGCTCCACGCCATTGGGAATCACCTCACCCGCGCGGGGATAAAACCGCAACGTATCGGTCGACACGGCCACAAGGACTGTGGCCCTGAGCGCGGCGATCCACTCGCTGACGTAAAACCACAGGTGCATCAGCAGTCGCTGCGGCGACCGCCCGACCACCCCGTTGAACCATGCCTCCGCCAGCGAGGTCCCGTGCATCGTGCGCACCACGGGAGGCAGGGCGCGACGCGACAACCACTGGTCGTCGCCCTGGGCGTGAATCACGTCAAAGCGGGAAAAGTCACAGCGGCGCAGCGCAAAGGGGAATCGAATCGGCGCCCACCAGTCCCAGCGGACCGCGACACGATTGACCTGATAGGGAGCGCCCGCCGGTGGCGGATCCTGGCTGAACACCGTGACGCGGTGGCCGCGCGCCATCAATGCACGCGCAAGCCCGTCGGTGAAGTACCCGACGCCGCCCCGCGACACACTCGGCAAAAACCGCTGGATGATCGCGACGTCAGCCACGGGCCACTGACCGGTACAACTCCACCATGCGGCGCGACGTCTGTGTCCACTCGAACCGGGCCGCGCGTTCGAAGCCCCGTTCCACCAGGCGTCGCCGCTTCTGCGGTTGCGTCAGGATCTCCGCCATCGCGTCAGCCATCGCCTTGTCATCATCGGCATCCACCAGGACGCCACCATCACCGACCACCTCGGGAATCGCGCCACGATTGGACGCCACCACCGGGGTGCCGCAGGCCATCGCCTCAAGGGGCGGCAAACCAAAGCCGGCCAGCAGCGGCACGTACAACAACACATCCGCCGCATGGTAATACCCGGGCAGATCCGCAAAGGGCACACGTCCGACCATCCGGATGCGGTCCCCCAACTCGAGCTCGGAGATCAGTCGCATGTGGTCGGGCTCAAACGGCAGGCCGACTTTCACCAGAGTCGCCTCGCTGCCGTGCTGCGTGACGAGTTGCCCGAAGGCACGAATCATCCGCTCGACATTCATGTACGCCTGCGTGTGTCCGATGACGAGCACGATGTCGCCCGACAACCCGAGTCGTCGTCGCGCCAGTTGGCGATCCTCGGCCGGGCGGAACGACTCGTCAATGCCCAGCGGCACGACATGCACCCGCTCCTGCTTGAGATCCACGTACGACCGGAGATCCGAGCGCGCCGCCTCGCTGTCACACACCACGGCAGCCGCGCGCGTCAGGCAACGCACGCTGTACTCAAACGCCCGACGGGTTCGCCAGTTGACGCCGGGCACCTTCATCACCACCGCATCGTGAAAGGACACAATGGTCCGTTCACCCGGCAAGCTCCTGAGCAGATGGGCATACCCGTGGTCCACGATGTGGTTGACGTCGCCGGCCTTGCGGCCGGCCAGACGCTGATACCGCACGTACTGATCCCAGTACCGCTGCCATCCGTCGAGTCGCGCGGAGGGCAACTCACACGAGGTGATGGACTCGCCTGCCGACAGCCAGGGCGGAATGCGGCGTTCCAGCGTATCGGCGTACATCGCCATGCTCGACCGGTACGGATCACGAAAGGCCCGGAACAACGTGATGTTCATTGGCGCATCCTCACGACGTGCGCGGGATTGCCGACCACCACCGCGTGCGGTTCAACGTCACGTGTGACCACGGACCCCGCGCCCACCACGGCACCGGCGCCGATCGTCACGCCGTCAAGCACGATCACCCGATTCCCGATCCACACATCGTCTCCCACAGTGATCCCCGAACGGGTCACACCCTGATCCTGAATCGGCCGCGACCCATCGCCGAAACTGTGATTTTCCGCGAGAAGATGGACGCCCGCCCCAAAGGTGACTCGGGACCCGATGCGGATGCCTCCACCGGCCCCCAGCAGGCACTGCGGCCCGATGTAGGTCTCACCGCCAATCCACAGTCCCACCCCGGGTTGATCAAGGGTGCTCGTGGCCTGAATCCACGCGCCCTCACGAATGCGGACGTGGTCGCCGAATCGCATACCTTCCAGCGCGTACGCATTGAGGTAGCTGTCGTCGCCAATTTGTACATTGCGGCCGACCGTGAGGCGACGGGGAAACAAGATCTGCGTCCGTCGGCCGACAAACAAGCGGCCGCCACACCCGGCCAGCCGTCGTGCCGTGAACAGACCACGCAGCCGCGCTCGCCCACCACGCGCCCACAAGAACTGCAGCAGTTCCAGCCAGGACACGTCGACCGGTGCCGCCAGGCGGACATTGCGGCCAATCGCCATCTTGTACAGCCGTGATTTCAGACTCATGTTGCTCTGCGCGCGCGATCGTATGCCGATTCCACCCGTCGCACCATCTCAGCGACACCGAACGACGCGATCGCACGCGTCCGCCCCGCCTGCCCGCACTGTTCCCGGCGCGTCGTGGCCAGCAACAGATCAGCCACCGCCGCCGCCATCGCCGCCACATCGTCTGGCGGCACCAGTCGACCGGTGCGACCGTCTTCGATGATCTCGGCCGGGCCGCCGCGCCGGAATGCGACGACCGGGCGCGACTGCATCATGGCCTCGGCGATGACCAGGCCAAACGGCTCGGGTTGGATGGAGGTATGCACCACGACATCGGCGGCCGCCAACCAGGGGCGCGCGTCATCCACGTGCCCCACCCACTCCACCACGTCGGACACGCCGAGCGACTCGGCCTGCCGATGCAAGGCGTCCGGATAACCCGCCTCCAGGCCAAACACCGTGCCCCCCACCACCGCAAACCGGACGTCGGGCACCATCCGTCGCACGGCGGCCGCCACGTCGAGGAACACGTGGGTCCCCTTCCACTGTTGCAGTCGACCGCACCAGACCACAAACGGTCCCGCGGGCCGTGGAGCCGGCGCGACCGGATCGGACGCCACGCCGTTGTGGATCACTTCGAGGCGATCGGTCGGCACTCGCCCACGCCAGGAGTCGGCGACCGCCGCAGAGACCGCAATCGCCACATCCACCCGCGACCTCGATGCCAGGCGATGGAGCACCCCGTCGAGTGTGAAACGGGTTTCCCGCCGATCGTGAATGTGCCAGGTCACCGGACGACCCACCTGCGCGGCGGCGCGACCGCCGTAGAGTTGTCCGGCGATCGCATGCGTGTGCACCACGGCGGCGTGCGACTCCCGCACCGCCGCGGCCAGTCCGTCCACCAGTCGACGCGCACCGACCAGATCGCGAAAGCGGGGAAGCGGCGGCACCTCACGCACCGTCAGACCGTATCGGCGCCAATGCCCGGTCAGCGCGGATCGGGCCGGCACTGCGACGATGTGTTGATACCGCGACGACTGCGACCGCTGTGCCCAACGCAGGATCGTCTCCACGACCGCCTCGGCGCCGCCACGCGCGTCCGCCAGGGCCACGTGCAGGACGCGATCGTCAGCCACCTGGTCCCCGCGGTGCATCGCTGCCCACTTTCTCGAACATCAACCGGGTCCGTTCGAGATCCACCATCTTCACCAGCACGCCGAGGAAAAACCAGAAGTAGAGATTGCCGGGAATGGCATCGAGGCCCGTGCTGTTCATGGTCAGCAACAACGTGAATATGATCTGCACAAACCCAGCCTGCCAGATGGAGTTCGCGGCCGAGGCCCGCATCCAGGGACGCGCGCGGACGATGTACGCGCCGACCGGCACGGCCAGCATCAGGAATCCAGACAGGCCCAGCAGGCCCATCTCGGTGACCAGGATGCCGAGATAACTCTCCACGAGGATGACGGTACCGGGGGGACTGAAGTGACGCGCGCCGATCGTCGCCACGCCCAGCCCTGAGCCAATCGGATCGGCCATCAACTGGGAGACCCACAACTGCCCGAAGAACGTGCCGGTGAAACGGTCGACGTTTTCCTGGGCGAAAATCGACGCCATGCGGTCCGCCACACCGCCGCCGAAGTAGTCGAGACTGATGACAATGACAAAATAGCCAACGGCGCCAGCCCAACCAAAACGGGACAGCTGCCTTGACAGGATCGCCACCAGTCCGGAAAACACAAAGAAGAGGATCAGCGGTGTGCGAGAGCCCGAGACCAGCATCGCCGGGATCAGCAACACCAGCGCGAGCAGGATCATGCGCCGGTCCTTTGGCGCCAGTCCGGGCACGAGCAGGAAGCCGACCAGATACGTGGCGACCATGGAAAGGTACGCGCCGTATTGCCCTGGCGAATTAAAGGTTCCGGGCACCCGATAAAACGACTCACCCGATGTGGCGCCGGTCGTCGAATAAAATGCGTGCGAGTAATCGGCCCCCATGTCTTGGAGGGCAAACGCGCCGCCGAAGAAGAGGTAGATCCCGAACAGGGAGACCGGAATGGACGACCACGCAATCGCCCGCAGGAGGCGCACCAGGTCCGCGTCACCCCGGATGTAGTGATATCCGGCAAACATCAGGGGGACGTAGAACAGCCGCTGTTTGAGGGCGACGGCCATACCCAGTGGCGCCACGGGCGTGGGCAGCGCCACAAACATCACGCAGACCAGCGCAAAGAAGGTGAAGGGGCCTTTGAACTGCGCAATGGAGCCGCCACTGGCCGGCCCACCCATCAGGCCGAGGTAGAGCATCGCAATCATCGCGTCCTTGGGCAGGTACGCGATGGGATTCGGGTGGAGAAAATTGACGACCAGGCCTTCGATACACGTGTACAGGAAGATCGTGATCACGAGCCGGCGCTGAGCGTCAGTCATGCCTGTTCACCGCACCACTTCATACGACCGGCGTTCCCATTGATCCCCGCGTTCGACTTCATCCTGCACACCCCGGCGATCGCCCAGATATCGACGGACAAACCGCGCGATCCGCTCCGGCACCACCGCCACCTGATTGTGCGCCACTGTCATGACGCTGACGGGCCCACGATTGGGAATGATATTGGTGCCCCACTGAAACATGAAACCGACATTCCACACGATCAGGAACCCCAGCACGACGGGCGTCCCGTATCGGGGCCACCGGGGGGACTTGCCGAGGTGGTCGGCCAACGCCGCCAGACCAACGACCAGCACCACGGTCAGGGAGATCAGGAACCGGTTGCCGAAGGAGGACTGGCCGTGCCAGTTCTGATAACTCGCCAGCACCCAGTAGAACACCGCCGCACACACCACCCACACCCGCATCGACCGCCGGTCTCGCCAGACCCACACCAGCCCGGCCAGGGCAAGAGACACCACCGGCGTCCACGTCATCCATCCATGATTGTCTGAAAACGCGGTTTGCCAGAGGCGCGGTTCCGTCCAGAAAAATTGATCCTGATACCCGGTCACCCACGGCCGTCCGTACACGATCGTCTTGCCCACCAATTGCGGAAGGCTGACGACCACTGCCGCCATCGTGAACGCCATCCCGCAGCCCACCGCACGTGACCACCCCGTGTTCCGCACCGAGCGGATCCACTGCCAGAGCGCGCCCACCACAAAGACCCCGTTGAGGTGATACACCTGCACCATCAGACCGGCGATTGCGCCCCAACACACCCACTCTGCAAGCCGGGACACCGGCTGATGACGCACGCCGTACGCCACAAACGCCGCGACCGTACACGCCGCAAGGGCATGCACATGAAACGGTAAAAACACGTGATAGACGGGGAGCGACGACGCGAGGCCGATGCCCAGGACGGCCAGCACCGACGTGTCGCCATACCCCAGCCACATGGCCACACGCGCCGACCACCACAAGGCGAGCAGGCCATAGAGTGCGGTCCCCACGGCGACGCTCCACAGGTACGGCCAACTGTAGCCATCAGCCGCAACGTCTGCCCCAAAAGCGCGCGCAACGGTCACCCCGGCGTGGGCCGCCACAAACCACGGGGCCCAGACCACCGCCGGCCCCACACTCCACTGATTGCCCACACGGCCGGTTGGGGTGATGACCTCCGGCCACGCCGTGCCGTCCGGGGCGAACATGACCGTCTGAAACAGCGGGTCCGCGCGGCGGAACTGATTCGTAAAATCCAGATCGCCGTCAATGACCGGTGACACCAGCCACGCGTAGTAGCCGTTGCCGTCGCCGCGCACGTAGGGGTTCACGACCAGGCAGGCCAGCACCGCTGCGACCCACCAGCCCCGCGACACCCGTCTAGTGTTCATGCATCCACCAGAAACGGTCCAAGCACCAGCGCGTCCAGGTGTCCCTGCACAAACGCCCTGGCCGCATCATCGGGTGAGGCGACGATCGGTTCCTCGTGCATGTTGAAGCTGGTGTTGACCAGCGACGGCACGCCTGTGCGGGCATGACACCCCGTGAGCACTGCGAAATAAAACGGATCGGTGGACTCGCGAATCAGTTGTGGCCGCGCCGTGCCATCCAGATGCACCACCGCCGGCGATTGGACCGCCATCTCCGGGGTGCATGCAAACGTGACGGTCATGTACTCCGCCGATGCGCGCGCTTTATCGAGCCCGATGTAGCAGGCGTCGGCGTACGCCTCCAGTGTGACAGGCGCAAACGGCATGAATTCGGTCCGACGCAGACGGACGTTCAGCCAATGGTTCACATCCGGATCGCCGGTGCGATAGAGGATCGTCCGATGGCCGAGTGCGCGCGGCCCCACCTCCATGCGCCCTCTGGCAATCGCCACCACTTTGCCGGCCACGATGCGGTCGGCCACGGCGTCGGCCAGCGGCCCGTCCTCAAGACGCTGATAGGTGAGCCCGTGGGCGTCAAGCGCCTGGCGCATCTCGGACTCGGGATAGTCGGGTCCCAGGTAGAGGCTCGGCACCCTGGCCGGGCGCACACCGAACTGTCGACCGGCCGTCAGCATCGCCGCGCCGACGCCGAGACCTTCGTCGCCCATCAGCGGGCAGACAAACAGCGACTCCACCTCGGGCATTTCCGCGATCGCCTGATTCATGCGTACGTTGGCGAACACGCCACCGGCGACGGCTACCCGCCGTCGCCCGGTCTTCGCGATGGCATTCCGCACCAGGTCAACGACCACCTCGGTCAGGCGGCGCTGCGCGGTGGCGGCGATATCTTCACGCGTCGCCTCCCGCAATGCGTCCTTCATCGCCACCGGATCCAGCGCGGTACGAATGGTCAGGCCATCGGTGCTGATCGCGGCCTGCATCACGGCATAACACGGCGCATCGGGCCGTCCATGGGCTGCCAGTCCGGTGATCTTGCCGCCGTGTTTCATGTGGTGGAATCCACACAACACCGTGATCACCTCCCAGAATTCCCCTGGGGAGTGCGGATAAAACGTCCGCGCGACCACAGCGAGATCCGTCCCGGTGCCGATGGCGACAATCCCGCTCTTGAGCGCGCCGACGCCATCACACGTGATCACCAGCGCGTCTTCGATCCCGCCCATCCAATAGGCCGTGGCGGCGTGGGCGAGGTGGTGGTCCACCTGCACCAGCGGCACCTGCCCCAGACCTGAGACCGCAAGGAACTCGCGCCAGTCCGCCACGGCCGGGCGACCGTCCTGTTCACGCACGGCCGCCGATCGCTGCTTGAACTCGTCGAGATACCCGTAGGCGCCAAGCGCCGTCATGCCGGCCTGAAAGTGATCGTGTCCACGCCTGGTGGCCCACTGGGCCGAGAGCAACGCGGGATCGGACGTGGCGGCGGCCAGCAGGCGCGCACCCTCACGCACCTGATCGGCCGGCGAGAGGTAGGGCACCGCCACCGCATCGAGATCACTCCAGCGGACCCCGGTCATCTGCTGCAGACACGCGAGCGCCCGGAAGGGAAACCCGCCATCCATCTTGACGCGGCTCAAGCGTTCTTCGGAGAGCGCCGCGAGGATCCGGCCGTCTCGGTCCAGCAAGGCCACACCGGTGTCGTGCCCGACCCCGCGCGCGGGGTGATAAATGCCAAGAATCATCCACGGTCCTTCGTCAGCGTCGTCATCAATGCCGCATACGCGGCCGCAATCCGCGGCCAGTCCATATGCGCGTCGTACACAGCCTGTGCCCCGAGCGACAGGCGTTGCCGGGCGGCAGCGTCGTTCCACAACGCGTCCACCGCGTGCACAAAGGCGTCCACGTCGCCGTCGGGCACGGGATACAGGCCCGTCGTCGCCCGCAGCCACGAGTCGGTGGCGATCCCGATCGTCGCCACCGTGGGCACCCCGTGTTGCAGCAACGCCGCCAGTGTTGTCCGTTTTGCGGAGGCGCCGTTTTCGTAGTGCGCCAGACCAAGGGTCGCCCGTTGGAGGATACCCGACACCACGGCCTCATCGGCGCCACCCACAAAGGTGACCCGCGCGGCGCCGGCGCCCGCCACCGCGCGCCAGGCGTGTTGCATTTCGTCTGACGACCGCCCGATCCACGTCAGTGGCGGACGGTCGGGCGACTCGGCCATCCAGCGCGCCAGAGCGGCGAGCACCAACGTCTGCAACGCGGCCGGCTGGCCGAAGATCACCAGCCCCCCATCACGAGGGGCGTGCCCGGGGACGCGCGCAATGTTGCTGCCCACGGGAATCACGGCCGTCGGCAGCCCGCCCAGCACACCGGCGGCGCGCAGTTCCCTCGCATAGATCTCCTGGGTCACCACGATGGCTGACGCGTGTGTCGCCAGGGTCATCAAATGGCGACGCAATTGCCAGCGGGACACCACGCGGCGTGGAGACCACGACGCGGGTGGCCAATATTCATGCACCGTCACCACCATCGGGCGGTGTCGAGCCACAAGCGCATCGAGCCATTGCGTGACCGTGGTCGAACGGTGCGGTGGTGAATATTGGTACAACACGCCCGCCACCTCGTCAGGGCCGGGCAGGGCGTCCATGCCCGGGACCACGACGCGGGTCGGGACCTGTGGTGCGAGGGCGCCGGCCAGCCGCGCCGTGTAGTCGCCGATGCCGTCGTAGCGGCCGGCCGGTGCGGGCGCCGTCACGATCCACTGGCTCACGCAACCACCTCGACCGGGGGTACTGCCAGGTGACGGGCGACCGCGATCAGACTCAGGACCAGCACACACACGACGGTGGCACATGTCGCTGCCGCAGCACCAGTCGCGCCAAATTCCGGGATCCAGTGCCAGTTCAGCACTACGTTCACCGGCGCCGCAAGCACCCAAATGACGAGCAGCAGTCGCGCCTGGTTGATGACGATCAACACGTTGCCGGCCACCACCGCCAGCGAGGTGCCTACCGTACCGAGCAGCAGCCACCGCAACGCGGGAGCCGCCGTCGCGTATTCGGCACCTTGCCACCACGTCAGAATCCAGGGGGCGAGGGCGATGGCCACGAGCACGGCCGGCAACGCCACCGCCGTCGCACGCGTGATGGACCAGCGATACACCAGACGGAGTTCGCGCCTGTCGTCCTTGGCGAGTCGCGCCATCAGTGGAAACAACGTCACCATCGCCAGCATTGGCAAGCGCTCGATCAACTGCGGCAGCCGATACGCCGCCCCGTAGTAGCCGACGTCCTCAAGACTGGCGAGTTGCTCGAGCATGACAAAGTCGAGGCGATTGACGACCACGGACAGGATCCCGACGCCGCCGATGGTCAGGCTGGCGCGCGCGAGCATCCGCCACACCTTGAAATCCACTCGCGGCACCGGCCACACCACCGCCCGAGTCAGGGCGGTGATCGCCAGAAATCCCGTCACCTCACCGACGACGAGTGACCCAATGACACCGGGAAGCCCCCACCCCATCCACAGGGCCGCGAGCATGGCGACAAACCCAGGCAGGCGGTTTGCCAGTTCAGCGACCACACCACGTTTGACCTGGACACGCGCCTGCAGGACCACGCCGGTCAGTGCCAGCGCCTGCAGGGGGATGATCGCGCTGATGATCAGGCAGGCGGTCCGCGCGGGTTCCTCGAGCAACAGCACCGCACCCGCCCACGACAACGCGGTCATCATCAGCGCCATCGTCAGCTTCAGACCAATGGCGCACTGAATCAGCGCGGCTTCCCCGTCAGGAGACTGCGCGGCGTCACGCAGCAGGACGGTGCTCAGACCGAGGTCGGACAGGACCAGGCCCACCGACAAAAACGCGAACGCATAATTGAAGGCGCCAAACTCCGCCAGCGGAAGCGCACGGGACAGAATGCCGACCGTGACGACACTGATGACGAGGCCGGCGATCTGCGAGACCGACAGGATCGAGAGGTTGCGAACGACGCGCCAGGCCAAGCCGTCGACGGCGCTCACCGACGTCGTCTGTTCAGCCACCACTGGCGCCTGCGCGTTCATACAGCGGCAGCAGTTTGGCCAGGTGTGCCGCTTCAGAAAACTCGCGCAGCACGCGCGCTCGACCGCGCAGGGCCATCGCCTCCGCCTCGGCAGGATGGGCCAGCACGGCCGCGATGCGATCGGCCATGGTCGCGACATCGGCGGGTGGCACGATGAAGCCACCAACACCATCGGCCAACCAGTCCGGGATCCCGCCGACGCCAAACGCCACGACAGGACGACCGTGGGCCATGGCCTCGATGCCCACGACGCCAAACGGCTCCGGCCATCGGGACGGCACCACCACCACGGCGGCATCACGATAGGCGTTCACGAGTGCGTCGCCATTCAGCCAGCCGCGAAAGGTCACGCGTGTGTCAAGGTTCAGCTCGCCCACTCGCGTGCGAGCCTGCGCCAGACCGATGCCGGCGCCCACCACACTCAGGTGCCAGTCGCCCGGCACACGGGTCAACGCATCCAGGAGCAGGTCCAGCCCCTTCTCGGGCGTGATACGTCCGACAAACAAAATCGTGCGGCTGTGTGCGGGTGTCACGTGTTCGAGGCCGCTGGTGTAGTACGGAATGACGGACACACGATCGGCGGCGACGCCGTTGCTGATGGACAACTGGCGGATGTACTCCGACGCCACGATGACACGCTCGAAGTCACGCATCTGCGCCGCGGCGCGGGTGCCGCGGCGATACTGCCGCCAGATCACGCCTGGACGTTTGCTGAGCGTGCATCGCAGATACACCTGACGTGGCAGACACAGCGCTCCCGTGGTGACGTGACACGTCTGGTTGGTCGCAAAGTGAAACTTCGATCCGGCCGGGCACGAGTCAAGTGTGTGCACCGTCTTGATGGTCGGATAGATCGGGCGGACCGCCTCCACCAGCGGAAAGTTCTCGTTCGAGTGGAAATGCACCACGTCCGCGCGGAACTGCCGGAGCTGATCGAGCACCAGCGGCACGGCCGCGACATCGGCGCGACGGTTGTAGTGCCGGAACGCGCCGTCGACCGCCGTCACCGTCACACCGGCGATGGGCTGGTGGGTCTGGAGCCCGGCGTGCAGGACCAGCACCTCGTGTCCCGCACGCGCGAGCGCAGGAGCGACCAGTCGAACGTAGCTGGCAACCCCTCCGGTGGGATGCCAGTCGTCGGTCAGGAGCGCGAGACGCACTGTGGGATCAGCCGAACCACTTGCGATCGATGTGCAGCCGGTCGTCCGGCTGGATCGGTGTCTCGGCCTTCAGGTCCTTCCCCTTGATCCTGATGTACTTCAGCACCTTGCCGTCCGGGCCCTTCACAGGTCGTTCGATGTATCCCCACTTGCCCTTGGTCGTCATGCCGTTGGACATGCTGACGGCCTTTCCGGCGGTCATGGCCGGCGCCCAGACCTTCTGCCCGGGTGAATTGACCTCGCCGTCGACAAAAAACACATGCCCGGTTTTGACGTTCACAATGTCCCCGGCGATCAGCTGGGGATCATCTCCACCGTCCAGTTGCGTGCGCGTGACAAGGATGGTCTGGGTCTGGCCATCAACGGTCCGCTGAATTTCGATTTCCTGCCCCGCCATCGGTGTAAAACCGTTGGCGTTCGCGATCGCACGGTTGACCGTCATCTGATCGCCCCGCAGGGGCTTCTCACCGGGCGAGATCACCTGGCCACCGACCTGCACCCGCTGCACTCGTTCTTCGGAGATGGCGGCGGTGACCTGAATCACATCCGGCGGGTACCAGTTCGGCTCCAGCGCCTTCTTGACGAGGTCGGCAATCTCCGGCGCGGTTTTGCCGTGCACATACACCGGTCCGACATGTTTGACCTGAATGGTGCCGTTGGGCTCGACCAGGTAGTCCTTCTTCATCTCCAGGTCGCTGGCCACGAGGTTGTAGAAGTCCAAGCGGACTTTGTCGCCCGCGGCGACCGTATACGGTTTGGGCGCAAACTCACGCGACAGGGGAGCCACAGGCGGCGGCACCTGTCCAGCCTGCGTGGCCTGAAACGCCCCGAGCAGGGGCGCCCACACCATGACGGCCAACAATCCGGCGATACCGACAACACCCTTCTTCATGTTTTGCTCTCCACCTCTGGCGACGGCCGCTGTCTAGAACGACAAGCGGAAGTCGGAATACACACGACTGCGCGTGTAGTTCTTCAAATCCACCGGCGAGGTTCGTTTCGCCAGCTCGTATCGGATCCCCACCCGGGTCCCCGAGGCTCCGCCGAAGTAATAGCCAAACTCTGCGCCGGCCACGAGCGAGCGATCCAGGCGCGGCAGATCCTCCCCCGTAAACGTCTCGCGGTACCGGAGCCACTTCGCCTTGGCGTCAAACTTCAAGTCGAAGTGTTCCGAAAAACGAATCGTGGTTCGCGCGTCGCCCCCCTGCTCAATGTAGTAGGGGTAAATCTCCTCGTAGGACTGACCGATCCGGCGGTCGGCCGCCAACGAGATCTGCATGAAGTCCTGCACGATGAAGGTCATCGAGCCGTTCGCCGTAATGCCCTCGAAGCCCACCACCGTCGGATCCTTGTGGCGCTGTTCGAACCAGCCCACCCGCAGATTCAGCCCCAGCTTCGATTCAGTCGACGACTCGATCCCTCCGAAGTAGTAGAGGTCGTCAGAGTCGCGAATCGTGGCCTGATCGTATCGAAGCCGGTTGTATTCCACGCCGCCGATCGCGCTCGTCCAGTCGGTCAGTTCCAGACGACCGTACCCCGTCATCGACTCGGACTTGTGATCTAACGAGGCCTTGAGGTCGACACCATCGAAAAATTCGCCCTCGGCGTAGGTGACTTCGCTCTTGCGATACACGCCCGTCAGACCGAGCCGCCAGCCCAACTGCAGGTCAGAGCCCACCTCCCACGAGGGTGTCTCGCGCCCGGCGCGCGCATCAATTTCGAAGCCGCCTCGCGCGTGGGTCTCGGCACGTTCCCACCCGACCCATGGCCGGATGAACCCCAGCCTCAACTGCCCAATCAGCTTCAATGAACCATCCACCGAGCGCTCCGACGTGTACGTGCGGTACCACGTGTAGCTGTTGGCTTGTTCGGCCGTGAACAAGAACGCCCTCGCCTGCAGACCCGCCAGCGACGTCATCGCCAACGTGCCGGTCAAGTCCTGACGCTCCAGACCTTCCGCATCATTAAAAACGTTGTCGTCTCTGCCGAGGTCCCGAATCTGAAACGTCGGGTTGAAAAAAATTGGCCCGAGGCGAAGTCGCGCATTCCGCCATGGCTCCGCTTTGGGATCAGGACGTCCGCCGCCCTGAGCCGCAGCAGGGCAAACCGCGAAAACAAGCAGAATGACCGCAGTCTTCGCCAGGATTTTGAACATAAGCCTCACAAATGGATACGACAAGCATACGTCACCTGTGCACAGCTTCGCCCCGTGAGTCACAGAATGACTGTCTATTTTGTCACATTAAGTCGCATTAAACGCCACGAGAGTAGGCCAAAGAGGGCAATGCAGAGCACCCGGTCCAACTCGATCAGAACGCCCCAATGGGCCGGCCATCCCATTGGCTCGAAGACCTGCCGCCACCAGCCCGGCACCTGGGCAACCAGCAGCGCCGACGTCACCAGCCACGGGAGACGGGGCCCCACTCGCCAGGCGACCACCACGGGCAGGATGAGCAGGAAGTCGTAGGACAGATGACGAGCCGAGAGCAACGAGACCACACCGCACAGGGCGTACAGCTCGAGCCGGCGGTCGGGACTCCACGATCCACGATGCCGCCACGCGACCAGGGCAACGGGTGCGAGCAGGATCGCCGCCAGCGTCGCCGCGCCCGGCAGTGTGATCACCGCTGGAATGATCGGCGCAAGCCAGGCCCTCACATCGGTGTGCCCCGGCAGCCCCACATCGGCACCGTGGACGACATCCAGCACTCGCCCGTAGTCGCCGAGCATCTGGATCGGTGACGTGGACGTGAGGACACCGGCGACAAGCGTCAACACCATCGGCACACACAGCGCCACCCCCACACGTGTCCAGTCGCGCATGAACACATGCGCAAGCAGGATCGCGCCCCCCACCTGCGGCTTCATGAGACCAAGTCCGAGCAACACACCACCAGTCACGGGCGAGGCGTGGCGGGCACCAGACAGGGCCAGCGCAAACGAGAGGACGCTGAACTGCCCCAGCACACGAAAAGGCCCCGTGGCCAGGAGCACGGCGAGCAGCATCGGAGAGTGAATCAGGCGTGAGGGGTCCACCACCCTGACGAGGAGCGCCGCGATGACGACGGCGAGGAGCAGGTTGATCGCGATCCACACGCGCGCCTGTGCGGCGGATGGGATCGCGTTGATCGGTGCGAGCGTGACCAGAGCCCACGGCGGATAGTCCGCATCGCTCTCGCCGGCGTACGGCGACGTGCCGGCTTCCAACTGCGCGGACCAGTCAACGACCCGCTGGAAGTCGACGAGCGCGGCCGGTTGCGACGACTTCCAGACACCAAAGGTCAGGCTGGCCACAGCGACCAGCCACAACAGCCGACGAATCAATACGCCATGAGGCATCGGGCCGCGCGTTCCACATCCGCCTCGGTGGGCAGGAACACATCTTCAAGCGGCGGCGAATACGGCACCGGCGTATCCAGCGCGCCGACGATGCGCACGGGCGCGTCGAGCCATTCAAACGCCTCTTCCTGGATGATCGCGGCGAGCGACTCGCCGATCCCGCCGGTCCTGGAGTCCTCCTGCAGAATCAATACACGACCGGTCTGCCGCGCCAGCGCCAGCACGGAGGCCCGATCGATTGGCGCGATGGTGCGCAGGTCGAGCACGGACGCCTCGATGCCATCAGCCGCGAGCCGCTCGGCCACTCTGAGGCCCACGTGGACGTAGGCGCCATACGAAATAATCGCCAGGTCCTTGCCCGCGCGTCGCAGGGCCGCGCGTCCAATGGGCACCGGCGCAGGCGCGGCGGGGTCGAGCCACTGCTTCACGCGGGGATCGCGATAGAGCGCAATGTGTTCGTAGTAGAGCACGGGGTCAGGATCCGCGACCGCCGCTGCCATCATCGCGCGCGCATCGTGTGGCGTGGACGGACACACGATCTTCAAGCCGGGCGTGCGGTAAAACCACGGTTCGGTGTTCTGTGAATGATAGGGCCCGGCGTGTCGCAGCCCGCCCCACGGCATCCGCACCACCATCGGCACCTCGCCGCCCCAGCGGTACCGAATCTTCGCGGCGTTGTTGACGAGTTGATTAAACCCCGTCGCGACAAAATCGTTGAACTGAATCTCGCCGATCGGTCGCAGCCCCGCCAGTGCGGCACCCACACAGGCGCCGAGCACAGCGCCCTCGGCCAGCGGCGCATTCAGAATGCGGTCGCCGTAGTCCTTGAGCAGCGGGCGGAGCAGCAGGAACGCATTGCCGTAGTGCCCGCCGCAGTCTTGGCCGAACACAAACGTCCGCGGGTCTGCGGCAAGTGCGTCGCCCACCCCCAGCATCACCGCTTCGAGAAACGTCGTGCCCTTGCGGTCAAACGCCGGCGCGTCCTCGACGATGAGCGGCGTGGTCGATGGCTGGCGCGCACGCCGCACGTCCGGATCGAGCACCTCGATGCGGCGACGATCAACGGGGTCGTCCTTGAAGACACCGACCGTGACCTGCGCGGCATCGGGCCACGGCGCCGCGATCACGGCCTGGGCTTCATTGTCGACAAGGGCTTCGATCTCTGCCTTGATCCGGACCTCGTCCTCACCGGTCATCACACCGCGGGCGATCAGTCGCTGGGCGTACCGTTTGATCGGATCGCGCTCGCTCCAGAAGGCGTACAGTTCTGGATTGGCGTACCCTTGGGGCGTGAGCGCGGGATAGTCCCACCCGGGATGGGGGTCTTTGCCCAGGTACAACATGTCGTCGTGATGGGCATGACCACACATCCGCATCGTGACCAGTTCGAGGAGCGCGGGCCCCTGACCGGCGCGGGCGCGATCGGCCGCCCACGTAAACGCGGCCATCACCGCTTCGGGATCGGTGCCGTCGATGGTGATGCCGGCAATCCCGTAGCCGATCGCCTTGTCGGCAAACACACGCACGGCGGACTGGTCGGCCACGGGTGTCGACAACGCCGTTTGATTGTTCTGCAGACAGAACACCACAGGCAGACGCCGCGCAGCACACAGGTTAATCGCCTCGTGCCATTCGCCGAGTGAGGATCCGCCCTCGCCGATGAACGACACCGCGATGCGCTGGGCGTTGGTCTGCGCAAACGCAAACCCCATCCCGGCTGCCGTCAACGTGCTGATCGACAGCGGGGCCGATGCGGGCAACACCCCCCAGGAAAAATCCCCGACGTGCAGATCGCGCCCGTTCATCGGCGGACCGGCCTTGCCCATCTGTGCGCTCAACACCGCACGCACCGCGTCGCCATCGCCCCGCATCGCCAGCGCGGCGCCGAGGTCGCGAATCAGCGGCGCGACCACATCCCCGCGCCACTCGCCCTGCTCGGACCGCCATTCGGCCCCACGCTTGAAGCGCAGCGGCGCGGCGTAAATGGCTTCCTGGCCCAGGGAGCGGAAGCCTTTGCCCTGAAAGGACGCGGCGCCGTAACGCACTTCCCCACCGGAGAAAAACTGTTTGAGCCGATTGTCCACCGCGCGCGTCAACACCATGCCGCGCCACATTTCCCTCCGCTCATCGTCGGTGAGACTCTGGACCACGAGTGACCGTGCGAAAAATCCGTCCACCGCCTCGATGAGTTCGGTGGCCGCGTGGACCGCGCGCGCCTCGCTGGTGACGCCCGGGGTGGTTTCGACGCCGGGGTACGCCAGGCTGGTGAGATGGGTGCGGATGGCGTCGGGCAGCACCTTGCGCAGGTGGGCGCGCATGCGGGTCAGGTCGATCGCATTTAATGCGTCAAACGCGCCCAGCACGGCCGGTAATCCGAACGGATGTCGTTCCGAGACGAACGCGCGCAAACTCTCACGCAACGGAGTATGGTTCTTCCGAATTGCCACGGCGAAACTCTATCGGAAAATCACGTGACCTGCCGCCGGGCGCGATGGGTGGGCGTCGCCGTCCACGGGTCGTCGGGCCAGGGATGTTTGGGATACCGCCCTCGCAGCTCCTTCCGCACCTCGGGATACCCACGCGTCCAGAAACTCCTGAGGTCGCGGGTCACCTGCACCGGACGTTGATTGGGCGCCAGCAGCACAAAGGTCACAGGGACCGACCTGGGACCCAGTTTGGGCGTGTCGGCGAGCCCAAACACCTCCTGCACTTTGACGGAGACCTCGATGGCGCCGTCCTCGCGATACACGATCGGATGTTCGCGACCGCTCGGCACCCGCAGGACCTCAGGCGCCAGGCGCGCCAGGTCCGCGCGGAGGCGACCGGGCAGATGCGATTCGAGGTGGACCTCGTCGAGACGGGATACGCCGGCGAGCGCGTCTTTTGCCAACGCCACCAGGTCGACCTCGAGACCGGCAAACTCCAACCGTCGCCTCAGGCGGGCGTCCCGTTCGCTGGGCTCACGCTGCAGATACGCCTCGGCGAGCACTCGCCTCGCCTCTTCCGGGTCCGGAGGCACGATGCGTTCGTGCAGCACCACGGCGCCGTAGCGATCGACACGGGTGGCCCGCACGGTACCTGTTGACGCCACAAGCGCGTGGCTGACCTCGGCGTGTGTCGGGGTGAGCCAGTCGGCGTCCACGCCGCTGGCCAGGCGAATCAGGGTGTCGCCGTTGGCGAGGCTCCCGACATCGACCGCGACGATGAACTCGGCGTGGCGGACGCCACTCTCGCGCGCGAGTGTGGCACCCGTACCGGACGCCAGGAGGAAGGTGTCCTTGCCCGCGCCCCTGCGCCGTGCCACCCGATCGGGGTACGCGTCGAGGACCGCCCGCCGGAGCTGCGCGTCGCTGCTCTCTGCGGGGCTGGACCCGGTCAGTTGCCGCACCACCGGTCGGAGATGCGGCGGTAACGCGGACTCGTCACCAAAGACGTCGACATCAGACTCCCGCGTCTCGCCTGCCAGGACAGCCCGCATGCGCACGCCGTCCGAGAGGCACGCACACACACGAGCCGCGCGTGGCGATCGCCCGGCGGAGAGGAGCAATCTGGCCAGGCGCGGGTGCAGCGGCAGGCGACGCATGGCGTGCCCGTCGGCCGTGACCTGGCCGCGCGCGTCGAGTGCACCGAGGCGGACCAGCAGGTCCACGGCTGCCTCGACCGCGTGCGCGGGCGGCGCCTCAAACCACTCGAACGCCCGGGGATCGCCGCCCCAGGCCGCGACGTCGAGGACCGGACCGGCGAGATCCACGCGTACAATTTCGGGCTCACGGTGGGGCCGCAAGCGATCGCGGGGGTCCCACAGCCGGAACACGACGCCGGCCTGCGTGCGACCCGCCCGTCCGGCGCGTTGATCGGCCGAATCGAGCGTGATGCGCTCGGTCACGAGGGTATCCACCGCACGACCGGCGTCGTACCGCGCGACCTTGTGCAGACCGGTGTCGACCACGGCCGTGACGTCGGGCACGGTGAGCGTGGTTTCCGCGAGGTTGGTGGCGAGCACGATGCGCGGGCCGGCGCCCGGTGTGAGGGCGCGATCCTGCGCATCGGCGTCGAGACCGCCATGCAGCGGCAGCACCGGCCAGGGCACACCCTGCAGCGACCGCGCGGCGTCCTGAATCTCGCGCGCGCCCGGCAGGAAACACAACACGGCACCGTGGGTCGCGGCGACGGCCTGCCGGGCGGCATCGGCGACCGTGATCCCGGCACGATGCGACACCTCGAGCGGGAACTGGCGTCCGGGCACCGCGACCACCGGACACTCGCGCAGAAACATGGAGACCGGCGATGGGTCAATCGTGGCCGACATGACCACCACCCGCAGGTCGTCGCGCGCCATCCAGGCCTGCTTCACCAGCGCCAGCCCGAGATCGGCGTGCAGGCTCCGCTCGTGAAACTCGTCGAGGACGACCGTCCGGACCGAGGACAGCAGCGGGTCTTGGTGGAGCATTGCCGTCAGCACGCCCTCGGTCGCAATCGTCAGTCGGGTCTGGGCTGACACCCGCCGATCAAACCGTACATGCCATCCGACCTCACGCCCGACCGTCCATCCACGTTCGTCGGCAATGCGACGGGCAATCGCCCTGGCGGCCACGCGCCGGGGTTGCAGGACGAGCACCGGGCCGTCTTCCACGAGCGCGGGAGGCACACGCGTGGTCTTGCCGGCACCCGGCGCGGCCACCACGACCACGGCACGATGGGTGGCCAACACGTCGCGCACACGCGACAGGTGGTCATCAACTGGAAGCGGCACCAACATCCACAAAGAACAATAATCAATGCACATGTCGAACGACCGATCGTTTTTGTCTCTGGTCTCCGGCGCGCTGATTGCGGCGCCCATGACCAAGGGGTCCAATCTGCCCTTTCGCCAGCTCTGCATGGAGCTGGGGGCCCGTGTCCTCATCAGCGAGATGGTGGTCGCTCGTCGTCTCAAACAGCGCAAGCGCAGTGAATTTGCCCTGATCCGCCGCGCACCGAACGAGCCGGTGTTTGCCGTCCAGCTCGCGGGCAACAAGCCCGAGGAGATGGCGTGGGCCGCAGCACTGGTCGAAGCACGAGGCGCGGATTTTGTGGATATCAACCTGGGGTGCCCCATCGACCACTTCACACGGATGGGCCTGGGCGCAGCGCTCGGCCGTCAGCCGTCGCGCGTGCGGAAGATCGTGGAAACCATGAAGGCCGCAGTCAAGGTGCCGGTGACCGTGAAGATTCGGCTCGGGTGGAAGGCCGACCAGCTGAACTATCTGGAACTCGCCAAAGCCGCAGTCGAGGGCGGCGCGGACGGCGTGTTTGTCCACGGCCGTACCCGAGAGGCCCGCTACCGCCACCCTGCGGACTGGCAGGCGATTGCCGAAATCGCCGCGGCCGTCTCCGTGCCGGTGGTCGGTAATGGCGACCTCTTGTTTCCGCATGACGTACACGACCATCTCGCCAACTCCGGATGTGCGGCGGTCATGGCGGCACGCGGGGCTCTCATCAAACCGTGGATCTTTCGCGAGGTCACCGACGGCTACTGGGATATCACCGCCGAAGAACGGGTGACGTTGTATCGCCGCTATGTCGAGCTGGCGCTCGCCCACTGGGGCGGCGACGACTTCGGACGTGAACGTGTCCGCGACTTCCTCCGCTGGCACGTCGGCTTCTGGTGCCGCTACGTCCCACGCCGCTCCGACGGCACGTGGCCAACGATGCAGCAGCGGGAAGTGCTGGAGGCGCCACGTTCCCCCTTGGAAGCGTTGCTCGCGCGGACCGATGACCCGGCGCTCGACTACGTCACAGACGAACTCCTGCGCGCGGGCGACTTCGCCGCGCCCCCTCCGGTGCCGGACGCCCGGCCCGACAGCCGTGACAGCCGCGACGCACGCGACGCACGTTCAAGAGAAGACCAGGATGACGCAGTGGAGGCCGGGTGATCCTCCTTGCGCTGAGCCTTTGGCTTGGGACGGCGTCCGTCATCGATGTCATGGATGTCATGGATGCCGCGCAGATCACCGTCCTCGACGCCAGGACCCAGGCTCCGCTGCCCGGTGTGCGTGTGCAGCTGCGGTCGCCAGACGATGCCACGCGCGTCGTGTACTCGGCCGACACCGACGTTGCGGGCATCGTCCGATTCCCGAGTGTGAGACCCGGGCCGTACGTCTTGACCGTGTCGACCATCGGGTACACGTTTGTGCGGCGAGGCGTGATGGTGATCAGTGGCTCGCCGCTGGTGCTGACCATTCCGATGACCGAGGGCACGGGGGCGTATCAGGAGGAGGTGACGGTGGCGGCAGCGCCGCCGACCAGCCGCGAGGTCGGGGTGTCATCCCAGGCCACGCTGGGGTCCGCCGCGATTCAGGATTTGCGCGGCATCGCCACAGACGATCCGATGCGCGCGGTGCAGACGCTGCCGGGTGTGGTGACCGGTGACGATTTTCAGGCGGAGTTTTCGGTGCGGGGATCGGCGTTCCGGCACGTGGGCCTGGTGATCGACGACACGCCGTCACCCCTGTTGCTCCATGCCGTTCGTGGCCGTGACGACACCGGCTCACTGGCGATGGTCAATGCGGATTTGCTCGAACGTGCGTCGCTGCTCTCGGGTCCACACACACAACGGCATGGCGAGTGGATTGGTGCCACGCTCGAGTTCGGGCTTCGATCCGGGTCACGCGACCGTGCGCATGTGCGCGGCACGGTCAGCGGCACCAGTGCCGCGATCGTGCTCGAGGGTCCGCTGGGGCAGAGCGGGCGCGGCACCTGGCTCTTCTCCGTCCGCAAGAGTTACGTGGACTGGCTGATCCGCAAACTGGATCCGGACATCATCAGCACGATCGGGTTCACCGACGCGCAGGGCAAGTTCACCCGGGATCTCGGGCGGCGACAACAACTGCAGCTTGTGCTCACGGGCGGAGAGGCGATTTATCGCGAACCGGAGACCTCAGTCGCCAATGGATTGCACAAAGCGGTGTCCATCGGCGGCCTGGCGTCGCTCGCGTGGATGTACACCGGTGATGCACTCACGCTGCGACAACGCGTGTCTCTCACCACCAGTCGTTTCACCAACACAGGCCTCCGCGGTCAGGCGCTGGGTCGTGGCGAGTCGACCATGGCGATGTGGCGCGGGGATGTCTCACGAGCGATTGGCACGCGGTGGCTGGTTGACGCAGGCGCACAAGCCACAGAGACCGATGTCGATCAGACACTCTCTCGGTACCGAACGTCTGGTTCGTCTTTGCGGCTGATCGCGTCACGGACGCTTGCGGGATCGCGGCGTGTATTCGCCTCGTGGGGACAAACGACCTTTCGCGGCTCCAACTCCGGCATCGTCGTCGGCCTCCGCGCGGTGAGAGCCGAGCAGCCGGACGATACGTGGATCGCGCCCTGGGTGCTGGCGGAACATCGCGTGGGGCGCCTGACCGGTCGAGTCAGTGCCGGAGAGTCCCGACAACTGCCGCCACTGGAAGTGCTGCAGGCCAACCCGTCTGGGCAGGTGGATATCGAACGGGCGCGTGGCATCGACGGCAGCCTGGAACTGCGCCTCGGACGAAGCGGACGCGTCCAGGTGACGACGTTTCATCGTCGTGAATCCAACATACTGCGCCCGCTCGGCGAAGAACGGTTGGTCGGAGGCGTCGCCGTTGGCGACGCGGATTTTCCGATTGCCGGTTCACGTCTCGACGGCACCAGCCGTGGAGTCGATGTGTTGTTTCAGCGATTTGCGTCACCCGGCGCGTCGGGGCTGACCGGCTGGGTCGCCTACACCTGGGCGCACACGCGCTACACCGATCGTGTCAGTGCCGAGCAGTTCGACGGCGACTACGATCAGCGACACACCATCAACGTGTTCCTGCAGCAGCGGCTGTCGTACCGATCGGCCGTGAACGCCAAGCTGCGTCTCGGAAGCAACGTTCCGGTCGTCGGCTATTTCAGGGGCGACACGACCAGCCTGTTCCTCGGAGACACGCGCAATCAAGTGCGGCTGCCCTGGTACGTGCGCCTCGACCTTCGCGCGAATCGCACGTTCCTCATCAAGAACCGTCGACTGACCGTGTTTGCCGAAGTGGTGAACGCACTGGGCCGCCGGAACCTCGGGCAGGCGGACGGATTCTTCAGGCGGCCGGGGTTTGAGGCCGTGTTCTACACGGAGAAACTCATCCCGCGCATTCCCTCGGTCGGGTTCTTGATCGAGTTCTAATTTCGAGACACCGCTGCAACACACCTCCGTGTCTCCATGCCTCCCTGTGAACGAGGAGACGACGTCAGCCGCAGGTCACACCCGTGCCGCCGATGCCGCAGTAGCCGTTGGGGTTTTTGTCGAGGTACTGCTGGTGGTACTCCTCGGCGAGGTAATACGGCGGCGCGTCGGCGATTTGGGTGGTGATCGCACCAAATCGATGTTGCGCCAGGCGCGCTTCGTACTCGCGCTTTGAGGCATCAGCAGCGGCACGTTGCTCAGCCGAATACGTGAAGATCGCGGACCGATACTGCGTGCCCACATCGTTGCCCTGTCGGTTGCCCTGCGTCGGGTCGTGATTTTCCCAGAACACGCGCAGCAGTTCTTCGAACGACACCGTCGCCGGATCAAACACGACGCGCACCACCTCGGCATGTCCGGTCGCGCCGGAGCACACCTGTTGATACGTCGGGTCCTGCCGCGCCCCACCGGCGTAACCCACCGACGTGGTGATCACTCCGGGGATCGTCCAGAATTTTCGCTCCGCGCCCCAAAAACAGCCCATGCCGAACACGGCTTCTTCATGGCCGGCCGAGACTGGCTGATTAATCGGCGTCCCGAGCACTGTGTGCGTCATGAGGTCGGCTCCTTCGACTCGTCTGCGGCATTGGGCTCAAATGCGAGCGCGACACCGTTCATGCAATACCGCTGGCCGGTCGGACGTGGGCCATCCGGAAACACGTGACCGAGGTGGCCTCCGCAGGTCGCGCAAATCGCCTCGGTCCGCACCATGCCGTGTGTCGTGTCGGTTTTGGTAGTGACAGTCCCGGGCACGGCGTCGTAAAAACTCGGCCACCCTGATCCGCTCTCGTATTTGGTCCCGGAGGGAAACAGGGCCGTTCCGCAACCCGCACACTTGAAGATGCCGTCCCGCTTCTCCACGTTCAGCGGACTCGCGCCCCGCGCCTCCGTGCCGTGTTGCCGCAACACCCGGTATTGATCGGGCGTCAGGAGGGCTTGCCACTCGGCATCGGTCTTGTTCAGCTTGTTTGGGTTGTCCACCCTTGTAGGATGCCACAGCCCGTAGAATCTGCACATGGGCCGTCATCTGCTGACCTTCTTCGTCGCCGTCGTCCTGGTCGCCGCCGTGGCCACCCTTGTGTATCTCTCGCGCCAGGCCGGGCCGGCGTCGATCATCGGCCCCGGCATTCCCGAAGTGATGGCCGACGACCGCGCGGCGAGAGTGCGCGACCTCACCTACGAAGCGTCGTTCACCGTGCCAGCGACACGCACAGAACCTGTGCGTGGCCAGATCACGGCTCGTTTCACGCTGCGCGACGCGGACGCCGACCTTGCCTTTGACTTCGCCCAGCCGGCGGAGAAGTTGCTCAGTGCCCGGGTGAACGGCTCCGCGACTTCTGAGGTGGTGTCGCGCGACGGCCATCTGGTGGTCCCGGCGTCGCTGCTGCGGGGCAATGCCGACAACGAGATCACGTTCACGTTCATCGCCGGCGACGAGGCACTTAATCGTCAGGACGAACTGCTCTACACGTTGTTTGTGCCGGCACGCGCTTCACTGACACTGCCGGTGTTTGATCAACCGAACCTGAAAGGGCGCTGGGTGGTGTCAGTCAACGTGCCGAACGACTGGGTCGCGGTCGCCAATGGCGCCGAGACGGGGCGTGTCGAGAGCAACGGGCGCACCGAAATCATGTTTGCGAAGACCGAACCCCTGCCGACCTACCTGGTGGCGTTTGCCGCCGGGAAGTTCAGCGTCGAGACAGCCGATCGGGCCGGTCGCACGTTCCGGATGTTCCATCGCGAAACCGATGCGGCCAAGGTGCGGCGTAACGCCGACGCGGTGTTCGACCTCCACGCGTCCTCACTGGCCTGGCTCGAAGACTACACGGCGAGCCCCTACGCCTTCGGCAAGTTCGACGTCGTGCTCATCCCGTCATTCCAGTTCGGCGGCATGGAACACCCCGGGGCCGTGTTCTACAACCAGTCGTCATTGTTCCTCGATGAGTCAGCGACTCAGAACCAGCGGCTCGGACGCGCCAGCCTGATCGCACACGAGACCGCGCATATGTGGTTTGGTGACCTGGTCACCATGCGGTGGTTTAACGATGTGTGGATGAAGGAAGTCTTCGCCAACTTCATGGCGGCGAAGATTGTGAACCCGTCGTTCCCTGAGGTGAATCACCCGCTGCGGTTTCTCTACTCGCACTACCCGGCCGCGTACGACGTGGACCGCACGGCAGGCGCAAACCCCATCCGCCAGCCCTTGGCCAACCTGAGCGAGGCGGGCTCGCTCTACGGCGCCATCATCTACCAGAAGGCACCCATCGTCATGCGCCAGCTCGAGCAACTCATCGGCGAAGAGCCATTCCGGGATGGCCTGCGCGAGTACGTGAAGACCTATGCGATGTCCAACGCGACGTGGTCGGATCTGATTGCCATCCTCGACAGTCGCACCCCGACCGATCTGGTTGCGTGGAGCCGCGCGTGGGTCGAGGAACGTGGTCGTCCTCGCATCCACCTTGAGGTCACGAGTCCGGCCGCGGGCACGACTGATCTCCGCCTGCGCAGCGAGGATCCGATGGGACGCTCTCTCGTGTGGCCGCAGCGTCTGTCCATCGTACTTGGTGGTGGCGACCGCGTGGCCGACGTGGACGTCTCACTGGGCGCCTCGGGGGAGGCGGCGGTCTCCCACACGTCCGCGACCTTCCCAGACGGACCTCGCTGGGTGTTGCCCACAGGCGGCGGCCTGGGCTACGGCGACTTCGTCCTGCCGACGGACATGCTCACACGACTCGCCGAAGACATCCCGTCGATCGTGGATCCGCTTACACGCGGCGCGGCGGTCGTCACGCTCTGGGAATCGATGCTCGAAGGTCGGATCTCGTCCGAGACCGTTCGCACATCCCTGCTGCATTCGGTGGCCACCGAACGTGACGAACTGAACCTGGTGCGCCAGCTCGGATATCTGCAGACCACGTTCTGGCGGTTCACCAAGGCCGCCGATCGCATGGCGGTCGCGACGCAGATGGAACCGGTGCTCCAGGCGGGTCTGGCGCGTGCCTCAGGGACCAGTCAGAAAAGCGTGTGGTTTGGTGCCGTCAAGAACACCGCGCTCAGTCCTGAGGTGGTCCAATGGCTCGAACGCGTCTGGCGCAAAAACGTCGTCATCGAGGACCTCCCCTTTTCGGAAAACGACGAAGCCGACCTCGCGATGGAGCTCGCGCTGCGCGGCGTTGACGTGCTCGATGCACAGGAGGCCCGAATCAGGAATCCGGACCGCAAGGCGCGGTTTGTGTTTGTCCGGCCCTCCGTCTCCCCAGACCTCGCGATTCGCGAGGCGCTGTTTGCGAAGTTCTCGAATGTCGAGCATCGCCGACGTGAAGCCTGGGTGCTTGAGGCCATGAACTACCTGCACCATCCGCTCAAGGCAGACGACGTTGATCATCTGGTGATTCCGGCGTTGAACGTGTTGCTCGAGATTCGCAACACGGGCGATATCTTTTTTCCGAAACGCTGGGCCGACGCCACACTCGGTGGACACCAGTCGGCCGCCACGGCCGCCGACGTCCGTGCGTTCATCAACGGTCTGCCCGCAGACTACCCGCAACGATTGCGGTGGGTGCTCGAGGCTTCCGCAGATCCCCTCTTCAAGGCGGCGCGCTGACCATGCGCCCGGTGGACCTCGACCAGATTGGCCTGGACGAACAAACCAGCGCGCCGCTGGATCTGTTCCTCATCTTCGTCGGCGCCAACATCGTCGCCACCACGTTGCAGGTGGGCGCGAGCCTGCCCACGACGTTCTCCTTTCACGCGGCCATCGGCGTCATCGTCACCGGCGCGATCGGCGGCGCGTTGTTGACGGCCGCGCTCGCGCCGGTGGGATCACGCCTGCGTGTGCCCTCGATTGTGGCCACGCGTGCGGCACTCGGCACTGGAGGCGCGCAGGCGCTCGCGTTGCTGCTGTTTGTGACCAACTTCGCGTGGATCGCCCTCAACAACGTCATCGCGGCGTCCATCACCACGCAGGTCACCGGCGTGGGCACGACCGGAGTGTGGAGCGTCGGACTCGGCCTGACGGCCACGGTCATCGTGCTGGGGGGACCGAAGATCGCCGCGATCGTTGACCGCGTGGCGGTACCCGTGTTGATGGCCTCGGGTGCCGTCTTCACGGTCGCGGTGCTGCGGGCGCCTGCGCCGGTGTGGCCGACCGCTCCGATTCCCACAGCGGATCTCGCACGTGGCCTCGACATCGTGATCGGCTACCAGGCATCGTGGCTGCTGATGTTTGCCGACTATCCCCGATTTGTGCGGTCCCCGCGGGCGGCCGGTATCGCGGTGTTTCTGGGACTCGCACTGACCTCTCTGTGGTTCATGCCGCTGGGGTTGGTCGCCTCGGCCGTCGCCGGCTCGTCCGATCCGGGCGCGATGGTCACGGCGCTGAACCTCGGCGTGTGGGGGGCCGTGCTCGTCGCGGTGGCCGCCCTCACCACCAACTTCGTGAACATCTACATGTCCGCGCTCGCGCTCAAGAGCCTGCGCCCCACGCTGAGTGGCGCAGCGGGTGTCTGGCTCATCGGCGGCGTGGGCGCGCTCCTGGGGTTGTTCTCGATGGGGTGGCTGGAGCGCTTCGCGTCGTTTACGCTCGTGCTCGCGTCCTGCCTCGTGCCAGTGGGCGGTCTGCTGCTCGCGCATTTCCTTGTGCGTCGCACGCCGGTACACGTCCCCGACTTGTATGTTGCGCACACCGGACGGCGTGCCTGGTCAACGCCGGGAGTCATTGCGTGGGTGGCCGGCGTCGTGGTGTTTCACGCGGCCGCGTCGGTCGGCGGCACGCTGCCCAGCCTCGTCACCACCATCGTCCTGTACGTCGCGCTGTCGGGAGGTTCAGCCGGGCGTCGGGCGATTTGAGCGAATCACCGCCGTCGCCGCCTTGACGAGGTCCGCAGGTGAATACGGCTTCGGAAGAAAAGCCGCACCGGATGAACCGAGCCATTCCACCAGTGCCGGATCGCCGGTGTAGCCGGACGTATACAACACCGGCACCGACGGGCGTTCCACCGCGAGAATTTTCGCCATCTCGCGTCCGCCCAACTCCGGCATGATCACATCGGTGATGACAAGGTGCAGTGGCCCCTCGATGGCCAGAGCGGTCTCCAGCCCTTCGCGGCCGTTGGCCACGGCCAGGACATGAAATCCCGCCTGACTCAGGGAACGCACGGCGAGGACCCGCAACATTTCCTCATCTTCAACGACGAGCACGGTGGCCTGGGGTGCGGTTGTCTGCTGCTCAACGGGCTTCGCCTCCACACCACTGGTGGCGTCAACCGCCTCTGGGAAAAACACCTCAAACGACGTGCCCTGCCCGACGGCACTGGCCACACGAATGCCGCCACCACTCTTTTCGACGATGTGCATGACCGTGGCCAGCCCGAGGCCGGTGCCTTTGCCGATCGCCTTGGTCGTGAAAAACGGTTCGAAGATGTGCGCCTGCGTCGCCACGTCCATGCCGGCACCGGTGTCGAGGACTCGCACACGGGCGAACCGACCTGGCTGCACGGCAGGACGCAGGGCTGCGGCCTCATGCGCGTTCAGGACCACCACCTCCGTCTCGATACGCAAGGTGCCTCCTGACGGCATCGCATCACGCGCGTTCACGGACAAATTCAGAATGAGCTGTTCCAGCTGCCCATGGTCGGCCTTCACGCGCGTGTGGCCGAGTCCCGGCTGCACGACCACCGTGATGTGTTCCGGGAGCAGCCGCGCGAGCATTTACCTGAAGCCCTCGATCACCTCGTCGAGATCGAGCACGACCGGCATCACGACATCCTGACGACTGAATGCGAGCAATTGGCGTGTGAGTGCTCCCGCGCGTGCGCCGGCCGCCAGGATCTGCCGCAGATCCTCCATCGCCGGGTCATCTGGCGCCAGCGTGTACGTCGCGAGTTCGGCCGAGCCGTTGATGATGGTCAGCAAATTGTTGAAGTCGTGCGCGACGCCCGCGGCCAGACGGCCGACACTTTCCATCTTCTGCGACTGGAGATATTGCGCCTGCAACTCAAGCTCACGGGTCACATCGCGCTTCACCGCCACAAAACTTGCAATCTGTCCATCGGCGGTACGCACAGGCGAAATCGTGGCGTCTTCCGCGTACAGCGATCCATCCTTGCGTTTGTTGATGAGGCGCCCTCGCCACGTGTGCCCCGCAAAGAGCGTCTGCCACATCTGCCGATAGGTCTCGGCGTCCTGTTCGCCGCTTTTGAGAATCCGCGGATTGGCGCCAATCGCTTCGCCGCGTTGATACCCGCTCACCGCCACAAACGCCGGGTTCACGTATTCGATCACGCCAGACGCATCGGTGATCACGATGCTGTCACCGGATTGCTCAATCGCCGCGACAAATCGCTCCCGCTCGGCGTCGTGTTGCCGAAGACGCACCACGACGGCATCACGCTCCTGACGTTGCGTCAGTAGCAGGCCCAGCGCCACGGTCACCAGCGGATACACGATGAGGATCGGACCGGCAATCACGGGAAGCGCGCGGAGCCCGGCCTCCCCGGGAATGGTCGCGATCAACGCGAGCATCACGACGTGAACGACGACGCCGAGAGCGTACAGGCTCCAGATCCGATTCACGCCAGTCAGCGAATGGTGCCGGGTCCGCCAGAGGAGTCCGATACTCCCGGACGCCACGATCACGGAAATCCCGACGATCCAGGCGCCACCAAGCCACATGCGAAACGCCGACGTCATGGCCATGGCCACGACCGTGGCCACCGGTCCCAGAAACAGCCCTGTAATCGCGAGCAGGACCGAACGGGTGTCAAACTGGACGCCGGGTTCGGTGTAGATGGGCGCGGCCATCAAGCCGATGCCGATCAAGCCCGCGACGACCCCGCCGAGTGTGCGCCCGAACCAGGAGCGCCCCAGGCTGGTTCTGGCACTGAGCAAGTCCAGCACCACGGCCAGCCCGAGCAACAGACCAGCGTCGAGAATGAGTCCGATCGGGACGGTTCGAGTCATCAGGGCTCAGGGGCCCGCTCATTTTACCGCACGTCATCGTGTGTCGCCGGCACTGCAGCTGCGCCGCACCACACCCGGTGCCACCCTGGCCGCGCTGTCACGCTTCTGCCACTTCCTGCCGTCGCGGCAGCCTCAACGTGAACCGCGCCCCGGCGCCGGGAACGTTCTCGACCGCCACCGTCCCCCCATGCCTGGTCACGATGGCCCGAACGATGGAGAGGCCGAGGCCGGAACCGGAGGGGGTCGCCGTCCCGGTTCGCGACGCATCCGCCTTGTAGAAGCGGTCGAAGACGCGTCCGAGGTGCTCGTCCGGCACACCCGGCCCGGTGTCTTCAATCGAGATCTCCACCTGCTCGCCCTGGACCTGGTCAGCAATGACGCGTGCACGAAGGGTGATGTGACCAGCCGAAGGGGTGTGGCGGATCGCATTGGCCGCCAGGTTCTGCACGGCCTGCTCCAGACGGCTCTCGTCGCCTCGCACGACCAGGTCCGGGGGATCGACCTGCGTCACGAGTTGCACGCGCTGGTCCCGC
>ENA-ORBV01003043-ORBV01003043.1-microbial-mat-metagenome-genome-assembly--contig:-NODE-3043-length-34325-cov-5.794791_pt1 | contig 34325 bp, 25 predicted proteins | sample MGYA00237777_ERZ505514 | MGnify/ENA primary metagenome ERZ505514 (study PRJEB26160, sample SAMN06269048) | microbial mat metagenome | isolation source: Oligotrophic lake microbial mat | place... | reverse complement strand
TTTTTCAAGCAGAAGACGGCATACGAGATTCGCCTTAGTCTCGTGGGCTCGGAGATGTGTATAAGAGACAGGAGAGGGGGAGGGAGGGCGCGGATCAGCGCGGCGAACTCCGGCGGCGCGTCGAGCCCGTGCAGCGGAGCCAATCGCTTCACGAGCGGGCGCGCCATGGAGTGACTGGCCCGACGAATCACCACGCGTGCGAGGGACTCGGCGTCGAGTGTGTGGGCACGCTCGCCGAGAAAGAGCGCGAGAAGCGCGGAGAGATCGCCGGCGCGATTCACCACCGGCGTTGCCGTCAGCAGGAGCACCTGCGCGCCCGCGCACAACTCGGCGAGTCGGCCGTAGCGCTGGGCGCTGGGTGTGCGTGCGTGATGTGCTTCATCTACGATGACGAGTGGGGCACGGCTGATATGCGACGTGCGACTCAACGACTCGAGCGAAATGAACTGAATCGTTCGCTCGGCGCGCGCCGAAGCGGCAATCCACTGTGTGCGCAACGCCGCCGGAGCGGCCACGATCACGCGCTCGGTGCGTGCGGCCACAGCGAGCGCGATGACTGTCTTCCCCGTGCCGGGCGGATCTGCGAGCAGCGCCCCACCGAACTCGGTGAGCGCGGAGTCAATAGCCTGCACGGCGGCGCGCTGGGAGTCGCGAAGCGTGTAGCCACCGATACGGTGGATCGAACCGTGCGATGCAAGCACTCCATTGGCAATCAGCGCACGCACCGAATCGGCGCTCTCGATCGCGCTCGGAACTGGTGCGGCGAGCGCGCCGAGAGCCCGCGCCACGTCAGCGCTCAGAGCCCGTGCCACGAGAGCAGTGGTGCGATCGCCTCGTGCGTGACGCCGTATGCGTCGAGCACCTGCTCGGTGAGCGTCCACTCGTCGGTGGGCTCCCCGCGTGCGGCATCGCGTCCGAGTGGAGCGAGGATCGCGCGTGCCCGGTCCCACTCGCGCGGAATCGGGAATCGTGCACAGGTCCAGCCCAAGTAGCGACGATACCCGCCGCGCGCTGGTTCGGCGAGCGCGCCAAGCCAGGCCGCTCCCACGGGAGAGTTGAGCAGCACCGCGAATGCGTAGGCATCGTCCTCTGAGCGCGCGCGCACGACGTAACAGGTATTGAGCGGTACGGTGAGATCACCAGCGGCAAGGACCAGCGCGCGTGGTGCACGACCGATATCGCCCCAGACCACCCGTGGCCGATCGGCACGCGCCGCTTCGGTGCGAAAGAGCGCCCACCAGCGTCCGCCACGCCCATCGGTGCGTTGCTCCAGTTGACGGCGCCACGGCAGGAGGCGTCGGTGAATTGCCGTGGGCAGCGAGGCGAGCGGCTCGCCGCGCACGTCGTGCGTCCAGAGGATCGCGCTCTCTGATGCTTCCGCGTTGGCCCGCCAAGGTTGCAAGTGCTCGCCGCGCAACAACGGGCGCACGCAGGCTTCCTCGATGCGCGCCATGGCCGCCTCTGCGCGGGAGAGTACGAATGCTTCATTGCATCCGCTCTTCACCCCCAAGAGTGGCCGCCCGAGTACCGACTCCGCGAGCGGTATGCCCGCACGCTCGAGACCGTCGAATGCCGTACGGACCGCGGCGGGGAGCAACATCCACGGTGCACCCGGCGAGTCGTCGAGCGCGAGGTGTGTGCGCTGCGTGTGCCAGGTGAGGGGACGATCGTGTCGGTGCACCGTGGTGAGAATCTCTGCGGGCGCCGGCGACTCTCGCCGCGCGACCAACGCGGAGGGGTACACGACGGCGTCGAATCCCGCGCTGGACCCGCTCCAGTCCTCGAGAATCAGCGGCGGCGCGTGCGCGGCGAGCAACGCACGCACTCCCCCTCCGGCCAAAGCGCACCAGAGCTTGGCTGGGAGCAGGAGCGCGAGGGCGCCGCGCGGTGCGGTGAGGCGGAGCGCACGCTCGGTGAAGAGCGCGGCGAGATCTGCCTGCCCAGCGAAGCCTTTTCCGGCACCGGCACTTGCCGCGCCCGCTTCCCACGCCGCGCCACGAAACACCGCGAAGCGTTCTCGCAGGGCGGCACGCTGCTCGGCGGGAATGGCGTGCGTGCGGACCCAAGGGGGGTTTCCCAGCACGAGATCGAATCCTCCAGCGGCCGCGGCGTCGGCGAAGTGGGTCGCAAAGGAGAAGGGGAGGGCGCCCCCGTTCTTGAGCGCGCTGATGGCACCTCGTACGCGCCGCACTTGGGCACGGAGGTGATCGAGCGCGGCGCGCGTCACGCGGTCGGTACCGCGTGTGCGGGTGAAGAGATCGGGGGAGCGTGCCGCGGCAATCAGGTCGCGTCGACGCGCCGTGAGCGATGCCAGCCGTGCGTCCAGCATCGCAAGAGCCCGCGCGCGTTCCTCGCGTTCGAGCGCGGCGCCGAGCGTGCGCTTGCGTGTCCCGCTCGCGCGGGCGTAGCGGAGTCGTCGCGCCTCGATGCGCGGATCGGAGTCCGGACGGGCGTCTTCGAATCCGAGGCCCGCGAGCGCATCCCCTTCGCGCACGTTGCGGTCGAGGTTGGGGAGCGGCGCCACGCGCGCGGGATCCTCGTGCGGCTCCTCGACGACAACCGAGAGCCAGAGTCGCAGTTGGCAGAGCCAGACCGCGGTGGGGTCGATGTCGACGCCGAAGACTGAGTGCGCGAGCACATCACGCCGTCGTGCGGCGACATCGCGCGGGTCTCCCGCGACCGCGCGGAGCTTGGCGAGCGCTTCGAGTGCGAAGACCAGAAAGGCGCCGGAGCCGCAGGCGGGATCGAGGATGCGAAATGCGCTGAGCCCCGTGCCGGCCGACCGATCGTGAGCCGCCGCGGGGCCTGTACTGCTCGGCGCAACGCCAAGCGCGCGAGCCAGCGTCTGCCGGTCGCGCGACCCGAGCGTCCGCTCCTCCCAGCATGCGTCGAGCAGGTCACGTGACACTCCCCGCGGCGCGAGTGCCGTCGCGAGTCCATCGCGCCCAAGTCGGGTAATGAGCGCTGGCGGCGTGTAGAAGGCTCCCTGAGCGCGACGTGTCCCCTCGTGCATCAGCGATTCAAAAGCGCGGCCGAGCATCTCGGGGTCCACGGCTGCATCGGACCAATCCTCGCTCGACTCGCGCGCCGTGAGTCGATAGCGGGCGAGCAGTCCACCGATCACGCCGCCGATGGCATCGTCCGTGAGCCGGAGGTCGCGATACTGCGATTCGATCGGCGCGCGCGTGAAGAGTCCGCCATTCAGGAACGGCACTCGGCCGAATGATCTGGCTGTGGCGGCCCGTGCGCGGACGGGCGTGTTGAGCGTGCCGAACCAGAGCGGTTCGAGCAGTCGGCGATGTGCACCGAAGATGCCACCGCTGCGTGCGACGAACTGGGTGCGCAGGAACTCTCGATCGCCATCGAGCCAGCCACGGGCTTCGAGGAAGGCGAGAAATAGCAGTCGCGATGTATGAAGCAACGCAATCGTGCGGCGTGCCTCCGCAGGCGCACGTCCTTCTGCGGACTCGGCCATGGTCGTGACGTGATGTTCCAGTTCCCGGTAGAACCGCCGCGTCAGCGCATCGCGTCCGAGCGTTTCTCGCCAGCGGAGGTGGACCATCAGGTCACTGCCGTCGGTCGCGCCTGCCATCAGCGCAAAGGTCTCGGCGTCACTTTCGCGGACTTGGGCTGGGTCGACCTCGATCGCAGGAACCGCGCCGAGCCCTGAGGGCGGGGGCGCGGCGATGTAGAGATGTCCGGTGCCGGCGTCGCGGGTAATCAGGAGCCACGACGGCTCGGGTGCGGTCCGCACGATGGCTCGCGCGAGCGCGACGGTCTCGGTGCGCGCGTTGGCGCGGAACTCCGCACAGAGCAGGCGGAGGGTGCCGCGCCCCGCGGCGACGCGCACGAGCTGGGCGCCTCGCGGGAGCCCGAATCGGCGTGCAGTGGCGCGATCGAGGGGGAGAGAAGGGGCGAAGCCGAGCGCGGCGCCGAGTGCGGCGATGGTGTCTAGGCTGGTGGTGGCGGAGAGTAGCCGCGCGGCGTGTCGGGTAGTGAGCACGGGCGCATGGTGGCGCCTGCGGTGCGGAACGTGCGGATCATCCTATTGCCGATGTGAGCGGATGATCTCCATAGAGACCGCGGACACGACGGCATCGGCCGGGCCGGCAATGCTGACGGCGCCGATCTCCCCGACGCTGCGCGCATAAATGTCGCTGCGCGCATCGATCACCTTCTCGCCCATGGCCTGTTCAGGGCTCATGTACTGCGGCGTACCGAGCGAGAGGCCGGTCTGCGTCCTCCGCTGCCCGCCGGCGTGCTGGACGGCGAGTGCAATCCCGAAATCGGCGACCAGTGCGTGCCCGTCCTGCAGCAGGATGTTCTCGGGCTTGATATCGCGGTGCACGATGCCGAGCGAGTGCCGCGCCGAGGTCGGGATGCGTCACGTCGCCGCCGATCCCGTCGGCACCCCTCAAGCGCCCGCACCGCTGGCTACACCCGCGTGCGGTGCGCTACCATACACCGTCCCTCCGCGCGCGCTCGTCCACGCATCAGTCAGGATTTCGACCGCTCGTGAGCTCCCAACACGACCGCCTCCGCGTCGCCCTCGCCGACCGTTACCGCCTCGAACGCGAGCTCGGTGCCGGCGGCATGGCCACGGTCTACCTCGCGCAGGACCTCCGGCACGACCGCGAGGTCGCGATCAAGGTGCTGCATCCCGACCTCGCCGCCGCGCTCGGCGCCGAACGGTTCGTCGCCGAGATCAAGACGACGGCGAAGCTGACGCACCCGCACATCCTGCCGCTGCTCGACTCGGGGAACGCCGACGGCTTCCTGTACTATGTGATGCCGGTGATGACGGGCGAGACGCTGCGCTCGCGGCTGCAGCGCGAACGCCAGCTGCCGATCCCCGAGGTGGTGCGCCTCGCGAAGGAAGTGGCGAGCGCGCTCGACTACGCGCATCGCCAGGGCGTGATCCACCGCGACATCAAACCGGAGAACATCCTGCTGCACGAGGGGCAGGCGCTCGTGGCGGACTTCGGGATCGCGCTCGCCGTGCAGTCCGCCGGCGGGGCGCGGATGACGCAGACTGGTCTCAGCCTCGGCACGCCGCAATACATGAGTCCCGAACAGGCGATGGGCGAACGCACCGTGGACGCGCGCAGTGACGTCTACGCGCTCGGCGCCGTGACGTACGAGATGCTGACGGGGGATGCGCCGTTCACGGGGTCGAGCGTGCAGGCGATCGTCGCGAAGGTGCTGGCCGAACGGCCCACGCCGCCGCACACCGTGCGGGACACGGTGTCGCCCGCGTTGGAGCAGGCGGTGTTGACGGCGCTGGCGAAGTTGCCGGCCGACCGCTTCGCGAGTGCGAAGGAGTTCGCGGAGGCACTGGAGGCGCAGGGCGCGTCGAGCGCGGTCATCGCAGCGCGCCGCGGCGCGTCGACGATGCGTGACGCCCGAGGCGCTGGGGCCTGGCGACTCGCGGCCGCCGTGCTTGCACTCGTCTCGCTCGGAGCGCTCGGCTTTGCGGCGCGTGAACGCCGTGTTGCCCGTGCGGTGGTCGACGCAGCGCCAGTGATCCGCGCGCATTTCGACCTGCCGCGCGGCACTCGTATCGCGGACGCGCTCGTTGGCGGCACCGTCGCCGTCTCGCAGCAGGGCGACCTCATCGCCTTCACGACGATCACGGCGAGCGGCTACCAGATGCACGTGCGGCGCGTCGATGAACTTGAAGCGCGGCCGCTCGGCGGACCCAATATCGCGGGACGCAATCTTACCTTCTCGCCCGATGGGAAGTGGATCGCCTTCACCGAAGGGAACCGGCTGCAGAAGGTGCGCGTGGACGGTGGGGCAGTCGAGGATCTTGGCACGACCGGGGGCACCGTGCCGTACGGCCTCGCCTGGAGCGCGAGCGACACGATCTACATCGGGTCGTTCAGCGGGATCTTCGTGGTCCAGGCATCGGGGAGCGCCGCGACCCGACTCGTGGGCGGCACGTTGCAGGGCCTTCGAAACGGCCAACGCTGGCCGCTCGCGCTCCCTAGCGGAGGGGCGATCGCGTACGCGCGCGGCAACAACGCGTCCGACGTGTCGCGACTCTCGGTCTATTTGCCCGCGAGTGCCACCTCGATCGACTACGATATCCCCCTAGCGATCCCTGTGGGCGTGGTCGACGACCATCTCGTTTACGTCACCACGGCGAGCGAGCTGATGGCGGTTCGCATCGATCTCGAGACGGGTCGACCGCTCAGCGAACCACTGCAGATCGAGGACGGCGTACTCATTGACGCGACGGCGGGCGCGAAGGCTGCCCTCTCCGCCTCGGGCACGCTCGTGTATATCCGCGGCCGCTCGCAGTTCCAGCCCGTGCTGCTCGGTGCGAACGGCGCCGAGTCGCCAGTGATTGAGGAGCTCCGCTCCTATTCCACGCCGCGCTATTCGCCGGACGGTCGACGGATCGCAGTCACCGTGTTCGCGCAGGGCGCGAGTAACATCTGGTTGCTCGATGTCGCGCGCCGGACCTTCTCGCCGCTGACCAGCGATGGAACGAGCATGCGTCCCGAGTGGAGTGCGGACAGCAGGCACGTGGTCTTCATCTCGCAGCAGGACGGGCAGAGCTCGGTCATGTGGCAGCTGGCGGACGGCAGCGCGTCGGCGGAGGTGCTCTACCAGCCGGAGCTCGAGGTGTACGAGGCTCTTGTGTCGCCGGACGCGAAGTGGCTCGTCTTCCGCACGGCACCCGGGGTGCGGTACCCGCGCGACATCCTTGCGGTCCAGTTGGATTCGGCACGCGACCGCGGGGCGAAGGTGACCGAGCTGGTCACAGGACCAAGCACCGAGAGCCTGCCGCGTTTCTCCCCCGATGGCCGATGGCTCTCGTATCAGTCGAACGAATCCGGGCGGTTCGAGGTCTACGTCCGGCCGTTCCCGGAGAATGGGGCCCGCGTCCCGGTGAGCGTCGGCGGTGGCACCGAGCCGATCTGGGCGCGCGACGGCAGTGCCCTGTTCTATCGCGGCCCGCTCGGCGAGGTGATGCGGGTCGGGGTGAGCACTCGCGACGGTTTCGCGATTGGCGACCGGCGCATGGTGGGAAAGGGAGACTACCTCACCGACGCGTCGCACGCAGACTGGGACATCGCACCCGACGGGCGCTTTCTGTTGCTCAAGCGGGCAGGCGAGGCGTCGCAGCTGCTGGTGGTGCACAACTGGGCACGAGAGCTGCGCGAGAAGACGAGCGCGCGGCGATAGCGTTTAAGGTCGGCGGCTCCATGGATGAACGCCTTGCGGGTCGCGCGCGGATGCGCCACGCAGGAATCGTCCCAGCTCGGGTACAGTGCTGCACTCACCCCCCAAAGGACTCCACAGCGATGCGCACATTCATTGTCGAAGGCGACGGCCTGCCGAAGTTGACATCACCAATCAGTCACGCGGTCGTCGTCAACCACCTGTGCTATCTGAGCGGCCAGCTGTCCATTGGCGCGTCGGGCGAGTACATCCCGGGCACGGCACAGGAAGAGGCAACGCGCGCCTTTGGGAATCTGTTCAGCGCCGCGCGCGCCGCCGGCTTTGCGCTCGAAGACATTACGTTCGTCGATATCGCGTTTGTCGACCTCGCTGATCTTCCCCAAGTCAATGACGTCTACGCAAAGGTGTTCCCTGAAGGAAGACGTCCGGCGCGCACCGTTTACCAAGCCGCAGCACTCCCGTACGGTGGACGCATCAAGGTCATGGGAGTCGCCATCAAGGACGCCTGACCTTCATCATCATTCGCCGGAGACGGTTCCGCGTGTTAACGTCACGGGCATGACGCGCATCGCACTGCTCCTGCCCCTCGCACTACTTGTCGCCGCTTCCCGGTTGGAGGCGCAGCGCCCCGCGCCGACCATCGTCTCCGACTCGGTCGAGGTGATCCGCGTGGTGCAGCGGTATATCGACGCGCTCATGGCGAAGGATACTGCCTCCCTGCGCGCCGCCTCGCTACCCTCGGCGACGACGGTGGCGATTGCCCTGTTGCCCGGTCCCCCACCGACGACGGGCCCAGCGCGCGCCCAAACGGTGGACGAGGTCGTCGCGGCGACGGGGCGCGGGACGCGCCGCTTCACGGGCCGAGTGTGGGCAATTGAGGTCTCCGTCACTGGACCGGTTGCGATCTACCGGGCGCCCTATGATGCCTGGTACGACGGCGTTTTCGGCCACTGCGGCGTGGACCACTATATCCTCGCGCGCAGTGACGGCGCGTGGCGGGTGAGTCAGCTCCTCTACACGCGCCAGACCGAGGGCTGCGCACCGAGCCCGCTGGGACCACCGCGCTGATCTTTGTGCGACTGTACTAGATCCCGACCTTTCGCAGTAGCGCCTCGAACGCCGGGTCGCCCCGCAGCGGGTCGAGCTGCGCATCGATGCGCAGGAACATCATCGACGGCGACCGCATCTCGTACGCGCGTTCGAGCCAGCGCAGCGCCTCGGCCTTCTCGCCGAGTGCGAGATAGATTTTCGCCACTTCGTACGCGGGCACGACGCGTCCGCGGAGCACTTCGGCGAGCAATCGCCGCGCGTCGGCGCCGTCCCCCTGCACGGCCTTGGTCCGTGCGAGGCTCGCGACGAAGCCGGTGCCGCGGTCCGAGAGCCGCACCGCCTGTTCCGAGGCGGTGACGGCTTCATCCACCCTCCCGCTCGCCTCCAGCGCCCAGCTCGCCCACAGGTAGGTGAGCGCGTAGGTCGTGTCGAGCACGATCGCGCGGTCGAACGCTTCGACCGCACCGCGGAAGTCGCGGGCCTGGAAGCGCACCCAGATGATCGTCGCGCTGCGAATCGGCACGATCGGTTCGATCTCGCGGGCGCGCTCGAACTCCCGTTCGGCGTCGGCGAAGCGCCGCTGCACAGCGAGCAGGTTCCCGTACCACTGGTGCGCGATCCCGCTGTTCGGCTCAATCTCGATCGCGCGCAGGAACTCCCGCTCTGCGCGCGGTAAGTCCCAGTCGAAATAGAGCGACGCGTAGGCACGCGTGGCCTGCGCGGAGCCGAGGTTGGGATCGAGACGCATCGCCTCCTCAGCCGCCTGCGCGGCGAGCGGGAAGACCTCGCGCGGCGGGCGCTGTTCATACCAGCCCTGCACGGCAAGCGCGGTCCCGAGGGTCGCGTGCGCGCGCGCGAAATCCGGCGCGCGCCGGATCGACTCGCGGAGCAGCTCGACGGCGCGCGCGATCGACGCATCCGTCTGGCGGAGCCGGAGCGCCTGTGCCTGCAGGTACAGGTCGTAGGCAACGGGATCGGTCGTGCCGCTACTCACGGCCTGCAGATGGCCGACGACCATTCGCCCCTTCAGCGCCTCGACGATCGCGCCGGCGATCTCCGACTGAATCTTGAGCGCGTCGTCCGACGCGCGTTCGAAGGTCTGGGACCAGATCGGGTAACCGTCGGCGACCTTCACGAGGCGCGCGGCGACGCGGATGCGGTCCCCGTAGGCGCGTACGCTGCCTTCGACGACTGACTCCACACCCAGCCGCTCACCGATGACCTTCAGCTCGAGCCCCTGCGATGCGACGAGGCTCGACGAGGTGCGCGATGACACGCGTATCCCCTCGACCATGGACAGGCTCGTGATGATCTCGTCGTTGAGACCGATCGCGAAATACGCCTGCGCCGTGTCCGGGCTCAGGTTCTCGAACGGCAGCACCGCCACCGAGCTCAGCTCGCCGGCGCCGGGCGCACCCGCCGAGCCTCCACGCCCCGCGGCCCACGCCGCGGCGACGAGCGCGAGCACCGCCGCGGCGGCAATCGCCGGTCGCCGCCATGAAGGCGCCGGCACGACCGCGCGCTCACCGGTCGTCACCGACGCGTCGAGCGCCTCGGCGAACTCCTGCGCCGTCCGGAAGCGGTCGGCCGGCGCGCGCGCGAGCGCGCGCGCAATCGCCACCTCGGTCGACGCGCTCACGGTGTTGCGCCGTGTGCGTAACGGCGGCGGCGTCTCGGTGAGCTTCTTCGTGGTGATCGCCATCGCGTTCGGACCCACGAACGGCGGCTCGCCGGTGAGCATCTCGAAGAGCACGCTGGCGAGCGAGTAGATATCGCTGCGGCCGTCGACGGTCACCTCGCCGTGCGCCTGCTCGGGACTCATGTACAGCGGGGTCCCGATCGCGATACCGGTGTTGGTGAGCTGATGGTCCGCTCCGTCGAAGGCGCGGGCGATGCCAAAGTCGGCGACGAGCGCATGGCCGCCCTGCAGCAGGATGTTCTCTGGCTTCACGTCCCGGTGGACGATGCCGAGCGAGTGCGCGTTGCCCAGGGCATCGGCCACCTCGCGGGCGATCCGCAACGCATCGCCCACCGGCAGCTGGCCCTCGCGCACGAGCCGGTCGCGCAGCGACTCGCCCTCGACGAACGGCATCACGTAGTAGAGCAGACCATCCGACGCCCCCGAATCGAGGAGCGGGAGGATGTGCGGATGGCTCAGCTTGGCGGTGATCCGCACTTCGCGGAGGAAGCGCTCGGGGCCGAGGGCTTCGCTGAGCTCAGGATGCAGAACTTTTACGGCAACCGTGCGCCCGTGCTTGACGTCGAGCGCGCGAAACACCGTGGCCATACCGCCACGTCCTTGTTCGCGTTCAATGTCATAGCGTCCGGCGAGGGCGGCGCGGGTGCGGTCGAGAAGGCTCAGGAACGGTCCGAGAATCGAGTCATGTCATTCTAAACTGGCGGCATGCGCCTCACCACTCCACCGCGTCCGGCGGTCGCGCTCGGTCAGAACCCCTCGAGCGCATCCTGCTCCCCGGGAAACACCCGAAATATCGTCGAGAATCCGGAGATCTCGAACACTTCGCGCACCGTCTGATTCAACCCGAACGTCCGGAGCGAGCCCCCTTTGGCGCTCATCTGCTTGGCCAGCCCCAGCAGGACCCGGAGTCCCGCGCTACTGATGTAGTCGAGCGCCGAACAGTCCACCGCGAGCTTCGGACCGCTCTGCGCGACGACGGCGTTGAGCGCCTGCTGCGCTTGCGGCGACGTGATGCTGTCGAGACTTCCCGCAATCGCCGCGATGGTGACGTCGCCCTGCGTGCGTGTCGTGACCTCCATTACTCCCCTCCGCGCTAAGCGCGCGATGTCCCTTCTATTTCTGTGATTCGCTTCAGTAAGACCGTGACGTTGCGGTCGTCACGGCGATCGTATCGCACCTCGTCCATCATCTGCCGGGCCAAGTGCACCCCAAGCCCCCCGATCTGCCGGTCGGCCACCGGAAGGGTGGTGTCGGGAGCGGCCCGCCCGAGGGGGTCGAACGGCGGACCGTTGTCGGCGAGCGTCACGACCAGGGCCTCCGCGGACAGCACCACATCGATCGTCGCCTCCCCGCCGGCGCACCCGGTCAATCCGTGTGTCACGATATTAGCCAGTAGCTCGTCGAGCACGACCTGAAGGCTGCGCCGGACGTCGGGAGGCACGCGGTGCGCCGTCGCGAAGTTGGCGAAGGTCGCATGGACCCGCGCGACGTCGCTCAGGTGAGCGCCCAACGTCATATGGAAGCCTGTCCCCATTCTGCCCTCCGGAGCTATGCTCAATGACATCGCTCCGCGCGAGGCTTTTGTCAACCGTTATTCGGGTGCCCAAGGCCGAAATGTTTGCCGACTGGCTGTCACAGGGTGCACGTTTGTCCCGCGTTCCACCCCAGATCCGCCCGGTTCCGCCCGGTTCCGCCCGGTTCCGCCCCGGATCCACCCCGGATCCACCCCGGCTCCAACCTTTGAACCTCTGAGCTGTACTTTGGACGAGACCCTCTCCGCCGCCGATGACTGGGATCGCTCGCTCGTCCGTCGCTACATGGACGGCGATCGGGTCGCGGCCGAGGACCTCGTCGATCGATATCAGCGTCGACTGTTCAATGTGGCGCTCCGGATGCTCGGCAACTTGCAGGACGCCGAGGACGTGACGCAGACGGTGTTCGGGAAGGTGTTCATGTCGCTCAAGTCGTACGACCCGAAATTCCGGTTCTTCAGTTGGGTGTATCGGATGACGGTGAATGAGTCCCTCAACGCGATCAAACGTCGCAAGCAGATGGTGACACTCGAGAATGATTCAGAGCTCGTCGCGTCGGCAATCGCTGCCGATGACGCCTTGGAGGTCGAAGAGCACGTGGGGAAGGCATTGATGCAACTCAAGCCGGACGACCGGGCCGTGGTGGTGTTGCGGCACTTCGCTTCCTTCTCGCATGAGGAGATCGCCGAGGTGCTCGACGTATCGGCACAGACGGTGAAGTCGCGGCTTTTCACGGCGCGCGAGCGCCTACGGACCTTGCTGATCGCCCAGGGGAACGCCTGATGTTGACCGCTGACGTACGCGAGTTGATCCACCACGAAGTCGACGGGGTGAACGCTCCCGAGGCGAGCGCCGCTGCGCGCGCGTTGATCGCTCAAGAGCCGGCGGCGGCGGTGTTCGCTGCCGAGCTGCGGCAGGTCAACGCGCTCCTGGGTCGGGTGGCGGAGCGCGTGCCCCCGCCGCAGCTGAAGCGGGCGATTCTCGATGCGCTGCCACGACGACCGCGGGCCTCGCCGAGCACCCCGACCGACGCGATACGCAGTGTTGAACCAGGTGTTGTCTCAGGTACGATGCACGTCCAGACCGTGATCCAAAGAGCACTTTCCCAGTTGAGTTCTGTCTTACAACGAATGGAGGAGGGCGTTATGTCGAAGAAGGCCTTGATCATCGGAACGACTGCCGTGGCGTTGGTTGCGATCATCGGCGGAGCTGTGATCGGGTACCCCCCGACCGGTGGTGAATCCGGCACGATCGGTGGCGGCGACGCGATTGCCGGCGTCGAGCGCGCCTCGCGCTACCGCGGGCGCACGATGTCGGAGCGCGACGTCACGATCGCCAATCCGGAGATTGCGGTCCTCCTCCAGAATCCGGACGTCCTCACCCTCGTCAAGAGCGATGTCTTCCGCTCGGCGATGGCGAACGAGTCCTTCCGCTCGTTGCAGTCCAACGAGTCCTTCCGTTCGTTGATGGCGAGCGACTCGTACCGCGCGTTGGCGGCCAGCGATTCGTACCGCGCGTTGATGGCCAACGATTCGTATCGTGCGTTGATGTCGAGCGATGCGTATCGTTCGCTGGAAGCCAACGAGTCGTATCGCGCGCTGATGTCCAACGAAGCGTCGCGGAATGCGATGATGAGCGAGGCGTATCGCGAGCTGGCCAACAGCGAGGCGTACCGCGCCGTGCAGTCGAACGAGGCGTTCCGCGCCGTGATGGCCAACGACGCCTTCCGTGCCGTGATGGCGAACGACAGTTTCCGCGCCGTGATGGCGAACGATGCCTTCCGCTCGGCGATGTCGAGCGATGCGTTCCGTGCGGTGATGGCCAACGACGCCTTCCGTGCCGTGATGGCGAACGACGCTTTCCGCTCGGTGATGGCGAACGACGCCTTCCGCTCGTTGCAGTCGTCCGAGGCCTACCGCTCGCTTTCGCGCAGCGCGGCGCTTTCCGAAGTCTTCATGAACGAGGCGATGCGCTCTCAGCAGTAACATCTGACCCCTGAGTCGGCCCTCCGGCCGGGCTCAGCCCCCTAACGGGGGCTGAGCCCGGCACGTAGTTTCGGGGCTCTGCCCCTCGCCCGGACGGCCTCTCGTGAAGCACGCGCACCATAGGCGCACCCCCATTGACTTCACCCCGGGCCCGCCGGGCACCTTGGGCACCAGATGGCCGCGAGCGTTCCTCGCCGGCGTCGTGCTTTGTGCCCTGATCGGCGCCCCCCGAGCTGCGGCCGCGCAGTTCGAGACGATCGAGACGCCCACCATGCGGCTCATCTACACCTCGCCGCTCCAGGCCTACCTCGTGCCGCAGGTGAATGGGTCCTTCGAGAACGCGCTCCGCTTCCACCGGCGCTTCTTTGACTACACGCCGACCGACGGCCGCATCAATGTCCTCATGCACGACCTCTGGCACTACGGCAACGCGGGCGCCCGCCCGGTCCCGGAGAACCATGTCACGATCGGTATCGCGCCTTACGGGCACGACTACGAGTCCGCCCCCGCACCCGAGCGGATGGCCTCCTCGATGAACCACGAGTTGGCGCACATCGCCACGACGGACAAGGGGACGGCGTCCGATCTGCTGTTCCGGCGCATCTTCTTCGGCAAAGTCACGCCGAACGCCGAAGTCCCGCTCTCGATGGCGTACAGCTATCTCACCACGCCCCGCTGGTACGCGCCGCGCTGGTATCTCGAAGGCATCGCGACCTATCTCGAGACCTGGATGAATGGCGGGCTCGGCCGCGCCCTCGGCCCCTACGATGAAATGGTCTTTCGCACGATCGTTCGCGACAGCGGCCAGATGTACGATGTCGTCGGGCTCGAGTCGGAAGGAACCACCGTCGACTTTCAGGTGGGAGTGAACTCCTATCTCTACGGCACGCGCTTCATGAGCTACCTGGCGCTGCAGTACGGCAACGACTCGCTCCTCGCGTGGGTGAATCGCCGCGAAGGAAGTCGCGGCTACTTCTCCACGCAGTTCCGGAAGGTCTACGGACGCTCACTCGAGGACGAGTGGGCGCGATGGATCGCCTGGGAAGGGAACTGGCAGCGCGAGAACCTCGCCTCCATTCGCGAACATCCGACCACCACCGCGCGGCCGCTCACACGGAAGGTGCTGGGTTCGGTATCGCGCGCGTATCACGATCGTGCCACGGGGAGCATCCTCGTGGCAGTGCGATATCCCGGTCAAGAAGCGCACCTCGCGAGCATTGATATCGCCACCGGCGAGTTCACGCGTGTGGCGAACATCGTGGCCGCCGGTGGACTCTCGGTGACCTCGCTCGCCTTCGATCCCGCCACGCGCACCGCGTTCTTCACGACCAACAACTCCGATTGGCGCCACCTCCGTGCGCTCGACCTCGCCACGGGACGCTCGCGCATGCTGATTCCCGACAGTCGGATCGGCGACCTCGCGTACAACACAGCGGATCGCTCGCTCTGGGGCGTTCGTCACGACAACGGGTTCTCCACGCTGGTGCGCGTCCCGTACCCGTACACCGAGTGGCGGCAGGTCCAGACCCTTCCGTATGGCCGCGATCTCTTCGACATCGATATCTCCCCCGACGGCACCACCCTGATCGGCTCGATGTCCGAGGTGAGCGGCGATACGCGACTCATTCAGATGAACATCGCCGCCGCACTCGCCGGCGACACCACAACGGCGTTGCTCTTTGAGTTCGAGCAGTGGGCCCCATCGAACTTCGTGTTCTCGGCGGACGGAAAATTCGTCTACGGCTCCTCGTACTACTCGGGCGTCTCCAACATCTTCCGCTACGACCTCACCAGAAAGCGGATGCAGCCGTTGAGCAATGCGGAGTCGGGCTTCTTCAAGCCGCTGCCGCTCACCGCCGACTCGCTGATCGTCTTCGAGTACTCGCGCGAGGGCTTCGTTCCCTCGATGATCGCGAACGCGGTCCCGGACAGCGTGAGTGCCATCAACTTTCTCGGTAACGAGATCGCCGAGCGTCGGCCTGACGTGCAGGAGTGGATGCCGCCGGCCGTTGCCGACCTCGGACTCGGCGTCAGCGCGCCCCGCCCCTACCGCGCGCGCCGCAACTTCAAGCTCGACAGTGCGTACCCTGTGGTTGAAGGCTATCAGGATGCGGCGGGCATCTCCGCGGTGGCCGCAGGCATGCGTTTCAACTTCTCCGACCGACTCGGCGCCACGAGTCTCGAGTTCACCGCGTCGTACTCGCCCGAGGAACAACTCGACCCATACGAGCGCACGCATCTGCGTGCCGTGTTCCGTCACTGGAATTGGAAGCTCACCGGCTCGCTCAACCGCGCCGACTTCTACGACCTCTTCGGCCCCACCAAGCTGAGCCGCCGCGGCCACTCCGTTGGCATTCAGTACGCCGACAACCTCTTTCTCGACGGGCCACGCAGCCTCGGCTATACGCTGCAGGGTGCGGCGCACGGCAACCTCGCCATTCTTCCGGAGTTCCAGAACGTGCCGACCGCGTTCGATGATCTCGCCACTTTTTCCGGCGATCTCGCCTACAGCTCGCTGCGCCGGTCACTCGGTGCGATCGAAGACGAACTCGGCAGTTCGTGGGACGCCTCCGCGCGCGGCAGCTTGGTGAATGGCGAGTGGTATCCGCGCCTGAGTCTCGATGCGGCGAAGGGATTTCTCCTTCCCCTCGATCACTCCTCGCTCTGGCTCCGTGCCTCGGCGGGCTCGGCTGTGGCGGGGGATCGCACACAGCCCTTCGCGCAGTTCTACTTTGGCGGGTTCGCGAACAACTGGGTCGACCACCGCGCCATCAAGCAGTTCCGGAGCACTGAGGCATTCCCGGGGCTCGAGATCAATGAGATCGGCGGGGCCACGTACACGAAGGCGCAAGCAGAGTGGGTGTCGCCGCCCCTGCGCTTCCGCAGCGTGGGAATTCCGAGCGCTTACCTGCGGTGGGCGAATCTCTCGCTCTTTGCGAGCGGGCTCGTGACCGACCTCAGTGACAGTGCCGCGCGCCGTACCTTCACGAGTGCGGGAGCACAGGTCGATGTGCGCATCGTCACGCTCTCGAATCTCGACTCCACGATCTCCTTCGGCTACGCCGCCGCCAACGGAGACGGCGTCCCGCTGAGTTCGGCGTGGATGCTCTCGTTCAAGATCATGTGAGACGGGCGTGAATACGATCGTGGGCATCGTTGTGAGTGTGCTACCGGTGTTCCTGTTTCTCGGAGCACTGGTGGTGATCGACAGCTACAAGTTGGTCGCGTTGCGCTCCGTGCTCTTCGCGGTGGCCGCGGGCGCGGCGGCGGGGTTCGCGAGCTATGGCGTGAATGTCTGGCTGCGCCCCGCGCTCGATATGGAGCTCAGCACCTACTCGCGCTACGTGGCCCCGTTCGCCGAAGAGACGCTCAAGGCCGCGTACATCGTGTACCTGATGTCGCGGAGTAAAGTAGGGTTCGTGGTCGATGCCGCGATCTTCGGATTCGGTATCGGCACCGGGTTCGCGCTGCTGGAGAACCTGTACTACCTCACGGTGAACCCCGACGCGTCCATATGGACCTGGTTCGTGCGCGGCTTCGGCACCGCCGTGATGCACGGAGGCGCCACCGCTATTCTCGCGATGGTCGCACGCACGCTGCACAACCGCTCCGACCGCTTCCGGTGGTCGTTGATGCTTCCCGGGCTGCTGGTGGCGGTGGTGCTCCACTCCTTCTACAACCATTTCCTGCTGCAGCCGCTGATCGCCACGGGATTGATCGTGCTGGTCTTCCCCTACTTGAGCATGGCGATCTTCCAGCAGAGCGAGCGCGACACGCGGTCGTGGCTCGGCGACGGCTTCGACACCGATCAAGAGCTGCTCAAGGCGGTGCGCTCCGGACAGGTCGCGGCGACGCCAGTGGGGAAGTATCTCTCGACCCTGCGACGGAGTTTCCCGCCGGAGGCCATTGTGGACATGATGTGCCTGCTGCGCATGCGCGCCGAGCTCGGCATTCGGGCCAAGGGGGTCCTGATGGCGCGCGAGGCGGGTTTCGAAGCCGAGCCTGATCCAACGCTACCAAGCAAGTTCGAGGAGTTGCGATACCTTGAGGGGAGCATCGGGAAGACGGGGATGCGCGCGCTCCAGCCATTCATCTACAGTACGACGCAGGATCTGTGGCAGCTCAACATGCTCGATGAGGCACAGGGATGACCGGTATACCTCCACGCGGCACCGTCACGTCACTTCGCGCCCCGCCAAAGGCCATTATGCTCGGCCGGCGCGGCGAGCACACCGTCGAACACAGCCAGCGGCTGATGGCGCAGGGGTATCTCCCGTTCTTGGTGGAGCAGGCCGATGCGGCAATGAAAAAGCTGCGCACCGAGAAGATCGAACTCCTGGTGATGGACGTTGACGTCCCTGAAGTGGGAGGGGTCGGGTTCCTCGAAACGCTACGTAGCGATCCCGCCATGCATCAGCTCCCCGTGCTGGTGGTGTCGGCCACCGACGATGTCGAGGCGCTCGAACGCTGCATGGAAGCTGGCGCGGACGACTATCTCCCTCGTGTGTTCGGTCCAGCTATGTTGAGCGCGCGCGTGAATGCCGCGTTGGATCGTCGACGGAGCCGAGACAATGAGGCGATGCGAAAGGAGATGGATGTCGCGCGGAACATTCAGCGCGACTTTCTCCCCGAGTCGCTGCCGGTGATTCCGCGGATGGAGATCGACGCCGCGTTGCATCCGGCACGGCAGGTGTCGGGGGACTTCTACGATGCCTTCCAACTGGCGCCGTCGGGGAACCTGATGTTCGTGGTCGGCGATGTGTGCGATAAGGGTGTGGGAGCGGCGCTCTTCATGGCGCTGTTCCGGAGTCTTATTCGCGCCAGTGCCGATCCCGTGGGCGGAGGCGCCATTTCCATGATCGGCGGGCGTCGCACGCTGGTGTTGGAATCACTCGAGTCCGCGACGCCTGGCGATCTGCTCACGCGCGTAGCCGGATTCACGAACAACTATATCGCGCGCCTGCATGGACGAACGAACATGTTCGCGACCGTGTTCATGGCGGTCATCGATCCGAACTACGGGTACTTGACGTACCTCAACGCGGGGCACGAGCCGGCGCTGGTGATCGCACCGGATGGGAGCATGCAGGAACTGCGGCCAACGGGTCCCGCGCTCGGCATGATGCCGGATGTGCCATTCACCACCGTCGACCTGACGCTCGAGCGGGGGCACACGCTCTTCGCCTTCACGGATGGGATGGCGGAGGCGCGGAATCCGAGTGGTGAGGTGTTCGGCGCGGAGCGTGTGCGCGAGATGGTGCGCGAGATCGTGCGCGGAGTGGCGGGGGCGCCGGCGTCGGCGCTCGTGCCCAAGGTGGTCGAGACGATGAAGTCCTTTGGCGGCCAAGCCGAGCCGCACGATGATCTGACATTGCTGGCGGCGACGCGGCTCTAGCGGCGCTCGATGACCGCACGGTGTTGGTCAATGCATCGGAACTCGCAAAGGCCGAAGGGGCGGTGACCTGTTGCTCGCTGGTCATGCGGGAATGAGTAGCAAATATGGACGCGGTCCGATCGGCCGACGTGGCGTATCCTACAGGCGTGGACCGTGTCATATTCCACAAGGACGTCACGAAAGGTTTGTAAGGAGCCGAGATTAGAGAGATGAAGTCGCTGGCAGAAGAGAACCGCGCGTACGCTGTCCCCGCGGGCGCAGCGGTGTTGCCGCGCGGCGGTGCGCTCGACACCTTGCGCCCGATGGTTGCCGTGGCGTCGGTGATCATGGTCGTCTTTCTCTTTTACAATCTCGTCGATTTCCCCCCGGGCATCCGCGAGACGATGGCCGTGCACGACGTGGTCTCAGCCACGATCTGTGCCGTCGTCTGGTGGCTGATCCGGACCAATCGGCTGCGCGAGGAACGTGCGAACGCCTTCGCGATCGGGTTGCTTCTCCTGTTGGCCAGCAACATCCTGCTCGCGATGTGGCTGCTCAGAGAGCCGTACCATGCCATTTACATCTGCGTGCTGCTCTTCGGTGCCGGCGCGGGCATGACGTCGGTCGGCTGGGGCGCTGTGGGCGCATCGATCGTGTGGCTCTTCACGGTGCCGGTGCTGGTCTCCGTCGGGGATGCGCCCGTGGTCGCACGGTACCTCGTGATGATGGGGGCGACCTCCGCGGTCGCGCTGGCCCTTGTCGTGATTCGCGTCCGCAACCTGGGTGTCGTCGCGCGCCTCACGGAACTGGACCGGGAGCAGCGGCGGGCGCTCAACGAGGCGCTGGCGGATCTCGACGCCAAGGTCCTGCTGCGCACGCAGGAACTGCAGGCCGCGAATGCGGCGCTGCAAACGCAGATGGAGGAGCGCGCCCGTGCCGAACGGGAGGCACGCGTGCTCGGCGAGCAGCTCCTGCACGCGCAGCGCCTCGACTCGCTGGGCCGACTGGCTGGCGGCGTCGCCCACGACTTCAATAACCTCCTGACCGTCATCGAGGGCAATCTGCACCTTTCTCTCGAGGACTTGCCCCCTGGAGCAGATCGTGAACCGCTCGAGGACGCCATCAGCGCCAGCGAGCGGGCCGCCAACCTCACCAAACAGTTGCTCGCGTTCGGGCGCAAGCAGGTGATCGAGCGCTCGGTGTTCGACCTCGGCAAGCGGGTCGAAGACGTGTCGCGCATGCTGCAGCGGGTGCTGGGGGAGCGGATTGAACTTCACGTGACGGCGTTGGAGCGCGACCTGTGGGTGAACGCGGACCCGAACCAGATCGAACAGGTCCTGATGAATCTCACGGTGAATGCCCGCGACGCGATGCCCGACGGAGGGGAATCCCACGTCGAAGTCGGGCGCGTGCAGGTGGAGGGCACGCCGTTCATTCGCATCCGATTCCGCGACACGGGCACGGGAATGACCGCGGAGACCAAGGAGAGACTCTTCGAGCCCTTCTTCACGACGAAGCGTCCTGGCGAGGGCACCGGGCTCGGGCTCGCGACGACGTACGGCGTCGTGCAGCAGCATGGCGGGACCATCACGGTGGACTCCAGCCCGGGTACCGGCGCGACTTTCGATGTGCTGTTGCCGGCAGTAGAAGGCGTGGCTGGTGCGGCTACCGGAGCGGCGATCGCCGAGCTTCGGCCTGGCGGAACGGAGACGGTCCTGCTCGTGGAGGACGAGGACGCGGTGCGTCGCGTTGCGGAGCGATTCCTGCGCCGCCAAGGCTACCACGTGCTCGTCGCGTCCGGCGGCGCCGAGGCCCTCGAGATTGCGGCGAAGGCCGGCCGGCCGCTCGACCTGCTCTTCACCGACGTGATGATGCCCGGCATGAATGGTCGCGATCTGGCCGAACGACTCCGGCTTCAGCAGCCTGACCTCAAGGTGCTGTTCGTGAGCGGATACACGGGCGACTACCTGCAGACCCAGACTGGCGAGCTGCCATCAGGGACGCACTTCCTGTACAAGCCGTACGAGCCGAGACGGACGGCGAGCTTGATCCGCGAGATTCTCGACGGACGCGTGGTGGGCGAGTCCTAGTTCTCGGATCGCCCCGCCCGCCAGCGGCGCGCTCCGTTTACCGCCTCATCCGACCGTTCACCGAAAAGTCCGCGGTTCCGTGACACCTCGCACCGTCGCGCGGCGTACCGTGCGGCATGGGTCATCAGTTCATTCCGCCAGCCGCTCGGATGCGTGGCGGCTTCCGCCTCGCGATTCTGCTGCTTCTGAGCGCGGCGGCGTTACTCGTCGCGGGCCGCGACCTCCACGCGCTCCAGCAGTCGCCCGTTCCGCTGCGCGGTGAGGTCCGGACGCGCGATGGGGCGCCGGTCGCGGGGGCGAACGTCTTTCTGCTGGAGACGCTCGAGGGCACCCTCAGCGACTCCAGCGGCCGATTCCTGCTGGCGACCGCCGCCGCGCGCCCCTACACCCTACTCGTCCGTCGCGTGGGATTTCTCCCGATCCAGCGACTCCTGACGGCGGCCGACAGCGGGATGCTCGTCCTCACACTCGAGCGCGGCGTCACCACGCTCGCCCCGGTCTCCGTGCAGGCCGGCGTCTACACGGCTGATGAAGAACGCGGCGCAACGCTCACACCACTGCAGGTCGTCACGACGCCGGGGGCCGCGGCGGACATCACCCGCGCGATTCAATCGTTGCCCGGCGTGCAGCAGACCGATGAGGGGAATGCTCTTTTCGTCCGCGGTGGTGACTACACCGAGACGCGGATCTTCCTCAACGATGCGCCGCTGCTCAATCCGCAACAGTTGCAGACCCCCACCGGGACCTTCACCGGTACGGTCGATCCCTTTCAGCTCGACGGGATCTTCTTCTCCTCCGGTGGTTTCGGCGCACGCTACGGCAATGCGCTCTCCGGCGTGGCCGGCCTACGCACGCGTGGCACGACGCCCGCGCCGGCCGCGACCATCTCGGTGGGCCTCGCGGCGCTCAGTGCCGACGTCGCCATCCCGGTGACGAACACCTTCACCGTGCGGGCCGCCGCGAATCGATTCGATCTCGCGCCGCTCTTCACCGTGAACGGCGCGACGCGCGCCTTCTCGCCGCCCCCTCGCGGGCGCGATCTCAGCACGAGTGCCACCTGGCGCTACCGTCCAAGCGGCGAGCTCAAGCTCTTTGCGATCGACCAAACGAATCTGGTCGGCGTCGATGTCGACGATCCGGCGGGAACAAGCACCTTCAACAGCGAGGACCGCACGCGCCTCGCCGTCCTGAGCTGGCGCGACGTTGTCGGCCGGTGGGCGTCGACCGTCAGTGCCTCGCACACCGACCAGACGACGGCGCAGCGATTCGGGGACTTCACTCTCGGCGGGCGCACCCAGCAGTCGATGCTCTTCGCGCAGGTGGAGTTCAGTGCGACGAACGCATTGCTCTGGCGTACGGGTGGGGAGATCGAGCAGTTGAACGCGGCGCTGAACGGTTCGCTCCCGCGCGCAGTCGACTCGACCACGGGGGCACCAGTGAGGCTGTTCGACCACGATCGCGCCGCCACACGGGTCGGGCCGTTCACCGAGGTCGACTGGCGCCTCACCAACTCGGCGCGCGTGATCGCCGGTCTTCGCGCCGATCGCTCACAGCTCACCGATGCGTGGACCGCGGACCCCAGACTCTCTCTGGCCTGGAAACCGGGACTCGCGACCTTCACGGCCGCGTGGGGCATCTATCATCAGGTGGCGAGCCCGCTGCAGTACGATGACGCGATCGGCGACCCCTCACTCCCGGCGATGCGCGCCGAGCAACGTGTGCTCGGCGTACAGCTGGGTGAAGGCGATCTACAGTTTCGTGTGGAGGCGTACGACAAGCGGTATCGCGATCTCGTCCAACTCCGGCGCGACAACACGGCGCTCGGGGGCGGAATCGGCAGTGCGCGAGGGGTCGATGTCTTCTTCAAGGGCGCGCTCCCCGGTGGCTTCACGACGCGCACGACCGTGAGTGCGCTCCGTGCGCAGCGCACCGATCCGAACACGGGGGTGCTGGCCCGCGCGCCGTTCGACATCACCACGAGCGCCACGACGATCGTCGAACGCGTGTTCGGCGGTGTGCGCGCGGCGGTGGCATGGCGCCGCGCGACCGGGCGTGCATATACCGACATCATCGGCGCCGACTACGACGCGGTGGAGGATCGCTACACGCCACGCTTCGGAACCCCCTTCGGCGAGCGCCTGCCGTCGTTCCGGCGTCTCGATATCTCAGCGAGTTGGTATCGCGTGCTCACGCCGCATTGGCGGAGCGTGCTCTTTGTGTCGGTGAACAACATTCTCGATCGGTCCAACGTGCAGATCATGACCTGGTCGCGTGACTACACCGAGCGCATCCCCGTGCGCTCGATCTTCAATCGCAGCGTCTATTTCGGGGGGACGCTGATTCGGCAGTAGGAGGGATCGTGCTGGGATTCTTACGCGAGGTGCCATACATGAAGTCGTCGAAATTCTCGAAATGGACGAAGGTGGCGTGCGGTGCAACGGCCACGATGATCGCGGCGGCAGTGCCCGTGCTCGCGCAGGCGCGTGGGACGATACCCGCAGCGGCGACAGCCAGCGCGCCGACAGGCAGTACCCCCACGTTCACCGGAGCCGCCCGGTGGGCCGACTCCGTGCGTCGGCTCATTGAGCCCGCGCAACTCCGCGGGGACGAGCGGGCACTACGCGAAGCCATCGCGCTCGCGGAGCGTGCACTCGCCGTGACACCGAACGAGCCGACCCTGCTGCACTACAAGGGATACGCGCTCTATCGACTCGGTGCGCTGCTCATTGGTCCGCGCAACGGAGAGGCAAAGGAGACCCTTGAGGAGGCCGATCGCGCACTCGAGGCGTCGGCGGCGAGGCTGCCGTGGCCGGAGACCTTCGCGCTGAGATCGGCAGTGCTCGGTCAGATCATCGGCGCCAGCGGCGGAGGCGCGATTCTCTCCATGCGGCTCGGGATGCGGTCGAGTTCGTTGATGGATCGCGCGGTCGAGCTCGGCCCCGAGAATCCGCGGGTCTGGGCGCTCCGGTCGAGTGGCGAACTCTTCAAGCCGGAGCTCGTCGGAGGCGGCGCCGAGAACGCGACGAAGTCGGCCCAGCGAGCGGTCGCTCTTCTGGCGCGCGACCGGCCGGATGGCCTCCGCCCTGCGTGGGGTGCGATCGACGCCTACCTTTGGTTAGGTCAGGCGCACGCCAGTGCCGGTCGTACGGCGGAGGCGCGTGCCGCGTACCAACAGGTCCTCACTCTTGCCCCTGATCACGGATGGGTGAAGCGCCAGCTCCTGCCGGCACTCGACCGGACGAAGTGATGCCGCTCCGCGGACGCGCGCTTGCGCTCTATTTCGCGGCGTGGACGCCATATGCGTTCCTCACCGGATTGGCGCTGCTGGTGCAGCGGCCCGAGATCCCCGATATCGCCGCGATCATTGCGGGTCTCTCGGCGGGGCTCACCGCCTCGCTGATGGGATTGGTGCTCCGCGCACTGGTCCTCCGCGCCTTCGCGCGCGACTGGTCGTTGCCCGTGCGGCTCAGCGCGTTCACCGCGGGCACGCTCGTCTTCGGCGCGGCATTGGTCGGCACGACGATTGCGGGCATGCAGGTGGATGGCGGGGCAGCGCAGCTGCGGATCTACTTCGACAACTCCGTCGTATGGGACTTCCTTGGCGCCTGTACCGTCGGGGCGTTGGCCATCACCTTCTTCGCCTACGCGGAGACGATGCGGCGGCTCCGCGAGCAGCGCGTGCTCGCCGAGCGCGCGGAGTCATTGCGTATTCGTGCCGAGTTGGAGGCGTTGCGTGCGCAACTCGACCCGCATTTCCTGTTCAACACATTGCACACGATCACGGCGCTCGTGAAGCGCGACGCTGAGGGGGCGCAGGCGGCGCTCGAGCGGTTCGCGGAGCTGATGCGCTACGTGCTCGATGCCGAGCGCGCCCGCAGTGATGAAGTGGCACTCGATGAAGAACTGCGCTTCGTACGCAGCTATCTCGCGCTGGAGCAACTGCGGCTTGGTGATCGCCTGAGGGTCGTCGAGGAGATCGACGATGAAGCGTTGGAGTGTGCCCTGCCGCGCCTGACGTTGCAGCCATTGGTGGAGAACGCGATCCGGCATGGCATCGCCCCGCGAGCGCAGGGTGCGACGCTGCGGATCGCGGCCCGAGTGGAGGGGCAGACCCTGCATCTGGAGATCGCCGACGATGGTGTGGGCGGCGACGCGCGCTCGGTAGAGCAGGGTGGCGTGGGGTTCACGGTGGTTCGGCAGCGCCTGGCGGCACGCCACGGCGCGAAGGCGGAGATGGGAGTGACGGCGGCGATCGGCGAGGGGTGGCGCGTGATGATCGCCATGCCGGCGGTCTCGGCGACGGCGAATGCGAATGTCGCTGCGCGGTCGCGGCCGGTCGTCTCGCGATGACGGATCCCGCGGTCGGAGCGCTCGGACGGCATCGCGCGGTGATTGTGGAAGATGAGCCGATCGCGCGCGAGGCGCTCGTTGCGCTTGTTGCGTCCGTGCCGTGGCTCGTCATCGTCGGCACGGCGGCGACGGGGCCAGAGGCCGTGACACTGATTGATCGTGAGCGTCCTGATCTGGTCTTTCTTGACATCGAACTCCCGGGACACTCGGGTCTCGAGGTCGTGCGGCGCGTGACGAATCCCCCGCTCGTGATCTTCACCACCGCCTACGACGCCCACGCGGTGGCCGCGTTCGAGCTCGCCGCGCTGGACTATCTGCTGAAGCCGTTCGGCGCCGAACGGTTGGCCACCGCGCTTGAGCGGGCCCGCCGCACCTTGGATGAGGGCGGTGCAGAACTCACGCGTGAGCGCGCGGAGCAGGCCATCGCTGAGGGGGCAAGCGAGCGCACTGGAACCGCGGAGCCACTCACACGCTTCTTCGTACGAGATCGCGGAAAGCTGGTGCTGCTCTGGACGCGGGAGATCGAGCGACTGGAAGCCGACGACGATTATGTGCGCGTCTTCGCGAAAGGGAGGGCCCACCTCGTGTATCTGACCCTGAGCGACTTCGAGCGTCGACTCGATCCGCAGCGATTCGTGCGCATTCATCGCACGCATCTGGTGAACCTCGACTTCGTGAGTCACCTGAGTCCCATTGAGGGTGGGCGCATTGAGGTCCTGATGCGCGATGGCACGCGACTGGAGGCGAGTCGCACGAGGTCGCGAGAGTTGCGGGGCCTCACATTGTAGCAGGCGACCTCTGTCCGATTCCTGGAGCAGCGTAGGTGCACTCGACGAAGCCCGACATTGATGTCCTGGTCATAGGCGCCGGCATGGCGGGACTCATGGCCGCCACCGACCTCCTGCGCCACGGTCGCCGTGTGCTCGTCCTCGACAAAGGTCGAGGGGTGGGCGGACGGCTTGCGAGCCGACGAATCGATGGAGCGACCTTCGACCACGGCGCGCAGTTCATCACCGCTCGCGATGCGCGCTTTGCCGCCGTGCTCGAGCAGGCCCGGGTGGACGGCGCGGCAGAGGAATGGTGCCGTGGGTTTGCCGAGAGCGCGGACGGTCACGCGCGGTGGCGCGGACGGCCCAGCATGTCGGCCGTGGCGAAGTATCTCGCGCGCGGGATCGATATCCGGTTGGAGACGGCCGTCGATGCACTACGCGAAGTCGATGGTCGCTGGCTCGTCGAGACCTCGACAGGTCCTCTGTTCGAGGCCGCAGCCGTCGTCCTGACGTCACCCGTGCCGCAGTCGCTCGCGATCCTCGATGCTGGCGGCACGCAGCTGCCCCGTGAGATGCGGGCACGACTCGACGCGATCGCATACGAGCGCTGCCTCGCCGTCATGGCCGTCCTTGACGCTCCGTCGCGCCTCTCGCCGCCCGGCGGGCTCGCTCCGAGCGACGGGCCGATCGCGTGGATCGCGGACAATCAGTTGAAGGGCATCTCCGCGGAGCCGGCCGTGACCATTCATGCCACGCACGCGTTCAGCATCGCGCACTGGGATGACGACCGACACGAGAGCGGTGGCCTCCTCCTCGCTGCGGCCTCCGAACGGCTCGGCGCAGGGATCAAGACTTTCCAAGTCCACGGGTGGCGCTACAGCAAGCCCATGCAAGTCGACCAAGATCCCTGCATGCTCGTGAGCCAGTCACCGCCTCTCGTGCTCGCCGGTGACGCTTTCGCCGGCCCGCGCGTAGAAGGGGCCGCGCTCTCGGGCTGGGCGGCGGCAGAGGCGCTGCTCGCCAGGCGCTCGGCGTAGCGCGCGCGTGCGGCGTGCGTGTGGAGTGCGTGCGGCGCGCGTGTGGCGTGCGTGTGGCGCGCGTGCACCTGTCCTACGCCGCCGGCGGAAACACCCAAAGCACGGGGCGGCCGACGTTGCAGTGCACCGCTCGACCAAGCAGCGTGAACGTGGCCCACGAGTAGTAGAGATTGCTGCGCGCGAGATTGCCGAGGACGAGCCCCGACGTCGGCCTCTCCAGCTGTTGCAGGCGCAGCGTTGTGGCGGGGATCGGGTAGAAGATGGTCTGCACGCCGGGCTTGGCGCTGCCGTCTTCACCGACTAGATCCGCGAAGCGCGTGATCCACGCGCGAGGGTCGTGTCCGGCATCGGCGGCGGCGCGGTCTGCGGCGTACACGGCCTTTTGGCTCAACGCGGGGAGCACGAGCAGACTCGCGAAGGTCCAGAGTGTCATCCAGCAACCGAAGCCGAACAGCGCAACGGCAATCGAGCGATCGGCGAGATCAAAGGTGGAGGTGCCGATCGTAGCACCGATCAGATTCCACAACACGATCAGCAGGAAGGCGCGAAAGGGAAGTCCGTTGGCGATCTGCCATCGGCGACGGCTTGCCTCGGCGTCGAGTTCGGCTGGTGGCACCGTATTCACCCAGCTCGCGGGGAGCAGGCTCTTCGCACGACGCCCGAGCCCGACTACGCCGCCGGTGAACGCCGAGTCGTTGACCGCGGCACCGCCGAGAGCGCGTAGCACATACACTCGTCCGAGAGCCAACGCGGTTGTTGCGAGGACGATTCCGGCGCTGAATCCGCCCGTGAGGTGGAGGCTGACGGCACTCACGAATCCGACGCCGGCCAGCACGAGCGTGTGGCCGAGCGCGCCGCGTAGCCAACCGCGCAGGAAAGTCATCACGGACGGCCGCGGCTCTGGCATGAACGTCACGCCGCCGATGAAATCGAACACCGCCTGCGCCGCGATTGCACTGGCGCCAATGCCGAGGAGGTGCATCGTCGAGGGCGCGCCACTGGGCGCACCAGTGGGCGCATCAGTGAGCGCATAAGTCGGTGCATCAGTGCCGAACTGGGAGAGCCAATACAGCCCGACACAGGCGGCAAGCACCCAGAAGCCCACGTTGGAAACGCCGAGCCCTAAGCGGCGGCGGGCGAGGTGAATTTGCGCGGAGGTCATGTACTTCCTATGCGTCGTTCATCGGACTACGAATGCCTTTGCGAGAGGCAGAGCAAGGCAAACGAAGTCGCCACCCGGAATGTTTCCCCAGCCGCCATGCGAGGTCGGGGAATCCGGGGACGCGCTAGAGGCTACGCGCTAAAGGCTACGCCATCACCCAGAGCGCAGTCCCCGCGATAAGCAGATTGCTGACGAGATTCACCGCATCGTTGGTCATCCACGCGGCACCACTCACCAAAAGCGCCCGATCGCTGGCACTATCCTGCAGATCGCCGCTCGGCCCTCGGTACTTCGCTTGAATCAGGGAGCCGAGGATGCTGTCGAGGAACATGCCGGCGAGTCCGAGACCGGCGAGGATTCCGGCAATGGCAATAGCTGATCGCGACGATTCGATCAGCAGGGTGCATATGGCGGCCACGAGAATCGCGCCAATCGCGGCACCGAGTGTTCCGCCGACGCTGATGCCTCCAGAGAGTCCCACGGGCACGCGCTTAAGGCCAACGATGTCGTAGGTCCGTCCCTTGAGCGCGATACCGATCTCGCTCGCCCAGGTGTCCGCCGTGGCCGCCGTCATACTGAGGGCCATGACCAAGTGCGCATCGGCGGTGGGGAGCAGCGCGGCGGCTAATCCGTAGATGCCGCCGTTCGCGAAGACCTGCGTGGCATCACGCGGCTGTCCATGTTTGGCGTCGCTCGTGGTGCTCGCTGCGCTCGGCGCGCGAAGAACCTTCCCAAGCAGTGTGCTACTGATGAAGAAGACCATCAGGGGCACAAGCCAGAGGAGTCCTTGGAACAGAATCACCCACACGCCGAGCAGCGCCGCCGCGACCGCTCCACCGAGCGTGAGCCAGTGCCTGCGCACCGTGATCGCCACAAAGAGCGTCGCGACGGGGAGCGCGAGTACGGCGGGAAGCACGTTGCTGATGCTGTTCCTGAACATGAGGCCAGCGAGCAACATCGCCGCGGCCGACGGGATGTAGAGATTGTCGCGGCCTCTGGATCCGAGCGCTTCACAGGCGGTCAACAGCAAGGCGAAGAGCAGGGCAGTACCGTGCAGTTGTCCCGACGGGAGTGCGATCAGCGGACTCGGAACGGTGACAAGGATGAGCCAGGTGATGACCAGGAAGGCGAGCGAACCTCCGAGCGTCTTGCGGTCGCCGGTGAGCCGGAAGGATGGTGTGGTGACGAGTGTGCCCACCACGGCGGCCAGCGCATCGCTCACGGCCAGAATCAACATGGGCAAGGCGATCAGCGTGCGCTGTTCCACGCCGGGGAAGAGCAGCAGCAAGGCGAGGTAGGGCAGGGGAAAGAGCGCAATGCCCCAGCTCGGGCGACCCTCCGCTTCACGGAAGAGCACGCCGGTCCCGACCAACACCATCAAGAGCAATGCCGCGACCGCCACGACGACCGTCAGCACGCTGAGGTCGTGCAGGAGCAGCGGCGCCGCGGCGCAGGCACCGACGGCCCCCACGTGCAGTACCTTCCGGCACAGCCACTGGGGGAACACTCCGCGCCGCGCGAGTGTTTCCATCGCAATGGTGAGGAGAGCCACCACCACACCGAGGACCAGCAGCACCGTGGAGTCGTTCGTACCATTCGTCATTGTCTGCAACGCTAACTCCATGCCATGCCACACCTAGTCGAACTCGAGGACCTGCCGGGCTTTCCGTCAGTGTTGCGCACTCAGCAGGTCGAGTTCATCGGCTGGCTGGTGGACTGGTTCGGAATCTACGCCACGGTCGTGCCCCTGCTCAGTGCGGGGCTCGCGCGCGTAGGTAGCACGCAGGTCACCGACTTGGGCTCTGGCAGTGGCGGACCCATCAATTATCTCGCCCGCCAGCCTGAACTCGCTCAGGTGAAGTTTCTGCTGACCGATCGCTACCCCTCGTCAACGGACGCCGTGCCGACGGACGCCGTGCCGACGCAGGTGGTCTGGCACCCGGACCCCGTCGATGCCCTGTCACCCAGCGCACCCGGCACAGGCGTGCTCACGCTCTTCAACGCCTTTCATCATTTCACGCCGACCCAACAGCAACAGCTGCTGCACCTCCACGCATCCCGCGGCCTGCTCGTGTTCGAGGTGCTGCAACCCACGGTGATCACCTTCCTGAAGATCCTTCTCACCACCACCATCGGGCAGCTCCTGCTGGCGCCCTTCGTCCGTCCCTTCCGTTGGGAGCGCCTGCTCTTCACCTACCTCCTCCCCGTGAACCTCATCACGATTCCATGGGACGGGCTGGTGAGCGTGTTGCGCTCGAACCATCCGGCGGTGCTCGTGCAGCGGCTGCGATCGGCGGTGCCCAACGGCTACACGCTCGACGGTGGCACCGTCGGGCCGTGGTGGGCTCCCGTCACGTGGGTCAGCTGTCTGCCCAATCGCGTCGCGTAGAACACGCATGACACCCGTATGGCGCCCGCATGGCACTCTTATGACACCCCTTTGACATCCTTGCTCACCTTCTGGAAGTTCACTCGACCGCACACCGTAATCGGGAGTGCGCTGAGTGTGTCGGCGATATACCTCCTCGCGCTCGGCACAACCGGGGTTGCAGCCGAGGCGGCTCGCGGTGCAGTTGCCGGGGCGTCGCCTGCGTACGTGCGCATCTGGTTGCCAAGCCTGATTGCGGCGCTCGCCTGCAACGTGTTCATCACCGGACTCAATCAGTGGTGCGACGTCGAGGTCGATCGCATCAACAAGCCCTGGTTGCCGATTCCTGCTGGCCTGCTCAGTAAGCGCGAAGGTTTGATCATCGTGCTGAGCTCCCTGCTGATCGCACTGGGTTCGGCGGCCCTGCTCTCGTGGGCCTTCTTGGGCCTTATTGCGTTCATCAGCTTCCTGGGGTGGGCGTATTCCATGCCACCCATCCAGTTCAAGCGCCACCACTTCGGTGCGGCACTGGCCATCACCGTCGTGCGCGGCATTCTGGTGAACCTCGGCTTCTACGCCCACTACACGCAGCAACTGACGGGTGAGGCGAGGCTGGATGCCATCATCTGGCCGCTCACGATCTTCGTGGCGTTGTTCAGCATCGGCATCGCGTGGTTCAAGGATATCCCCGACACCAAGGGCGACGCCGAGTATCGATTCGGCACGCTCGCGTTGCGCATGGGTCGGCCGGCCGCGTTCCGGGCAGGCGTCGCGGTCGTGGCGGCGGGGTACGTCAGTGTGCTGGCCGCGGCGGTGATGGGACTCCTGCCGGCGGGCGAATTCTACTTCGCGGCCTTTGGCGTGCCGGTGCTGATGTTCCTCGCAATGGCTGCACGTCTTGACGTCGACAACGACGCGCAGGTGAAGCGCTTCTATCTCTTCTTTTGGGGCCTGTTCTTTCTGGCGTACGTACTGTATCCGCTCGGCGCGTTGTAGGCGTTCCGCCCGCCCGCTACGGCATCGTTTGCCCGTTCCACGTCACGGCCGGCGGCGTGGGACCGAGGCGTTGGTATCGATTACTGAGCGCAGCGATGGTGAGCGGAGTGGTATTGGAGAACGCGAACGGGAGCGCAGTACCGACCGCGGTGTTGGTGAAGCTGAAGTAGAAGCCCGTGGTCGGTGTGCTGAGGAAGTCGACGAGGTTGAAGTTGAACGACGTCGTCGGCCCGGCACGCGTGATTCGGAACTGCGTCGCGGCTGGGTCCATGTTCTGGAAGCGAATGACGTTGAAGGTCGTCAGTGTGCCACCGGCGACGAAGCGCACCGGGACGTTGTCGAAGGTGATTGAGTCGGCCTGCACGCCGGCGGCACTCAACGAGTCGCCGTTGGTGCTGGAGACAAGGCTGAGTGCCGGCCGTGCAAAGGTGGACCCGAGCTGGGTGACGGCGTGCACCGGTGAGAGGATCCGGATACCGGCGGCTGACGCGTTGCCCACGGTGAAGCGCGCGAAGTGCGAGTTCGTGGTGAGCGTCCCTGGGTTGTCGAACCGGATCGTCTGAAGTGCGGTGCCGGCGAAGATGGTATTGTGCGTCCCGGTCGCTGAGTATGCCGCGGCGTTGCCACCCGCCTGAACGAAGTGCCCACGGAGGGTGAGCGTGCCGGCATTCAGCGAGCCGTTGGTGCTCGCGCCCGAGAAGATCGCGCTGTCGCTCACCGCGACGTTCGCATCGACGGAGAAGAGGAAGATCGCGCCGGTGCCCGTCGTGCGGAGCTTGCCCTGGATCAGGTGCGTGACCGAGCCCACATACGACGCGAGACTCGACGTCGTGTGCAGATCACCTTGAATGGTATCACTCGAGATCGTGACGCCCGCGCCGGTCGAGAGCCGCACGCTCTTGTACTGATACCCTGTGCCCGTCGGCAGCGCGGTGATCGCCGCACCGAGGAAGACCGCCGTATCCGGCGTGAACCCGCGGCCGGCCGCTCCGATCGGATCGACACTCGGGCTGACGCTCACTTCAACGACCGGCACCGCGAGGCGCGGGGAGAGCGTCGACTGCGTGAGACGGATGACGCCGTTGACCGTGAGGCGCTGCGTGGTGCCGGCGCCGATCAGGTCCGAGGCGGCGCCACCACCGAACATGATCAGCGAGTCCAGCACGGTGGCGTTGGTCTGCATCGACACCGCGCGGTGCGAACCGCTGGCATCGAACGCGTTGGTGTTGCCGATCGGTCCCTGTTGGAAGTTGCCCGCGACGCGCAGCTCTGCCGCGGAGAGCACGCTCTGGCCGCCGTTGAACTGCGCGTTGCCGTTCACGTCGATGACGGACACGATGCTCGCGCTGGTGACGCTGCCCCCGTTCTGCGTGAGCAGGTCGCCGTTCACGGTGAGGGTCTGCGCACCGATCACCAACGACCCGTTGTCGATGACGAGATCCCCGCTCGTCCCCGCGACGGTCAGGGCGCCCGTCATCGTGAAGGTCCCGCCCCCAAGCTTGACTGCCGCGGTGGTGACGGTCGCGGTGCCGGTCAGGCTCCCAGTGCCGCCCAACAAGAGGCGCAGCGTGTCGCCGGTGACGGCGATAGCGCCACCGGGATTGTCGTGCCACCGAGGCCGACGATGTTCGACTGGATATTGCCGCCCGACCAATTGAAGAGCGACCCAATGGTCACGGTCGCTTCGTGATCGAGGTGGCCGAGCTCATGGTGAGCGTTCCGGCAGTGACATCGAGGAAGCCGTTCAGGGTCTTGATGCCGGCGAGCCGACCGCCTCCACCAGCCGACACGGTGCCTGAGGCGATGTTGAACAACACCCCGACTGTGTCCTGCAGCGCCGCAGTGATCGTCGTCGTGCCGGTGCCGGTGAACCGCAGCGTGCCACGGTTCTCGAGCGTCGCGATCGGCCCACCTTGGTTGCTGAGGAAGCTGCCGTCACCCGACCACGTCATGTCGCCGGTCGGCATGTTCCGCCACCGCGCGCCCTGGCCGGTGTTGATCACCGCGTTCGAGGCCCACAGCGTCAGGCCGTACGTCTCGATGCTGCCCCCGAGGAGATGGAGTCGCGCGAAGTTGGCGGTGTCACCGACAACCAGACCGTTGACCGTACCGGCATTCACCAGCGTCTCGCCGAGTCCGCTCACCACGAACGTCGGCTGCAACGTCGCGGTGCCGCCGTTCAATCGCAGCGTCGTTGCCGCCGCGAGCGACACCGTGCCGCCGAGTGTCGATGCGCCGGTGAGATCGAGTGTGCCAGTGGCGACGGTGATCGCACCGCTGTTGACGAACGACGTGCCGAACACCGCCGTCCCCGCACTCGTGTTCTTGATGATGCTCCCGAGATTCTCGACCGCCGATTGCGTGCCCCCGAGATTGTACAGAATCGAGGGGGCGCCCGAGATCGTCATCGTCGCCCCGGCGAGGACGCGAAGAATGGCGCCCTGCCCGGTGTTGAACGCGACGGCGCTCGCAAAATTCGCGGTGCCGCCGATCAAGAGCAGCGTGTTCTGCAGGTTGCGTGAGGCGACGGTCGAGACCGTGAGCGTGGCGCCGACGGGAATGTTGACCGTGCCTGCCCCGACGAGGTTGCCCCCCCGACCAGTCGAAGGTGCTCGCCACGGTGGTCACGCCGGTCCCGCCGAGAGTTCCGCCGGCGAGGGCGAGGGTGGTGAGCGCCGTTGTGCCGTTGAGGGTCAAGGCGCCGGCGGAGACGTTCACCGC
>ENA-ORBV01003041-ORBV01003041.1-microbial-mat-metagenome-genome-assembly--contig:-NODE-3041-length-34337-cov-15.257297_pt1 | contig 34337 bp, 52 predicted proteins | sample MGYA00237777_ERZ505514 | MGnify/ENA primary metagenome ERZ505514 (study PRJEB26160, sample SAMN06269048) | microbial mat metagenome | isolation source: Oligotrophic lake microbial mat | place... | reverse complement strand
CAGGGCTGACAGCAAACGCTGCCAACGGGGCCGACGCCAGTATTGCAAATATAGCTGATTTCATGTTTGTGCTCCTTGGTGCAGCTAGCGCTCGCGGGGTTGGTGTCGCTGACACGAAACCTTCCCCGCGAGCACCGCCGCGTTGCTTACGCTGTGGGGTCGACGTCGCCCTGATTGCTCAGGTCTTCGAACTCGTCCTCAGTGGCTGATGTGCCCGCCGCGAAGGCGTCGCCATCCTGGACGAACTGCACGCCGCGCAGCTGCGCGTTGATCCGCTTACCGTATTGGTTGTCCTGCGCGTACAGCTCGATGGACGCATTCACGTAACAGCCGGCGTAAATTTTGCCGTCAGTTTCGGTAACCGGCGACTTATCCCAGTTAAACACGGTCGGCCGCGTGCGACTGCGCGCGGAAACGAACATGTGGTCTGCGAAGCCCGCGTACTGCGACTTCGTCGCACCGTCGTGCAGCGCCAATCGGTCCTGCACTCGAAGCTGCTTCAGGATGGCGTCGGCTTTGTCAGCCCACTTGTCCCGCGCCAGCGCCGTGAACGCAGCATTGAGCTGCGCAATAGCAGGGTTCGTCGGATCCAGAATCAGCAGGGCGCTGAAAGTCGGGTCTGCCCCTTCAGCCCCGGGCCTTGCTGTGAACAGCACCGGGAAAGCCAGTCGAGCGTTGGTCAGTCGAATCCTCATATTTGTGTCTCCAGTCGGTTGAGTGAATCATCTAGCGATCGAATTTCTACTGTATGGTTTCGGGTTTGGTTGACTCCGCAAAGGCCGCTATGGCGTCGCAATAGTGAGGCTGGCCCGGCGCATCAACGAGAACCGCGGTGCCGACCATGTCCGGGTTGTCTTGCCAGAATAGGTCAGTGCTCTTGCAGAACGGGCACTCTGCCGGATCCAATGCTTCGGTGTCCCCGCGCTTCGACATCAGTCTTCGCCGTCTATCGCGTCGAAGTCACTAGCCGACGCAGTCCCGGTCCACGGTGGCGACGGGTCAGAGCCCAGGACAACTTTCGGTTTCCCCGGGGGCTGAACAATTAGGGTCTTCACGACTTTCCACTGCTCCAGCGTCTTGCGCTTGTCCAGAACTTTACCGATAGCCGCCGGGCTGTTCAGCTTGCGCGGAGTAAACACGACTTCTTCGGGCAGCATGCCCACCAACAATTCCTCGGCTTGCTCCGCGCTGCTCCAAGCTCTGTTTCCGCGTCGACCTTCTACGACCTTCATGCGCTCGCCATCAGATCCGATGACCTCGATCCCGGCCATGACCAGGCGCTCGGTTTCCCCGCGCACGGCCCTGCACCAGTCTTCGATGAGCCCCAGCGCCCCGAACAGCTCGCCAATATTCGGCGTACTGGGCACCGGCGGCGACGGTTGCACCATGACGGCGGCGGGCGTCTCGAGGACTTCGAAGTCGTCAAAGACTAGGGCGGACACCATCTTGCGCAGCGCCGGGCAATTCGCCTTCTGCGGGCACCAGCGGCAGCCCTCATCACTCGGCTGCAAGAACGACGCAGGTAGCGTAAACGGGTCTTGCCCCTCCACGCGAGCGAGCGCTGACATGGCTAAGGCCGCGGCGCGTTTGGCCTGCTCTGCATGCTCCTGCAACCGACCCACCGAGCAGGTCCACTCATCAATATGATCCAGACGCGGCTGCACCACCACGACGGTCACTTCTTGAACGTCCGACAGAATGCCGGAGAACGTTTCCATCACGGCCATCGCGTAGCACATTAACTGCTCGTTCGCGTCAGCGTACACTTGCACGCCCTGGCCATACTTCAGGTCGATAACGACAAGCTGCGTCCCGTCGTCGCTCAGGACGATTGCGTCAGCGGTACCGAATTGCCCCGGCACGCCGATGGTTTGGGAGAACTCAACGCGTTGCTCTACCAGCAGGGTACCGCCGGCGCAGCGCTGACGCACATAGTCCAAGTAAATCTGCACCGCGTTCGCCATGTCGTTGTCGACCACGAACTTTCGCCCGTCCGCTTCGAACTCCCGGCCAAGAAACGCAGCCGCCTGTTGCCCCGTTTCCAAGGCCGAAGACGCGAGACTGTGCGCTGCGGTACCTTCCGAAGCATAGCTGCCAACTGTCCCGGGCGGCAGGTCGCGGCACAGCGCCAGCGAGCCCGGGCACGTCATCCACCGTTTTGCACTGGACGGTGAAAACCGGGCGTGATTAGCCATTCGCCGCCGCGTCCAGCACCGCCTGCGCGTCGGTCAGCAAAGCTTCGTATACCGCGGGATCCAGCGCTGACAGATTCGGCCCGCCATGCGCCAGGCACAGTGCGCTGCACGCTTCCTTGCCCACCTTGACTACCACTTCAATCAGCTTCTTCTGCACGTCCGCTTTCGCGATAGTTTTGTGTCCCGATGCTGCGGGCGCTGCGGGCGCTGCGGGCGCTGCGGGCGCTGCGGGCGCTGCGGGCGCTTGGACGGCCTTCTCAGCGGCCTTTTCAGCGGCTCTCTCAGCGGCTTCTTCCGCGGGCTTTTCAGCGGCGATCTCTGACGCTTTCTTGACCGCCGGGGGTTTAGGGCCCGCGGTGGATTTGGCACCGGTGTTGGCGCCAGTGAGGTTATCGAGCCGGTTGATGGAAGCGGTGAGCGCAACCATCGCGTCGGCGAGTTTGACTATTGACAGTTCTAAAGACATTTTTTTACCCTCCTAAGGTAGTAGACAGACTAAACCGATTCACTTGAATAATCAACTTGTCGGATCGAAGACCCAGGCTTTGATCCTATCCTTGCCGCCCACTGCCACAGTCCTGCGCACGTAGGCCAGTTGTCGCAGCACCCGGCCGGCGCGCAGCTCGTGAATGCGCGTAGTCGAACGCAAGTCTATGCCCAGCGCTTGACTCAGCACGTCCGCCATTCGGACGTATGGAGCTTTGTGATCCGCCAGCCAATGCGTTATGTCTGCTTCCCACAGATCCACCCCTTCAGCGTCGCGGCGCGCGCGGTACGCCAGCAGATCGAGACCCTGCCACGCTACGCCGTGCGCTTTGTATCGTTCACGCCCCTCGGCCCACAACAGCGCGCGGTCGCGGGCGATAGCAACGACGTCTATTTTTTCGGTCAGTAGCGGCAGCCACCGGCGGTGCTCCGTGTCTGTTGGCAAGAATTCTTCGTCGTTTGTCGTGCCGACAATTATAAACCTGCGCGCGTAGCTGTGCGCGAACTCCTGGTATTTCGGGGTCCACTTTTCGAACGTGCGCGTTACGAACGCTTTGACCCGTTCCAGATCCCCGGTGCGTGCTCCGCGCATTTCCGCCAGCTCGCCGACTAGAACGCCGCGCATCTTGCGCGCGATGACGTCATCGCTTTCATCGAGCCTCAGCTCCGCGTATAGCTGCATGTCTGGCACCAGTGCCTGCACCCCGCGACTTTTGCCGACCCCTTGGCGACCGATAAACACGGGCACCATATCCGCCTGGCAGCCGGGCGACAGCACGCGCCCCGCCATCGCGGTCCACAGATAAGCTCCCGCGCCGCGCTCGTAAGCGGTGTCCGACGTGCCGCAGTAGCGTGGCATAAACCTGTCAATGCGATTGACGCCGTCCCACTCCAGCGCGCTCAACCAAATGAGCGCACTGTCCATCGAGTGCTGCTGTGCCACTGCCAGCACGGCGTGCCGCATCATATCGTGCGAAATAGGTTCACAGTTGCCGGCAGTCTCCAGCCAGCACCGCAAAGCAGTGTAGTCCGTGTCCTGCAGCGAGCGCCACGCGTCGCTGCCGTGCGGTGCGATCTGCACAACGTCCTGGAACGCGTCGAATGCCAGCTGCTGACCGCAGATTGCAGGCTCGGCCAATACTGACACGATGTTTGAAATGCGCGCTTCAATGGTTCCCATGCGGCTACGCCGCAGCCCGCGCAGCGCTTCCAGCGCCTTGTCCCGGCCGTCCGCGGAAACGCCCAGCACCGCGCGCCCGCTCGGTATAGACGGCATGTCGACAGTGCTGTCGATATCGGGGAAGTCATCCGCCGATGCTACCGTTTCCCGGCGCAGTGACGCGATGGTCAGCGGCCTGTCGTGGTTGACACGGAACGTGCGCCAGTGCGTTTCAAGATCTCCCATACCTCGATATTTTTTGCCTCGCGCGCTCCACTCATTCCACAATGCCAAGCCGACCCCGCCGCCGCCGGTCTCATAATGCAAGACCATTCCGACGGTCAGCCAGTCGTCGTAACTGCAGTCCGGATCCAGCGGCTCTAGGGCGGTGCGCAGTTTTTCCGCTTCAATGCCGGCTGCGCGCTTCGGTGTCGGCAGGGCCTTGCTCGATATCAAGGACAGCCACAGCGTGCTGATCGAAACCGGCAGCGCCGGCAGCTTTGACCAGTGCCCGGCCGGCGAGCCGTACGCCCATCGGTACGGCTGCTTTGTGTCCGGGTGGATGCTAGGCGGCAGTACGTCTTGCAGCGTTGTACCTGACCCCGAAGCGCACCGCAGCTCGAAGCCCGCTAGCTTGAACGATGGCAGCGGCTTGTCGACGCGGTACAGCAACTTTGACCGGTTCGCTCGCGACTCAATGCGCACCGCGTCCGGCGCGCCGAGCAGCGCGTCCAAGTCGATTCCCCGCTCACTGAACCATCGCTTTGCCCCGGCTAGGTCATCAATATCGAGCGCTGCGGTACCGCTGTATGCGTGCGCCAAGCCGACGTTACCGTCTAGCCATTGCGCAATTTCCGGGTCGGTCACAGTCATCTCGCGCACGTTCCAGCGCTTGGTCACCGGACCCTTGCAGCCGGCCGGTATCGGCACAAGGTGGAACCCGTGCTTTGCGTACTGCGCCAGGATTAGCCGCGCCCCGGCGATAGTCATACGGCAGCCGGGACCGATGCAACCATCCGCCCGGACCTAAACACCCGCGCACGATCCGCGCTGCGCCGGTGCTCTAGCACCAGGCACACGTTAACGACTCCCGGACATTCGCGCATTTCAAAATGCATTGGCACCCAATCCGGCAGCGCTGATAAAACGCGCTTTTGTTCTTTTGTGTAAAACGCCGGGTCCGCCGGCCAGTACCGCGTGCGCCAGCTCATCGCCCTGCACCTGTTTGCCGGACACAGTCGTCGTCGTCGTCGTCGTCGTCGCGGAATTCTGCATAATCGAGCGCCGCGCTCGCTTCCTCCAGCAAGTCGCTGGCGGCAAGCGTAGCTTCGGCCAAGCGATGTAAGACGTAGGTTTCAGGCGACGGCGCGACCGTGACCACCACAAAATGCGCCAGCTCTACGTCGGTATACCCGGCCAGCGTCGGATCAGTCAGCTTTAGCGCCATCATTGTTCTCCTGTTCGGTTATCGCTTCAGCGGCTCGCGCTTTGCGTTGTTCGACTTTCAAGAAGTGACCCAGCCCCAGGTCCCGCAGCATTCGCGCCAGGGAGGACCGGGTAATACCGGATTCGGCAGTCGCCGCTTTCATCGTCTCACTGTTTGTCATAAGCATCGTGAGATACGCGGTGCGCGCTTTGCGCAAGAATTTCGCGTACCTCATGCCGTCCCCCGCCCTGATGCCGGTACGGTACCCGCCCGCCCGATCCGGCGCAAGTCCACGCGCGCCGGCGTCATGGATCACCAGTACTTAGCACGATGGCCATGACAGCTACCGGGATCACCACAAAATAGAAGACTACGAGCACGGTTATCATGGCTGCACCCCCTCTGTCTGTGCCTTGTGGTAGGCCTTCCACGCTGCATTGAGCGCGAATCGTGCCGTCTCGGCGTCATCCTCAGCTTCCTGCCATTCGCTTTTCGCGGCATCTGCCGCAGAGTCTTTAGCGCGTGCTTTTGCAGCTGCCGCCTCGAATGCCGCCCGTAATTCTTGGATCGTGGCGCTCACGGCTTCACCTCCAAGTTAATCATAAACTGGGCGCCCGCTACATCCGCGTCCGATACCAGGCGCCGGGCTTTCTTGAGCGCCACGCATGCAGCCAGCTCCAAGCCCCGGGCTTCGACACCCGCTGCGTGCGCAGCCACGTCCATGTGCCGGGCTCTGGTGAGCGCCTTATCCGCGGCCGTTTCCAGACGCAAGGCCTTGTTGAGCGCTGCCAGCGCTGCCACGCTCGCGCGCCGGGCTTCAATCTTGGCGCTCATGGCTTCACCTTCGCGGCGTGAGCCGCTGCCATCGCGCGCTTGCGCTCGCGGTGCAGCCAGTTGTCGCGGGCAAGTAGCGCCAGGCGCCACGCTGCGCGCTGCGCGCGCTCATCCGCTACCGCGCCGTACAGTGGTAGCGTTGTCTCAATTGTTCTGTTTCCGCTCATTGTTTAATCCTCCAATCCCGCAGCCACGTAAGCCATCCATTCGGTTTCCATGTCGACCCAGCGGCCGGCAATATACCCGGCGGCGATTTCGTCCCAATCGACTGCGCCCAGGGCCGCGGTTAGAAGGTCGCTGTACATGCCGTGCAGCTCCGGTGCATTGCCGCCGTACATATCCGCTAGATCATCGCCAAGCGCCGATGCAGCGGTTTCTTGATCCCCGTCGTTTTCCAAACACGTGCCGATGACTTCTTCGATTTGTTTATCAATCCACGCTTCGGCGCCCTCATCGTTACCAAGCCAGGCGCTTACGGTCCATGTCTCATAGTTCGACCAGCCATTGTGCGTCTTGTCATTCATAGTTTTTACTCCAGGGTTGTGAGCGCGAGATCCTGAGACCCTTGCGCCCGGTTAAAAATGTGATCCCACAGATCGAGCCGCGCGAATCGCGGCCCGTCTGGCCATGGCAAGGTGAAGCCCCACCGAGCGGCGAGGCTCGCGAGCGCTTGCAGGTCTGCGCCCGCACGATCCAATAGCGCCAGGCATTCGCCGACAGCCAGGCGACTCATATGCTTAGCGACCACGACGCCGCGGCGCGGCGCTTCACGTTCGCCATGACCGCGAAGCCGCCATGTGCGGCGATAACTATTGTGCCGCGGCGCCCGTCTGCGCCGGAACAGGCGAGGCACTGCGCGCAAGTCAACTTCTTGCCCGCCTCAGCGCTCGCAGGACAGACCGATTCACCAGGAAGGCGAACCGGGTCAGATGGCAACGCCACGCGAAACGTCCGCCAGCCAGCCGCGACCGCAGCCTGTCGGTCGGCCGGAGTGTCTGCGCTCGCCATAACGAGCCCGCGCAGACTTGTGTCAATCCATGCCGTGCGCCACTGGTGAGTGTACCCGGTCCAGCCTACACTACCGGCCAGCAGGCCGCGCCAGACGTCGGCAGGGACGGCCGCCGGGTCGCCGTAAGTGCCGAGCCGCACCGTGCGCCCGGTAGCTACAGGCTCAGCGCCCGCGGCCGGAATGCGGCCGCGCTGCCAGGCCTTCCAGACTGTTTCCGGACCTTTTCCAACTTCGACATAGCACGTTCGCCCGCTGCCGTTCGCCGCTGCGCCACGGTGGATGCAGGAACCGCAGATGCTCGCGTCAGCGCCGGCCTTGACGGCGGCCAGTGGTGAGACGTCAGCGCGCAAGATATACGTCTGTACCATGTCGCCCGTCTTAAGATTCTTGGAGCTGCGAAGCCCGGACGCTATCACGATCAACGGCGCACCGTCGATCAGGCTGGCCCCTTGCCAAACGACTAAACTGTTAGGCCGTCTCATGCGCTGCCCGTGCGCTTGCGCATCTTCAGGCTGCACCTTTCCCAGGCGGAATTTTGCCAGTGCTCTGAAATCTTCACGATACGCTCAGGGTCGCCAGCAATGAAACCGACCAGGCACCACGCCAGTGCCGGCACAAAACAGTAAATGATGGACGCCACAAGACCCCAAAGAATACACATCACAAATTTCTGAAAGGTAGTCATTACATTTCCCCCCGTTCCGCCAGGCTGGTATGCGCTGCGCCCGCGATGATCAGATGATCGAGCGTGCGGATGTCGACAAGCTTTAGCGCTGCGCTTAACTTCGACGTCAGCTGCCGGTCCGCCGCGCTGGGATCCGTTGAGCCCGACGGATGATTATGAAACAGGATGACTGACGCGGCGTTGTGCAGTAGCGCCGCGCGCACAACTTCTCGCGGGTAGACGCTTGCGCCGTCGATCGTGCCGCGGAACAGTTCCGAGACGGCCAACACTTTGTTAGCGTTGTCCACAAACACGCACCCGAATACTTCGTAGTCCAGGCGCGCGAGCCGGTCAATGAGAAACCGCGCTACAGCTGAAGGTGCGTTTAGCTTTTCGCCCTGCGCCCTCGCGTAGTCGATGTGACCGAGCGCCGCGAGGATCTCATCGCGCGTAGCGGGTCGCGCCCGCCGGCCGGAGTCGCGAACAAACAGCGCTGTTGCGCCTGACGTCGATAACATTTTAGTACCCTCCTTTTGTTTCACCGCGCTTGAGCGTGTTTAACGCCAAGCACGCACGCTGCGCATTTTTGTACTTGCTCCATGCATCGCGCTCGGCTTCGGCCGCTGCCAGGTCCGCGGGCGCGCCATTGAGCGTGTGCGCCACCTTCGCCCTGCGCGCCAGTATGTCGACCACGTGCCAGGCCTCGCGAGTACTATCAAGCGCCGCGTCCGCCTTCTCGATCATCGCGGCCCGGGCAATGCGCCGTGCTTTGGTATCCTCGGCGCTCCAGGCATCGAGCGCTTCTGTTAGCGGCCGGTTCATGGCTGCACCTGCAAAGTAGTAAACGGCGCTACGTTCGCAGCGGCGCAAGCTTTGACCAGGGCCCTGCATGCGGGCCCGTCTAAGCGCCGGGCCGCGGTGAGCGCGGTATGCGCGTCGAAGTCAAGGCGCCGATGCTCCGTCCCCGCTGCGATCGCTGACGCTTGGATGCGCCGCGCATCAGTCATTGCGCTGTCCGCGTCAGCGAGTGTCGCGGCCGTATCCAAGCGCATGCGCTGCGCCGCGGTGAGCGCAGCATGCGCGGCAAGGTCTAAGCGCCGGGCTTCGGTGCCTGCTAGGTTCGCGACTGTTTGCGCGCGCTGCGCGCTGTTGAGCGCTGCCGCCGCGGCCGACACTAGGGCACGCGCTTCGATGACGTCAGATAGAATTCGATTCATGACTGCACCTCCGGAGTTATAGACGGGGCCATCATTTCATTGAAGCGCCGCGCGGTTTCCTCATACTGTCGCGCGGCGCACAATGTTGAGCCCGCCAGCTGGCGAAGCGTCTGCGCTGCCATCTCATGGCGCTTGGCGTCCGCTATAGTTTTGGCCGCATCTGTTCGCAGCGCTGTGGCTTTGGCTTTGGCCGCTCTTGCGCCATCGCGCAACACTTCAAGCATATCCTTTTCGGCTGGAATCATCATTGTTCTAGCCTTCCCCGTCGGCCATCGCACGCGCTTCTGCCAGCGCTTCGGCATACGATGGGAACGGGCCGAACCAACTGCTGTCAGGCATGCAGCCGGGGCTACCGTAAGCGTACATGTACCCGCCTGATATCCCCAATTCATCGACCATCGCGGCGAGCATCTTATCCCGCGTACGGGAATTCATTGACGCAAGCCGGAATTCATGGCGTTTTGAAAACTGCCAGATGTCATCCTCCATGCCTTCCGCGACTTCTTCGGCGCTGAACTGTTGGATCAGGATATCCGGCAGCGACCATTTGTCGCGGGCTCGTTCGTCGGTGCTGTATTCCATAGTTCAGTTGCTCCTAGTTGTGAAGGTAAGACTCCGGACGTATTCGGTAGAGTCGAACAGCACTGCATCGCAATGACAGCAGTACGTGCCCTCACCTTCGTAACTGCCGGAGTCGGTGATGCCCTCGCACTGCCACTGCGCATTGGCGCCGGGGTCCCGGGTAGCGGTGAAGACTTGCCGATAATTGTCTCGCACGCATCGGACGCACAGCAGGGCGCCATCCGACAGTACGGCCGCAGCTGTATATCCGCCGCAGTACTTGAACCGGGCAAGGTTTCGCAGCTGTTCCAGCGTCTGGTTCATGACTGCGCCCTCTCGGCCCTGTACTTGCGGCCGACGTTCTCGGCGTTGTCGGCCGCTACGTCTCGCGCCCGCCGTGCGAGAATCACCGCAGCTTGCGCAGCTGCGAGCGCGGCGCTCGCCTGTTCCAGCGATACCAGCGCCAGCGCAAGATGCTGTTTTGTCTTGTCCATGTGTCAGTTGCTCCTAGTGGTGAAGTTTCGTAGCGCGAGCGCGGCCGCTTCGCACACTGCAGCGTACCCGGAAGGCACGCCAAGCCAGTCTCGATCCGCGTTTGTCAGGGCGAACAGGTACCTGATCCGGCCGTGCTCCCTGCATGCGCTGACTATGAACTGTTCTCCGTGCGCATTGTCTACGACAAACGCGCGCAGCGTACCGTCTGGCGCATACAGCGACACGCCGTGCTTGCCGGCCTTGTAGGTGCCGTGCATTGTCCCGCCCGGCGCGAACAGCGAACGGACTAGCGCGGCGGTGTCTGGCGCGTACGTGCGCCCGGCGAGTACAAATAGTGCCTTGTTCATGACTGCGCCTCGTAACGTGTCTGCAGGATGGAGTCGTGGCGCTCTTGCAAGACTGCAAGCAAGGCCTCGGTGTCGTTCATCGAGTGGCAAATGTCTCGCAGTGCTGTGGCTTTGATAGCCTTGCGTAGCCAGTTGGACGTCTCAGCGTGCGCCAACAGTTGCTGTTCCAATGTCTGGTTCATGTGTCAGTTGCTCCTAGTGGTGTGCGGCGCTCTCTGCCATGCACTGGCATCATCGACTGCCGCGAGAAAACTGGCGAAGCCGATATATCCGACCAGACCGCAGCCGTCGGGCGAGTCGTGCGCCCGTGGCATCAGGTCAAGGATAGCTTCGGCCCCATCGCCTGAAGTCACGTAGGCTACGCGACCGAATTCGGCGCTCAACGTGTAGACGGCGAGATGCATCATGGCTGCACCACCTTCGCCACGCGCGAAGCTTTACGCTTGGCGCTGCGCTCATACTTGCGGCGCAGTTCGTCGGCAAGGTCAGCGGCAGCCGTGACACGTGCCCACATTGTGGCCGTGCCGAGCCCCGCAGCATCGAGCGCCCATGCTTCAGTTCTGGCAAGCTGGAGCGTATGCATCGCAACTTGGTACCGTCCCGCGGGTGTCAGCCTCATGCTCTGCGCTCCGTGGTGTCCATGCGGGCGGCGTAGTCATACAGGTAGCGCAGATAGCCTTCCGATATGTTGTGCTCGCGGCTGATCCGAAACAGCGCCTCGGCCGCCTCGGCCCCAGCGTCTAGTTCGGCGCAGAGCGCCTCGACTGCATTTGTGCTGGATCGTGTCATGACTGCACCGTCTCGAACAGCGCTACATTGCGCTGTACTTCGGCGGGAGTTGCGCCCCGGTTACGTGCTTTTGTCCGTGCTAGCATGATGGCGTAGTCGGTCGCCCCAGCGCGTGCAGCGTACTGTTCGGCGAGTGTGGTTTTGCGTGTCATGCTCTGCGCTCCATGTCATCGATGCATTCTTGTATGTAGGTGGCCGCGCCATGGTGGTCCTCACGCGTTGCAACGTCTCGCTGCATCTCGCAATAGCGGATGAAACACGCCGGGTCGTGATTAAACTCCCGCACGGCGCCGTGCTTGTCGGTCGTGTCAGATATGTATTTGCATTCCGCGACCCATTCTGAAATCGTCTTCACGACTGCACCCCAGCACGCGCCGTGGCATGGGACCACTGAAGGCGATAGGCCGCTACCCGGGCCCGCGAACGAGAGAGCGCAGAGGCTCGAGCTTCGCGGACTACGCGATGTTCAGTAAGGAATTCGAAGTAAGTCAGACGCTGTTTCTGTTTCATGGTCCTGTCTCAGTTAGTTGTATGACGGTACATTCTAAACATGAGCCGGTATCGAAATGCAACAAGTATTTTGTTTTGTTTCACTGCCGGTCTCATAGAAGTACATGCAAGGGCCATGCCAAACAGCCGGACGCCTGAAAAGCCGTTTTGTTGCGGTGCGGTGACAATTAACGTCACTTTGTGACCTCTTTCACGTCACTTTGTGACAATTTTTGTTTGTTGCGGTGCGGTGACAATTAACGTCACTTTGTGACAATTTTTGTCACTTTGTGACGATTTTTGTCACAGGGGCAGTAACCGTAGTGCTTGGTAACCGATGCATGTAGACTACGGTTCACTTAAGGTTACCTGTTTCAAGGCCTTGATATGTCTGAGGTTTTTACTTCTTAGTAACCCTTAACCTTACTTATAGATAATGGATAGAATAGAAAGTAGTAAATATTATGTAAAATGCGACCACTGTACGCCCATACAGTGGTAGGGCCCTGTATAGGACAGGGTTTAGCGGTTACTACGGTTAACGGTTACCGACGATCAAAAACTTCTTATAAATCAATGCCTTGGAGTAGGTAACCCTAAGTGAACCTTTGTTTTCGGCACGGTTACACGGTTACCGAATCCCCCTAGGGCCCTCAGCCGGGGCCCCGCCTGAGGCCTGAGGCCCGGCGCCCTAGGCCTGAGGCCCTAGGCCCTAGGACGTTCAACAAGGCCTCAGGCCCGGCGCCCTAGGCCCTAGGACGTTCAACAAGGCCTCAGGCCCGGGCCCCGGGCCCTAGGACGTTCAACAAGGCCTCAGGCCCCGGGCCCCGGGCCCTAGGACGTTCAACAAGGCCTGAGGCCCGGCGCCCTAGGCCCTAGGACGTTCAACAAGGCCTCAGGCCCCGGGCCCTAGGCCCTAGGACGTTCAACAAGGCCTCAGGCCCGGCGCCCTAGGCCCTAGGCCCTAGGGCGCCGGGGCGCCGACGTCCATCTGGCTGCAGGCGCCAGGCGCCACTGTATATCCATACAGCTGTATGCCTATACAGTCCTGTATATCCCTACAGCTGTACGCCTATACAGTAGGCGGCAGCCTTGAGCCTGAGGCATGGAACATAATGCAACGTGACATAACGCGGCCGTGAGGCTCGGGGGCCGGGGCCCGGGGCATCCCCCAAAACGAGGGGCCCCAGGTACCGGTAACGGTGACAGAAGCCAAGGCCATGGAAATTCGCATTCGGCCATTCCGCACACCCAAGGCCATGGAAATTCGCATTCGGCCATTTCCGCACACCCGGCGCCCGGCGCCCCACCCACAAGGTAATCGGCACCACGTCTATGTACACCCCGGGGGGTATGCGCAGGAAAGCGACAAAAGCCCACCACACAAACACCCCGGGGGGTATGCGCAGGAAACGGCGAAACCAGCGTTGCATGAACACCCCCGGGGGGCTATATTCACGCGCGGGGGAAACCATGCGCAAAAAGCCACTCAGCTACAATCTGGCAACAGGTGACGCACCTTCGTTGCCGTCGCTCCCACGCGCCAACAGCGCCAACAGCGCCAAAGGCGCCAACGGCGCCTTGGAAGACGAAGATCCGCTCGGGGAAGCCTTCCTGAAGCTGGCGCCAGACGTCCTGACGCAAACGCTGAAGATCGAAGCCGTGCGCGCGCTGGGGCGGGTGTTGCGTTCGAAGCACTCCAAGTCCGCCGAACTGCTCCGCGCCGCCGAAGCGATCCTGCGCGTGGACACGGACGATGCCTCGGGCAAGAAGACGACCAACGCCCCCACGCACACTAAATCCGACGCCGAGCTGCTTGAACTGGCCCAAGGCATCAGGCCGCAAGACCGCGTCAAGCCCACAGCCGACAGCCACGACGCCGGGGAGCCTGCGCGCACGTTTGCGCCCACGGCGAACCCCCAGGCCCCGGCGCACCCGGCCACGCATCCGGCCACGCAGTCCACCAGGAGCAGCACCGCGGCGCTGTTCTCGGATCTCAAGGCCCTGCGCAGCGACCCCGAACCGTGGATGTGACCGTGGAAATCACCGGGGAGCAGCGGCGCAGCGCGGCGTTGGAGCTGCTACGGCGCCAACGGGCGCGGTCCTCACTGGCCGAATACGCCAGATCTGTTGACATCCCGGGCACACCCGCGAGCGAGGACCCCGAAGCCGAGTTGTTCAAGCCGATCGAGACCAGCGTGGCGCTGCACCATCGCGTCATCATGGACGCCATTCAGGACACGGTCATGCGGCCAATGGGCCGGTTGATGATCTTCGCGCCGCCGGGTTCGGCGAAGTCCAGCTACGCCAGCGTCGTCGCGCCGGCGTGGTGCCTAAGCAAGTGGCCGGGGTACCGGATCATCCTCACGGCCTACGCCGCGCAGATCGCCGACAAGCAGTCGCGCAAGGCCCGCGCGCTGTGCCGGTCGCCAGCGCACATCGGCATCTGGCCCGATCGCCCGCTGCTGGCCAAGGACCAGAAAGCCGTGAACCAGTGGGCGTTGTCGAACAACTCCGAGTTCATGGCCGCGGGACTGCTCGCCGGCATCACGGGCAACCGGGCGAACGGCATCATCATTGACGACCCGGTCGCAGGCCGCGAGGCAGCGGACAGCCCGACGATTCGCGACAAGACGGAAGCCGAGTTCATGGACTCAGTCACGACGCGACTGCTGCCGAACGGCTGGATCATCCTCATTCAGACCCGCTGGCACGAAGACGACTTGGCCGGGCGCATTCTGCCCGAAGACTACAAGGGGCAGAGCGGCCGCGTGCTGTGCCGCGACGGGCAGTACTGGACCGTGCTCAACCTGCCGGCCAAGGCCGAGCACGCAGACGACCCGCTGGGTCGGCACGTCGGCGAATATCTGTGGCCGGAGTGGTTCCCGCCTGAGCACTGGGCCCAGTGGGAGCACAACCCGCGCGCGGCGCGCACCTGGGCATCGCTCTATATGCAGCGCCCGACAGCAGGCGAGGGTCTGGAGTTCAAGCGGGAGTGGTTCAAGTGGTATGACCCGGACATCCCGGCAGGTGCAGTGGGCGGCTTGCCCGACAAGCTCACCCTCTACGGCGCCAGCGACTACGCCACCAAGGAAGACAAGGGCGACTACACCGAGCACGGGGTTTTCGGGCTCAGTGAGTCCCGGGGGTACTACGTCGTCGACTGGTGGTACGGGCAGAAAACAACCGACGTCACGATCGGCGCGTTCGTGGCGCTGGTGCTGCGGCATCGGCCGCGGCGTTGGTGGAACGAAGGCGGGTTGATCGACAACGCCATTTCGCCGGCGCTGACTCAAGCCATGCGCGATAATGTCCCCGCAGTGTGGGTGGCGGTCGAGCCTCTGACCTCACTCAAGAACAAGAGCCTGAAGCTGGCGTCGTTCCAGGCTCAGGCCGCAGCGGGCCGGGTGTACCTCCCGCTGCATCGCCCTTGGGCCACTAGACTCGTGGACCAGTTGTGCTCGTTCCCCGCGGGAAGGTATGATGACGCGGCGGACGTGTGCGGGCTGATTGGCAGGGGCGTGGACATGATGACGCAGCCGCACAAGCCGCTGACGCACACGTCCAAGTATCTCAAGCCGTTCACCGAAGCATGGTTCATGGCGACGGACACCGAGCATAACGTACAGCCGAGGTATTCGTGAACGGACAAGACATCGGCGCCGTAGGCGCACTGCAAGAAGGCGTCGACACGGCCAACGGGCTGTCGATGACCCCGGAAGACAAGCGCTTGCGCGAGGAAGAATCCAACGCGGTCAAGAAGCTGTGGGACGATTACGATAAGGCGCGCATGTTCGACAAGGACGCGCGCGCTCAGTACGCGGTCGACCGGCGCTACGCCGCAGGCACGGCGAATCTGAACTGGGCTGTTTCGGCGAATCTGATCGGCGCGTTCATCGACATCTTGGTGTCGTTCCTCTACGCCCGCAATCCGGACGTATCAATCAGAAAGGCGCCGCGAGTCAACAACAGCGGTTCGCGCACCGAAGACGACATGGCCAAGACGCTCGAGCTGATCGTCTCGGCGCTGTGGCGGGCGCCGAACACGCGTCTGAAAATGGCTGCGCGGGCGCAGGTGCGTTCGGCACTGACGAACGGCGTCGGCTGGCTGAAAACCATTCTTGTGTCCCAGGGCACGAACATTCCGGAAATGAAGTCGCAGCTGAACGATACGCGCGACAACATTGCGCAGCTTGAAGCCGCGCGCCTCGTGCTCGAGGGTCAGCCCATGGGGCAGCTGGCGATCCCGGAGCCCGCGCCGATGGACCCGGACCTGATCGAGTACGACAACGAGGGCAACGTGATGCCTCTGGCGCTGGCGCCGGAGCCGGTCCCCGCGGTCCCCACGGGCATTCAGTACCAGGGCGACACGCTGAGCCAGGAAGAATACGACGCCAAAATGGTCGAGTACCAGCAGCTCGAGCAAAGCATCCAGACGCGGATGGAAGTCGCGATACGCAAAGCGCTTGCCGTCGACTTCGTGGCGCCAGAAGACATGCAGGTTTCGCTGGACGTGCGCAACATTGCGGACTACCCCAACGCGAACTGGGTCGCCAACGCGATCTATCGGCCCTGCGAAGATCTGTGCGCCATGTTCCCGAAGCTGACGAAGGCCGACGCCAAGGCCGCGACGCAGTACTTCCAGCGCCGCAACATGGACTGCTCGCCCCTGGGCGATCGTGTCGCGCTGACCGGTGTCGCCGACGCATCGGTGGATCCAGAGGAAGCCGAGCAGTATTCGAAGTCGTCGCAGACCTCGGGCACCAGCGTTGGCGAGGAAGGGCTGGCGTTCGCAAAAGTGGTGGAGCTGTGGAACCGCCGGACGGGCCACGTTCACACCATGATCGAGGGCATAAAAGTATGGGCCAAAGCGCCCTACCAACCCGACTACCCGTCATCGCGGTTCTACCCGTACTTTTCCCTGAGCTTCTACTCGGTGGACGGCGCGCGGCACCCGCAGTCATTGCCCTACCGGTTGATGAAGCTGCAAGACGAGTACGCGTCCGTGCGCTCGAGCCAGCGGCTGGTGCGCCAGCGCGCGGCGCCGGGCATTTTCTTTGACGCCACGAACATTTCCCCCGATGACGCCAGGAAAATCGAGGGCAGCACGTACCAAGAGTACGTGGGGATCAAGCCGGTGGACCCGAACAAGCCGTTCCGCGACTCGTTCGCGGAGAAGCCAGTGGCTTCGGGCGACCCGCGGCTGTATGACACGTCGTCGATCATGGCGGACATGGAGCGCATCGCCGGCGTGCAGGAAGCGCTGCAGTCTTCGGCTCTGACTCCCAAGACCGCGACGGAAGCCGAGATCCAACAGACAGGTTTCGCGTCTCGTACCACGGCCGACCGCGACAGCTTGGAAACCATGCTGACGGAAATGGCGCAGTACACCGCGGAGCTGGCGCTGAGCGGGATCAGCGGCGACGATGCGACCCGCATGGTCGGCTCCAATGCGTTCTGGCCCGAAGGCATGGCCGTGGACGACTTGCTGACAATGGTCGAGATTGAGATAGCCGCCGGCACGACGGGCAAGCCGCGCACTGAAAGTGACAAGAACGCATGGGGTATTCTCCTGCCGCTGATTCAGGAAGCGCAGTTGCGGATCCAAGAAGCGCAGCTGACAGGGAACTTGCCGCTGGCTGAAGCGATCTCTGCTCTATTGCGCGAAACCATGGTGCGAATGGGCGATGACACCGATGTGGAAAAGTTCATACCACAAATGCCTGATGTTCCCCCCGGGGGTCTCGGGCTACCCGGCGCTGCTGGCGCTGCTGGCGCACCACTCGGCGCACCGGGTGAGATCCCGATTGACGCAGGGGTGCCGGCGGGTGATGGATTGCTTGCGCCTGAGCTGATCGCACCGCTCATAGAGAACCCGATCATGGAACCCCCGATTTTCTAAACAGGAGACAACTATGGCTATTGACGACAACGAACTGGCGGCTGCGGTGGCTGCAAGCTTGACTGAACCCACGCCCGCCGCGCCTGCTGCGCCGGCCCCGTCGGATGAACCGATCGAGTCGCCCCCGTCGGACGAACCGGCTCCGCCGCCTTCGTCGGATGAACCGGCCGAGTCACCCCCATCGGGCGAACCGATCGAGGCAGTGAAGCCCGAGGCAGTGAAGCCCGAGGCAGTGAAGCCCGCGGTGCTGGCCGCAGCGGACCCGCTGAACGACCCGTTGCCGAATGCGATGAAGCGCGAGACAAAAGAGCGCATTACGAACCTGATTTCAATGACCCGGGAAGTCACGACCGAGCGCGACACGGCGGTGCAACAGCGCAATGAAGTCCTCGGCTTGATTCGAGAAACGCAGGCCACGCCGGAGCAGTACGGCCAAGCGCTGGACTATCTGCGCATGGTGAACAGCACGTCTCGGGCCGACCGCGAGCAAGCGCTGCAGATGATGCAGGAAGAAGTCACCACGTTGGCCCGCATGCTCGGCAAGAACGTCCCTGGGGTGAACTTCCTCGAGGGGCACCAAGACTTGATCGACGGTGTGGGCAGCGGCCGCATTGCATTGGAGCACGCGCAGGAACTCGCGGCAGCCCGTGAAGCGGCCAAGTACCAGCAGGGGGAGGCGGACGCGCGCACGCAGGCGCAAGCGACCACAAACTGGCAACAGCAGGCGCGTTCCGCAGGCGTGGCAGCACTAAACATGCTGGAAACACGGCTCAGAGCGGACCCGTACTACACGCAGAAACGGCCTATCCTGATCGCACAGCTCAAGCCGGTGCTCTCGCGCATCGACCCCAAACAGTGGGCGACGACGTTCAAAGCTGCCTACGATGCGTTGCCCGCAGCAGCCTTGATGCCTCGAGCCGCCGCGGGGAACACTCCGTTGCGCGCGTCGAACCCGGCCGGCAGTCCGGCGCCGGCGCCGAAGTCCGCGCTCGAAGCCGTGCAGCAAGCACTTTCATCTGCTAACTAGAGGTATCACTATGGATCGCATCAAGAAGTTTTTTGTGGACGCGTGGAACAAAGTTCGTGGCTGGTGGGTCGCTTTACTGGCGACGGTGCTTAGCATTGGCGGCGTGGTTGTATCGCAAACGGTGACTGACGTTGTGCGCTGGTCCGCCCCGACGGAGCGCGTCGACGGTACCGCACTTCCTTCCGCGCAATTGCGGGAGTATCGAGTGTCGATGGGCACGACTCCGGGCGGCTCAAAAGCTGTCGTCGCGACTATCCCGCACCCCACGCTGACTGCGACAGTTCCACGTGGAACAAACCCGATCGGTACGCGCTGCTACGTGGTGACGGCAGTCGATATCAACGGTCTGGAATCGGCGTCTTCGAGCGAAGCATGCAAGAGCATCAACGCGATCCCGAACGCTCCGTCAGGAGTGACGGTGCAGTAAGGCTTGACAGGAGGGGTTCTGTCTGGTCTCATTCGTTTCGACCGATTTCATATCGTGCGTCGCAACAGTGCGACCGAACCGGCGTACCCGGGCACGAACTCGTGAGCAACTGAGGGTCCGAGGCCTCGCAGTCGGTAGTCACTCCACTTCATGCTCACGAGGATTTGCAATCATGCCTTTCAATCCAGAACAGCTGGCATACGCCGGCCGCGCGGTCATCGACTTCTACCAGAAGAATGACCCCATCGACCAGATCAACACCGCCCGCCCGCTCATCCAGAAGCTGACGGAAGGTAAAAAGCCCTATGCGGGCGGCTTGCAGTATGTTGTCGAACAGCTGCGCTTCAGCAACTCCGCGAACTTCCAGTCGTACTTCGGCGATAGCCAGGTCACGTACAACCGCAAGCGCACGCTCCAGCAGGCGAAGTTCTCGTGGGGAAGCTTCCACGACGGTTTCGGTCTGAACGAAGACGAGCTGGCGCAGAACGGCATCACGGTCACTGACGACCGCAATGCCAACGCCTCGGGCGCAGAGCAGATTCAGCTGACCAACCTCCTGAAGGAGAACATGGCGACGCTGAAGCTGGGCTACCAGGAAGGGTTCGATCTGATGCTTCACCGCAGCGGTGCCGCATCGGTCAATGACATTCCGGGCCTTGACGCGCTGGTCTCGACGACTCCGGGCGCTGCCGGCACGGTGGGCACCATCGACCAGGTGGCGAACGTGTGGTGGAGGAACTACGCGGAGTTGGACATCGCTGCGACTGCGGGTCTGCTCGTGAACCGCATGGAAGTTGCATGGCGGGAAGTGACGCGCCGCGGCGGGTCGATCCCGAACTTCATCCTGTGCGGTGGGGCGTTCCTCGATGCTTACCGCATCGACGCAGGGCTCACGGTCAACCGTCGACTGAACACGACTGGCCGCGGTGAGACGGCGCTTGACGCTTCGGTGTCGGGTGTTTACTTCAAGGGCGTTGAACTGGTATGGGATCCGGTCTTCGACACCTTGGACGCGCTGGACAGCCCCGCGGAGCCTTGGGCGAAGCGGTGCTACTTCCTGAACACCGAGTTCCTGAAGCTGCGCCCCATCCAGGGTCACTGGATGGTTCCCCGCAAGCCGCCGCGGGTTTACGACCGTTACGTTCACTACTGGGCCATGACGAGCAAGGCTGCTCTGACGACCAGCAAGCGCAACGCAATGGGCGTCATCACCATCGTCTGACCTACCACAGCCCGGGGCGCAAGCCTCGGGCCTTTTTTCGGAGAAATGTATGCGAGTTCTCAAAGTTACCAACACGGAAATTGACCTCAACACTCAGACCGTGCCGTTCCTGTCCGGGTACACCGTTGTTGTGGTCAATATGACTGCCGGCAGCTTGGTGCTGCAGGAAGCGATTGTGGCTGCCACTGCCTACACGACCGTGGTGACCGTACCCGCGCTCGAGATGGCAATTGCTACGATCAATCAGCGGTATATCCGCGTTTCGACCGCAGCCAATCTGTTCTTGCTCGGAAACTAAACCCACCAGGAGGGTTATATATGGACTTCATTCTAGTCAAGATTACGCGCTCAGAAGCCACGGTTCTCACGGAAGCGGTGCTTCCTTGGGAGCTGCCCATCCTCGAGGCGATCCACGGGGACGTTAATTGTGTGGTGACGGGCGCCATTTCGGTGCCTGAGTGGAACGAGACTCCCGAAGCCGAGTACACGCGGCTGCAGTCCAAGTACAAAGGCGACACTGAAACGGGCCAAGAGTACGTGGCCCTGATTTACGGGATCGGCGCTCGGGGGCTCACGAGCCTGACAGCAGAGATGGATAAGGCGCATTCCGGCGGCAAGAAGGGCATATTCACCGGCGAGGATGAACCCATCCGTGACACGGATCCGATATATGTCGGCGATGAATTCGGGGACGTTGACGCGACCGAACTGGTAGACTGAACCGTGCGGCGGCTTGCGTGTCCCCTCCTGCGCGCAAGTCAACCTGGAGGGGCCGGTCTTCATTGACTGGCCCCTTTTTCTAGGGGGTATGCGAGACAGTCATGCCTTCATTCAATTGCTCGTGCAACGATGTCATCGCGACCAACGCCACGTTGGTGCAGCTGCGAACTCGGCTGATGATTCGGCTTGGCTATTCCGCTCTCGCGGCGACCCCACCGCCGGGCATGGCGGCGCTGCTCGATGATTTCCTGCGCAGCGCGCAAGAGTTCCTTTACCGCAAGTACAAGGCGCTCGAGACCGAGCGGATCTACACGTGGCCGATGGTTGTAAACGAACGGTTCTACGGCATTGCGAGCAATGTCGAGACCCCGCCCTGCACAAAGCGACTGGACGCGTACAACATAACGTGGGTCGGGGTCGAAGATCTGAACGGCCGGTGGTACGAACTGATCGGTGGCATCCCGCCTTCGTTCTACACCGCGTCGAACTACCAAGGGCTGCCGTCTCACTATGAGGTTCGGCAGTGCGTCGAAGTGTTCCCCGCTCCGGCAGCTGCTTACACGCTGCGCGTCAAAGGCCGCTTCGGGCTGTTGCCCTTCGCGGTGGACGCCGACGTCTCGACGTTGAACAGCGAGCTGGTGTTCCTGTGGGCCCTGGCAAACGCCAAGAACCACTACGGCTCGAGCGACGCCGACGATGTCGCGACGCAGGCGCAGGCGTTCATCGCCGATCTGGTCGCAGGCTCGCACGGCACGCGCCGCTACATCCCCGGCTCAGCGCAGCTTCCGTCGGCCGCGCGGCCCATACTGCTGCCGCTGCCGTAATGCGCGCGGCGCCACTCACCACTATCAGAGGCGGGATCAACCGCCTGCGCACGCGCGGCGGCGCTCGAGCCGACAACTTGTACGAGCTGCTGAACGGCTACGTGACCGAGGCGAACACGGTGGTTTCGCGTCCGGGCACGGCGCGCGTTGCTGTACTCGATGCTCTGACGCGGGGGCTGACCGCCTTCGAAGGCAGCCTGCACACGTACTCCCATGTCGTTGTCTCCGTCCCGGCAGGGTACACGCTGCACGTTCTGGTACACCCGTCGTCCACCTTCGACACGACCATTGTGCTGACCAAGATCCACTTTGCTGCGCCGTTCATGGGCGCGCTCTATGTCGTCGCGGAATTCGCCGACGGCAAGGTGTATCACTACTGGCTGCAGCCGGCTCCCGCATGGCAGGCGAACAAGCGGTATGCCGCCGGGGCCTTGGTCAGCCAGACCACCGACACGACCCGAGTCGTTTACCGGGCAACGCGCACGACGGACCCGTTCCCGAGCTGGGCCCCGAACGTGCCGCGCAGCATTGGCGCGTCGCCACCCCCGGCGCGGAGCATCGTAGAGCCGACGCTGTACAACGACTTCTATTACCAAGCGGTCGCAGCCACCGGCAACAACCCGCGTTCCGGCGCCACCGAACCGATCTGGCCCACGGAGCCGAGCGCTCGGGTCATTGAAACGACGGATGGGGGCAATGTGACGGGTACCCCGACCACGACGCCTGCGCCTACCGTGGACTTGCCGACAGACGCAACCATCGAGCGGTACAGTCGGTTCCGGGGGGTGGGTCCGTGAGCACGCCCGTCTGGTCTCCTGGCGTGCTGTACAACCCTGGCGCGATCGTGCGCCGGGTATCGAACCCGCCCGTGGTCGCGGTGCCCGTCACGAACGGCGGCTTCGAATCCGGCGACGTCAGCTGGACGAAAGGAACGGGATGGACCATTGTTCAGTCCGCGCCGGTGTTTTCAGGCACGTGGGCTGCAAACTTCAGCTTCACCGGCAACTCACGTCTCGTAAGCACGGCTCCAGTGGCGGTCGCCGTGGGCCAGACGATCGTGGCAGCCCTGCAGGTTCAGCAAGGATCGTCGTCGGCCGGTCAAGCGGGCGCGCGCATCCAACTTGATTGGCTTGACGCGGCGTCGTCGCTTATAAGCACGAGCGAAGGTTCGGACGTCAACTCCGGCTCGAACGGCGCATGGGGGCAGTCGAACATTACGGCGGTCGCGCCGCCGGGCGCCGCGTTCGTGCGCCCTGCTGCTCGAGCCTTCCGCAACAGCGGCAGCGCCTTCCTGAGAGTCGATGCGTTCACTTGGAACTACGCGTTCGCGCCACCCATAGACGGGCTGACTTTTCAAGCAACGCAGGCCAACGCCGGGTTCAGCGCCGGCGTCGAGCCGATCTGGCCGACAACGGTTTCTGGCACGGTCGTCGACAACGAGGTCACTTGGACCGGGATAAACTCGTCGACCGTCACGTGGGAAGCGGTGCCCATACTGGTGTCCGGTGCGGTGGAGCCGACATTCCCGGCGCTCGTGGGGGAAGGAGTCGCGGACAACACGATCATCTGGACCGCCGTATCGCGCCGCATCACTGACGAACGGTGCCCAAACACCAAGACCGTAGCCATTGCCGCGTCCAAGATATTCTGCGCAGATGACGACATCATCGCGTTTTCTGCGACGGTCAACCCGCTGGATTGGAGTTCGCTGGATGACGCGGGGTACATCCCCTTCGGATTGCAGACCTATGGCGCGAACCCGGTCACCGCGCTTGGGCTGTACCGCAGCAACTTGGTCGCGTTCAACTCCACGGGCTTTCAGATGTGGCAGGTGGACCAAGACCCGGCCAACATGGCGCTGCTCGATGCGGTGCCGATCGACTGCGTGGAGCCGCGCACGGTGTTGCCGGTGCAAAATGATTTGGTTTTCCTGAACGCGGTAGGAGTCCGCAATGTCGGCATCGCTGGCGCCAGCACGAACCTGCAGGCGGGCACGTTTGGCGAGGCGATCGACCCACTGGTCACGGCCGCGATCAAGGCCGCCACGTTCGTTCCTTTCTCCACGTTCGTGCCCGCTTACGGGCAATACTGGCTGTTCTTCGGCCCCGAAGCGTTCGTGCTCACGATGCAGGACCGCAACACGCAAAGCTGGAGCCGGTATCTGTTCCCTGAAGAGATAGTCGACACCGCGCTGTTAAATAACGTCTTGTACTTGCGAACGGCAGCCCACCGCATCTGGCGCGTGGACGCGGGCGTCGTGATTGATGACGCGGTCGATGTGCCTGCGGATCTGACGGTGTCCTTGCTCCTGCACGGCGACGCGAGCTTCGTGGACTCATCCAGCTACGCGCACCCCGCGACGGTTGCTGGCGGCGCAGCCATCAGTGCCGTGACCCCGCAATTTGGCGCGGGCTCGATGCTGTTTAACGCGGTCGCCGATACGGTCAGCTACGCCACAAACGCAGCATTCAACCTCTCAACCAACTGGACAATCGAGTGCTGGGTTCGCCCGACCGTAGCGGCTATCCCCGGGGGCACGGACGTGTTCAGGCTGATGAACGGCAGCGCCGGTCATTTGATCCTCCGCTATGAGTTGGGCGGCGTGGTGTCTGTGCTGATCCTGGATCAGCTAACTGGGCTGGAGACGCTAACCGGAACCGTTGTTGCCAGCGTCAACGAGTGGTCCGCGATAGCGGTCACTTACGTGGCATCGACGCGCGTGGTTCGCCTGTACGTGAACGGAACGCTAGATGCGTCGCTGACCCTGAACGCGGGTTACGCGAACACGCCGATCCCCACCGTGTTTCTTTCAAGCGGTCCGTCTCGTCTTCAGGCGGGCATCGACGAGCTGCGAATCACAAACGGCACGGCGCGCTATACGGGCGGAAGCTACACCCTTGCGACTGCGGCATTCCCCAACCCCGTCGCGGGGCAAAGCGGGACGCCGTTTCCTGGCGTCCTTCAGTGGCCGCATTTGGACTTCGGAGCGCTGGGTCTGGAAAAGCAGTTCATTGGCGTGGACCTGGTCGCTGCGGCTCCGCTGGGGGTCGCCGTCAGCATCGGCTACGATCAGCGAAACCTGGCCGCGCGCACCGCTGACTTTACGATCCCCGCTGATACGCTCCCAGGCATGCCAGTGCCAATCCCTGTTGCTGGCCCGTCGTTCGACATGCGGCTCACGTTCGCGTCCGAACAGCGGTGGGAGTGGATTGCCTCGAACTTGTATGTGCAGGATCTCCGGCGACCATGACGCAGATCTACCAGAACCCGCAGTTGGTGGACTTCCTACAGGTGATGTCGGCGTTGCGCGCGGATGAACTGGCGCAGTACGAGGCGTTCTCAGGGGATGAGTTCAATGCGCAGCGTGTAGCTGCTTTCATGGTCCTCCAAACAGGGCCGCGATGGGTGGCTGTTCGGGGGGATACGCCGGTCGCCGTGGCCGGGTTTGATCTGATACGCCCCGGCGTGTGGCAGGACTGGATGTTCTCGACCGACGGCGCGTGGGAGCCGGGGGCCTGGCGGTCGGTGACGAAGCACGTCTGCAAGGGCATGACGGCAATGTTGCAGAGCGGGGCGCATCGGCTACAATGCGTCTCACTGGCAACTCGGGTTCAGGCGCACGCCTGGTACCGGGTTCTCGGGCTTCGACAAGAGGGGGTTCTGCGCCGTTACGGCGTCAACGGCGAGGACGCTATCATGTTTGCGCGCACGGAGTAATGTATGGGCGGCGGTAGCGGCGGTCGACGAGCAGAACGTGCAGCGCGCGATGAGGAAACTCAGCGCCAAGCGACCATTGCAGAAGGCAGCGGCCGCATCAACGCCGCGTTCGATGCACCTGAGCGAGGCCAGCAGATCAACAGTTTTCTGGCTGCATTGCGGGAGCGGTACACCACGGACGCCAACCGCCAGAAAGGCACCGCGGATCGCCGCTCCAAGTTCGCGCTGGCGCGCAGCGGCTTGACTGGGGGTAGCAGAGCGACCGACGCCAAGCGTGTTCTCGGCGAGGAATACACGGCAGGCATCCTCAACGCAGAGAACCAAGCGCAGAGTGCTGTCGGCGATCTGCGCGGGCAAGACGAGCAGTCTCGGCTGCAGCTACTCGGGCAGGTACGCTCAGGACTGGACACGACGACCGCAGCGCAGCGCGCGGGCGAAGCGATCCGGGCCAACGCACAAGGAGTTCAAGGCCGCGCTTTGGCGGGGGGCTTGGGTGATATATTCGGGGCGACGGCGGACACGTATCGACGTTCCGAGGAAGCCGCCGAGCGTCGGCGTGGTGCGCGCGAAGCGTACGGGACTGTTTATGGTAGCGGGGCAGCGTCCCCGTTCCGGGGGTAGGGACCATGGGTGTTGAACTTGCTGTTGCTGCTGCACTGGCTGCCGGTGGCGCGGGCGCCAACGCGTACAACACGCGCCGCACTGCGAAGCGCCAGGACAGCGCCGCGGCGGAGGGCATCCGGGCGCAAGGGTCGCTTCAGCGACAAGCGGATTCGCGCATCAATGATCAGATCGGTGCGCTCGAGCGGTCGGGCCCGGAGCAAGCTCAGGCGGAGTCGGTCAACCAGTTCTTGCAGCAACTCCGTGCAACGCGCGGCGGGGCGCAAGGCGCGGCATCCCCGGTGCTGGGTGGCCAGAGGTACCAAGAGGGCCAGGCCAACGCCAATGCGTCGATTCAGAACTTCGGCAGTCGAGCCGCGGACGTACTGTCCCGCATTCGCGCGCCGCAGGATCAGCGGCAGGGCGAAGCGATCAACGCGGCCCGCGCGGCGTCGGACGTCGGCGGCATTGCTCGCCGGGCCTCGGGGGAGGACTACTTGAACCAACTTCGAGTTTCGAACATTCAGCGCGACCCTTGGATCGACGCGGCTAGTCAGGTGTTGTCGGGCGCGAGTTCCGCGGCGGCGGGCCGGGCGGGTCGGGCGCCGAAGCCGAAGCATAGCGCCTTCAACAGCGCCAGTGCATTTCCGACGCCATACCGGATTGGGGGCTGACATGGCAACCGGTTGGGAAATGCTCGGCAACGCGCTAGCGGGGCCTGATCGAGAGTCGGCTTTCCAAGAAGGCCGGCTGCGCACGGCGCAGACCGAAAATGCCTTGGGCATGGCGCGCCAGCGACAGCTCCAGAACATCACGCTGGAAGACGTGGCCAAGCAGAAGGAGCTTTTCGCCGCGGGCTTAGCGCGCAGCGGGCAAGATCCGAACGGGGTGCTGAGCGCTACCGTGCTGGGGGGCATGGGTTCCGACTTCAATTCCGGCACCAGCGGATTGCTGAACCTTCAACAGCGCGACTTCAGAAACACTGCGGCCGATCCCACCACCAACGCGCTGGCGCGCACGCGCGCGCTGGGGGCCGTTGCGGGAAGACCATACAGCGACCTCGAGGCAGTAGGCCAGGGTGGCGTGACCAATATCACGGCCGATCAGCCGACGGTAATGTCGACTCCGCTTGGTGAGTCGTTGATCGGCGGGAACCAAGCTCAGGCGAGGGCATCTGACGCGATGGCCAACCTGCGCGACGAACAGCGGCTTAACCCGGAGGCTTTCCGGTCGGCGAGCAGTGCTGGTGCCAGTAGTGGCGCCGGTGGTGGCACTGGCGGCATCAAGCCGCCGAGCGGGTACATGGCCAACCCGAACTTCAACCCGGACCTACCGGTATCGGCGGAAAATACGCCGGTTACGTACATACCCGGAGGGCCGGCGGATCCAAACAAGTTCCAGCCGCAGGGCGCGCGCGAAGCGGCGTTCTTCAACCGAATCGTGGCCGCAGGAAACGCTACGATGCAGGATCTGCAGAACATCATGGAGCTGAATACCGGCGCGTCGATCGGTGTATTTGGCACCGGCATTGCGGCGTCCCCCGGAACGACGATCATGGAAGCAACGGGCGGTAACCTCCGGCTGTTGGTCTCACCGGAAGAAGTCCGCCAGTACGACACCATGCTCGGCGGCATGAACCGCGCGCTGACCATCATTGAAGGCCAGGGCCTTCAGGGCTCAAACACGCTGGCCGCGAGCTACGACAACTTGACCCTGCGACCGCAGGACACGCTTCAAAACAAAATGATGAAGCTGGCGCAGATCAAGCAGACGGTGTCAGCGGGCTTGGAGCCGCACTTGATCAACCCGCGGGTGCCTCAGATTCAAAAAGATGGGCTGCAGTACATCATCGACGGGCTCGAAAAAGCGGTACCTTTCACCGTTCGGGACGTTATCGCCTTGCAGCGCGAAGGAAAGCCGGGCCAGACCTTGCGTGAGGTATCATCCCGGCAGAAGATCCCGGAGGGGGCGAACGATGGCATGATCCCCCGCCTTGGGGCTGTTGCGCCGCGACCCACGCCGCGACTTCCGTCGCGAGCTACGCCCGGGGTCGCGAACACCGCGCCGCGCGCTACGCCCGGGGCCGCGAACACCTCGTTCGGGACTGAAGACGAAGCGCAGGCTGCAGCGGACGCGGGGTTGTTGCCACCGAACACGCGTATTACAATCGGCGGAATCAGTGGAGTGTGGGAATAATGGCCTTTCGACCTGATGGACAACCTTCACGGTTCCAAGCCGACCCCACGGGCGGCGGGCCGACTTCTCGTGGACAAGTTGCGCGGACGCCAGGTAAGGACATGCGCCGGGCCGAGCTGGAAGCGCTGCTGGCGGAGCAGGTCGCCGCGGCGGATGCCGCAGGCGAGGACTTGCCGGGCCCTGTCGCCCAAGGCGTGCTTGAACTGATGAGGGTCGGGGGTCAAGGGTCAACCGCGCTCGCGCGCGGCGTGCTGGGGTTGCCGACGTTGGCGGAGCAGGCCGTCACCGGACCCATCAACGCGGTAAGTGGCGCGAAGTTCAGAGGGCCGTTCGAACGGACGCAGGAGCTTCTGAGCCCGGCCGCTTTGGCCCCGCGCAATTCGGTTGAAAAGCTCACGTCGCGGATCACCGAGGGTCTCGGCGGAGCGGCGAGCGGTGTGATTGGCGGCGCACAGGTGGCGCGGCAAGCGGCGGGCCCGGTTACCCGAGCTGTCGGCCGCAGCTTGGAAGAACTCCCTGGGCGCCAGGCGTTGGCGGCTGTCACCGGCGGCACGACGGGCCAAGTGCTCGAGGAAGCCGGTGCGAATGAGACAACGCAAGGCATCGGCAGTTTGATTGGTGGCGCAGCTGCCTTCAAGGGCGCGGTGCCGAAGAATTTGGAGCCGACCCCCGGGGCACGCCCCGCGGTCGACCCCGTCGCGCGAGCGCGCGCAGCGGGTTACAAAGTCCTGCCGTCGGCTGCAGATCGTGCCGGTGGCATGATGGCGGAAGCTGCCGGTGGCCCCGCGTACCTGCGCACCCAGTTCTCGAAAGCGAACGAGGACGTCACGCGCCGGCTTGTGGCCGAGGATATCGGCTTGCGCGCGAACTCGCCGATCACCCCCGCGACCTTGGTCAATGCGCGCGAGCGCCCGCTCGAAATCTACACTTCCGTGCGCCAGTCCATTCCTGAAATGCCAGTCGACGACGAGCTGCGGCAGTTCTTCTCGTCGCTTGGCAATGACGTGCGCACGAACCCACTGCTCGCGAACAACCCAAGTGTGGAAGCCCTGCGCATGCGCGCGGACGCAGCGCAGACGCTGTCCTCCAACCAAGCCATGGACACTATTTCCCACTGGCGGCGGAACGGCTACCAGCGCATGAAGCGGAAGTCCCCCGAGCAGCGCAACCTCGGCAGCGCCGAATTGCAGGCGGCGAACGCATTGGAAAGCGCGCTCGAGCGCGGCCTTGCGGCCAGCGGCCAAGATCCGGCTCTGGTGGAAGCATTTCGCGGCGCGCGACAGACATTGGCCAAGATCAGCGACGTTGAAAACGCCATGGTCGGTGGTCGAGTCGACCCGGGCATTCTGCGCCGGATGGGCGACAGAGGGCACCCGCTGAGCGGTCGTCTCAAGATCATCGCGGACACCGCGCGCGACCTCGGGCCCGAGCTGCTGAGCAGCACCCGCACACCGGTGCCCGAAGCCATCACGCAGTTCGGCGCGATAAAGCGCGCTGCGCAGGGGCTGTACCGCAAACCATTGGCGGGCCGGTTGCTGAGCGATAAGTACCAGCAGAAGATCGGGTCGGTGGATCCGCAGCCGGGGCCTGGCAGCGCGCTGGGCGAATACTTCGATGACGGCAGCCCCAGCTTCGCGCCTTCCGAACGCCCCCAGCCTCAGCTCGGCTCCGGGTCGGTGGACTTTGAGCCCACGGCGGGGCTCCCCCCGGTGGCCGCACTGCGCAACCCTGAGCGCCCGGGCGGAACGGATATAGCTTCTGAATGGCAGCCCGGGATGGTTGAGCTACCCCCGGCCACCGCCCGGATGGGCGACTTGGAGCTGGTGGATCCTCCGCCAGTGTTCGAAGGCATGGCGTTCGAAGCGACGCCGGGTTTGGGCATGGACGACTTGGTCGCGGGCTTGGAGCTGGGGGATTCCCCCGGCGTTGGGCTGCCGTACCAGGGCGCGCCGCGTGCCGAAGGCATGGCGCAGAACGTCCCGGGCACAACGCTGTCTCCTGAGCTGAGGGCGATCCGCCAGGGCCGCGATGAAGTCGCGCTGGGCGATGAACTCACGCTAGAGCCTGACTGGGTACCCCCGCCTCCGAGCATGCCGGTGGTGGACTTCGCGCCCACGGCGGGACTACCTCCGGTGGCCGCACTGCGCAACCCTGAGCGCCCGGGCGGAATGGGTCTGGTCCCTGAACCGCAGCCCGGGATGATTGAGCTACCCCCGGCCACCGCCCAAATGGGCGACCTGACACTGGTGGATACCCCGCCGGTGTCGCAAGGCATGGCGTTCGAAGCGACGCCGGGTTTGGGCATGGACGACTCGATCGCAGACTTGGGGCTGGTGGATTCCCCCGGCGCCGGGCTACCGTCTCAGGGCGCGCCACGCGCACCGGGCATGGCGCAGAACGTCCCGGGCACTGCACAGGCTCCTGAAAGGCGGGCGATCCGCCAGGGCCGCGATGAAGTCGCGCTGGGCGATGAACTCACGCTGGAGCCGGACTTCCAGCGGCTGGTCAGTGACGGGGACACGTCGCTGTCGCAGCTGAGCGAAGCTCTCGGCTTGGGCCCGGATCCAGACCTCGGGGACATCATTCAGCGCGCTCGGGAACTCGGCCTCGACGAATTACCGTAATGGCCCGCGTTAAAGTCAAGCTCAACGACAACATCGCGCGGGTCGTCTTCCTTGAGTCTGACGCGACGATCGGCGCGAGGCTGGGGCGCGACGTGTTCCTGCCGGATGGGCAGGTCGGGACGCCAGGGACTATCCGCAATTGGTTGGAGCTGAGCGGGGAAACTTCATCCGGCGCCGGTGGTGTTGTCGATCACAGGCTTCTGCTTGGGCTCGGCCTTGGCAACGACCACCCGCAGTATCCGCTGCGCGCGGGCGCATCGGTCATTCCTGGAGCGTGGAACTTCACCGCGGCGCAGCGGTTTATTGCAGGCACGGCAGGGGCGCCGGGCGTCGCCTTGGCAGGGCTGCTCACCGGGCTTTTTGCGCCCGCGGATGCGATAGCCGCTGCTGTTGACGGAGTGGAGCGGTTACGACTCCGGGACACCGGGGCCATTGGTTTGAGTGGCGCCAACTTCGGCACGACCGGGCAGTTGCTGACCTCTGCAGGTGGCGCCGCTCCCGCGGCGTGGGTCGACAACGCGGCCGAAGCCAATACAGCTTCGAACCTTGGCGCCGGCTCACAATCGTTCGCCTCGAAAGTTGGCGTTGACCTGCAGTTCCGCACGCTCGTGGAAGGCACCGGCGTTACCCTGACGCAAGCCGCCAACACCATCACCATCGCCGCTGCGGGCGAGGTGAACACGGCTTCGAACCTTGGCGCCGGCTCACAATCGTTCGCCTCGAAGGTCGGCACCGACCTGCAGTTCCGCACGCTCGTGGAAGGCGCTAACATTACCCTTACGCAAGCCGCCAACACCATCACCATCGCCGCTGCGGCCGGGGGCGAAGTGAACACGGCTTCGAACCTTGGCGCCGGCTCACAATCCTTCGCCGCGAAGGTCGGCACCAACCTGGAGTTCCGCACGCTCGTGGAAGGCGCTAACATCACCCTGACGCAAGCCGCCAACACCATCACCATCGCCGCTGCGGGCGGGGGTGGGGGCGGGTATGCGCCTCAGCTCGGTCACGCGGGGTTGTAGATATGCCAGGCACATTCATCGGCGGGTCGCTTGCGCAAGGCAATTTGGCCACCACCAAGACCACTCTCTACACCGTGCCTGCTGTCACGGTGGCGTTCATCAAGTCGCTGACGCTGTTCAATGACAATGCCGCCGAGCAGACGGTCCTGTTGTTTCTCAACACCGGCGGCGGTTCGCGAAAGTGGCGCAGGTTCGTGCTGGCGCAGAACGAATCCGCTGAGGCTATCGAGCCGGGCGGGCAGATCATCCTAAAAGCGGCGGACATCATCGAAGCTCAAACGACTACCGCGTCCGCGGTGCCATTTACTTTGACTGGGGTGCTGGAGACGTGACCGTCCGTGACGCTCGGGGCCGTCCAGTCATTTCGTTCGCGCCGGCGGCGATTGCCTTTGGCCGTGGCGCCACGTTTGTCGCCGCGCTTGGCCGACTGTCCCCGCCGTTGCCCAGCGGCCCTGCCTACGTGCGCGTAGCGCAGGACAGTGTTATAAATCGCGTCACCCTGATGACGGTCGGCGGAACGGGCTCGTGCCTGGTTGACATATGGGTTGACACTTATGCGAACTTCCCGCCGAGCAACGCGGACTCGATCTGCGCGTCCAGCTTCCCGCAGATCATCTCGGGCACAAGGTACGAGGACACCGCACTCGTTGGCTGGAGCCGCGCACTTGCAGCCGGTAGCATCATCGCATTTAATCTAACCAGCTCGTCCGTCTTCAATAAGGTGGTCGTTGAACTTGGAATGGAGACGTTATGAGCACTGATTCATGGTCCACTCGCATGCGGAACGACTCAGACGCCAACTACCAAGAATGGCGCGACGAGCTAATCGGGAAGCTGAACACTTTGTCCCCGCTCTTGGCCGCGGAAACAAACATAACCGTAGGGGCGGGCGCAAGGCCAGCCAGCAACACCGAACAGGGGTATGCGGTGTACCGCCTGAACGACTCGTTGCACGCGACGGCGCCGATCTTTCTGCGGTTTGGGTTCGGCACTGCCTCGGGAGCTGGGAATCCACGGCTCCAGCTAACGACGGGGACATCCACAAACGGCAGTGGTGTCCTTGGCGGAACGGCTGTGGGACTGATCTCAAACATACACCCTGCCAACGGCGGGGGTGCGCAAACCTCTGACGTGGGCCGACAGAGCTACGCGTGCGCGAACGAGGGGTTTTTCGGCCTTAGCTTCAAGCAGGGGGCGATGAACGGGTCGTTTTTTATCGTCCGGACCTGCACAGCGTTGGGCGTGCCAGACGCACGCGGGAGCTTGGCGCACTGGGGTCTCGGGACGTCATCGACCATTAATAAGCGTCAAGCGTTTCGTTACGCATCCCCCGCCGCGGCGTACCCTGCTCAAACCGGCATTGCTCGCGCAATGCTGGGATTTATACCCCAGCTGGACAATACGAGCGCCATCGGCCCGGACATTCAAGCCGCCGTCGGGTGGACGAGGGTGCCGGAGACTACTCCCCTGTTCGCGGTCGCCGGCATACTGTCGGGCGAAGTAAACATCGGCAACACGTTCTCCTTCACCCCTGTCGGCTCGACCGCGCGCACGTTTATTACGCTGCCAAATGAAACGGGGGGTTTTGGCCCGGATCTCACTCTGAACACCGCGATGTTGTGGGAGTAGCGCATGGCCGTTCTCCCAGCACCGCCGATCGACTGGGGCGGCAGCAATGCGCCACAAGCCATGTCCACAACCACTGGCAGAGTCTTGCCCCCGAATACCCTCGTTATCGGGCCCACGCAGTTCGTCTTGCCGTCCCCCGCGTTCGGTAGCCTCAACAATGACCCTGGCATCGGGTACAGCTCGTGAAGCACGATGCTCAAGGGCGACGCATCATCGGCGCGCCGTGGGCGGCGGTCTCGGGCGTTCCCGCTCTGCTGACTGAGTTCGGAGCGCTAAACGATCCCGGGCAGGACGCGAGCCTCGAGTGGGACGACGCCACGAACTCCTTGGTTTGGGCCCCGGTCAGTGCGTCATCGCTCGTTAACATCGTGCTGCCTCGCGGGACTTCCGGGCCAATCAACCTTTTCGAAATGGCGGGGGCCCCCGTGAGCGCGGCCACGGTCAACCTGCTTATCCCGATCGGTGCGCGGATTCTCAGCTCCGACAACTTGGTGCCCGCGCTGGACCTGCGCGGCTTCCCGGCAGCGTCAACTGTCAACATCACGAACCTAGGCAAGATCATGGGGCGCGGCGGCGCGGGCGGGAACGGCGGGGTTCTGGCGCGATCAGGCGGCGAGGAAGACTTCGCGATCTACCCCCGCGCGGGCGACGCAGGGTCAGCCGCGATCGTTGCGGATGCCAGCCTCACCTTGAACATCACCAACACCACGGCTGTCTCTTATACACATCTGACGCTGCCGACGAATAGAGAGGTGTAGA
>ENA-ORBV01003040-ORBV01003040.1-microbial-mat-metagenome-genome-assembly--contig:-NODE-3040-length-34341-cov-6.421434_pt1 | contig 34341 bp, 32 predicted proteins | sample MGYA00237777_ERZ505514 | MGnify/ENA primary metagenome ERZ505514 (study PRJEB26160, sample SAMN06269048) | microbial mat metagenome | isolation source: Oligotrophic lake microbial mat | place... | reverse complement strand
CTTGCATCTTCTGGGGTGTACGGAGGGTACAACGCAACTATGAAAAACACAATGATACTGGCGGCGACGATGATCGCGACGCTGACAAGCGTCCCCGCAACTGCCAACAACAGCCCCAAGCCGCTCGCCGAGCGCGTACGCCACGAACTGGTGATGCTGCCCTGGGTCTCGATTTACGACAACATGAGCTTCCGCGTCGATGGCGACACCGTCACGCTCTTCGGATCCACGGTTCGTCCGGTGCTGAAGTCGAGCGCAGCGAATGTTGTTGCCAAGCTCGAAGGCGTGAATCGCGTGGTGAACGAGATCGAAGTGCTGCCGCTCTCGCCGTTCGACGACCGAATCCGCATGGCGACGGCTCGTGCGATTTACGGCTACGGTCCGCTGCAGCGCTACGGGCTGGGCGCCAATCCTTCTATCCGGATCATTGTGAAGAATGGCAACGTGAGTCTGCAGGGTGTGGTGTCGTCCGAGATGGACAAGAACCTTGCGTTCATTCGTGCCAACGGCGTTTCCGGCTCGTTCGCAGTAGCCAACGACCTGCGAATTGAGCGCTAAGAGTTTCCGTTCCGTTCGACCCCGAGGACGCGGTCGGACTTCGACGGGCGGCGGCCTCGATATCCTCCTTAGGGGCCGCCGAATGTTCTCCGGATGCTGGTGAATCGGCTGAAGGGTGAAAAGGTCATGGAATCCGCCTCGGATCCGTGGCGGGTGTGAGGAGCACTGCAAATGCGCCGGACGTGAGAAACGTGTCCGGCGCTTTGCTTTTTTTGACCTCCATGAAAACTTTTCCCGGTTTCTACGCTGGTGCAAGTGGAGGCCCAACTATGGGAATCAAGCTCGCCGTCGGTTCCAACGGCAAATCAAAGGCGGCAAACCGCAGCGCCGACGTTCTGGAGACCGTAAGACTATTCAAGGCTATCTCGCCCGCCAATGGCGGATTCCTGGGATTACCCCAGGCGCAGCCAGCCCTTGCGCAGGCTGAGCGTGGTGTTTGCACGGGCAACGATGACGATGGCCTGGTTGGAGTCATCACCAGATTTCAAGGGCGCTGGGAAAGCGAGGTTGGCCAGGAATACAAGCTTACGACGGGGACCTCGTTTCCTCGGTCCCTCACGATGAACAAGATCGTGCGGTTGGTGAACCAGTCCGCGGTTCAACCCTCCGCTGCAATCACCCCAAACCTGACGGCCCTTGCCGTAGCGCAAAGCGACAAGCAGGCTGTCGACGAATCGAACCCAGAAGGAGGCGATCTCGACTGGTTCATCAAAAAACTGACTGGCGGGGAAAAGACCAGATGGAGGCACCGGAGGCATTGGAGCGGGCGCCGGTGTCATCAACGTGCAAGTTGGGTCGATCAATTTAGTGCGGCCGGATGGCACGGAGCTCAGTTATGCCTTGGCGGGTGCAGGCCTGGGCGTCAGCGTGGCAGAAGCATCGGTGAGCTATAGCGGCGACAGCTTTCCAAGCGGCAGCGGCACGATCCACCGAGGCCACCTGGCGAAGGCAGTTCCACTCACCGATGCCCATTTCGCCGGAAAGTTAATGATGATTTCCGCCTCGGTCACGCTTGGAAGAGCGGGTGCCGCAGCCGCGTCGCCTGGAGCGGGTGGCGGTGTTTCGCTCTGCTTCTTCGGCATGCAAGATGCCTATTGGGGCGCAATCCAGGAACGCTTCAAAGAGAAAGATCTCTCGAAAGCCGCCGCTCGGGCTCTGTTCGGCAATCTCATTGCCGACGCAATGGAAAGATCGTGCGCCGTAGCCGGCATCTGGGGCACTCAAGTCGGAACAATGGACGCCGGCATCAGCATCTCGCTTTGCGCCGCGATAGCCAAGGACCGGCTGGAACGGTTCGGGTTTCGCTCGATCCTGATGGGATTCGCAGGCGCGATTCTCACGGAGGATTGAGATCCGAGCCATTGGTGGCGAACCCCTTGTCGCCAACATCGCTTTGCTTTTTGGCCCTCGCGTTCGTTGGCTCGCTGCTTACTTTTTCGCACCGGAAGGCGGCCCGGGTGGGAACTTCTGCACCATCCCTCCGCCCGTCTGAACGATCTTTTCCATATCGTCCAACTCCGAAGCGAGAAAATCGGTGAAGTTCTCGACGCCCGTTTCGGTGACCGCCACCACATCCTCATAACGGATGTATAGATTCTCGTCCGGAACCCGCAATTGCGGATCGATCGAAAACACATGCCCCGGCTTTAACGGACCACCGTTGTAAGGTCCGTCATCGTGTACAGCCAAGCCGACAGGATGCGAGAACACGCCACCACCGCGATCCACCAGTTCCCGCGCCGCGCCTTCGTAGGCGGGCTTCGAGAATTTGGTGCGCGCAAATACGGGTTCCATTGCGAGCTTAGCTTCATCCATGATCTGCTTCGCAGTCACGCCGGGCCGGATACGTTTGATGATCGCATTGCGGTACTCAAGCACGAACTGCAGCAGTTCGCGTTGCACTGCGGAATACTTGCCACTCACTGGCCACATGCGCGTCACATCGCTTGTGTAATAGCGATAATCCGGAGCGAAATCCATCAACACAAGCTGGCCACCGTCGAGCTTCGCCATGTTGCGGTAGTAGTGGGCGTTCCAGATATTGGCGGTTCCCGCGGCGGTGATCGAACGGTACCCTTCGAGCCTTGCGCCGTTCACAAGAAAGACATAACGGGCTGCGGCGTCGAGTTCGTATTCGGTCATTCCAGACCTGGTGCTTTTCATCGCCTCAAGAATGCCCTGCCCCGCGATCTGCGAAGCACGCTTTATCAACGAAACTTCCCGCGGACTTTTGACGCTGCGCAACGCATCGAGCACCGGCGTCAAGTCAGCTAGTTTGGCGCGCGGAAAGCGCGTGACGAGCATTGAAGCAAACTGCATTTCGCGCGGAATACGACCATCCCAAGCATCGTTCAAGATCGCGGTGTTCGCACCGATCAATTCAAAGCGGCTCTGCGCTGTGCCTTCACCGGGCGAGAGCAAAGTGTAAATCGTGAGCGGTGCCTGCTGCCTTCCGGCTGCGATGTTGAGCCAGTTCCCGGTACGCATGAACTCTGTGTCCTGCACTTCGTCCGCCCCGGTTAGCATCTTGAGCTGCGCGGAATCCTCGGCGGAAAGTACGCGTCCTTCGGCGGCTTCGAGACGACGGTTGCGGGGTGGCACGAACAGCGTGGCCTTGCGCGAACGTCCGTCGAGCAAGAGGTAAGAGTGGGGCGTTTCGAGTCCGCAGAGGTAGTAAAACTCGTTGTTTTGGCGCGGCATGTTGAAGCCGGCCGTCATCGAAACGCCCTGTAAAACGGCCACGGCTTGGTCGCCGATCTTGTCGTAGAGCTTTGTCCAACGGGCTTTGAACTCGTCGGCCGGGAAGTCGGATTGATACCAGGGCTGCGACTGGCCACGGAGTGTGAGCGCTGCAGCGAGCGCGACGATGACAAAGTGACGCATTGGAGTCCATACTATCGCGATCCGGGCCGGCCGGAACTGAGGGCTGCATCGTGCGTGAATTTTCCCGGATGATCTCTGTCGCAGCACTATTCCTTGGAAAAGAACACCAGCACTTTCAACGGCTGCCCGATGGAATGAAAGCGATGGCCGATACCCTTGCGCACCATCGCAATCGAACCCGCCTGCAAGGGAAAACGCTGCGTCCCCGCATCCAGGATCGCTTCACCGGATTCGACGAAATAGATTGCGTCGTGCTCGTGCGGGGTCCGCTCATCCTTCGTGCCCACGGCGAAATTGTAGACACCCATGAGCATCGCGCCGGATTCGTAAATCGCTTGAAACCGCGCCCCGTTGTGCGGGCGAATATCCCAAACGATGGCGAGTTGCGAGTTGGAACGCTGCAAGCGATAGCGCCCGAACTCGTTGCCGCCGACGGCATCGGTGACGATAAGTTCACCGGACGTCGCGTCAATCGCATACGTGCTGCGGCCCTTCCCGTTGTTCCAATCGGACGAGAGTGTGCCGCCGTCAAAACGGCCGTCAACTCCGTAGGCGTTGCCCATGGAATCGCTCCATGAGGCTTTGAGAGTGGAGGCGTGGTACATCGCGCGGCCTGCAAAGCTCGCCGCTGGCGAGAGACGGATCTTCACGCTCAACTCGTGAAACTTGCCGTCGGGCGTTGGGGTCCATGAGGCATCCACACGAACCGGCTCGCCTCGAAAGATCCCATCGCCAGACCAGTGGCCGGTGAATTGGTCGAGTGTTTTGGACGTTGAGGGGAACCGCGGATCTCGCATCGCTTCGTCCGCTTGATCCAGATGCCTGCGATTGTGCGCGGCGGCGACGGCTAGCCAATGCCCGGCGGGGAGCGGTGTGGATCCCGGCGGATGTGTGGCGAAAGCACCTTCATACAAGCGTGCTGGATCGGCGGTCCGCAGCAGCTCGATCGTTGCGGCACGCAAGGTCTGGAACTCTTTCAGAAGATCGGTCGTAGGCTTCGATGCGGATTGAGGACGGATCTCTTCCGGTGCATGGAGCTTACGATTGCGGTTCGTTGCGATGGGGATGAGGAGAGCATCCACTGGGCCTGGATGAAAGGGCGGCGGCACGATTTCTTTCGCCAACAGTTTGGATGCCTGCGCGGAGAACAGCCTTTCGGATTCCACGAGATGGTCGAGAATCTCCTGCAGGCTCCAACGATTCGGCCCTGGACGGAAGCGGCTCTGCACTTCGCGAACAGGCTCAAACAAAACCCGCGTCGCTTCACCGGCCGACCTCAGTTCCTGGGCGAGTGCGTTCGCTGTTTGCGGCGCAGGAGCCCTCGTGTACATTCCATCGAACGAGATGAACCATGTCTTGCCGCGATCGTTGCTCTGTTCCCAAAACTGCCTCACCGAGTCGTCTTGATTGGTGTGAAGGTAAGCCGTGTGGACGCGTCTTTGCTCGCCAATTGCAGCGTGGATCCATTCCAACTGCCGCTGAGATCGAGTATGCCGCCGGGCGCCACCCAGATTTGACGCCACTTGTTTTGCGCGTTGTCATGGAAGTTCAGGCTCATGCCCGGGTTCAGTGTGGAATTGGTCCAATTCTCGACCAGAACGCACCCACCGGCGGCGGGATAGATATGATTCACGCCTATACGCGCGCCACGCGGCGACGCCACATGCCACTTGCCGAGCCAGAAATCGAAGTCCCTGGGACACGCACCGGGTTTGGGCTGTAGCGGCTTGGCCAGTGCTTCGATCCTCGTCCAAACTTTGGGATCGAAGCTGACGGCTCCGTCACAAACCACTTCTGCGGACGAGATGGACACATGACGCCAAGCCTTGGTCGCGGGATCGTGAAACATCACGCCTTTCGTTCGTCGGCGCGATCTTCGACGATCGCGCATCCGGCTACCGCTTTGCGAAACGAGACCTGTTCGCCTGCGGCGTTTTTCCACCCGCCAAGCAGATCGTCGCGCTCGGCGTACTCAGGCCCTGTGCAAGTTTGCGCATAAGCAATCGAGGCAAAGACCGGGAGCAAAAGAGAACGCATCGATTCCGACTGTGACACGGCTGAGCAACGGGGTCAAGGATCGTGTAGCGAAGGGGGATGCGAGAATCAGACCAAATGATTCTGCCCGCAATTTTCTTTGGACACGGCAACCCGATGAACGCAATTCTCGACAATCCTTATACAGCACGCTGGCAGGCGATGGGCGTCGAGACACCGCGTCCAAAAGCGGTTCTGTGCATCTCTGCTCACTGGTATGTGCGGAACGCGACGGCGTTGACGATCAACACATCGCCGCGAACGATTCATGATTTTGGCGGCTTTCCGCCGGAACTGTTCGCGGTGCAGTATCCCGCACCGGGGGATCGCGACTTGGCGTTGCGCGTGCAGCGACTGCTGCGGCCATCGGATGCGGCACTGGATGAATCATGGGGGTTGGATCACGGCACCTGGTCGGTGTTGAAGCATGTCTATCCGCAGGCGGATGTGCCGGTTGTGCAGTTGAGCATCGATGCTTCTCAGCCGCCACAGTTTCACTTACGATGTGGGTCGCCGCTTGGCACCGCTGCGCGAAGAGGGCGTGCTAATTGTGGGAAGCGGCAATCTTGTGCGCGATTTGCAAGCTTTTCGATGGAACGATCCGGAGGCCCGGTATGATTGGGCGGAACGCTTCGAAGACCGTGCACGGTAGTTGCTGCTGGCATCTGAGCATGCGCCTCTGATCGCCTATCCATCGTTGGGAAGCGAAGCGATGCTGTCGATTCCCACGCCCGATCACTATCTGCCGTTGTTGTATGTGTTGGGGGCAGGTGGCCGCGAGGCTGCGGTGGACTTTCCTGTCGTGGGCCAGGACGGCGGATCGATTTCGATGCTCGCCGTGCGTTGCCTCTAGGCTCACGTGATAGACTACCGTTTTCCTATGAAAACCAGTCTCATCCTTCTCTCGATAGGCGTCAGCGTGCTCAGCGCGGCGGATTCCGCACCTCGCAAATACAACCTCCCGGCTCCCGATCCGAAGGGGCAGATTGCCAATCCGGCGAAGCTCATTCCGCGTCCGGAAGGCAAGTCGCTCACGGTCCCGGCGGGATTCAGCGTCGAAGAGTACGCGTCGGGCTTCCAGAAGCCCCGTGGCATTCTACAGTTGCCTGGCGGCCAGGTTGTGGTTACCGAGAGCGTTGCCAAAGGTGGCGTGTACCTTGTCGAAGGCGGCAAGCGCGGCAAGGCGCTCATCGATGGTCTCGACCGTCCCTTCGGCATGGCGCTGTACAAGGGTTATCTTTATGTCACCGAGGCGGAAGCGATCAAGCGCTTCAAGCTTGACGAAAAGGCCGTGAGCGTTGGCGCAGGCGAAGTGATCGTGGCGTTGAAGGGTTACACCAAAGGACACACCACTCGCTCGATCGCTATTCAAAGCAACAAATTGTATGTTTCCGTGGGATCCGGCAGCAATGTGGATCTTGGCGATCCCGACGACCGCGCCGCCATCAATGTCTACAATCTTGACGGCAGTGGCCACGAGATCATGGCGACGGGCTTGCGCAATCCGGTGAGTATCCGTTTTCAACCGCAGAGCAAAAAGCTGTGGGTGACCGTGCAGGAACGCGATGGACTTGGCGATGAACTTGCTCCGGACTTCTTTACTTCGGTGGCCAAGGGTGCTTTTTATGGATGGCCGTATGCGTATGTGGGTCCGAACGAAGAGCCGCGCCACGCGGGCAAGAATCCGGATGCCGTGAAGAAGACCGTGGAGCCGGATGTCCTGTTGGGGCCGCATGTTTCAGCGATGGATTTCACGTTCTATACGGGTAAAATGTTTCCGTCGAAGTATCGCAATGGCGCGTTTTTGGCGTATCGAGGATCCTCGGGGCGGACGAAACGTGTAGGCTATTCGATTATGTTTTTGCCCTTTGTGGGCGGCAAGCCTGTGGGACAGCCGGAGCCGTTCGTGACCGGGTGGATGCTGGGCGAGGATGTGAAAGAAGTTTGGGGACGTCCGGTGGGCGTGGCCCAGTTGGCCGATGGCAGCTTGCTTGTGTCGGAAGACGGCAACAACAAGATGTTCAGGGTCAGCTATAAGTAGACCTGTTCGTATCGACCAGGCAAGTGAACGGGAGGATGGCTGAATCTCAACCCCAGTGCAGCGTCGCGCGACCTATGTGGATGCCGCTTCCCTTTTCACTTGATCGCGCAGACGGCGCATGCCGCGCAGCCAGCGATCGTAATCAGAGCCTTTGCGGCGATGGTATTCTTCCACATCCGGATGCGGCAGAATCAGGAACTTCTCACTCTCAATGCCCCGTACGGCGGCCTCTGCAACATCCTCCACACTGACCGAACCTTCGAGTAGAAAGCTTGCGTTCTCGCCACTTTCGCCCAACAGCATCCTCGTGCGAACCCCTTGCGGACAGATGCAGCTCACCCGGATCCCACGTCCACCGTATTCAATCGCGAGGGATTCGGCGAGTCCAATTGCCGCATGTTTGCTCACCCCGTAAGGTGCGCCATCGATCTGATTCAGCAATCCGGCAGCGGAAACAGTGTTGACGAGGTATCCTTCGCCGCGTTCCAACATGTGGGGAACCACGACTCGCGCAGCATAAAGATGCGCGAGGACATTCACTTCCCAGACGCGGTTCCAGATGGCGTTGTCGATTTCTATGCCTCCACGGGCACCGAAGATGCCGGCGTTCGAGCAGAAGATATCGATGCGCCCGAAGCGCTGCAACGTTTGTGCCACCAGCGCGCGGATGTCTTCTTCTTTGGCGACGTCGGTGGCGACGGCGAGTCCGCCGATTTCAACAGCGACCTCGTGCGCACTGGCCGCATCGATATCGGAGACGACGACGCCCGTGGCCCCTTCGGCAGCGAAGCGGCGGCAAAGAGCTGCGCCGATACCCATAGCTCCGCCGGTGACGATGATAACTTTGTCGCGAATTTGCATCGATCTCCAGTTTATGGAACTTTGCGGATCGCCGCTTCGTTGTCCTTGCGTAGCCGCGCGAACGTCCTGGCTAAAGCCGATCCGTTGCGCTTTGCGCGTCCTTATAATGGGAAGGTGGCCGTACCCGGCCCCGAAAGGAAACTCCGATCATGTTTATCCGTAGGCTGTTGGTTGTCGCGGCAGCGCTTTCTTCTTCTGTGCTCTTCGCAGCCGATGACGTCGACGAGATCGTCGCCAAACACATCGCCGCCATGGGTGGCGCAGAAAAGATCCGGGCCATCAAGACCAGCAAGATGACTGGCAAGATGGTGATGGGCGGTGGCCAGATGGAAGCGCCGATGGTCGCCTATTCTAGCCGACCAGGACACATCCGCGTGGAAATTGAAGTGCAGGGACAGAAGATCGTGCAGGCTTTCGATGGCACCACCAGTTGGATGATCAATCCCATGGCTGGAAGCAACGAACCGCAGAAGGCTCCTGCCGATGAAGCCAAATCCGCTGCGGACAATGCCGATCCCGATGGCAGCCCGTTGATTGACTATAAGACCAAGGGCACGACCGTCGAACTGCTCGGCAAAGAAGATGTCGAAGGCGCGATTGCGCATAAGTTCAAGGTCACGCTCAAGAGCGGCACGGTCTCGACCATGTTTATCGACGAGAAAAGCTTTCTTCCATCGAAGATGATGATGAAGCGCAAGCAGATGGGCCAGGAAATGGACTTGGAAATGTATCCGACCAACTATAAAACGGTGGATGGCGTGCAGATGCCGTTTTCAACCGAGACCAAAGTTGGGGGACGTTCGATGATGCAGATGATCGTCGAGAAGGTGGAAACCAATATGCCGATCGACAGCAAATTGTTCGGATTCCCCGTGAAAGAAGCTCCCGCAGTCAAAGAAGCTCCCAAGCAATAAAGGATTTCACGTATGAAGTTTCACCCAATCGCCGCGGCCCACAAAGCCGCGGCGTTCGCCATTCTCGCTGCTGCTTCCGCACAGGCTGCCACCAAGGTTGATTCCGCCACGTTCGGTGCACTCGAAGCGCGTCCCATTGGGCCCGCTGTGATGTCCGGGCGTATTGCCGCGTTGGATGGAGTCGCTTCGAATAACAAGATCCTCTATGTCGGCGCTGCCAATGGCGGCGTCTGGAAAACGATCAACGGAGGCAACACATTCAAACCGGTTTTCGAGAAAGAAACACAATCGATCGGAACGATCGCGGTCGATCAGGCCAAACCCGACAATGTTTGGATCGGCACTGGCGAGGTTTGGGTACGGAACTCGGTTTCCACCGGCACAGGCGTCTACCGAACCAAAGATGGCGGCGACAATTGGACCTTCGCAGGCTTGCCGAATTCGGAACGCATCGCTCGCATTATTCTCGATCCTCGCGATCCTGACACACTCTATGTGGCTGTGCTTGGCGCGCTCTGGAATGCTTCCGAAGAACGCGGCGTCTACAAGACCACCGACGGCGGCAAGACCTGGCAAAAGATCCTGTATGTAAACGCCGACACCGGCGCGGCCGATCTCGCTATCGATCCGCAGGAACCCGACACCCTTTACGCCGCCATGTGGGACCATCGCCGCAAGCCGTGGACCTTTCGTTCCGGCGGCCCTGGCAGCGGACTCTACCGTTCCGAAGATGGCGGCAAGATCTGGAAAAAAGTCACCGTCGGACTTCCGGAAGGCGAACTGGGTCGCATCGCGCTGGCTGTCCCGGTAAGTCGGCCGGGAACCGTCTATGCCAACGTCGAAGCGAAGAAAAGCGGCTTTTACCGCTCCGACGATCAAGGCCGGACATGGGCGATGCAATCCACCGCTGGACAACTCGGCAACCGTCCGTTCTATTTCAGTGCGATCGTTGCCGATCCGAAAGACTACAAGACCGTCTTCAAAATGGGCGGCTTGACCTCCGTGACTCATGACGGCGGCAAGACTTGGTCCAATAACATCGGTGCAGGAACCCATTCCGACCATCACGCATTGTGGATCGATCCGCTAAGCCAGACGCTGTATCTGGGCACCGACGGCGGACTCTATCGTTCGAACGACAACGGCGGCAACTGGATGTTTCATCGCAACCTGCCGCTGTCGCAGTTCTATCACGTGGCGGTGGACAACGCACGGCCTTACAACGTCTACGGTGGCTTGCAGGACAACGGCAGTTGGGCGGGTCCGAGTGCAGGCATCAATGGGGATGTTGCCAGTAAAGATTGGCTCAATGTTGGCTATGGCGACGGCTTCCATGTATGGCCGCATCCCACGGATCGCGATGTGGTTTACTCGCAGTGGCAGGGCGGCCGGATGCTGCGCTATACGCGGTCGACCGGTGAGATCAAGGCGATTTCGCCTGCACGCAAAGTCGGCGAGCCCAAGTATCGCTTCAATTGGAACGCGGGCGTCGAACAAAGCGGTGCGGATCCGAACACGATCTATGTGGGCGGACAGTTTCTGTTTCGTTCGCGCGATCGCGGCGAATCGTGGGAACGGATTTCGCCCGATCTGACCTCGAACAATCCGGAAAAACAGAAGCAGGAAGAGTCCGGCGGTCTGACGATCGACAACACCACCGCGGAAAATCATTGCACCATCGTTGCGATTGCCGAGTCATTGAAAGATCCGCGAGTGATCTGGGTGGGAACCGACGATGGCGTTCTACAAGTGACGCGCGACGGTGGCAAAAGCTGGAACAAGTTGTCGGTCGAAGGGCTGCCCACCGATACATGGGTATCGAGCATTGAGGCGTCGCGCTTCGCTGCGGGGCGCGCCTACGCCAGCTTTGACGGACATCAAACCGGCGACATGAAAACCTATGTCTATCGTAGCGATGACTTTGGCGCAACCTGGAAACGGATCGTGAACGACGATGTCACCGGCTTTGCGCATATCGTGCGGGAGGATCGTGTCCGCGAAGATCTGCTGTTTGTCGGCACGGAGTTCGGGCTGTTTCTCAGCATCGACGGCGGAAAGCAGTGGGCGCGATTCACGGGCGGTCTGCCGCAGGTCGCCGTGCGCGATCTCGCGATCCATCCGCGCGATCATGATCTGGTTATTGCCACCCACGGCCGCGGCATCTATATCGTCGACGACATCACGCCATTGCGAAAGCTCACCGAGGAAGTGATGGAATCGCCTTTGACCGTGTTGCAAGGCGGTCCCATCCCGATTCGATTCCTGTCAATGGTGCAAGACTTTTCCGGCGTCGATGAGTTCGCAGGCCGCGGACCTCAGAATGCCGCGATGATCACCTACTATCTCAAAGAGCGTTATACGACGGGCGATTTGAAGATCGAGGTGTTCGATGCGGAAAATAAATCGATTGCGAAACTGACCGGAGGACGCCGTCGCGGCATCAATCGCGTCGCTTGGCCGATGCGGCTGAAGGCACCGCGAATGCCGCGTACCGATGGGTTAGCGGGAGGCTTCGGGATGGGCCCGCTGCTGCCGGAAGGGAACTATACAGTCAAGATCACCATGGGGCAGGAAGTATATCCGGGACGCCTGGAGTTGGTTGGAGATCCGCGGCTGCCGCATACGGCAGAAGACCGGAGGCTACAGTCGCAGACGGTGATCCGCATGTATACGCAGATCGAAAGGTTGGCGTTTCTCGAGGCGCAGGTGTCCGATCTGCGCAAGCAGTCGAAAGAGGATGCCTTCCATGAGAAGCTTGGCAAATTGCGCGAGGAATGGGTGGCGATGGCTGCGGCGCCGGAAACCGGGCAAATCCGGCTGCGCGAGGAACTGTCGGAACTCTATGGCGAGGTCTCGCGCTTTGGCGGGCGTCCCACCAAGTCTCAGTTGGATCGCACGGCGGCGCTGGAACAGCGCGTGGACAAGGCATCCTCGGATCTCGAAGACTTGCTGAAAACCGGCATGCCCGCCGGGTTGAAACGGCTGACCAAAGAGGCATTCGAGAAAAGAGATCGCACCTCGCTCCACGCCGTCCTCCCCACCGAAAATGTCGCCGCCTATGAGGAATTCGCCGCCGACCTCATCGCCGAATACCGCCCCGCCAACCGTCTCCATCACTCCATCATGCGCTCGTCAAAGAATTCGCCACAATATCACCTGGCGATTGCGCCGCGTCCATATCATCGAAGCGCAAACAATAAACCGTGAAATGCTCGCTATCACTGAGGAACCCGAAAACGCCAATCGCGACCCCTACGTCATCCTGTCCATCGCCTACGAACGCCTCATCGAGCGCAAGGTCATTCCCAACATCCACGCGCAAGAATGCCGCCTCAATGGCCGCAGGTATAAGATCCTGAATCATCTCAGCGGCATCGAGCAGATCCGCCAGCGCCATGCCGCCAATCGACCCTCCCCGTTTCAATTCCAGGCCACCCCGACTCGAACTCCGCAGCAGTAGCCACACCAGCCTCAACAAGTTCAGCCCGAGGCCGCCCTGAAATCCGAAGAAAGCCCAACAATGTCCCCCGCGAAAATCGCAGCCAATTGCCAGAACGCCGCCCTTTCCACCGGACGCACCTCCCCGGAAGGCAAAGCCGGAGTCCTTTCAGGAATGGAAAAAGCGCCCGACAGCGGGGCGCTTTGGTGGAGTGATTCACTCTCTATTGCTACGGTATCATTGGCGGCCAAGTGTCTCACGGGTGGAGGGTCTGGATGTTGTTGATTGGGTGGGTGATCATTTTGTTGGCAAGTGTGAACCAGCGCGGGTCTCCGACGCTTGTTTTGTTGATTTCAATCTATATAAGTGAGTCGCTGTTGGTGCTGCCAAATCGGTTTCTGGAAGGTAGGTTGTGCCAACTCTTTGAATTTACTAAGGGCTTCGACCCTTTCCTGGAGTACATGCTGTCCAAAGTGGTGCCCTCGCCTTAAGACCGCAAAACGGCTGCTGGTGGGTGGTGCCGAGGGTGTTTCGTGACCCTGCGGATTTGACGTTGTTGGATGTCTTTCGAGGTCCAGGCGTGTCCGAAAATGGAACTCATGTATCCGGCCGGCAGTATCCGCAATGCCCACCGGTTCGAGCCTGGAGTCGTCAGAATCTGTGATTCCGTCGAGCTTGGCAACGATCCGGTTCCATTAGTGTCCGGCAAAGGACTTTACCCGGCGCTGCAAGTAACTGAACGATAGCGGGTTATGTGCCGTTTGGGCTTGCCGCGATTCGGACCGGCATGAGGCTTCAAAGAGCCCGGAACGCCCACAATGAGTGATGAACCTTGGCCGAACGGTGTTCTCACAACTGATCGGTTTTCTGCCTGATCGGGAATTCCGACGCTGCGTAGACCGCTATAAAGGCGATTCCCGGCATAAAGAAGAAGGTTTTCCCTGTTGGGATCAATTTCTGTGCCTGAGTTTCGCGCAACTCACCTATCGCGAGAGCCTGCGCGACATCCAGGCAGGCCTGCGTTCCTCGCCCGTCGCACCCGATTGCCACTCGATACCCGTTGCCTCCGAGAATAATCGAAACGATTCGGCGGACGGTAATGGAATCGTCCACGGCCAATACCAGTTTTCGAGCCCGCAACTGTTCGAGGGTGCGGCGAACCTTGGGTCGCCGGGCCGCGGTTCGACTGCCTTTCGCATGTGGCCTTGGGCGTCGTTCGAGCGATACAGATTGAGGTATGCCCGCGCGAGATTGATCTGTCCCTCGAAGCTCTTGGTATGGCGTTCGCTCTGCTCCCAACGCTGCACCCCGGCGAGGAGTAGCTGTTCGTTGGCCGCCTGATGTTCCGAAAGCGCCGGCAGGCAGGCCGCCGATGTCGAAGACGACGCCGCATCTGGCGCGCCGCCGCGGAGATCCGACATCCTGCCACTGGCACAGAGCGCAAACCACAGCCCGGTTGGTGGTGACGGGAGGTGGCGGAGCGGACTCCGAATCCCGGTAGTGGCCGCTCCCCTTGGAGTTCGCCTGAGTATTCAGACGCAGGGTGTCGAGCGTGGACTTGGCTCGCTGATTGTAAGGGCGCAAGCGGAGAAGCTGTTCGAGAATTCGTATGCCTTCCTCGGGCGTTTCGGCCAAGGCTGCATACCAGAGAAGAGCCTGTTCATGTTTCGGGTCATACTGCAGGAAGGCGGCAAGTAGGGAACGGGCGAGACCGCGCTCGCCCAATTTGACTGCGAAGCCTATGACGGCCCGCGCGCGGGGCGGATCCGAAAACTCCACTGCCAGCACAAATGAGCCGCCTGGACGAACGCATTCGCGGCCCTTTTCGAGCGGTCCGAAGTTGAGTGCGTGGAAAAGTCCGATGCGATCCTCACTGTAACGATGCGTATCGGCTGGGCTATGAAGAGTACGAGCAACCGGGTCACTGGCGGTAGTGATCGGACGGGGAAGCCACGCGGGTATTAGCGCTTTTGTTGGCGATTGTGTTCAGAAGGGAAATGGCCGGGCCATGAAGAGGTGATTCGCGGCGGGCTCGCGAAAGCATCTCCATTGACGCAATCGATCACTCCGTCGGCAATCCCGGTTTGGCCCCAGGCGATAACCAGTGGCGAGAACCCAGATGGTTTACAGTTGCCGGTTTCGAAGACGAGGGCCGGCCCGCCGAGCACCTCACTGAGGTCTGACATCCCCTTGTAAAGGCCATCGTAGACGTAGACCATGCCACTCAAGACTCCCGCGATGGCAGGGCTGAATTTGACGACCATAAACCGATGTTCTATCCCGTGACACCGTGCAGGGTGGCGGACACCGCGGAATGCCAGCGGCGTCTACGGTAGACCGGTGCTTGCGGGCAACTCAACGCGTGCGTTCTCGATACCGAGTTCCGGATGCGGAATTCCGTCGACCGCCAAGGCCTTCTCCCTGAATTCGACGGTCCAGCCTTTCGATGCGGCTTGGCCAACTTTCAAGGGGGAAGCGCTGGGCTTCATGACGGTGTTTCCAACGGGTTCGCCAAGGCCCGTGGTGTCTACTTTGAACAACTTCACGCTAACCACCCCGTCGGCGTTGCCCGTAGGCAAGATTCTGGCGAACGGCGGGATCTTTGCAAGCGGAACTAGCGGATCGGTCAACTTTTAGGCGACGGACAGGGCACATCTCATTCTGGATGTGATGGGTTACTTTGCACCGCCTGGATCTGGCATCATCGCCGGACACGAACTCTACCATGTGAGACTCTTTCGTGAGTTGTACGCCTAGCAGCGTCCGGCAAAGCCTCTATCGAATGCAAAACAGATGCTTCGCACCTCGAATGTAAATCGATCCATTCGCCAGCGCCAGTGACGCCTGCACCGCTTCGCCTACCGAATTCTTTCCCAAAATCTCAAACGCAGGGCCCGCCTTGATCACATACGTATCGCCTTCATCGTTCGTCAACAGGATCTTGCCATCCACCGCCACCATCGCCGAAATCACCGTGGAAGGCCCTGTTGGACGCCCATTCTCATACTTCACATCACCGGTCTTCGCGTCCAGACAAGTCAGGATCCCCTTGTCCGTGGAAAGGTACAGATAGTCGCCGTAAAGTAGCGGCGAGGTGATGTACGCACCGCCCTTTTTATAAGACCAGACCTCTTTCACTTCGCCATTACCGCCCAGCTTGAACGCCAGCGTATTCTTCTTCGGATATCCCGTGTTCACATAAACCATTCCATGGCCCATCACCGAACTCGGCACCGCGTTGCCATCGAGCCCCGGACCGCGCCACAGTTCCTTGCCCGTCGCGGGATCGTAAGCAATCGTCGTTTCGAGCCCGCTGGCGATCAACTCACTGCGCTTGCCATCTTTATGCAGAAGAGGAGTCGCCCAAGCCGCGCCGTTCTTGCGTTCGGTCTTCCAAGCGGTCTTGCCGGTGCGTTTATCCACCGCCATCAAAAACGAACCCTCGCCATCTTCCTGATCGCACTGCAGCAGGATGTGGTTGCCATCGAGCACAGGCGACGTCCCCGGACCCATCCCAATCGATCCCAGCTTGCCCATCTCATGCTTCCAGGCGAGCTTGCCATTGAAGTCGAAGGCGTAGAGTCCGCCGGTGCCGAAATAGAAGTAGACGTGCTTGCCGTCGGTTACTGGCGTGGGCGCAGCATAGCTGCCTTTGTTGTGATACTCGTCGTAAACCAAGCCTTCATAGACGGTGCGTTCCCACAGGATCTTGCCGCTCTTGCGATCGATCGCCAGTACGACTAGTTTGTGCTTGGTGTCGGCGCCCCTGGAATCCGGATGGCGAAAAACCGTGCCTTCGAGCTTATGAACCGGAGGCTTGACGCCTTCCACCTTCTCGCCTTCGATGGCGGTGGTGAGAAAAAGATGCTCGCCCCACACGACGGGCGACGATACGCCGCGCCCGGGGATCTCGGTCTTCCACGCGATGTTCTTTTCCAGGCCCCATTCCAATGGCAGTTTCTTCTCATCGGAAACTCCAGCCGCCCCCGAGCCGCGCCATTGGGGCCAGTTGGGTTCCGCAAAAGCAACAGCAAAAGCGGCGAGAGCGAAAAAAACGGGGCGCATGTGAATCACTATAGCTTGACGAGCAAGCCCTGCAATAGTCACGGTAGAAAACGACGAATTATAGTCGAGCGTCAGCACTTTCTAAAAGGCGGCCTCCAATAGGTGCAATCCAACACGATGCCCCCCCTGTTTGAATCGTTTGAATCCAACAGCTACCCGCTTCGAAGTCATTGATACCCCCACTGTCGATCTGCCGACGATCGAGCGGTCAAGCAAAGATTCCGTATCGGGAAGGTGCTGGGCATGAGGTATAAACGAACAAACTCTTTACGAAATCCTAGGCGAGAAAACGAAGAATTTCCGCGATCGGAATCTTCTGGTGTTTTGGTTCGAAGATGAAGCTGCCGTGCGTCGTGCCGTGCAGTTCCAACACGCGATGTTTCTTCATCTCGCGTTGAAACTTCTCGATCTGCTCGCGACGGTACGGTTTGCCGTAGTCGAACCACCACTGCAGCAGTTTGGCCTGCAGCGCGGCATCGAGCCGAGGCGCTTGCGGAGGTCACAAGAACGCCAATTGCCGGCGCCCGGATCCGCCTGTAGTCAGGGAGGTACTCATCTGAACGCGCCACCAATTCCGCCGTTACCGGATCGTCGAAACGCCACGGCAATACGTCGCCTTTACGGCCCAATTCCTTGTTGCGCCCCAGATCGTAGGCAGCGTCCAGGTAGACGAGTTTGCGAACTCGTTCGGATAGCGAATCGCGAATTCCGTGAGCTCGTTGCCTGCGAGCGAGTAGCCAATCAAGCTTACCCGTTCGATCTTCATCGCATCCAGAAAAGCCCGGATATCTTTAACCAGCGTGGAATGTCGTAGAGGTGAGAAGCCGGTTTTTCCGACTGTCCTTGGCCTCGGCGCGTCAATCCCAGTGCGCGATAGCGATCCGTCAAGCCGATCGCAAGCGGATGAAAGTCATCGGCGGTTCCGCCACGCGACGTCAGGAAGAGAATCGCTTCGCCGCTCCCGCCCCAGTCCAGGTAGTGAAGTCGGACACCCTTGGCACGAGCGTGATCATGATGCCAACGAGCGTAGCTCGACTTGTTGAAGGCATTCATCACGATCCGCACACCGCAGAGTCCTGTCCACCTCGGCCCTGACATGCGAAAGGGGGATTCCTCGTCCTCAGCGCGACATCGCACAATAGAAACATGAAGAGCTACCGCAAGGAACTCTGGTTTCAGGTGAAAGGCCGCCGTGCGTTCGTCAACATCACGCCGGAAATCGAGGAATGCCTTCGCGAATCCGGCATCCATGAAGGGCTCGCGCTCGTCAACGCCATGCATATCACCGCATCGGTGTTCATCAATGACGACGAGAGCGGCCTGCATCATGACTACGATCGATGGCTCGAAAAACTCGCGCCGCACGCACCGGTCTCGCAATATCGCCACAACCGCACGGGCGAGGACAATGCCGACGCTCACATGAAGCGTCAGATCATGGGTCGCGAAGTGGTAGTGGCGGTGACGAATGGCAAGTTGGACTTCGGTCCTTGGGAGCAGATTTTTTATGGTGAGTTCGATGGCGACCGCCGCAAACGCGCGCTGGTCAAGATTATTGGCGATTAGCCTGTTCGCGGTTGCCGCCGCGTTCGGCCAGCACGAGACTTGGGATCGCGTGGTGAAGAAGCACGTCAACGCGGTGGGCGAAGTGAACTACGCCGCGCTGAAGACCGACCGCGCCGATCTCGATGCTTATGTAAAGTGGCTGGGGGAAGTGAGCCCTGAGAACCAGCCCGCGCAGTTTCCGTCTAAAGCGGATGAACTCGCCTACTACATCAACGCCTACAACGGGTTCACGACGGCCGGTGTCGTGAAGGGATATCCGACAAAGAGCGTGCGCGATCTGGGGTTGGTCTTCGCCTTCTTTCGACGCAGTGATTTTCGAATGGGCGGCCGCAAGATCAGCCTCACCGATCTGGAGAACAAGATCATCCGCAGCGAGAGATACAAAGAGCCGCGGATCCACTTTGCGATCGTCTGCGCGTCGTTGAGTTGTCCCAAGCTTGCCGCCGAGGCCTTCACGGTCGCGAATCTCGAACGTCTGCTCGACGCAGGCGCGCGCCAATTTGTCAATGAACGGCGCAACGTCTACGTGAAAGACAGCACCGTCACGATGTCCGAAATCTTTAAATGGTATGAAGGCGATTTCAAGTGGACGGCTGCTTCGTTGATCGACTTCGCGAAGATCTACGCGAAGCCTGAACTGAAATCAGCTCTCGATAAGCTTCCAGCGAGTCCGCGCATGAAGTACTTCGACTACGACTGGGCGATCAACGATCCGGGATCGCGCGCCAAGGCCAAGAGCGAGTTCGAGCGCGAAATTAGCCGTTAACGAACCACATCCGCCGGAACACCAGCAAATGCCCAAGCCACTCGGCTTGTACCAGCAAGACCGGCAGCCAGATGTACGGCGCAGTCGCGAATCGCGATGCTGACGATGTTCACGAGCAGGCCGAGTCCGCATAAGTTCCAATCGACCAGGCAGCCGTGCCCAGACCACGAGCGCCGCTGCGACGGGGGCCGTGAGTCCTGTCAGGACATCGAGATTCTGGCCCTCCCACGTCATTTGCACTGACACAAAGCCGTCGTTGAAGCCCATCCACAAAAGACTTCCACGAAACGCCGGTCCCTGGAAGCCAATCAACGTGGCGATACCCACGTGCGAGGTAAGCCGCTTGCCGAAACTCCAAGCGCTGTGGTGAAGAGAAACGCGATGCGTCCCGAGGCGGCGAGTGCGCCCGTGATCGAGAGCAGCAGCACGAAGGCACCGCCAGCGCGGACCCAAGAAGAACGCAGCGGTCAACTGGCGGGCGTCCCTTGCAGGCCAAGTTCTGCGGCGCGGGCTTGCATCGCCATCAGACAGAACTCGATGTGCTGGTCGAGATCGACGCCCAGATCCGCCGCGCTGCTGAGGATGTCTTCGCGGCTCACGGCACGGGCGAATGCCTTGTCTTTCATCTTCTTACGCACCGATTTCACGTCGACGTCGTGGATGCTGCGCGTCGGTTTGACGTAAGAAATCGCGGTCAGCAATCCGGCCAGCTCATCGCAGGCGAACAGGCACTTTTCGAGATCGCTACGCCGCAGGTCGCGCCGGTCCGGCACATGCGAAAGGATCGCCGTGCGAATCACTTCATCCACGCCGCGTTCGGCGAGAATGAGTGAGCCTTTGTCGGGATGATCGGGAAGCTGCGGGTGGATCTCCCAATCGAAATCATGCAGCAGGCCGGTCAGCGCCCACTGTTCGAGGTCGCCCCCGTAGATGGGAGCGTAGGCTTCGAGGCAGATGGATACGGCAAGTCCATGATTGCGAAGCCCTTCTGATTTCGTAAACTCGCAAAGAATGTCCCAGGCGGATTGTCGTGTCACGGTTTGAGCTTCCAGTATACGCCGAGCCGTGTTATTGTAAAGTTGTTCGTCAAGTGGGCCTGTGGCGCAGCTGGGAGCGCGCTTCCATGGCATGGAAGAGGTCACCGGTTCGATCCCGGTCAGGTCCACCAAAACCTTTCAAACACTGAAGGGCCTCGGCCCGTCAAGTTCCTCGCCCGTGGAGTCCAACTGGAGTGTAAACCTCATTCGATGCATGGGCACCGTGTGGATTTCGATGCTGCCCACGAATAGGCTTTCATCTTCAACGCGATCCCAGTCATCGACACCGTTTTTCACATTTGTTCGAAAGAAGCCTTAGCCGCGTCAAGAACGGCGTAATGTTCATCGAAGTGAAATACACTTCTTCGCCGATTTGCCGATAACCATCATGTGGTCAGGAGAATATCGCCGTCATCAATAGTGCTCGTCCTGGGCATGCTGCTGAGCGTGGGGGGTGCATTTCTGGTGGGCATGCTGGAGAGCCGATCTGTGAGGAATCAGGCGGAAGCGGCGGCGGAGAATCGCATTTCGGCGTTCCGGAGGGAGGTCCTCTCTGAGACACTACGGCTCGGACTCCTGGTGGACTTTATCCAGGTGATTGATCGGCCACGCGAACCTGACTTGCGGTGGCTTATGCGTCGTTTGACGGATTCGGCCGAATCCAACACCGGCTATTGCTGGCTCCCGGCCGGTCCGAATGGGTTGAATTGCGTGTCCCTGCCGGCAGGTTGGACCGACGTTGAGATTGGGAACCAGGCGGAAGTAGTAACCGCTATCCAAGCAGCGGCTCAAACCGGAAGGATGCAGGCAAGCCAACGCTTCCGCCGCGGCGCAGGCGAGTTCCTCGTCGCAATCGCCCAATCGGTGCAGGCAGGCAGTGGATCCAGCGGGACCGCCTTGGCGGTTTTTCAAGTGGGGGAAGTCCTCGAACGCGGGATAAAACGGCTGCGTCCGTTTGGGCTCAACGTAGGAGTGTACGACCTGACGGCAGCCCCCTCCCAAAGTCTCTTATTTATTCACCGATCAAGGCGGAGCCGCTCCACTGTGTCCGCTCCCGTCGGCGGTCCTCCACCGGCGCTCGAAGCGGGTTATACGGGTAGCATCCAGATCGGGACCCGCGAGTGGCGGATCCAATGCACAGAGATTCCCGAGCTTCTCTGGTATCCAGCCCTCTGGTACCAACTGCTCGTCTTCGCCGCAACCGTTGCGATGACGCTGCTGACGGCCAAGTTGTTCCGCAAAGGGGATTTCCAACGGCAGAAGGTCGAGCTCATAGTGCGGCAGCGCACACAGGAATTGGCCGAAGCTCGTGACGTTGCCGTAGAAGCCTCAAAACTAAAGTCGCAATTCCTGGCAAACGTCAGTCACGAAGTGCGTACACCACTCAATGGCATCCTGGGAATCAGTAGCCTGCTGCTCGAAACCAGCCTCTCGCCAGAGCAGCGCGAGTATTCGGAAACGGTGCAAACCTGCGGCGCGGCTCTGCTGGCGCTGGTCGAGGATCTCCTTGACCTCTCTCGCATCGAGGCGGGACATCTGGTGCTCAGTGAAACTGACTTCTCTCTCCGCGGGATCCTTTTAGAATGCGCCGCGATTGCAAGAGTCGGCGCTACGAGCAAAGGCCTGCAATGGACTGTCGAGACCGCCCACAACGCACCGGATATGTTGCGCGGCGATCCGCATCGCCTCAAGCAAATTCTGCTCAACCTCATCAGCAACGCCATCAAATTTACCGAGCATGGCTTCATTTCCTTATCCGTTACGCTTGATCCGGATGCACGCTTTGTCCTTTTTCACGTGCGCGATTCCGGCCCCGGCGTGCCGGAAGGCTGGCGACACCTATTGTTCCGGCGGTTTGCCCAAGCCAACGGGGATGCGACCCGCCGCCATGGCGGAGCCGGATTGGGCTTGTCCATTTCCAAACAACTGGCGGAGAAAATGGGCGGCGAGATCGGATTCGAGTCACCCGCTGGAGGTGGCAGTGAGTTTTGGTTTTCGATCCCTGTCGTCGCCGCCTTGCAGCCTGACGTGCCGCCTTCCCCCGTACCCCCTATCTCGCACGCCGACGCTCCGTTAGGTCTTCGCATCCTCGTCGCGGAAGACAACCAGGTAAACCAGAGAGTCGCCAGCAGACTCCTCGAGCAACTCGGTTGCGAAGTGGATCTGGTCGCCGATGGACAAGCAGCGGTTGACCGTGCGGCTACCCACCAATACGACGTCATTCTCATGGATCTGCAAATGCCCGTCCTCGACGGAATAGGTGCCACCTGCGCTATCCGTTGTCAGGATCGTGGCCGCAATGTCCCTATCATCGCCCTTACCGCTAATGCCATGAAAGGTGAGCGGGAGCGTTGTCTCGACGCCGGTATGGACGACCATATTGCCAAGCCGATCGCTCTTGCGACGCTCGCCCGTGCTTTGCGCAAATACGCCTCCCAGCCTCAGATTATTCCGACGCCACATGTGAACGGCTCGCAACAATCGAACGCGCACGTAACGTAATCGCGACATTACGGGCCTCCGCGCATTCTAGGGCAATCTTCCCTCGCCGGTGCCGCGGGACAGTCTATGCCAGCGCAATGGAATCCGGAAACTCGCACTCTTCGGCTCCGTTCGCACCAATCGTTTTTCCGATTCCAGTGATAGGGACTGCCCTGGTTGAGTTCCGTACGAACGCGAATGTCGGGTTTTCTTGGCCGTCTATGCCGAGTCCCGATGCATCCCCGGCTGTGGCATATGGCGGTCACGCTCGTCGCTGGAGATGGCATACGAGCGCAACCGGCAGGACCTGACGAGTGATCCTAACTCAGCCATGGCCTTGGCGCGCCAAGCTCCTCGCCGGTCAAGTCCGAACCCCATTCGGCCAGGGGCACCCTGTGAATTTCGATGCCTTCCCACGGTTCGGTTCATCTTCAACGCGATCCAGAGCGTGGGCAGTCCTAAGCGCGGCCTCAATCGGGAGACGGGACTCCCTCGAAACCGGTGAAGTCTACTGACCAGATCCGGTACTACGCCCTGGACCGAAGATACCGAAGATCTATGGGCTCTCGAATGCCGGGAGCTGCGAAGTGCCTCACAACAGAAACGTTATTGGACTTTCACTTTTGAATTGCCGAACATGCTTGGCACACAAGAACAGGCGCGCCATCCAATGCCGCGTGAGTACTCCATCTCCCAACACAATCATCCTGGAATGCGGCGACCCAATATCTTCCTCGCCGCCGCGCATCCCACCAGACCCAAGCCGAAAAGAACCATGCTTCCCGGTTCGGGTATGCTGCCGTCGCCGCTGAAACCGAGACTTCCCTGGTCGCTTCGGCCTCCTCCCAGCAATGTCGCCGCCGCGCCGTCGCCGCCGAAGGTGCAGTCGTTTGAGACGGTGTTCGTATCCATCGTCACCGCAGCGTTCAATGCGATCGCCCTGCCGCATAGAATCCTGGCAGTGGTATTCAGCGTAATGCTCTGATTGGCGATGATGTTACCCGCGAAGATGGTGCTCGTTCCAAGTGTCGCCGAACTGCCAATGACCCAATATACGCCAGTATTGGGGCCGCCACCGAGCACATTTATAACAGACCCACTTGCCGTTGTAAGTGCAGTCCCAATCTGGAAGATGAATATTCCGTTCGGATTGCTTTGAGCATCCAGCGTAAGCACTCCGGTCAGTTGAGCGGACGAGTCAAATCGGTAAACGCCCGGTTGCAGCGGACCCAATGTGCCCAAATCCTGTCCAGTCAGATTACTTGTAAAGGGTTGGAGCGAAAGAAAATTAAACGCGGTGAGCGAGTCCAACCGAGCTTGTTGCGCGATCGCATTTGTCTGATGCACCGATCCGGTAAGAGTGATGCTGCCTAGTCCCGTGATCGAGGGCCCGGGCCATAATCCCAGGTTGCCCCACAGCGTGGTCGCACCCGTGTTGGTTACTGTCGAAGCCCCAAGTATGGCGAAGGAATTCGCCGTGCCAAGTATTGGTGTCGCACCTAATGGTAGCGAAGTGAGGGAAAGAAGTGCGAAAACATACAATTTCGCATATCCTGATTGACGGTCTTTTTGATTCACAGAGTAATTCTCCTGGACTGCCCCGACAGCACACGAAAGGCCGCAACTCACGAGACGCGTGCAAGTTGCTGTTCTCTTATAGTTTAAGCAGTGAGCCCTCTTCCGCTGGTGCCATTGATCCTGACCGCCATCGGTCAAGTGAGTGACCAAATGCGGTCGTTCCATAGACGCAAGTTGGCCGGGCTGAGTGTCGGCCGCCCCAAAACAGTGCCGCGGTTCGATCAATGTTTCTGAATTGGAATGGAAGAGGCCCTACTTCTTGTGCACCCGGATGACGAGCTCATTTGAATCCCAGATGGGTTCCTGCTCGCAGTTCAGACACTCGTCGCCACGCGTGGTGAACCAAAGCAACATCTCGTAATAATCCAAGTTATTGATCGCGTCGGAATCGGCAACCCAATACTCTTTGTAATTCGGCTTCAAAACCGTGTAGCGTAGCTGCGATGGCTTGCCCGCTCGTGTCGTCTGCATCTGTCGGACCCACCGGATCGGCATCAGTGAGGCCCCTCTGTAGTAGGGCGACGCCAAGATGCTTAGACTCGCCTTTTTGAACTTTCCTACAAGGCCGAAATCGGAATACGGCCGCACCTCATAGCCTTGCGCCAACCACCACGGACAGGCGAAGGTCGGCTTCAGATAGAGGATTCCTCCATCCTTGACCACACGGCGAATCTCAGAGAGTGCCTGTTCAGGCTTAGGCACATGCTCGAGCACCCACACCGACCATGCGGCATCGAACTCATTGTCGCGAAAGGGCATGCTCGTTGCCGAGGCAGCCACAAACGGCTTGTGAAAGTAACGGCGGGCGGAGGGCGAGATATCGAGGCCCACGTAGTTCGGCACGACATCCTGCAGGTATCCCGTGCCCGCACCGATATCCAGAACGCGCTTGTCCTGCAAGTCGTACTTTTTGGCGAATTCAGTGACCTTGGGGACGATGCGTTCCGCCTCGATGCCGATCTTGGCCATCTGAACATATTTGGACTCAGCTTCGGTGAGCGGTGACTGGCTGTCAACCTTGGCCTGATCGCCAGAATAGACGTCTGCGTAGTAGGCCTGGGTGAACGCCGGTGCCTTCTCTGGGGTAGCCTGATCCACCTGGTAGGGATAGTGGATCGCGGTGAGCGTGGCGAGAAAAAGAACATAGCCCACGGATACCTTCAGGCAGACACCAGCGAGGCTCTTCAGGATTTCGGCTGTCGATTGAGGCTTCCGAAGCTTGCGATCGGCAAGCTTGAGGGCGACCGGCACCGCCGGTGAGGCTTCCATGGGATTCCATCGTCCGGAACAGTCGTTCTCATTACGTCCGTTTGGGCCAAAAAATCCCTCTCAAAACCCTTGCGAATCAACCGATGAGAGGTTTCATGGTTCTTGCAGGTTCCAAGATTGGCGGCTATCTTCTGGAGGAGCGCCTGGGCGGCGAGAGCCTGGATGTCGCCGTCTTCCGGGCGACCGCATCCGGTGGTGATACCGCAGTTGTGAAAGTTTTGATCGGAAGCGGCGAAGACGCCAAAGCCAACTTTCTTTCGATGGCCAAGCCCCGCGCCGGGCTGCCTGCGCATCCGAATGTTGTCCGCACACACCGGTTTGGTGTAGATGAGGCGACTGGATCCCCATACACCGTTCAGGAATTCGTTGCGGGTCCAACTTTCGATCAGCGTCCGGCGGAGATGTCGCTTTGGCATCGCGTCCGCTGCGGTCTCGAAGCAGCCCAGGCTCTGGAGCACATGCATTCCATTGGCGTCGCCCATGGCGGAGCTATTCGCGGCAAGCATTTCCGGATGGATGCTACTTTCAGCGTACGTCTTGTCGATCTTGGCAACGCGTATTCGGGCGGTATGCCTCCCTTGCCCGAACCGGGGCAAATGCGGCATCGCGCCTCCGAAATCGATGTGTTGGCCGATGTTTTGGCCTATGGCGCTGTGCTTCGAGTTCTGCTCGACCCTGGTATCGCAGATTCGGTGACTCTCCGCTCGATCGTAGAACATTGTCTGGCGGAGAGTCCTGCCAAGCGGGCCGCGAATCTCAAAGTCGTGATCGAACGGCTGCAGGCGTGGGTGGATTCCTATCCGTCGGCTCAATTCGAACTCAAACCTGTAGCCACAGCCAGTTCTTTGTTCGCGCTACCCAAAGGCACCAACCCGCAATCGTTTTTCGAATCGAATTGGACGTTCAGTGTTCTGGCCTTGAGCTTGGCAGCGCTGGCCGGCGGAACGGTGGAAAATCTTTCACCACGAACGCTGCTCACTCCCTCAGGGGCCCAGGCGATGGTCCCACTGCTCACCAGCTTGAGAGTCGATGCCGATGAGGTTAGCCAGGCGGAATTTCTCCCGTTCGCCCGCCAGACCGGGCGGCGCTACTCGCTGCAGAACCATGCGGAGGACTTGCCCGCCGTTGGCGTCAGCGCCTTCGATGCAGCCGAATACTGCACGTGGGCTGGCAAGCATCTACCGACCGCGGCGGAATTCGCCATCGTAACGAAGGCCAAAGATCCTCGAATGCGGCATCTCAACGACGGTGTCGCCGAATGGATCGACGGTCGAAAAGTACCCAATCTGTTCGCCGCAAGCCGCTTTCCCGCTTTGCTCTTTCCTCAGCCCAAAGTTTCCGAGGAATGGCGGCGAATCCATGGTGCTCCGCCTTCCCTGTCCGGTTGGTCACTGGCACCCGCCCGCTACGCCGCTGCCGATATCGGTTTCCGCTGCGTTGCCGGTGCCCCTTGAATCCACAAAATGACACAATAGAAGGCAGGACTCTCTCCCATACATGACTCGCAGACAGATGCTCTCTGCCTCCACTCAGGTTGCTGTAGCAGCGGCAGCAACCACCACAAGCGCCATCCCGGCAGACCTCGTCCAACGTTCCGAAAAAGGCGTTGAATCCATGCTCGCGGGCCAGAACAATGACCCTAAAAGCCGCCACCGCGGCGGCATCCCGGACGCCGACGGACTTTACTCACCTGGCACCGCTGGCGGCATCGTCGAACTGCTCGGCACCTGCTTTCTCTACGAAGGCTCGAAGTTCTTCAAGAAGCCGCTAATGCTCCAAGGGATGCGGCTGGCCATCGATTTCGTCAATCGCGGCATTACCGCCGAAGGCAACATCGATCTACCGATCACGAACTTCAACTCGACCCCCGATACCGCCTTCTTCGTCAATCCCATCGCAACCGTCGCCGTGCTTGCGCGTCGCGCCAAAGCGGCGGAACTCAGCAATCTCCTCGAACCTCTCCTGCTACGTGTCGGCAAGGGCTTGGTCAACGGCGGCGTCCACACCCCCAACCATCGCTGGGTCGTGACGTCCGCCCTCGCGCAGTTGCACGAACTCTTCGGCGCGCAGGATGGCAGCTATCTAAAACGCGCCAATCAGTGGCTTTCCGAAGGCATCGACATGGATGCGGACGGCCAGTTCAGTGAGCGTTCCACCACGGTTTACAACACCGTCAGCGATCGCGGACTCGCCTTCGCCGCCCTCAAACTCAACCGCCCCGACTTGCTCGAACCCGTCCGCCGCAATTTGCAGTCGATGCTCTATCTGCTGCATCCGGGCAACGAAGTGGTGACGGAAATTTCCAAGCGCCAGGACAAAAACGTACGCGCCAAGCCCGATCGCTACTGGTTCCCTGCCAAGCTTCTCGCCGTGCGCGACGACAACGGATCGTTCGAATCGTTCGCGCAGGCGGGCGCTATGGGTCAGCAATTATCGCTGCTGTTGGAATACCCGGAACTGCAGCGCAAAGTCACGCCCACCCCCTTGCCGGATCAGTACGAAAAAATCTTTCCTGTGGTCGGCATCGGCCGTATACGCCGCGGCAAAACCTCCGCCACGCTACAGTTCACCGATTCCGATCGCGTGTTTTGTCTACGCCGTGGAGACGTCGTGATGAACGGCATCCGCTTCGCCTCGGCCTTCTTCGGCAAGGGACAGTTTCTGCCAGGACAGGGCGGACCCGGCAAAGACGGAACCTACGAATTCACGCAGGATCTCACCGGACCCTACTACCAGCCGCTCGATCATCCGGAAAGCGAACCGCGCATCGTGCTCCACCAGCAGTGGGGCGAGAGTTGGCAGCGACGCAGACAAAGCGGCGTCTGCAAGCTCACGCAGTCGGTCGTCGTCAAGGAAGACAAGAACGGCTTCACGGTCCGGGTCCGCGCCGAGGGGACGAACGAGGTTCCGCTGGCGGTCGAGATCAGCTTCGCCCCCGGCGGCGTACTCGAAGGCTGCGAAAAAATGCGCGACGACGTGTATTTGCTTGGCCCTTCAGCGGTTTATCGCCAGGGCGCGGACGCGGTCCGCATCTCCGGGCCGACGGGCACCGCGCCGCACCGTTATGTGAATGTCCGCGGCGCGCTTCCGAAACTGGATGGGACATCGGTCTACGTCACCGGCTACACACCGTTCGATCGGACGATTCGTTTCCACTGGGCTTAGGTCCGTGCGGGAGGCTCCGCGGCAGGCGCATGGGCGCGCAACGCATCGTGCAATTCCTTTAGCTGAATCGGCTTCGTCAGGTAGCCGTTCATGCCAGCGGCCTTGCATTTTTCCCGCACTTCGGAAAACACGTTCGCAGTCAGCGCGTACACAGGAACCAGCCCCATAGGGCCCCCCATCTCGCGGATCTTTGCCGTGGTCTGCCAGCCGTCCAACTCGGGCATGTGGCAATCCATGAGAATCAGATGGTAGGGCCGTTCGCTGTGCATCGCGATGGCCGCGAGCCCATTGCTGGCGCTCTCTACGATTGCTCCGGTTTTTCGAGTCAAATGGAGGCAGATGCGAAGGTTTACTGGATTGTCGTCCACCACCAGGATTCTGAAATCCGGAGCCAGCGTCCATTCCCAAAGCGGCACCGCTTCGTGCGCCTGCGCCGAGGGGTCAACAGCCAGCGGAATACGAAAGTGGAAACTCGAACCTTGTCCCAGGATGCTTTCCACGACAATCGATCCGCCCATCAATCCCGCCAGTTGCCTTGAAATCGAAAGCCCCAACCCGGTGCCGCCAAAGCGTCGCGTGGTGGACGATTCCGCCTGCGAAAATTCCTCAAAGATAGCGTCCAAGCGATCGCCTGGGATACCAATTCCTGTGTCGCGAACCGTCAAACACAACGAATCCTCACCCTCGCACGAGACACCGACGGTCACGCTGCCGCTCTGCGTGAACTTGACGGCGTTACCGATCAGGTTGCCCAACACCTGCCGTATCCGCAACGGGTCCCCCATCACCGTTTCTGGAACTTCGCCGACGACATCGTAAGCCAAAGTCAGATTTTTGGTACGCGCCATCGCCTGAAAGTCGGCCGCACAGGCTTTGACCAACTCCCGCAGCGCCATCGGTACGCGCTCGAGAGTCATCTTGCCGGCCCCGATTTTCGAAAGATCGAGCACATCGTTGACGATGGAAAGCAGGTGCTGTCCGCTACGGCGCAGATCCGCGGCGACGTCCTTGGCGGCACCATCGAGCTCGCATTGATTGAGAATATCGGCCAGCCCGATGATTCCGTTTAGCGGTGTCCGAATCTCGTGGCTCATATTGGCGAGAAACTGGCCCTTGGCCGCTGCCGCTTCTTCGGCAACGTCTTTTGCCGCGCGCAAATCCCGCTGCGCCTGTTCGAACGCAATGCGAGCCGAATACATTTCCCGCACGTAGCCATGCTGTATCTTCGCCGACAGCAGGGCCAATCCCAACAGGCCCAGAACAAGCACCAGGCCCGTTTCGTTGGAAGTTCCAACAAGATTCCAGATCAGCAGAGGCATAGGATTGAAGAAGCTGATGATCCTGCCCAAAAACAGATCCGGCGCAAAAAATGCCGGGGCGGCCATGGTCCATCCAACCGAAGCCGCCAGCACGAAGTAGCCGTTCTCGGTCCTGCCAAAATCCAGCATCATGAGTGTGCTGAGCACCCACCAGTTGGCCGACTGCGCGATGCTCACCGCTCGGATCAGGCGCCGCCACCGGATTGCCGCCTCAGGATCCGGATCGTTGCTTTCCGCATAGGCGCGCAAGGCCAGCCATCCTCGCAACAAAACCAGAGCGAAGTTGACCGCCAGAATCCACAAGCTCAAACGGGACGTGTAACCGCAGCCCAAAGCCAGCGCAGGGACAAAAAACAGAGGAACCAGTCCGCCCCAGCGCAGCCGACGGAACAACTCGATCGCAAGCTGGCGATCCAGTTCCCTGGTGAAAGTCCCGGCCGTTGATGCTGTGTTAGTCCGCACTCAATTCTGTATTTCTTGTCTCCGGTAGCAAATATACCAAAAACGCCGCAATAAAGAAGAATGCCGCGCTCACCGTGATGCCCACGCCCACGCCTGAGCGGTCGGCGATCGCGCCCACCAGATACGGTGCACCCGCGCTGATCGCGCGCCCAAAATTATACGCGAACCCCTGCCCGGCACCGCGTATTGACGTCGGGTACAACTCCGCCAATGTGGATCCGAACAATGCGAAATACCCGGTTCCAAAGAAGCCGAGCAAAGGACCCATCCACAGGAGCCACGTCGGCGCGTCCGCTCCGAACAGCCGAGGTGCGAGCCCGTAGAGTGGCGTGAGGATCGACGCCACAATGACATAAAACGCAAACGCCGGACGCCGCCCAAAGCGATCCGCCAGAAAGCCAAAGGTCTGGTATCCGGCGAACGTTCCAGCCTGCATGATGAAGATCCAAGTGGATGTCCTCGCTAACGTGAACCCCGCGCCGCCCTGATCGAGAGGTGCGGCCAGAAATCCCGGCAGCCACGAAAACACGCCCCAGTAAGCGAACAAAACGGTCGTCGCCAACAGTGTCGAAACCACGGTTCGCCGTAGATAAATTCCTTTGAAGATACCTCGCCAATCGCCGGTTTCCTTACGATTGACCCACACTTCCGGCTCTTTCACCTTCAACCGGATCAGCACCGTCAGCAGCGCGGGAGCCATGCCCAACGAAAACAGCACCCTCCAGCCATAATTTTCCAATACAAACGGTGTGATCGCGGCCGCCAGCATGTATCCCAGGGCCCAGCCGGATTGCATCGCCGCCAAAGCTTTGCCCCGATTCTTGGCCGGCCACGATTCCGCCACCAGCGTCGCACCTGCGCTCCATTCCGCGCCCAGCCCGATGCCGATGAGCCCGCGCCAGAAGATCAGTTCCGGAACCGAGTTCGCCGTCGCCGTTCCGCCGGATGCCAGCGAATAGAGCAGCACGGTATAGAAGAGCGTCTTGCCCCGGCCAATCCGGTCGGAAATTATACCGGCGGCGAGTCCGCCGATCGCCGAACAGATTAACGTGCTGGCGGCGACAAGGCCAGCCTGCGCGTTCGACATCCCGAACTCTTTGCGCAGCGTCTGGAGCGATAAGTTGTACAGCAGGACATCGGTTGCGTCCAGCATGAAACCCAGGAGTGCCGCCCAAAGAGCGATCCAACGAGGTTCCCGAAAGTAGTAGAGCAGCGCTTGCCTCCCCGGTTCCCGGTAACATCTGCCGTCACAGGAGCCGTCTTAGTATTCTAGAAGGTAACGATGTCCGCCGTCCCAAATCCCAATCTACCGTCCGAGCAACCGAAGCTTCCCGTCGTGGTTCCCTCGCCGTCTTTGCCGCCGGATGAACCGAAACGCGGCCCTTGGAAGTCTTTGATTGGACTCGCCGTCGCTGGGCTGCTGGGATACCTGGGCTACCAGTGGGCGACCCAACCCGCCACGGATACATCCGTTTTTGCCGACGTCAGAACAGCCACCGCCGCCCATGGCGCAGTGGAACGAGTCATCCGGATCTCGGGTCAGACGTCCGCCCGCGAGTTCGTCAACGTCACCGCCCCTATTCTCCGCGGACCCGAAACGCGCAATTCTCTGGTCCTCACCAAACTGATCAAGCCCGGCATCATCGTGAAGCCAGGAGACGTCATCGCACAAATCGACGGCCAATGGCTGCTTGACCATATGGACGATGTCCGCGATCAAGTGCGGCAGGCGGAAAGCGATGTTATCAAGCGTAAAGCCGAGCAGGCTGTCGAAGTCGATCAGTTGGATCAGACTTTGCGCGTCGCCAAATCGAATTGGGACAAGGCCAAGCTGGACTTCAAGGCGGCCGAAGTGCGCAGCGATGTCGAGAAAGAGTTGCTGAAATTGTCGATGGAAGAGTTCGAAGCCCGCTACAAGCAACAACTCGCCGATGTCGTCGAAAAGCGGAACGCCCACAATGCGGAACTGAAGATTCTGGAACTCACCACCGAACGCCAGCGCCGCCACTTGTCACGCCACGATAACGATCTCAAGCGATATACGATCACCGCTACGATTGGCGGTTTGCCCGTGTTGCAGACCACCTTCCGCGGTGGTGAAATGACACAGATCAGCGAGGGCGACCAAGTGACCCCCGGCCAGCCCTTTATGAAGATCGTCAACCCCTCTTCTATGCAGGTGGAAGGCAATGTCAACCAAGCGGAAAGCAGCGATGTCCGGCTGGGGCAGGAAGTTCGCGTCGGCATCGATTCGTTTCCAGCCTTGAGAATGAAGGGTGTGGTTTCCGGAGTGAATTCCGTCGCTGTCGCCGGTGGCCGCACCGGAAATTTTGTCCGCAGTATCCCGATCCGTGTCCGGCTTCTGGAGATGGATACCCGCGTGATTCCCGATCTTTCGGCGCACGGCGACGTGATCATCGAACGCGCCGACGGCGTACTCCATGTTCCGACCAACGCCCTGATCGAGGATGCTGGCAAGTCGTTCCTGTTCATCCGAAATCCGCAACGGATGTTTGACCGCCGCGAAGTGACGGTGGGCCTGCGCAGTCATACAAGTATCGCGATCACTCAGGGTGTGAAGGCCGGCGACGAAGTCCGGCTGAATTAGGTCTCGCGGAGTTTCACAAGCCCCATCCCTCGTCAGCTTCGCCTGACAACCGTGAAACCGGCATGAGCCGCCTAAGAACTCCATGCAGAGGTCGACGAACTCGCACGCGACGGTAGCCTCGGCAGGATTCACGGCGAATGGTTCTTCACCGTCGCCAGCCAAAGTCGAAGGACTCTCTCAGGAAGTCGTCGCCCAACAACGAATTTCCAAGCTCACCGCCATCGGTTGCCTGCTCGCCGACGCACTCTGGCAGAACATCCGCGTGCGCCGTGCGCGGCAGTCCGCAGTGGATGCCAACCAAGCCAAGCCCCGCTTCCTCGCCAACGATATCGAGCACTGCCGTCAGGCAGGGATGACGGCGCACCTCGCGAAACCCGTCCGGATGGAAGAATTGCAACAAGCGCACTCGCAGGCAGCCGAACATCGGTTATAATCGAAAAGGCTGCCGTATACATCTCTTCGTGGCGAAGTGGCGGAACTGGCAGACGCACCAGACTCAAAATCTGGCGTACTTTACTGTACGTGTGGGTTCGACCCCCACCTTCGCCACCACTAAAAACCATCCAGAATCTGCAGTTACAAGCCCTTTTTCTTCGCGTGCCAGGGGCGTGCCTTGCGGCTCGCCGTGCAGGAGATTCAGGAATTTTGACGTCAGCCAATATTTCCTTCGCGACGGCGACTGGCCACGGCGTCAACCAGTTCCAGGTTTCCCGCCGACCTGAACAAGCAACTGCAACAGGAAGTTGCGGACTGCCATTCTCCCAGCACCAACGCTGTGATTCAGCAAGCTTTACGTAGATTCTTGGATGAACAACACCGCGGGGCGATCGCCTGGAATCGCTCCGCGGAATTGGTAACGCCGTCGACCAAGCTGGCTTGTGTAACCGTGTGCTGCTTCCCGATGCGCAATGACGGATCGGCGCTCTTGTTTTGGACGCCTGAGATCAACGGCAGTCTTGATCTCAATCGAATGGATGGCAACTGCGGAGCAGTATCGCCGAAGTTTGAGGCGGAACTACGAGACAAGGCGGCGGGAATGCACATGGATCCTTCATCGAGCGCATGATCCTTCGCTGACTCCACTCTCGCGACCCCTACGCCGGCAATTTCGGCGAGATCGTCCAGGCGTCTAGCGCGTCAATCGTGTCCGAAGGAAGCGCCGAACCAGCCGACAAAGTAGGCGAATAGGATCGCAGCTGCGCGGATTGTAACGCGTATCGACACGCCGCCGATCCCCAGCCAATCTTGAGCCGGTGCGAACCTGGCGTATAAGAGACAGTGATCACTGCGTTTGC